>Ga0209634_1000027_pt1 | contig 192218 bp, 177 predicted proteins | sample LinPmetageLP40_FD_184043 | JGI IMG/M metagenome (GOLD analysis project Ga0209634, IMG submission 184043) | Marine viral communities from the Pacific Ocean - LP-40 (SPAdes) (version 2) | ecosystem: Environmental > Aquatic > Marine > Oceanic | place: Pacific Ocean | collected 2010-08-26
CCCCCTAAATGTCGCCGCGCGCTCAAGCACCTCTCCAAAAAGGGGTGGAATCTTCAACTAACAATCAAATAGTATGCTTTCAAGGCTTGGTAATAAATCTAAACTCATGAAGTACATCCATCCATACTTCCCGCCACACAAGATGAGGATAGACCTATTCTTTGGCGCTGGAGGTGCGTTTTTTGGATTGCCAAAACCTCAATATTCGATACTTAATGATCTTGACGATGATGTCACTAATTTCTATTTCATCATCCAGGAAAGAAAGGAGGAATTCATTTATGAGTTTTTGAAAATGCCAATCTCTTCATCACTGGTGAGGTATTGGAAAAACCACCAGGAGACAGATCCCTTAAAGAAAGCACTTCGTTTTACACTTCTCTCAAATTTCACATACTTAGGAAAAGGTGATACCCTTCGGCTGGGTTTATCCGACCAAAAGAAAGTGATGATTCAAAAGATTGATCAGGTATTCCTTGAGTTGCAGAGTGCCAAACTCTGCAACTACGATTTTAGGGAGGTAATACCAAAGATTGAATTTGCCGACAGGATTAGTAGAAAAGAGAAAGCTTTCGTGTTTATGGATCCTGTCTATCTCGACTCAAATCACACATACAAGGTTCCTAAATGGAAAAAAGATGACACTTTGGATTGCCTCGATCTTATGATCACGTGCGGAATAAGAGCAGCAATGTGTGAGTTTGACCACCCAATTGTTATTGAGGAATCAAAAAAACGCGGACTGAACATTATTCCAATAAAGGAACGACGAAACATCAAGAAGCGCTCCACAGAGATTTTAATAACCAATTACAATAACCATTCTCTTTTCAATCAAAACCCACCTTCATGAAACGTCAAAAAAAATCATTCCTCGACTGTAGCGATTACTTCTGTGGTGCCGGTGGCACCGGCCAGGGCGCTAAAGCCGCCGGGCTCGAAGTAGTCATGGCCGCTAACCACTGGAGACTTGCCACAGAAACCTACGAAACCAATTTCACCGAAGCAAAGGTCTACTGTGCCGATATCACCGCCAGTGACCCTCGTTATTTTCCTTCCACCACCTTCGGGCTATTCTCCCCGGAGTGCACCACTCACTCCCCTGCAGGCGGCAATCACTACGCAAGCTTCAAAAAGCAGATGGACCTTTTCGAGAAAGGCACCATTGATCCAGCAGCCGAAAGATCCCGGATGACCATGTGGGATGTCGTTCGCTTCACAGAATACCACGATTATGAGATTGTAGTCGTTGAAAACGTCGTAGAAGCTAAAACCAGATGGCCTCTCTTCGACAACTGGCTTCAGTCCATGCACACATTGGGCTACTCTCACGAGTGCCTGTATATCAATTCAATGCACTGCCACCCCACTCCACAAAGCCGTGATCGCATGTACGTGGTTTTTTGGAAAAAAGGAAACCCAAAGCCCAACCTCAATTTTACTCCGGAGGCACATTGCAGTCATTGCGACAAAGTGGTTAACGCCTTCCAGTGGTGGAAAAATCCCTCTAAAAAATGGGGAAAATACGGCCCCAACGGACAGTATCTTTTCAGATGCCCCGAATGCACCAATATCGTCGAGCCATTCTATCATGCAGCCTTCAACATCATCGACTGGACCATTCCAGGCAAGTCCGTCATCGATCGCAAAATTCCCCTCTCCAAAAACACTATCAGGAGAATTGAGTATGGCTTGGAAAAATACGGTGATACAGCCTTGGTGATTGGGAGCCGGTACAAAGCAGGCATGGAGTGCCGTGTGAAGCCTACCACCGAAGCGCTAGCCACACAGCCCACCCAGGCCTCACATTCATTTGTCTTCCCCTACTTCATCAAGACAGACAATTCCAATGGCAAGGATGCAGTGGCCGTTAGATCCGCACTCAATTCATTCCGTACACTCACTACCTCAGACCCCCACGGCGTAGTTCTCCCATTCGCAGTGGAGCTCACCCGTACCGGCAAGGCCCGGAGCACCGCACAGCCAATCAGCACAGTACTCGCCGGTGGCAATCACCATGGCGTTGTTCAGGCTCCTATTCTGATTGAAAATAATGGACAGTCAAATGCCAGGCCATCATCCAAGCCACTCGCATGTGTCACTACTGAGATGAAACATGGGGTAATTAACCCTGAAGCCATGCAGAGCTTCCTGAGCTATTACAATGGCGGCAGCGACATGGCCAGTTATATCACCGAACCAGCTGGCACCGTCAGCACCAGGGATCGCATAGCTCTCGTTCAGTGCAAAAAGCCAACCATCGAAGACTGCACCTATCGCACCATCCGCCCACATGAGGTGCATAAGGCCATGGCCTTCCGTGATGATTACGTTGTCCTTGGCAATGGCAAGCAGCAAGTGAAGCAGCTCGGCAATGCCGTCACACCACCCGTTCAGGAGTGGATTCTCAACAGATGTAAAGCAACTCTATTATGAAAATCACCCGACAGCCCATTTACCATCAGCTAGATCCAGGATACGGCGGATACATGTCAGTACACTTAGGCTCCGGATCAGATCTTGTAGTGCTCACCACACCGGTGAGCACCCTTCCCCCGGAAGAGCACTCCAGGCTACTCACCCAGAAAATTCGACATCACCTAAACAGAAACCCTGCATGAACACATCAAAAGACATTATTAGACAAGAAAAACTCCTTAGTTGGCTAAGAGGGAAAATCAGTTTAGCTGAAGCGGAAGGAAAAGAAATGTTTATGGGAGTCCCTGACGAGTGGTATGAAACGGGCCTTCATTGCTGCAACAATGGGCATATAGGGAAAATGTACCTTAAAAGTGAAGATAAAGGCGCTCTATGTCTAACATGCCACCAGCCCAGCCATATTTTCCCATCAGATGCTACGCAGGAGGATTTAAATAACGCGCTATCCTAAAAATTACAGAAATGGAATTCCAACGACTAAAACAATCATTGAAATGACAGTTGAAACTTATAAATGCGTTAAAACTAGCTACAATTCCAACATGGGAACAGAATGTTGGAGCAATGAGACAACAATATTCTACTCTGACAGAAATGGATGGGTGAAAGTTGGCGATGAAGTAAAACTAGAAAGAGATGATAAAGGCTTTTACCGCAGCGTATGGGTCAACGGTGTGTTAAAAACAGTTGACAACTTTGGAGACATTCACGGGATGAATAAACTAAAGCAATTGGCCCATACCTATACAACCATGGTCATTAATGAAGTGATTAAAGCACGAGAAGATCAAATCTTGAATATTCTTAAAGAACATGGTTTTGAGTTTAAAAACAGAATCGAACTGGCGCAATTTGCTAAGTCAAGGTGTACCGTTGAGAAATACCCCAATAGGCTCAATGTCCTGAGAGTGGATGGAGAGTTTATTTGCGATTGGTGGGATACCTCACGATTTGTGAACGATGATCCACTGACTTTTTCAGTTATTATAGGAGAAGCCCCAGGGGAGCAGCAAGTTAAACCTCGATCAATATGAGTGAAGAATTTTATTTTATTGAAAGGGCCATCAAAACATGGATAATCGAGCATGAAGCTATTGCAAGGTCATGCAGATCAGGCGTTGGAAACGCGTGTAAAGGCCTAACTGAAAATGATAGAATCCACCAAGCTGAGTTTTCAGAGAAGTTTGTCCGTCAATCAATGCGCACACTTGACCTCATTGCGGACGCACAGAAATTAATAGATAAACACAAAAATTTAGAATTATGAACAAGGATTATAAAGAAACGAAAAGCAATGCATTTTATACAGCGGTAGTGCTTATTGTTGCATTATGGTTAATGTGGTTTGCTTCTATTGGATTACTTAGCGAACTATGTAATGGAGATTACTTTTGGTGGAGAATATTAGCAATATACCCCTTTACAATGGTAAATATAAAAGTGAGCGGTTTAGTATGGAGGCATTACCGCTAACAATCACAGGTTATTCCTTAGGGAAAATGTACCTTAAAAGTGAAGATAAAGGCGCTCTATGTCTAACATGCCACCAGCCCAGCCATATTTTCCCATCAGATGCTACGCAGGAGGATTTAAATAACGCGCTATCCTAAAAATTACAGAAATGGAATTCCAACGACTAAAACAATTGATCCATGCCGGTCTAAGAGACGGGGTTAAGGACGAAGACAGGTGGAAAGTCGCTCAGCTTGCCGCTGAGTGCGCTGCTATCCATATACAAGCAGCCGAGAAAGAGGTTGACTGGTTAAAGAAAAAAATAAGTGTGATTGAAAATGATTTCAAGGAAGCACAGAAACCTATCCTCGCTAAGGATTTGGAAATCAATCTGTACGATGATATTCAAGGGAGAAAATGTCTCATGCTTTCACATAAAAACACTATCCTAATGGATGTTTATATCCAAATGAAAGAAGAATCCGTGACAGCTAAAACAAAGAAAGATGATAGAGCAAATTAAGGAAGCTACGAGACAAACACAGCTGCATAAACGCCGGATGAATTAGTGAGAACAATTAGAAAAATTATGGAACAGATAAAAGTTGGTGATTTATTGGTATCAAAGCTGAATCCCGATGCTGACCCAGTAAAGTTTGTTATGGATTTCGGTGAGTCAATTGGGATTCAGTTTGTTAGTGGATCATCAAAAGGGATGAGAGCGGTCTTTAGCAAAGAGATTTGGAAAAAGCATTTGCCTTAATTTGAGCTAAGCGCCACGACGGAAGTGGCGACTTAGCGGATGTTATCGTTCTTCTCCCCATCCCCTATCTTTGCGCTCATGAACGTCTCACAAGTCATTATAGGCCAATTCTGCACCCATCAGGGACAATACTATCAGCGAGATATCACCGGAGCCCGCCAGGTAGATCACACCGGAGCGCTCATCAGAGGTGGCTCCAGACTTGATCTCAGCACTACAGTTCAGCCCTGGACACCCACCGTCTCCCCCTCCTGATCTCCCATATTTCCAGTTTCCTCCTTTTATGCCCAACAGCCCGCGCAGCGGGACATACTACCTCATTGCGTAGCAATAGCCTCTCTTTTACCTTTTTACCCTTTTACCCTTACTATAATACAATTATACCCTTTGCATTGCGGCTAACATCTGCCCGTTTTGCATCCTCCCCAAACCCCACAACTATATTAACCTATATTTTTTTGTTACTTTGTTACAAAATAAAAAAGAATAAAGTAAAGCTTTTGAGTATCAAGGCTTTAGGGTGTAACAAATCATCATTCTCGTTTGTAACTAAAATCGGCTTGTAACAAACTTTTTGTAACATCTCCCAAGGCTCCACCTCTGTAACAAAACGATACCCACCCTGTTACAATTCTAAAAACACGTTTGTTAACACCCTTTCCCACTCATTATTAGTATCTTAACTATTGTTTGTGTCAATGTTACAGAGTTACAGAAAAAGTACTCACTTATACACTCATACAAATTCTCCTATCACCTCTATTTTTCATTGTGTGGCACTTCACAGATCGCCAGACCTTCAAATTGTACAATCACCAATCTCACCACGGACTACTTGTCGCATAACCACGGAATTACTACCTTTATGTAACCAAATCACATTGCATGAAAGTCCTGCTAGACATCAAATCCGAGTTGCTGAGATCATACCTCAGACACATCTTTGAGCCGTTGAAGGAAACTCCTGGCGGTGCATCAGTTAGTTTTAAGGCCACCCGGAAGAATACATTTGGGACCCTACTTTGTGCCCTGGTCAGATACAGCAATCAGCGAAGCCCACACATCATCACTCCATCCACCGTTTGTTTCCAGCTCCCCAATTGCTCCAGCTTGCACAATGCCCCTAACTACCATCTCTACTATACTGTGGAGGATGCCAACAAATTGAATGATCTCCTGGAGTCTCTATTCAATATTGCTTTCGATCAGTACTACCTCCAGGGCATTCACAAAGGCTATCAAAAAAAAGACATCATCACTTCATTCATCGTCACTCGTCAGCTTACCGGCCTGGAGGATATTTCCGGTTCTTTGAAAAAGCGGCAGTACAGACAGGAAGCAAAGGCCCTGGCAGAGAGAACCAGTCAGCTCATCAATAGAGCTTACGATCGTCATGATCGAATCACCCATTTTGATCCTTCAAAAGTCATTCAAACCCGCCAAAAAATTATTTGATCAAATTCCCGTGATTTCGCCGGAAATATGCACTATCCCCTAAAACACATAAAACCATGATCGATCGTATTGATAATATCTGCCAAATTGATTATGTCAGCATCAATAGTATCCGAGAGATGAATTTTTCACTTGAAGACCTCACTGTGTCTCTCTTATTATATACAGACTGGTTGACATTAGATAAATCTCCAGGCGGTTCACTTATCATCGAGAAGTCCATCACCGATGGTGGGTATAGTTTTGATACCACGCTATCCACATCCATGCGTTCCACGCTACACATAGATGCCCTCGTAATACTACGTCTCACGCTGGAGAGTGGAGCTGAGTTAATCCTAGGTGATGCGTCTCTCCCGGTCAGACTATTGGTCTCCACGAGTCTCCAATCAAAAAGCCTCTCCCTATCTCATAGATCCTGGCACTACCCATTTACCTTGATTGTAGAAGGTTCATCCAGCGCATCCGGGGGCATCTAAGCCACGCAATTCCCTATTATTCAAGTCCTTTCACCCCATATCCTCCTTTTTATCATTGCTTTAGGTATTCTCATAAAACCAAAAGCACATGCCTCTATCTGCCAACTGGCAAATTCTTCTTCAGGATCAACTAATGCGAGGAATCTTTTTCATGCATCCTCAAATGGCACTAGGGATGGTCAAGCAGTTCAGCGAGTTTGCTATCAAAGAAGCTTCTCTTGAGGAATTAAGAGCAGATTTCCAGCTTTTGGCCATGGATCACAATGGCGATGAGTACAGTGTTTATGATGAGGCGCCTCAAGGCAGCGTTGCCAGGTTTCTTATCCATGGACCAATGCTCAAATATGGCACGTGGTATACCTACGGCACTTTAGAAATTGCCGACAGGATCAGAGAGGCGGGATTGCATAAAAACATCTCAGCTATAGTTATCGACTATGATACAGGTGGCGGAGTGGTTTCATCAATTCCCCCACTATCTCAGGCTATCGCTGATGTGAGAAAAATGGGAAAGCCTGTTTTGGCAGAGGTAGATCTTTGCTGCTCAGCTGGGTTGTGGTCCGCTGCTGATTGCGATTGGATCATTGCCAAAAACAGCCTATCATGTGAGATAGGATCCATTGGGGTGATGGCTGACTTCTGGGACATCGCACCCTACTACGAATCGCTTGGTTTAAAACACCATAGGATAGAATCAAATCTATCAGAGGATAAAAACAAGCCATTCAACCTTGCACTCGCTGGTGATTATGATCTGATAAAAACAGAAACACTGGATCCACTCGCCCTCAAATTCCAAAATCACATCAAATCCAGAAGAGAAGGCAAAATAGATGAGTCAGCGCCTGGTATTTTAACAGGCCGCACAGTCTTCGCTGAGGATGCCCTCAAGTACGGTCTTATAGATGAGATCGGCACCGGACACACCGCCATCGAACGAGCCATTCAGCTCACTGAAGTAAAAAACTTTATTAACACTTATAAATAATTCGAATTATGAACCAATTGCTCACCGTTATAAAAATTTTCCTCGGCAAAGAAAAATTTGCAGAGAAGGACGGAAAAGCTCACCTCACAGATGATGAGCTCGCTAAGGTCAAATCAATGTTCGGTGAAGAAACAGCCAAAATTGTCACCGATGCTTTGGCCAATGGTAACAACTCAGATGCCGAAGGGAACTCTGAGATGGCAAAGTTGATCGCAGCTCTTGCAGATCAATCACAAAAACAAACTGCAGATTTCCAGAAGAAAATCAATGCACTTGCTGATGACAAAGACAAACTCAAGGCACTCATTGATGAACTGGCTGGAAAAGAAGAAGAAGACCCCGAACCTGAAATGGGAAAAAACCTTGCCCGAGATACCGCGAAACCTACCATTATGAAGGTTTCAGGTAAAAACCCTGTATATGCAGCCGCTTACGAGTTTTTGGAGACTGGACGCTCTTCAGTGAGTGCAGCCAACGAAAACGGAGATACCATCGATGTATCCGAACTGAAAGCCGAATTTGGAACCTATCTGAATACCCAGCGAAACCTGGACATTCTCAGAAGAATCCTTACAGGCTTCACTACCGCTAAGTACATGACCACCAAGATGGCCCTCACTGAGTGGAGAGCTACCCAGGCGATCATCACCAGTGTGGTTCAGCAGTTCTCTCCCAAGTGGACTCCAAACGGAAAAGTGAAGTTCCGCCCTTTGGTCATCAAGAACAGAAGGCAGAAAATCAACTTTCCTATCGTCCCTGCAGATGTGCTGGATTCTTATTTGCTGTATCTCTATGATGAAGGCCTTCATCCTGATCAGATGCCTATCACCACTTACATCATGAATGTAATGGTACTTCCTCAGGCGCTTCAGGATATCGAACTCCGAATGGTTGCCAAAGGGCGCTATGAAGAGCTTGACTGGTCAGGTGTTTCTGATGGTGATGCGGGTACTCCTCCAGAGGATGGTTGTGATGGATTCGAAACCATATTGGTTGATAGCAAGCCTCTCAGTGGCACTGCCAATGACACCTTTATCAATTACTTCCGACCAACTGTGACGTTCAATTGGGTCACCGCCACGGACCAGCAAGTACTCGATTTCATCAATGCGTTCGTGGATTGGATCAATCCACAGTATCAGACGATGATGGCGCCGGTTTTCTGCTCGCTGGACGTGTATAAGCGCTACAAGCGCGCGTACAAGAAGATTTGGGGCACAGGCTCCGGTCAGGATGGCGATTTCGGAAAGGATAAGATTGATTATTCAAACAACGTCCTCATTCCATTGGATTCCATGTACCGATCACCGATCATTTTCTCCACACCGAAGGAGAACTTCATCAAACTTCGTCACAAAAACGAAGTACCAAATGTGATCAATGATGTACAGCGATTCAATTACCTGGTCAAACTCTTCGGTGAGTTCTGGTTCGGGGTTGGTTTTGCGCTTGGTGAGGCAGTTTTTGCCTACGTGCCGGATGGTTACGATCCTAAAGCTTCCATCAAGGGAGCTTGGGGAGACTTTGATGACTATCAGGGATACATAGGAGAAAGCGACGGATCATCCGGCGGTGGACTCTAATCATTAAAAAACACTCCCTTTTCACGGGGAGTGTTCTTTCATTTTCTCACATCAATTCTTAATAAAAATGTCTTATAGCAACGTATCTATACCAAAAATTCCTGGCGCTGGATCTCCATCGGGCAAAGAACCAAACGTTCTGTTCATCAAGGTGAGTCAGATTCTCAAGGAAGACGGTTCGTACACCGGATTTCCCACGCGAGATGGAGTAAAATCAGCTTCTGCCCTCACTCTCAAAGAGGGAGAAGCGGCTGTGGGTGTATACATTATCCCCACCACCATAAACCGTTTCGATTCCTCCGAAGGAGATGTCGATAAAAAAGGTTGGCTGCACAATTTCATTGGAGAGCATCCGGGGGACGAAACTCCCTTCGCAGATTTCATGCAGGACAATCTCAATGAGGATTTCGTCATCATCACCAGAGAGTGTGGTGATAGCAATGGCACCAGGCTTCACGGCACGCCGTGCACACCTATGCAATTTGCAGCAGAGGGTCAGGACTCCAATGAGGGTAAGATTACCACCCTCACCTGTGTCACTACCCAAAGATTGAAATTCAAAAGCATGCACTACGTTCATGACCTGCCTGACATTGCAGCAGATTATGAAACCGGATCCTCGGGATCAGGAGGTCTCTAAAAACAACTTTCGCTTCTTTCCATTCACTCACCTCCCCGTAGGTGAGTGAATTTTTCCTTTCACCTTTTTCCATATCAATCATGTCCAAATCAAAAAAATCAAAAAAGGCAACCACCTCTAAGACTAAAGCTCCTGTTCAGGGATCTTCCACCATGGGAGGTGTTGATGATGTTCAGGGCTCATCTTCTGGCGGCATAGACACTCAGGAAGCTGTCGAATCTCTTCGGATAGAGCATGACTATGAGTTAGCGTCCGCATCACGTATTACCGTGGTTATTCCTTACAAAGCCTCACCAGCCAAAGGCAAAGAATTGCTCTTTGCCCTTAGAGCGTGGGATAAGTTTATACCAAACTGCAGGGTGATCATTATTGGTGATGATCCGGGCCCCTCCATTCGTACTACCGATAGCCCATTCGGTGACGATGGAGTAATCCATTTGGAGCATACGCCCACCTCTCCAAACCCTCAGATAGACGTAGCTCAAAAGCTCCTGTTAGCTTGCGAATCACATCTGGTAAATGATTATTTCATTCTTTCCAATGATGACATCTATCCCGTATGTCCCATCACCATCACAGACATTGATATGCACGTGGCCATGGGCCGCTTAGGTGTTCGTGGCGCTGCTGGTAGTATGTATAGATCAAACTCCGCAAACACGCTAAATGCCCTTCAAAAAGAAGGGATAAAGTCCCCGTTTGATTTTGCCACACATACCCCTTCAGTTTTTTGGAAAAAAGAGCTGAAAGAGATAATCCTCAGATTCAAAGCCACAGAAGTGGGCCACCTGGTAGGTACTCTCTATTTCAATGTGGTTTGGAAAGATCACAGACCTATCATTGTTGACAATGGCATCAACGATAAGCACGTCGGTGCTAAGCAGTACGTTGCCTCAGTGTTCAAGAGTGGCACCAAACCTGAGCTGATTAGACGGGTTTTTGCTGAACGGAAATTCATCAACAACAATGACAGTGGATGGGATGGTGTTCTCCCGTTTCTCCGAAAGACTTTCCCTGACAAGTCACGCTTCGAATCATGACACACTCAGAAGTAAAAGCCTTATTCGAATCCCATGGTCATAAATTCTATGATCATGGGGTTTACAATGTGAACCTTTTCGGTATTCGCTCAAAATCCACCCTGGTGGATCAGTTTGACGATGTATTGGGGATTGCCTTCCGGGATGACTTTGGCAATGGCATCGTACTTGAGCACCGTGGCACCACCAAGCCGGGATTGTACTGGCTTCGTGAGAAAATGGGCAATCACCAGGGCACCTTTATTTTGGCTCCCGGCCAGTATCCCAGATGCTGGAAAATTGCCGAGCACAAAGGGTATGAAGCCTTGGTTCAGGTAGGTAGCCCCTTTCGGGGTTGGAGAGATGCCAACAAGGATGGTAAGCTGGACCCCAATGGAAACATACACCGGGATGTCACCGGGCTCAATATGCACACCACGTCATTCAAGAGCGACGTAGAGGTGGTTGGGGCCTACTCAGCCGGTTGCCAGGTTCGTCAAAGGGCTGATGATCACATTGTCGTCATGTCAATACTTAAGCGAAGTGCCGAACTATACGGAAATTCATTTTCATACACCTTAATAGACGCATCATGAGCGATAAAAAACCATTTAAAGAAACCATAGTAGCCCAGGTGGGCAAAAGCCTACTTAAAGGAGTCACCAGGTCTATCCCAGTAGTGGGAGACGTGGTAGAAAACATCACAAGCGAGGATGGAGGAAAAGGGAACGTAGACTATCGTAAACTAGCAACACAAGTCATCAGAATCATCACTTTCGGTGTGTTGGTCTGGCAGTTTGTAAAAGGAAACATCCCATTGGATCAGATTCTAAACTTTTAATCAGAAGCTTTGATTGGTGGTTGAGTCGGGTGCTGAGAAATCACACCCGATTTTTTAATTAAATACATCAATGCGAAACCTACCATTATCACCACCCCCGCGTATAACTGCCAGGCCTGCACACCCTGCACCGGCCAAAGCCACCCCACCTCGAAAACCCTTCAGAGAGCAATACCCATTCCTTTCTTCACCCGAGTGCCCACCAGAGCTTAAAATATTAGCCACTCAAAAATTCACGGCCTACCTCGCCTACAAGGAAGCCCATGCACAGCTTTTTGATTGCACCACTCTGGACGAAAGTTTTCTCACCGTCAAGCAGCTTGTAGAAAACTACATCGAGAATCAATCCATCTTCAACGAACTCAAATACTATGGCGAGCACGGTCATGTTCTTGGCAAGCACCCGGTATTCAAAGAGTACCAGGAGATCAGGAAGCTACGCCAGCTAAATCCCGTCGAACTTTATATTCTGCAAGAGAAGCTCCGGCATAACATCTGGCGCATTCAGCATCAACTCAAGTCCAGCAAGCAGCCTCACTTGCGCGTCCAGAGAGAGCGGCGCTTGCACCAAAAACAAGCCCAGCTTCAGGAGATCACCCGATTGATAAAGCAGTACACCAAAACTTAACTTATAAGTGAACTAACCCTCAGTCCTTTCCATGATTTACCGCTTTCATAATTTCACTATACCATGTCAAAGATCAAGTCCCTCACCATTGAAGGGGTAAGAATCCCCCTTTCCACACCCTGCCAGGCAACCCCAGGCAGGCAGATCACTCCCGCTTGCTCCATCATCCTTCAGAGAGATGACTGTGCCCGTGGTGAGATTCAGCAGCTTTATTGCACCACATGTGCCGAGGTAGTTTTTCAGAATGTAATCCGATGACGTCATGAAGCATAACCTCGAAATCACAGAAGAAACCGGAAATATCATTGAGAACCTGGCGTCGCTTGCATACACCACAGCCGAGATGGCCATCTATTTCGATGTTGACCCAATCGTTTTTCAGTCACTGGCAGACAATAAAGAGTCAAAAGTCTACTACCATATCAAGCGTGGCCAGACCATCGGCATAGCCAATGAGGAAATGGCCCTTCTGGATGAAGTTGTGTCAGGAAAAAAGAAAGCAGAGGCCTCCAAAAGACTTCATGAGATCCGTCGAAATAGGTCGTGGGATATTTCCAAAATTGACATCTTCGGAGGCTTTGAGGACTCCCGGTCAGGCCGGGAATCATTCGAAAAACTCAAAGATTACATCGAGTCAGGATCTATCAATAAACTCTCTGCAGAGGAAGCCATATACATTGAGGCACTCACCCTGTTCAATTCCATGACTCGTAAATATGGTCGTCGAAACACCATCAGGTTTTTCACCGGCCCTCCTTTCAATCTCAAGTATACGCGTGCCTCGGAAATGCACGATGAGGCAATCAACCTCTTCTATACCGATCGAAATATCGAAAAGAAGGCCCTTCGAAACCTCAAGGCAGACCAGCTGGAGGAAGCGGCCATTCTCGCGCGTGACATGGCCCGGTCATCTAAAGACCTGGATGTATACGGAAACCTGATCATGAAAGCCGCCAAACTCCAGGAGCTGGACCGGCCAGATATCGAGAAGCTCCCTGCCGATGTATACATGAAGCCAGTTAGGGTTTATTCCCTGGACACCACACACATTGGATTGCCTCTCATCAACCGTCAGGAGCTCGCAGAGCAAATTGAAGCGCTCGAAATCCCCGAACGTGACAAAATGAGATTAACACAGGATGCACTCATGGCACCTTTCAATATTGAAGACACACTCAATGGCCTGGAGGAAGAAAGTAAGCATTGATAGCCAAAACGTAAAGCCAACTTTTGCAAATTGGCTTTCGCAGATGTGCATGATGATCATGCCACGGTTTTTCTACGTCATCGCCGGTCGTGGATCATCCAAAACCACCGATTTCCAGGTGGAGCGCCTTATCGAAATGATGTTCGATATGCCCGGAGCCCCGGTGTGTTGGGTATCAGACTCATACACAAACCTCCAGCAAAACGTCCTGCCTACGGTCATGGAAGGCTTAGCCCTCAAAGGATTCTATGAGGGGGTTCACTATGTCAAAGAGAAAGCTCCTCCGGTGTTCACTGAAGCGGAGAAAGCAGACCTCTCACCAGGTATTCGCGAACACTTCTGGAAACCTTATAATCAGTTCGCAGGGTATAAGCACACCATCATATTCTTCACCGGTCTCAACATTACTTTCGCTTCTCTGGATAGACCCGCTTCTCTCGCCGGTCGAAACTATGTACACGTATTTGGGGATGAGGTTAAGTATTTCCGCGAGGATCGCATTTCCAATCTGCTCAAAGCGGTCAGAGGGTATCGAGTCAAGTATGGAAACTCCGTGTTCTACCGTGGCCACACCATGACCACCGATATGCCAGACACCACCAAGATCGGCCAGTACGATTGGATTCTCAAACAAGGCAAAAAGATGAGCACCAGGATGATCATGCTCATCCTCAAAACCGCCTTTGTGGTGAACGAGTCTTTGCAGGAATACCTTGTGGCTTGTGAAGAGCTGGAAGCATCCAGCACCAAAAGCGTCGAGCTTCGCGAAACCAAAGTCAAAAAACACCGCACATGGCAGCGCTGGAAGGAGCGTTGGACTTCCCTCAGACTATTGCCGGATAGCCACACATTCTTCTATATCGCATCCAGCTTTGTCAACGCCGATATCCTTACGCCTGCTTGGTTCAAAGATGCCTTCGAGTCAGATTTCAGCGACAATAAGACGGCCATTCTGAGCATGAAACCTCGGCTGGAGTCTGGTGATTTGTTTTACGCCAATATAGAGCCTCGGCACTTTTACGAGGATGGCACCAACGATATGTGGGCAGATAAGTTTGGCCTTTCTGATCAGGAGGATTGTCGCATCCTCAAATATCACGACCTCACTAAGGCCATTGATGGTGGTGCCGACTTTGGCAACATGATGAGCCTCAGTCTGGCTCAGATGCGTGGAGCTCATTATCGGGTTACCAATTTTATATATGCGCTCTCTCCGGAGTGGACACGCCAGTGGGCAGATAAGTTTATCGCATTCTACAAACCACATAGGGAAAAAATCCTCAACCTCTATTACGACCGTGCTGCCAACAACTACGCCAAACAAGGGCAGGATCTGGCTAACCAGCTAAAAAAAGACATCGAAAGGGATGGTAATGGCAAGCCCACTGGCTGGAAAGTTATCCTAATGTCAGAGGGACAGGGCAATATTGACCAGGATCTGGAATACAACTTCATGCAGGAGCTTTTCAGTGAAAGCAGAAAAGGCCTGCCAAAAGTCCTCATTGATAAGCACAGATGTAAGCCTGTCATGTGTAGCCTGGAAAACGCCCGAACCCGGGTAAACAGGAAAGGAAAAATAGCTAAAGACAAGAGCTCAGAGCAGCTCCCTGTTCATAGGCTTCCCTTAGAGTCTACTAACCCATCGGATAGTTTCAAGTACCTCATGATGAGGAAGACATGGCGCATCCTCGTTTCTGGAGGCAAAAAACCATACACGGGCACGACATCCGTCATATAACTCTCAAAATCATGGACATATATCAGGCACTCAACGAAATGCGAAAACTCTCCAAGCAGAAGCAGCCTTTCTCCTTCAAGTTTATGAGTTACAATAGATCCACTCAATCCACAGAGGGGATTGTTGAGGTGCCACGTGCATGGCTCACACGCCGTTCCAAAATCGTCCAGTTCGAAAACTCCGAAATCATAGAACCTTACTACGACCTCACTCAGCACGAAAGCCGCCGGTTCTATCAATGTACGCTCATGGAGTTCAATGGTCAAAAAGTAGAGATGTCCTAAACCCGTCCTTTCTCTTTTTTACACAAATCCTAATTTCATACCATGGAAACAGTCAAAGCACCAAAAGGAATAATTCATACCCCAGTCGGGGTGTTTGCCGTCACAGAGGCACTATACGATTCATCCTATGACACCTACATGGACGCCATGTCCAAAGCCGACTGGGAGCGTGATGCCACCATTGTCATGGGCAAAAAAGTAGTGCCCTATGGAGTCAATAATAACCTCCCGGATGTAATGAGAGACCTCATCGATGACAATCACCTGGTGTCATCACTCATTCAGCGTGAAGCGGGACTGCTCTATGGTGCCGGTGCTTTCCTGTATAAAATCGTCTACAAAGACGGACAGATTACCCGGGAGTACTTGGAGGATAAGACCATCCAGGCTTGGTTAGACCAATGGGACCACAAGCGGTACATAGACATGGCCATGATTGAGTTCAAACACATGAAGGGTGTTTTTGCCAAAAGATACCTCAACAGGGGCGCTCGGATCAATAGGTCTCCTCAGATCAAGAGCATAGAGGTTGTGCCCGGCACAGATGCACGTCTCGCCTGGCCAGAGACAGGACCAAAGAGGCTGGAGTCTGTGCGGTTTATTTATACCGGAGATTTCACCAACGACTGCTTCCAGACAGGTATTTATACCTATCCTGTATATTCTCCGTCTGATCCCTTTCGCCACCGTGTGAGTATTGGATATCACAATAAATACAGCCTCGGCATGCAGTTCTACCCAAAACCCGCATTTTATGGTGGTCGCAAGTGGATTGCCAGATCCAACGATATTGCCGATGTACTGAAATACCTCGGCGAAAATGGAATTTCATCAGCTCATCATATCCAGGCCCCAGCAGGGTACTGGGAGGAAAAAAAAGAGCTGCTCAAAAAGCAGTATCCTTTGGCTACTGAGGCGTCTATAAATAAAAAGGTGGACGAACTCCAGGACGAACTCCTGGCCAAAATGGCCAAAACGCTCACGAGCAAAAAGAATACGGGGAAGTTCCTGTCAACTGTGACATTCTATGACGAAAACAATAACCTGTGCGAATGGAAAGTCTCTGCTATTGATCAAAAATTCAAGGACTATGTGGAGACACAGCTGAAAATTTCCGATCAGGCAGACTCCGCCATCACATCCACCGTGGGTGTACACCCCTCACTCTCCAACATCATCGTTGATGGCAAACTAGCCTCCGGTAGTGAAATCCTCTATGCATATAAATTATATATGGCCAGTGATACCACCATCCCCGAGGAAGTCATCTTTGAGCCGATCAATCAGGCCATAAGAGCCAACTTCCCGGACAAAAGCAACATCTTCATGGGTTTCTACCACCCTGAGGTGATGAAAGAGTCACAGGTATCACCATCCAATAGGGTCAAAGAATCTCAACCCACCACTTAATTAAAATCGACTATGCTCCTTCTCATAAACCGCACATCAGACTATCAGGCAGCCGCTGATGAGGTCAGACTCCTCACCGGAAACTATTACGCCAACAACAGCTTCGAGAGACTCCAGACCGACTGGATACTCGCCCAAGAAGAGGTCGTCAAGATCGTAGGCGCTGAGGTGATGAACCGCGCTTTGGCTTACTACCATTCAGACGCATATATCCCATTCACCAGCGGCTCATCAGCCTCCGGATCAGGCTCAGAAGACACCATCGATGGTGAGCTGGTGCACTATCTGCAAGTACCTATAGCTTTCCTGGCCACACACAATTACTATCAGTCAAACATGGTCTCCCATGAAGACACTGGCCGAAAGGTCAAAATCAACGATCAAAACGAGAAAATGCCTTGGGAGTGGATGATCGATCGTGATGACCTGGCTCAGCTCCGCAAGATTCACGGCACCATCGACCGGCTATTGGTTTGGCTGGAAGACAAGTCCATCACTCAGTGGATAGACAGTGCGCAGCGTATAGCCACCAGACAACTATTTGTCAACACCACTGCCATTTTCCAGGCTACCTATCCCATAGATCAGAGTCCACGTTTTTTTTATACCGTCCTGGCTTTCAATTTGGAGGTCCAGACCAGAATCATCAAAAAAGCAATCGGATCAGAGCTCTATCAGGCCCTGCTCACCTACTGGACCAACTTCCAGACCATAGATGAAGGATCCTCATCTCTCTCCAGCGGACTACCAGGTAGTGAGTCCTCAGAGTATTACGACGAACTCATTGCATTGATTCAGAAGGTCATTCCACTTTTCACCATGACCATTGCCGCCAGGAGGCTCAGTTTATCAGTGTTGCCGTATGGTGTTGTTCAGCAATTTCAGAGCCAGTTCCAGTCGCGCAAAAGCTCTCAGGTTCCTCAGTCCAAGGCCATAGATGAGTATTGTGCTCCTCTTCTATCGGAGGTTGAGTATGCCTTGGATGATATCAAGAAGCTCATCCAGGCATCAGATCCGGAGGCTACCGAATATCAGTTTCTCCCCACAAACTCCGAAACCAACAAATACTTCCGATCATGATCACCACCTTTCACCTTCCGTTCCCCGAGCGGTTCATCCAGTGTGTCCGTATGAACCAGGCACTCATGGAGGCTGGACTTACCATTGTCATCGACCGCCATCGCAAACCTATATATGATCATCTCAGCAGGTTCTTTCCTGTTTCCTACACCCTGGATCCCAAAGGATCTTTACCTGCCAACGTGGAGTACCTTCACAAAGAACCTTTCATCAGAGTTGGGTCCATCAAGGTTCCGTTGCTCTATTCTCCAGCCGTTATCGCTCGTTGCCGCTCTCTGTGGCAAGCCACCCGCGTGGTAGATTATTTTTTTATGGGCAAAATCAGTGCCCACAGAGCAGCCACACTCACACACTGGCAGGCTTCCCACCCTAATATAGGAAAGGTACTCATTGAGAATAGCCACAATGGGCGCACTCCTACCGGTGGTGCCTGGGATCAGAGATACTACACCCTCATGTCCAAATCCAAATTTGTGCTCTGCCCAAACGGATCATTCGTCTGGACCTATCGGTTTTTCGAAGCTATTCTGTGTGGAGCCATACCGGTGGTGTATGAGGATGCACCATGCTACGATGGGTTTCATTATCACCTCATGTCTGATTCCGGGTTGGTCTATGATCCGGATCTTGCTGAGCAAAACTTCCGGTTGGCACTCAAGCGCCTCACCATACCTCAGGATGTCATTCTTACTCAGATAGTCACTTAGCTCATGATCCAGTTCATCACTCACCAATTACCCTCATGGCAGGCCCGCAAAAAGATAGAAAACGGTGCCGCCACTTATTCTGAAGATATCATCACATCTCAGCAGTTGCATTGGGAAGAATTCTTTCGGGGAGATCCTCGCAATATCGTCATTAGTACGTGCCCTTTACTATCACAAGTAAATCAGCGCGATATTAAGGCTACAAGAGTAGATCTCGCCATTCAGTATCTCCATACCTTCCCATACGAAAACCCAATTGGATACATTCAAAAAATCGTCGCTGGGTTCACGCATCACAAAAGGCTCAAATCCACCCAATGGGTTTTCCTGTCAGCATATAGATCCTATGTAGATCAGATCAATGCTGCCGGGTTCAGGGCCTTCTTTGTTCCTATGAGTATCAACACCGCCCCTCTTCTGGAGCTGTCCCAGGCTCCAGTGTATACAGATCGCGTGATTTGGTTCGGCAATATCTATCACGACAAAAGCAAGCTCTACACATCTTTGGCGGGGTATGTTAGACAGGCCGGCTTGCAGTTGGACACCATCAGCCGGGGATTGTTCAATCGAACCACCCCGCTCTCCCAAACCGAGGCATGGGCTCGGATAGCTCAGTATAAGTACGGCATAGGGGTGGGTAGGTGTGCGCTGGAGATGTACACACTCGGTCTCCGGGTTGTCATCGCCGGTTCCAAGTTTGGGGGCATCGTCGCAGATCAGCACGATTTCGAGGTGCAAACCAAAACCAATTTCAATTCCCGTCTCATCACCTATGACAGAGATCCTAAGGCGGTGTTCAAAAAACTCCCCACTAGTTTTGTCCCTCATGTATCGTCTATCACAGAAATCAACCATACCGACGCCATTACTGATAAAATATGATACACCTCACAGATGACCAGCAGATCACTATTCCTGTGCCGTCCGCGTGGGATGAACTCACACCAGCACAGATTTTCACTTGTGTCACACACCACCTTCAGGACGCCACTTCCACTATTCCATTGTTCTTTACAATTGCCGGTATTCGTCGGGGTTGGCGCACGTTTGTTTGGGAGCGTGTCATGCCTGCATATATGGTAGAAGAAAAAAACGCGCACATCTCCACTCTATCAGATCAGCTTACATCCTGGATGTTTTCACCTAAAGATGACACCTCTGCCACGCTCAATTACGCCACCATTATCAATCACTTCCCGGTTATCAGAGTTAGATCCCGGCGCTTTGGTTTCAAGTATCACAAAGTCATTGGCCCGGCCAGTCTCCTTTCAGACATTTCATTCGGTGAGTTTCGCGCCGCTCTGGAGGAGTTAGATGAATACTTCGCATTGCATCATAGCGGCGAAGACCCCGTGCAGGTCTCCCTTCAGATGGACAGGTTCATTGCTTGCCTTTATCGTCCGCAGAGAGCGAACTTTTCAAAAATTTCAAAGTCAGAGACATTTGACGGCCATTGCCGCGAACCCTTCAATAGAAGTCTTATATCAAAAAACGCGCCTCTCGTTCGCTACATGTCTCCAGCTCATCGCACCATCATATTATTGTGGTTCACCTTTTGTGTCAGATACATTCAGGAGCAGGAGCTCATCATTGGTGGTAGAGCAGTCAGTCTCAGGGCTCTATTTCCGAAACCTCCAGAGGGTGAAGTCCACACATCACCCGCTCCTAAATCTCAGGGCGGATGGGCCTCCATTCTTTACAGCATCGCTCAGGAGGGACTCTTCGGCAATGCCGACCAGACAGATAAAGTTGCCCTCTTCGATGTGCTACTGTATCTATACGATCAGCACCAGCGAAACCAGGCCCTCAAACGCAAGTATGCCACCAAAGGCAAGTAAAGAGGGGTACCAAATCTCATATTTTCTTTAACTTTATCATCATGCAAAAGAATAAGAAGAGCAGAGTATTCAGGCAGGTTGCCTTTTCCCATACCATCATTACTGGCATCAATTCCCTGATAGAGAAAGGTGTCATCAGGATAGATGGAAACAAACTCTTTGTCTTTGAGGAGATCACCGGCCATACCACAGAAAAGAAATCTGCCTTCATCAAAAATGCATACTTGTACTTCCGGCTCAAACTCAAGAAGCCTCAGGGCACTATCGTAGAAGTGATCAATATTGAGACCAATCAGCTCATCGGCACCTATAACTCTCGCCCGATTCTTCCTCATTGAATAAATAACCCCACAAGATTCCTTTAGTCCTTTCCTTTTTCCATTCACCCACTATCTTCACTGGCATACTTCATGATATGCCTATGCTCTCCATTCCCGAGCTCGAAGCTCTTTGCCAAACCCTCGTAGACAGCATTCCTCAGCTGTCAGGCCACGTCATCGTGGCTGAAGACAATCAGGCCACCAGAAAACTCGCCGACAAGCAAAAGATCATCCTGGTGGGGGTTATCCCGTCCAGCGACACAGATGGCAGGCCTGGTATTCGTTCGGAGAAACAGACCGCCCTATTTTTTGTGGTCAAAAAGCACGACACCTCCGCTCCCGAAAGCCGGGAGCTCGCAGATTTTGCAGACACTCAGCAGGCGGCCTTAGCCATCCGTGAGTACATCCTCTCAGAGCAGGAAGATAACGGATGCAGCATCTTCTTTAGGCTCGTCACCACTAGCATCACCATCACTCCAGAGTACAACATTTTCGGCGGCTTCCTCGGATGGTCCATCACATTCGTATTCTGATTGTTCAAAACTCGTTCATAACTCATCTCAATACTCATCGCTATTCACAATATTCATTCATACCTTTCATCAAAAAACCACAGTTATGAAAAACACCATTCGTAAATCCATCATCATCGCCATCATGCTCTGTGCATCAGGCTTCCTATTCAGTTGTCAGGATGATATCACCGATCTTCAGGTATCTCCACCCCAAACCACCGCTCCTTCAGGAGGAGATACTGGCGGGGGTTCAGGTGGTGGTACATGCCCGGATTGTGGCGGTGGATAATCCACTCAAAGGGGTACTCGTAAAAATAAATGCATCAAAACCGCGTCTAATCGCGGTTTTTTTGCTATTATTCCACTACACAAGAGTCCCTATACTATCAAATGATTATAAGATTTTCCGCCATTCTTATTGTCGTTTGCTTTCAGGCGTTTTATGCACTATCAAATGATAGTGATTTTGAAAAAACCATTGCCAGCGCCAGGCAGCAAATCACAGTAAACACCCCTTCAGCCATCAGTCTCGCAGAGCAGGCCTCGCGCATTGCTATTTCATCAGGATCCAGGCTCCAGCTTGGACGGGCATACTGGATGCTCGGTTATCTCTATGAAATATCCGATAACCTGTCGCTGGCAGTGACACATTATCATCAGGCAGCGCTCATCTATCAGCGCCTGGATCGACCCTCAGATGTTGCCGCACTCATGGAGCAGTCTGGTCGTGCCAAATTAAACTTTGGCCTCTATCATCTCGCGCTCAAGGATTATCAGCGTGCTCTCGCAGCACTTTCATGCCATCCAGATGATCATCCCTGCCAGGCTACTTCCCACAGTTATAAGATTCTGTCCTCCCTACATTACGACATGGGCATCACTCACGCGCATCTCAGGCAGTACGATCAAGCCATTATGTTTTTCATTCGTGTACTCTCTCTCACCCGCCTACATGGAGACCTCTCAGATACTACGCTCATCAGTCATACACACAATGAAATAGGACGCGTATATCAGCATCTTGCCACTGATCAGCATTTGCCGCATTATTACGATAGCGCCACCCTTCATTTTCACAGGGCTCTATCCTACTCATCGGCGCCATTTCACACGTTCTATGTCAGAAATAACCTCGGTCACATGGCCCTTACTCGCCGCCAGTTGGATACGGCTTCTCATTGGCTCAGCCGGACCATGGATATTGGCGTTACGCTTCCGGCACATCAGGCCATCATCCCCACCCTCAACAACCTCGCTGAGCTGGCATTCCTCTCCGGAGACATTCACACTGCAGACTCATTGTTGCATCAGTCCATTCAGATAAATGTTCGGCAGTATTCCCCTGATCAAATCATCCAGGATCTACACTTACCGCTTGTCTTGCACAATACCCCCGAGCTCATCCGTAGTTATAGCCTTTTAGACAGTATTGCCATTGGTCACCCAGACATGAGCGCATTGCTGGCACGGGTTACTCAGATCACCCAGGCAGAGCAGGCTGCCAGAGCTCAGGAAATGGAAACCACCTATTTAGAGGAGATTAATCATATGCAAAAGGAGATCAAAGCCAAAGAAACGGATGACATCATTACCTATTGGCTCATCTTAGGCACCATTTCCATCATCAGCGGATCCGTTATTTATTTTCTCTCTGTTAAATTTGTCAAAGCTTCCAGGTATAAGCAGTCCATCGAGTCCAAGCTGTCTCGTATCCGTTCTAAGTATTCATCCTAAAATCAACATGGAAACATCCTTAATAGTCATTATCGTTATTGGAGTACTGCTAATAGTGGTAGTAGCTAAGGTAAAAATGAACAAGGATCTCAAGATTAAGCTTGGAAAGACTTCTCTTCAGGCGGCATTGGATAGCCTTGAACACTTTGACGTTAGCATTCATCATATCAATCCATTATCAGGGTTTATTGCAGCGAGTCATGATTACCGAAAGTTGGCCGTCTGTTATCTGGAGAGCATCCCGCTAGTTTATCCTTACACAAGTTTGATCAAGTGTGAAATCATTCAGGATGGAGAAACATCCTACTCCAAATCGACAGCAAGCACTATTGGTCGTGCTGCTGTTGGAGCTTTATTTGCCGGTGGCGCTGGATTGTTGTTAGGGGGAATGAGTGCCGCACAAAAAAAGAAAATCAAAATTAAAAAACTCCACCTCAAGCTGTTTTTTCGAGATCTTGATAACCCTTCTTTTACCCTCACTTTTTTCGAATCATACGATCAGAGCAAGGGCACGTCACCTATTGACAATGTAGACGGGAAGGATTTAGTCAAAGCTTTAGAGGAAATCAATAAATGGAAAGATGTTCTTGAAGTGATAATTGATTCCAACTTGAGTGCCGTAGGTGATGAATGATTATGCTCCAGAGTGGTACGAGGTGATATTGTCAGTCCTCATCTTTGTTGGTGGGCTTTGGCTGGTGATACGCTTTACCAATTGGCGCAAGGGTGGGTATAAGTAGGGGTTTACCGAATTATTCCCCTCTCAGTAAGTTCATCAGCTCGGCCTTCATCTCAGCATTCTCATCTTCCAGGTGGTTCACCAGGGAAATTGCCCGCTCCACCGCATCCAGTGAGTCGTTATCCTTTAGACTCTCCCGGATCCGCTTCATCAGGTCATAAAACTCCGCCCGACTCCACTTCTTTTCATCACTGGTCATGGGGCCAACTCCATCCATTAGCCATCTTCTGTTAACCTCAGGGAAAGCCATTAGTATTTTCTCCACCTTATCCACTCCCATTACAGATCCTTTTCTGAGTGTGCCAAATATGCTATGGCTTACACCTATTTGCCGAGCTATTTCCCGATCACTAAGACCTGTTTCTGCCAGGAACGTCAAAATTCTTTGCTGTATGCCTAATATATTTGACACTTTGTTATTTTTACTAGGTTGTTTTCGTTATGATTGTAAAATATATTTTACATGTAAGGTAAATGAATTTATACTTTCCTCTCTGCTTTAAGCTTTTCAACTCCAGCGCGAACCACTTCATAATACAAGTCTTTAAGATTTTCCTTCCGGTCGTTTTCAAGTTCTCTTTCTATCTGAAGTCTTTTTACTTCTGCGTGGAGTTCCGAAGGAACATCCAATTGAATCTTTGCCATGCCACCAATATTTTATATGTCTTTGATACAAATGTAAACTTTTAATATAATTATTTTGATATGTATATATCTATTATATATGTTTGTATCAAAGTAATACTTTAGATACCTACAAACATCATGAATCAGGAAACGATACTCAAATTCACCTATCAGGAAACAGAAATAGATTTCCTACAGTCTTCCAGTTCCATTATGGTCAATGCCACAGAGATGGCTAAACTATTTGGAAAACGCGTAGACGTGTTCTTGAAATCTGATCACGCTCAAGCCTTCATTGAAGCATTAAAGCTCACACCATATGGTGGGAGCTTTGATAGTTTGGCGGATGCCGATATTATAAAATCAAGAAGCGGATCACGGACTTATTTCCATCGCCTTCTGGCACTCAAGTTTGCCGCATGGTTAAGTCCGGAGTTTGAAGTTTGGGTATACTCCACCATAGACCATATTCTGTTCAGCTACTACCATGAGCTGGAGGCCAATCTAAACGAAACAGCTCGGGTGGACACTGAAATTGAGAAGTATAATAATGAGCTGATGGAGATGGACACCTATCAGCAGCTGAACCGGCTCAAGAAACAAAAGAGCCAGTTAGTTGCTCAGCGCTCAGTCATTTCCAGAACTCAGCTCAACTTCCTCAAAGAACTTTATAAAAATTAAACAATGCGATACACCTATATCATCAAACACTTAGATGCTCCACAGCTGCTTTCAGGCGCAATTCACCGTCCTGAGGAAATTATTGCCCGTAAGAAGAGCGCTGCAAAAGCACGGAAATTTCTCTTACGCTTTGGTATACAGACAAAGGATCGCCTACAGAAGGAAGTAGCCTTTCTTATCCCCAATACCAGAGAAAAACTTATCCAGATAAATCGAATAGGGCATTCATAAAATCAGGCTGACTAACACCATGCACGAATTCAACCGAAAAGAAATCACCCAAGATCAGATGCTTCAGCAGTTGGGGTCACTCATTACTAAAAATCATCAGATACCCGAGCATACCCGAAAGAACCTCCTTGAAAACAAAAGCATCAAGGATTTCTGTGAAGAGTCCCGGCACTTTGCTTTGCTAAAAAAGATGGGTGGAAAGGATCTCCACATTCATTATGATGTCAGTTCATGGTTCTTACCACCCAATGGAGTCACAATCAAAATCCAGACCATTGGTATCTATGAAAATTACCTGGAGTATGAAATCGCACGTCAAAAGGCCCTGAACAGCACTCCTCATTCTTACAGTCCAAACCAAAACTAACCATTCCACAAAATGACAAACGAAGACGTTTTAGCAGAAATAGAGCAATTAGGATGTCTGTCAATAGATAGGCTTTTCTGGATAGCTCTCTCAACAGATAACAGGGATCTTCATAGTTTCCTTGATGAGATTGATTTTGAACAGTATGTCCAAATCATCCCATGGGTAGAGGACACCAATAATCACCGGGTAAAATTTGCAACGGGCTATGGAGGGGATTGGAAAGCAGTCATGGATGAGTTCGGCTTATTTGGATTCATTGCTGAAGTGCACATCCCTCACATTTCTAATGTTTTTTTCGGCGATGATGGAGAACCACAGTCTTGGACAGTAAAACTAGGCGTGTGCTCCTATCACTATGTCTATGCTGAGGACACCGATGACCTTCTGGAGGCAATTAAGGACATATATAATCGACGATTAAGCGAGATGGTCAACGAGGCCCGAAAAACTTCCTGACAAATGGCCTGCTCTTGTGTAAATATCATTCCGCAAAGTGAAGAATGCTACGCCCAGCAGATCACCGTAGATATTCCTCCACACATGCATCAATACAGAGACAGTAGACTCAAGCAAGGTCTCAGTAGCAAGGTGTCCATTGACCCTTGCATTTACGATGAAATCTGTCAGCTCTGGGATATGGGTATCATCACATACGGTTCATGCTGTGGTCACAATTTGGAACAATCCTTTGTAAATGTATCACCAGACCATATTGATCAGATGTTAACCATGGGGTATGTCCATAATCATCCAGACCCCTTACGAAAAGACACATTCAAACTAAAAACCGCCTGACCAATGAATAAAGCTCAGAAAAAACGATTTACGGAATTCTGCAAAGATCAAATTGCTCTCTTAGAAGAGCAGAGGACTGAAATAGAGCAAGAAATCATATACTACCAGACCATTGATTATAAGCAGTATGTGAAATTGATCACCTGTTCAATCTATGATGACACATCCAAATCACAGACCTTTTTCATTGTATCAGACCCTGACAAAAAGAAGAATGCTGATACCTTTCCTCAGCCCGGACGACTACTTCCGGCACATCCCAATTTTCCACACTTTAGATGCTTTGTTCACAGCACTGAAAAAGGGCAGTGTGTCTCCCACTTAGACAGTGGATTCAAGATTGGGTCTCTCAGTGAAATTCAAGGTACATATGATGATGCCTTAGAATCATTCCTGAAGTTTGATCCATCAAAAGATGACATAAACACGGCCATCAATCGTGCGCAAAAAACCATAGTAAGTTCCGGATTAGAATATCCAGTTAACCAACTCACAAAAACAAACAACAATGGACCTCACTGACCTCACCATGGAACTCTCCCATTTCGGACATGTCCAGATTTGCCATGCCAATACCGTTTTCACTCTCCTAATGACCGGCCACGGCCTGGACAATGCAAAGACCTATTGCTCTATCCAAACCAAAGTCTTAAATCAAGTGGGTGATCATTTCCCATACATAGAAGCCATGAGAAATGACACCAACTTTTTTTGCGTAGTTCTATCACCAAACCCAAAAACATCATGACCTGTGTCCACTGTGGCAAAGATCCCGGCACCCATCCCTCTAACCCTTTACTATGGTTTGGCTTCAAGGATGCCGATACCGGAGAGCTCTCCTGTAGAGCGTGTATACCGGTGCATTACAAGAAAAAGAACCTTGGGCCCTTTGCTCATATGTATAGCGAATTACCCGTCATTATAAAGCCAACAGAAACTGTAAAATCATGAAACCATTCACTGAACGCCAATACCAAACTGCATACAATGCACTTCTTAAAATCATAGAAGTGAAAGACCGAAGAGAAATGAAGCTCACCTGGATTCAAAGTGAAGGAAGTGATCCTTCTGGAGCGAGTAACTGCTTAATGACTTTAAGCGATTTTGAAGTAGAAGTGAAGCGGCTCATGCATGGCCTGGTTGAACTACAGCGGACTGGTGAGTTTTATTTAGCAGATAATTCTCAAGAATCAGACGAATCGCTTGACATGGACAGCGCAGAATTGGTGCTCCTCAGGAAATGTTTCGGAACATTTGATCGGGAGGTGATTGAGCAAATAGCGAAAGAAGGTGTAGGATCTCCTGCAGGTAAAACCCTAATCAATGATATAGCTAAATCAATACAGTCATGAAAGAACGTCCCATCCTATTTAGTACACCCATGGTTCGGTATGGGCCATCACTTTTAAAGTTATTTCCACAAACGGTAAACCTCGAAACAAATGAAAATGGCAAAAGCAAGTCAGGATGACTTGGATAAAATGAGACTCTTCTATGAGGTAATGGAAGCCTACTATCAAGCTGCCTGTGAAAACCTTCATGATTTCACTGATCTTTTTAAGGATTCTGAAATGGAACAAATCAGTTCTGCATTCAACGACAAAGGAGAATTTGATATTGATGATTTCTTGCGCCTTTCATACGATCACCTGCTCTCCGGATTCTTCCGTGTCCATTTCGGATATCAAGTGTTACTTAGTAATGCTTGTGATCCCTCAGAAGATTCACTCCAGTTTAAGGACTGGATCAAGCAATCCATAGAAGTACTATCAGAAATCGATGAATATATCTCACCAAACCCCACAAACTACATCGGATTTGACTCCACTCTACATCAGAAAGTAAAGTCTGTATTATCACTCCATGAAAAATCGCTATTATGAAAAACTTAAACACACACCTCGCCATCTTCGAACTCCTCGAAGATTCAGATCCCGTCATCAAGGTAGCTACCAGGCTCCAGCACCTCATAGATTACTATGAGGAGGGCCGTGATTACTATCAGAAAAACATCAGCGTAGAAGACTCCTTTGATCATGATGAGACCATCGCTTTTTTAGATGTCCTCCAGACCCTTACCGGCAAGATCATCAATCCCACAGGTCCTGTCACAATGATACTCACCCGTGGCACCCAGTCCTTAAATGTGCTCCCCATTTCCAGTGTCTTTGAGCACTGGACACTCCCACAGGTTCTGAGCATCCTCCAGTCAGTCAAGTCCGCACTCGTGCTATACCTCCATGCAGACAACTGTATTCAGTTCAAGACCGCTTACGCCACACTAAATAACTGGTATTCATTTTTCACCCAGTTGGAGCCATGATGACAGAGGTTACTACTGGCCATGATCATTCTGGCTTGCGATATCGCATTGTGGTAGATGAGATTGGCAAGTACCACATCCAGACTCCACGTTCCAAAGGTAAGTGGAGAGTCCTTCGCGGTGGTTTCACCAGGGAGAAAGCCTTCTATCTCATAAAAGAAAAAGGGATTTCCGGCATTCGCCAGATAAACCTCAATGAGAAGTTCGGTTTCATACTTTTCCTCCTTCTTATGACCATCATCATGATACTCCTCAGATAAAGAATAGTGGTTAGGTGTTTTTTTCAGGTTGGGTTGAACCCGCACCCTTTGGGTGCGGGTTCTTAGTTGCTAGGCACCCCATTTCGGCCATATTCTAGCACTTATCACCCGTTTTACACCACTTCTTCCCGAATTTTTACGATATATCCAATTGACTGTCAGATATATGCAGTCTTTTGCCGTCCCTTCGCTTTTTTCACACTACCGCGGAAGCCCGTTCCGCCCTCTTTTGTATGTGCAATTGCAAAAGAGGTTGGTTTGGTGATATATGATTAGCTCTTGTCCTTTCACACCCTGATCTCCTGGATAGTTTAGCTTATAATATTACAAGAGATGAGTATTATTCAGAAGGAGTTTATCAGGAGGGTACTTGAGGATGAGGCTAATAGGATGGAAAAAAACCAGGGGTTGCAAATGAAAAGACTCCTGCACTTCCACACTGGCAACTTGTTTAATGGGAGGCAATTTACTGTGAAGCAGGGAGCAGACCTGGACGGTGTACTCACCATCAAATTCAAGATTTATCAACGCTTTCTGGACATGAAAAGGAAAGTCCGATCTAAGAATGGTAACATCCGAAATCGCCAATATTCAATCCACAACAAATATGTGTTTGGGCACTTCTATTCGATTGGAGACCGGCTTATGTACGAGCTGACAGAAGATCTGATTGAAGGAATAAAACGAGACCTCAAAATTTCAAACTGATGGCTAAAACAGTAACCGAAGAAAACCTCCTACTGAACATGATTGTGAAGGGCGACAAGGCTCGCGCTGAGGTGAATAAACTTGATCGTGCTTACCGTGATTTATCCAAAGAAGTGGAGTATTTGGAATCCGCACAAAAGAAACTACGAGCAGAGGGGAAGAAAGATAGTCAAGGGTACAGGGAGCTCACTGCGGAAATAAATGCTAAGAAAACCGCTATGGATCAGGCCTCTGCTGAGCTAGAACACATGCGCAAAAACATGGATATAAACAGGATGTCCATGCGAGACTTGCGAGCTGAGATGACCAGGCTTAGAAGACTAGCCACGGATCCACTAAATAAGGAATGGCAAAAGCATGCTGCTAGGCTGCAAGTAGTAAAAGCCAGATATGGAGAGCTCCAGGCTCGCGCTAAGGCCACATCGATTACCCTCCAAGGGCTCACATCTACATTAAACAGAATGTATGGATCGATAGCCGCTGGTGTTGCCACATTTGCAGCCCTAGCCTTTGGTATCCGAAGAGCTACTGATGAGTTTACAAAGTTTGATGATAAGATTGCCGACGTTCAGAAAACCACCGGTCTGGCAAAATCCGAAGTTCTTGAGATGAACGAGGAATTGAAGGACATTAACTTCATTGATACCAGGACCTCACAAGAGGGTTTACTTGGTCTACTCAGAATTGCTGGAAAACTCGGAACAGAAGGCACTGATAATCTTTTGGGTTTTGTTAAAGCTACAGATCAAATAGCTGTTGCCCTCACTGAGGATCTAGGTGGAGATATAGAGGAGAGTATTAATACATTGGGAAAACTTGTTGGGATTTTCGATGTATCCGATGAATTCGGGGTAGAGGAAGCGCTGCTAAAAGTTGGATCATCAATTAACGAATTAGGAGCGAGCAGTGAGGCCAATGAAGGGTATATCGTTGATTTCACCAAGCGCCTTGCCGGAGTAGCCCCCGGAGCTAAAATTTCCATTGCCAATATCATGGGGATGGGCGCCGCGTTGGATGTGGCCGGTCAGTCTGTAGAAGTATCGGGAACAGCCATTTCCCAGATTATTACTAAAATGTTTGATGACACAGCCACCTTCGCGAAAGTGGCAGGTATGGAGGTTGCTGATTTCTCGAATCTCCTGGAAACTGATGCTAACGCGGCTTTCATCACATTACTTGAAGGGGTGAAGGGAAATGATGAGCGGATGGCCATGATGGTAGGTCGCCTGAAAGAATTGGGAATAGATGGGGTGAGGGCCACCAATGTAATGGGAGTACTCGCTAACAACGTTGAGGAACTTAAAAAGCAACAATTATTAGCCAATAAAGCATTTGAGGAAGGGACCTCCATTACCGATGAATTCAACATCAAAAATCAGACGGCTGGAGCTGAGCTTGAAAAAGTACAGAAACAGATCAATAACCTTTGGGTGGAGTTAGGTGAGCGATTATTCCCTACAGTAATGGAGGGCACCAAACTATTCAAATCCTTCCTTGAGGTACTAATCTTATTGTTCGATTTCATAAAGATTCATTATCGAATAATTCTCACTTTGGCTGCTGCAATGGCCGGGTATCAAGCGGTGGTAATCTCCAGTACAATAGCAACCAAAGCAGCCACCATCGCCACCAGGTTGTGGAATTTAGCGTTGAGGGCTAACCCCATTGGATTGGTTGTTTCGCTGCTCACCGGGTTGGCTGCTGCCATGTACTTCTATTCCAGGAGAACTAAGGAAGCCATCGACACTCAGGAGTTACTCAATGATGTACAGAAAAAATCTATGGATGGTATGAAGGAAGAGCAAAATCAAATTAACACTCTTCTGAAAATTGCCCGAAATAAAGAGCTGTCTGATGGAGCGAGAAAAGAGGCCATTAAACAACTCGTAGCGATCAGCCCCGAGTACTTAAGTTCTTTGAGTTTAGAAACGATTAATACCGAGGCTGCTACCAGTGCTGTCAGAGACTATATCGACGCAAAGCAGGATCAGATAATGATTGATGAGATTCTTCTCAAGAAAAGGGAGATTAATAAGAAACAGGAGGATGCTCGCCAGACCATCTCTAGTTCAAAGGATGATCTCGCAAAAGACAGTGGCGGATTATATGGATGGGGTTCCAGAAGGGGAAAATCCATCAGGCTCAATAATCAGATCAGTGATGCAGAGGCTCAGCTCTCACAATTAGCCAAAGCAGAAGGAAGCCTGCAGGTTGCTTTGGATGAAATCGTCGAGCGTCAAGCACAGAGAGCAGCTGACAAGCGAGCTAAAATTGAGGAAAAAGAGGATGAAGAATCAAAGGCCAGGCGAATCAAGTACCTCTCTGATGAAGAGAAAGCACGTCAAAAAGCCATTCAGGAGTATCGGGCAAAAGTACTCTTAGAGTCAAAGTCACTGGTAGAGCAGGAAAGGATCGCTTACAAAGAGCGGATCAAGGAGGCCGGTCTTTATGGTAAAGCCATTACAAAAATGACCACCGAGGAGTTTTCTGTGTGGGAAGCGTTAAGATCGGCACATCAAGCCAATTTAGCGAAGATCGATGCTGACGCCATCAGTGCGGAAATCACCAGATATGAGAGCGTTTTTCAGTCCGAACTCAATGCTCTAAAAGTCAAACAAAACGAGGAATTAAAAGCCTTTAGTGGGACGAAGGATCAAAGAGAGGCGCTTATCAGGCAGCAAACCTCTGAAGAAGAGGCTTTGGTGAAAGCTAATTTGGAGAGTCTGCAATCACTGATACAGTTCACACTAGATACGAGCCGTTGGGAAGGCATTACTTCAGATGATGTATTGTCTGACGAGGAATACCAATTATTGAAAGAAAAGCTGGAATCAATCGGTTTATCTCTGTCAGAGATCGGACTTACTAAGAAAGAGCCGAAGACAGAAACCCCAAAGGAGCTTGGTTTTGGAGATACTGATGTATTAGGGTTTTCACAGGACGATTGGGCACTATTCTTCGATAATATTGCATCAGGAGAAAATGGCATTCAATCACTAATTTTTGCCACCAGAGCGCTCACAGAAGCGTGGCAGATGCATAATGACTATGTGTCTCAGGCTGAAAAGCGTAAGCTTGAAAACTTCGAAAAAGATACTGATGCCCGTAAGCAGGCCATCAATGATCAGATGGACAAAGAATTGGAGCGAGCTGAGGGTAATGCTGATCGTCAAAAAGCCATTCGGAAAAAATACAACAGTCAACTAGTTAAGCTCGATGCTGACCTTGATAAGAAAAAGGCTGAATTCGATTACAACCAGGCCAAAAGAGATAAGGAGACTGCTATCGCTTCAGCATTGGTCAACAGTTTCGCGGGCGCGGCACGGGCCTTTGCTGATTATGCATTCCCTGCCAGCGCCATTATAGCAAGCATTGTTACAGGCCTCGGGTTATATCAGGTTGGTAAAATTGCTTCCACCCCACTTCCCGAAATACCAGGACGAGAGGATGGCGGGTATCTCGATGTGTCCCGATCACAGGACCGTAGAATGTTCCGGGCTAAAAGAGATCCAGGTAAGAGGGGATATGTGCACACTCCTACCGTCATCACCGGAGAGAATGGTACTGAGTTTGTAGCATCCAACGAGGCTTTTGCCAACCCAACTGTACGCCCAATGTTGGACATTCTGGATACCGCACAGCGAAATGGCACTATCAGTACGGTCAATCTGACCAAAGTACTAAATGATAGACCTGCTGTATCAATGTACGGGTTGGAGAGGGGAGGCCATCTTTCTAATGCTCCACAGCCTGGCAACACTACCTCGATGCCACAGGATCCTGAAATTAAGAATCTCATTAGGAAAAACACCTCAGTAACAATGGCGCTTTACAATCAGCTTCGCAAGGGCATCAAAGCCGACGTTTCCCTCCTGGGGAAAGGGGGGTTTGTTGAAGCCGAGGAAGATCTTGACGAAATCAACAATAACGTAAATTTTTAAACATATGCTGAAGATTACTATATCTGGAGAACCCTTGGATCTACCTAAGGATATAGCGTTGAGTTTGATTTTTGAAAACCCAATGTTTGTCACGGATCGTATTCCCACAGCTCACAGCGTCTCCAGCAGCCTCCCCCCCACGGATAGAAATCTCCGATTACTAGGTCACCCGGAGCGCATCAACCGCAAAAACAGGCTCAGGGAATTTGAAGGGATTAGAGTCTATTTTGATTCTGTAATGTTCTTGAAGGGAGTTCTTGTCATGACGGAGTTTGATCAGGATATCAAGTTTTTCATCAGGGGAGCAATCTTTAGTGAGGAAATGAAGGCTCCAATCAATGAAGCTGATATGGACACCTACTCCTTTGGATCTGTGGGTAACAGGTTCACCCCAAATTTTTACCTCGCTGGAGATTTCGGATACCTTTATCGCGAGTATGTACATGATACACTCACTGGCTCCTCCGATACTCGCTTTGCTCCCATCAGGATTAAGGGCGTAGAATTTCCTGATGGAAACTCCCCTACTCCAACAGGATATGGCAACTATGCTACATCCATTATGTATTTCAACTTTTGGAACGCCTATCGAGAGGAGTTTATGCTTGGTTACCCATCTTTCCAAGCCCATACCGTTTGTTTTCCCTTCCTTTCGGTGAAGTACCTGGTGAGTGAAATATTCGATTCCTCCTTGATTAATAATCCTTTCACAGCTTCGGAACTTTCCAAGCTGGTAATCACCTCTACCTATCATCCCAGATTCAGTGATGTTGTTTTGTCGGCTTATCGAGGCGTATTGCTGGATTCAAGTGAGTTGGATGCGTCACAGTTTCTCAATCTGGAAAGCTTCACCACCTCCATGAATTTCAATGTACTTATCAAACAGATTCTCAAAATGTTCTGCATGACATTGTTTATCAAAGCGGATGAGTTTGAATTTAAGTACAACCGCGACATCATGGAGGAGTCCTCAAAAATAGACTGGTCCCAAAAACTGGTGGGAGACCTTGCCAGCTGGACGGAGGATGGGGAGGATTATAGCTATGGATATCAGGGATATCAGTCTATCGAAAAACCCTATGGGATTTCTGAGGTGGATAATATTGAAGACCTTGCGGCACTCACAGTGCCAGAAGGGGAAGAAAAACAGGTTTGGGTGACCAATACCAATCAGATGTTTGACCTCCGAAATAGATTTGAAGATGAAGGATCATCTTATGGAGGTATATCTCCAGAGTACGAGTTTGAAACTGAGGTACTAGATCCCGGTTTCGCTGCTGCTCCTAACACTCCTTCATCGGGATTCAACATGGTGTCTGATGTCACCCCTCTTCCAGTAAATATCCATCCATACTGGTGGGAAAACACAGGATCCCCCATCAAGTTTGGGAGGTGGTATGTGCCAGAGTGGGAAGGGGATCGCCTTCAGAGGCCCGCTATCCCAAATGTTATGATGTTTAGAGGCCTTGTGGACACACTGACTGACAAAGACGGTGAATCTCCCCCAGTCAAAGACCTCTATCCTTACCTTTCATCACACAATATTGATGCTTATGGCAACAATCTCGGTGATATTAGTCTTCACTGGGAAGGAGCAGATGGCCTCATTACTAATTACCATTCAGAATTCAAAAGCTGGATAGAATCTGAAAAACTCAAGGCTCGCGGCGCTTTCCTACTCACAGCACTGGATCTTAAAAATCTGGATATGAGTTCCAGACACCATGTGAGTGGGGTGGATTTTTTTATTGAAAAAGTAGAAGTAACCCTCTTTGCTAATAAAATTGAGAAAGCACGGGTTCATTTGGTAGAAGCACCCTATTTAGGTTCTGCTTCCGGAGGACTATAAACTGACCAGTCCTTTCCTATCAGGTAACGCTATTTATTTTCGCTTTAAGTGATATTATACTATGGAAAACGCAGATTGGGGTAAGCTTTTTGACCACACTAAGTCATTAGAAAAAAAAATGGATCAGGTGCTCCAGGCTCTCAATGGTGATGAGTTCAATCAATATCCAGGACTCATCGCCGAGCAAAAGAATGATAATGAATTCAGAGGGTATGTAAAAGATAAGCTGGAGACCATCACACGCAATCAGGAGCATCAAAAAAAAATCAATCTGGAAGTAAATGAACGACTGGAATCTGTGGAAGTGTTTGTTAAGTTCTTTACCACATTGGGAAAAATAAAGAGAACCACATGGATGATCATAGGCGCTATGATTGCCGGGGCTGGTTTGATGCTGACGAACATTGAAAAAATGGGTCATTGGGTTTACAAGATTACCCATTGAGTTAGATCTCTTACCCCTCACCTCTTGTCCTTTCCCAATAAGCCCTATCTCCTAGTTTAGAGTATTGAAAATCACTGATCGTTCCAATGACCATCATCCAGCAGCCATCTGAATACGAATTCGCCGGAAATTTCCCTGACATCATTGTGGAGACAGATGTTCCTATAGAATTTACGCTTGGTGGCAATTTCTATGCAGTCATTATTTTATCCGGAGGGTCGAGCTCCTGGCCGGTAGGAGCGGAAATCACAGGAGTCACATCAGGAGCCACAGGCAGTGTGGTGAGCTATAACAATAGCACCCTCACCCTAATCCTGGATAGTCTGGTCGGCACATTTTTAAATGGTGAAAATATCATTGGAGAATCTACTGGTGGAGGCATCGATACGGTGGAGGTGTTTAGTAACTCACTTTTAGACGAAACCTATATCCCCGATGAAGATGGATTGGTCACCATAGAGCTGAGAGAATTCTTTGAGAAAACACTGAACAAAGTAGTCGTTCCTGATATAGCGGAGAGTTCATATCACCAGGCAGAGGCATATGGACAATTCAACGTCACTATTGACGCTACTGAGCTGGTGTTTTATGTGGTTTTCGGTGGGGGAAAGAACTTACTGCCTACTATCGGGGAGAGGTGGCACACATGGCAGGAGCCATCCAAGCGAGTCAAACTATCAGACCCCGAGTGGCTCACCTTTTTTTCGAAGGAAGAATCCGTCGTCCGAGCCAACATTTACCACGATGGTGGGATTGACGAAATTGAAATTGAATACTTATCTCCTGACAAATTCACATCTGTTCAGGTGACACCCTCTTTAATCGGAGATGGTTTCAGTGGAGTATATAAAATTGAAGTTTGGGTGTCTGAACCCATTTCCGGCAGTGACTCTTCTGGGCTGGATGGTGATCCTATCAGCAATGTTCAGACCTACATTATCACACGCGAATCTTTTGATTTTGACGATCTCTTTTTGTTTTCAAACAGCCTTGGTGGCGTCGATACTATCAGATTCTATGGCGCTTTAGAGCAGATAGAACAGTTCGAAATAGATACCGCATTATTGGGCCGTGAGGATATCGAGTATTTTTCTGAGAGCGCTCGGGTATACAATAAGAACACCGGCATTTTCAGATCCCGTTGGGAGATGCTTTGGGCTCGGGACTTTTTCGCAAGTATTACCAAGTACCGGTATCAATACGAGCAACTAACCAGAATCAAAACCACGGGGAGCTTTCCATCCGTTCGTCACCTCTCCACCGTTTATGAATTCCAGTTTGCGGAAAGCGAGCCGGATACTTATCAGAACCACTATGATTTTTATGGATTGCCTGAGCCTCCGCAGGCTCCTTCAAACCTGGTAGCTATTAGTATAGGGGTTAGCGAGATATCACTTACATGGGATGATAATTCAATCACTGAAACTAGCTTCCTCTTGCAACGTTCCACATCCTCCGATTTTAGCAGCGGCGTTGCAGAAATACCAGGGATACCTTCCAATTCTGAATCCTATACAGATACGGCGCTTTTAGATGCCACGGTATACTACTACCGTTTAAAAGCGGTAGGATCTGAAGGGAGTAGTTCATGGAGTAACATAGCCTCAGCTACTACGGTGTTAGATTTCGGCAAAGCGCTTAGGTTCGACGGAAACAATGATTACATAAACTTGTCCTCTTCAGATCTAGTAGGAGAAAGTTTGCCCGACTCTTGGTCTTATTCTCTTTGGTTTAGGCATGACTATTCGGTGGGCAGCATGTCAACATTGCATGGAAATAGGCTACTACTAATAGGGACAACTGGGGGATCCAACCAAACTTGGCAACTCCAGTTTTTAAATGATCCTACTTTTGGATATTGTTTTAATATTTTGATGACCGAAAATGCAGGGGCCACACAGAACGATTATATAGCGCAGGAAGGTGGGACATTTGACAATGATTGGCACCATCTGGTTATTACCCGAGAACTTGTCGGGATGTATTATAGGATTAGATGTTATTTAGACGGCACACAACAGGCATGGTGGCCTTCAGGGGGCTTATATAAAGAAATATCTCAAACTGAATTTAATCAGCTATCAACCTACCCGGCAAACGTTTCCATTGGAGGTTCGTCCAGAACCTGGTTGGGATGTTTGAATGAAATATCATTCATCCACAAAAGACTATCACTCCTTGAGGTGCAGTCTCTATACAACGATGGAAAGGGAGAAAAACCAACCAATCTTTTTCCAGGGGATACTAAGCTATACCTAAGATTGAATGAATCCTCAGGATCCTCGGCCATAGATGAAAGTGGAAATGGGTATGATGGCGTTCTCACCAATTTTTCAGGAACTTATCGAATTGAAAATACTGACCCACCGCTAATTTAAAAAAGCCATGCACAAATACGCAATAGCCCTTTACCCAGAAACAAGCCTTGAGGAGTTACAATTGTTCGATGTGGTAACCCTTCCACGTTCAGAAATGACCACGGTTGCAATAGCGTTCAGCGAACCTATAACTGATCAAAGCGGACAGAGTGAGCCAGCACCAATAGCTTGGGCCTCTGGTTATGTTGTGGAATGTTCAGATTGGCAGCAAGAGCATACCGATATCATTAATGCGAGTATCGCGGCTTATAATGCCGCTCATCCCGAAAATCCAATACCATTGGAGCAAATAATGATTTGGGATAAGGGAGAATTCTTTGTTCAGCATTACGATGTGGTTACAGACTTATATAGACGTGATTGTGATTTTATGATTGTTCCAGCGGATCAATATGATACGAATCTTCAAGATATTGTTTCTAATCTTGGCCTCACACCGGAACAGGACGCCAAGCTTGGAATGCACTTTTCATGGATGGTAGAAGGGCTTCCTTATGTGCCTACAGTTAGAGAATTCAATGAGGCGACAATCACTACGATTTCAGGATGGCGAAAGGTGCCTGGTATTACATCCCTTTTCACGGATGGAGTTAATGATTTTTATGTGATCTGCATTAAACCATTGGTGGATGATTTAGGAGAGCGGGAGATTGTGTATCTGCTCGGGCTTGAGCAAACTGAGCCAAACTATACCATATGTCGGACAGCCGAAAGGGTCCTTCATTTTGTCTCTCCCAAAACTACCTCATAAAAACCATCTCCAGTCGCAGCCTGTTAGTATCCACGTGCACATAGATCATGGTGCTTTGGATGTTATCATGCCCCAGTAGTTTTTGAAGCACTTCCAGATGTCCGCCCTTCCTGAGAAACTCCGTGGCAAAGGTATGCCTGGCCACGTGAGTGGTCACATGCTTCCTTACACCAGCTTCTCGCATGATCACCTTCAGCTTTGCGTTAGTTTTCTGTTCAGAGATCACATCAAACAGCTTTCCCGTTCTGTTGGCTATATAACCTCTCGCTCGCTTGGTTAGAGGGACCACTACCTCTTTCACTCGCTTGGTGTGTCCTTTATACATTTCGAAAGTCAATAGATCACCATCCACATTCTTCTGGTTCATCCGGATCAGATCGCTATACCTCAGTCCCGTACAACAGCAAAAAAGAAAGTAACCAAGTACTCTCTTCTGATCCTCTGGTATATTGGAGGAGTTGTAGTATTCCTCCAGCTTAGATAACTCTCCATCCGTCAGGAAAACAATTCTACTCGTCGGCTGTAAGCGCTTGTAGTCCTCTGTTGATTTCAGGTTTACTTTCATTCCCCGCTTTTCTGCCAGTTTCACGTAGGCCATGAAGCGCTTGTTATACCTGTGCACGGTATTAAGTGAGAGGTGCCTGTTTCTGTAGTGTCCCTCCAGTTCCTCCAGGAGTAGGGTATTGATTTGAGAGAACTTCAAATCCTCCCTGAACTCAGCAATATTTTTAAGAATGGACAAATCTCCCTTTCTGGTATTCTTCGATATCATTCTTCGGCCAAACCTGCTCTCAATCTCTTCACGCATCCAAGGAATAAACAAGTGGCGATTGTCATATCTATCATAATCCTGTTTGAAACGACTGATCGACACATCCATATCAGAGTGCCTGTAATACATCAGTATGTCGTTGACCTTGGACTTTTCCTTTTGTATTTGGATATTATAATCACTCGCCTCCTGGTCCCCCTTATGCCTTTCTAGGAAAATGCCGGACTTATTATCGAAGTAGTTCACAGGCCAGCTTACCCCCATGGGGATAGTGGTTCTTTCTGAGTTGATGATGATTTGGAGATACACAGCAGCGGATCCAGATAGGGACTGCTTATCCATTCTTATTCTGCAAGCCACACTAGCTCGCATAATTACCCGCGATATCGTGTGAAAAATTGGTGCTTTTCCCCTTCGGGAAATGCCCGTAGAGGACACTTTGATCATTGTTTGTGAATTTTGTGTGAAACAAAAAACACGCCTCTACGCAACCTACAGATGAATAATAGTAATAAAAGTAGTCCGTAGGGGAATCGAACCCCTGTTACCAGGATGAAAACCTGGCGTCCTAACCCCTAGACGAACGGACCATTTTGTTTTTGGTGCTGCAAAAATAGATAAGCTCCTTTATTATGCAAATGTTGACCGCAATTATTTTCAAAAAAAAATCCTCACAAACTAATTCTCTTCAAGAGCCCATCCTCGTTGTAAATTTTTCAAAATCCGGCGTAAAAAACTAAAAATCCACCAGCGTTGGAATTATATATGCCCACCAACCAAAGATAATATCGAAACAGCCCTGAGGCTCAGGACAGTAGAGCTGAAAATACTAAAAAAGTGTTCTTTTTGGAAATTTGTTTCTGAATAATCTAGTTATAGATTTGCATCGAATTTGAGCAAAACATTTCAAAACCAATATATATTATGTCAAAAGTAAAAATCGGAATCAATGGATTCGGAAGAATCGGCAGACTGGTATTCAGAGTAGCCGCTGAAAATCCGAATATTGAAGTGGTGGGAATCAACGACCTTATAGATGTTGATTACATGGCTTATATGCTAAAATACGATTCTACACACGGCCAGTTCAAAGGCGATGTAGAAGTAAAAGACGGTAAACTGGTTGTAAATGGTTCTGCAATTCGTGTAACATCAGAAAGAAACCCTGCAGACCTTATGTGGAGCGACGTAGGCGCTGAGTACATTGTAGAATCTACAGGACTCTTCCTCACCAAAGAATCAGCTAAAGGGCACATCGATGCTGGTGCGAAAAAAGTAATCATGTCTGCTCCTTCTAAGGACGACACCCCTATGTTCGTAATGGGTGTGAACCAGGACGCTTATACCTCTGACATGGTGTTTGTATCAAACGCCTCTTGTACTACCAACTGTCTGGCTCCGATTGCCAAGGTTTTGAATGATAAATTCGGAATTGAGTCTGGCCTGATGACTACTGTACACGCTACCACTGCTACTCAGAAAACTGTAGACGGACCGTCTATGAAAGACTGGAGAGGCGGAAGAGGTGCCGGACAAAACATCATCCCTTCTTCTACAGGTGCAGCCAAAGCTGTGGGTAAGGTAATTCCTGAATTGAATGGAAAATTGACAGGTATGTCTTTCAGAGTACCTACTCCTGACGTTTCTTGTGTAGACCTTACCGTCAACCTGAAAACTGAAACTACTTACGAAGAAGTATGTGCGGCTATGAAAGCGGCAGCTGAAGGTCCATTGAAGGGTATTCTTGGATATACAGAAGATGCAGTAGTCTCTAACGACTTCCTGGGTGATTCCAGAACTTCGATCTTCGATGCGGGTGCAGGTATCCAATTGACTCCTAAATTCTTGAAAGTGGTATCATGGTACGACAATGAGTGGGGTTATTCTACTAAAGTTGTTGAGCTATTGGAATACATCGCTTCCAAATAAGCATTCACAAATCATAAAAAAGGGGTTCGGACTATCGTCTGAACCCTTTTTTTTATTCTGCTGGTTAGAACCACCGGATTACTTCACCACAATCTTCCGCGTATATTGCTCATCATTCACCGACACCCTCACGATATACATGGCATTGGAAGGCGGTAACTGGCTCGCGTGAAAAGTGATTTGATGCCCACCCTCAGCTAAGTCAGAATCAAAAAGTTTCATACTCTGCCCGCTCGTATTGAAGACCTCCAACCTGACATGGGCCACTGATTTCAAACTAAATGAAACACTGGCTTGAGAGAAAAATGGATTGGGATAGATGGTCAGGTCATTGTCATCAAAAATAGCTACCCGGCTACCGCTCCCAGACCAGCTGCCATTGGCATAATAAGACGTAGGCCCGCAGGTATACAAGTCAGCTGTCTGATTGGCTCCATTGTTATTGAAGATCACATTGGAGCAATTGGCAGGGGTCACTCCATAGTACCAACCGTCACCATTGTTAGTCAGTGTACTACCAGGCCAGCCATTGGTGTAGGTCTGTCCATCCCCCCAGGCATAGAAGTGGGAGTAGCCCTGAACGTAAACTGTGAGGGTACTTCCGCCTCCATTGGGATCAGTGGCATACCATGCTCCATTGCTGTAATAGGGAGAGTCATTGCAGGTATACAAATCACTGGTCTGGTTACTTCCATTGTTGCTAAAAATGATGTTGGCACAGTCCTCCGAAATGCTAATTTCACTCCATCCATTAGGACCAGTACCCAGTGCTGATCCGGGCCAGGCGCCAAGGAGTGGGTTCAAATTGGCGTCCCAGGCATAGGCGTGCGTGTAGCCCTGGGCATATACCGTCATAGAGCCAGAGGAACCTCCTCCGCCACCACCACCCGGCTCGCTTGCATACCATGTACCATTCTCATAGTAAGGCATGTCATTGCAAGTGCTAAGGTCTGCTGTCTGGCTGGCTCCGTTGTTGCTGAAGATCACGTTCGAGCAGTCTGCCCCAATAGTCACTTCATTCCATCCACCAGCCCCGGCAGTCATCGCCGTGCCTGGCCAGGCGCCAAGGAGTGGATTTTGATTACTATCCCAGGCATAAGCATGACTATAACCCTGCACATATACGGTCATGGAGCCTCCTCCGCCTCCACCACCTGTGCCTCCTTCAGACCATACAGCATAGTTGGTTCCTGATGCAGCCAAAGTCCAGGTACTACCCATCCCCTCAGCCGCAGGATCCCCCCAATTGCCATAACCCATCTTCAGGAAAACAGTATGGATATCTCCCGCAATGGAGGCCACGTACAATCCATTTTCGCTCCGATGAACCGTGACCGGGCTCTCACTATGAATCCCGGCATCCTTCCTCACCTGGATCAGCGCCTTGATCTCGTTGGTCACCGCTGATCCCCACTCATACATGTGCGGCCAGTAGATACATGGTACTCCTGGGTGAGTCAGCAGGTAGGCGTAAGACTGACCTACATTGTTACCATTCAATACATTGTTGCCGGGATCATAATCCGGAGTGTCATGGTTTTCAATAAAAGTGGTATAATGCCGTGGGTCCCAGCCAATACCTCCTGAAGGTGCCCCCTGGGTAGACAGATATGAATAATTATTATCCTTAATCACCGCCTTGAGGGTGTAATAAGTGGAAAAATCAAAGGCTGTGGAGCCCGTAGCATTTACCCAGTCCTGAACTACTTGCTTGTTGGCACTCCAGTTTTCACCTACAGAAAATGTGGGATTGGTGTGACCGTTATATACTGTAAAATAATATGGATCAAACCCATGTACAAAGTCGTAACGCCAGCCGTCATAGCCAATGGCTTTCAGATTGTCTAAAAAAGTCTTGATGTCGTTTTGCACAAAGCCCTGCGAATGGTCAATATCCCTGGCAGCAGCGTATGGGGTACCCGAGTCGTTATTGCCTCTCAGAGAGATTCCACTATATGCCGAATTGCTCCAGACCTCATCGTCACCGGTAATGGAGTTGGTTCCCCAGGTGGGGTTGGTGAAATCCATCCAGTTGGTTGACCCCACCCGATGGTTGACCACAATGTCTGCAATGGCTTCTATACCCAATCCATTCAAAGTAGAGAGCAGGCTCTGATGCTCAGCCAGTGATCCATACGAGTTAGCGAAATTATTGAGTTCTCTGGGGAGGTAGCCCTCCAATGACCCGGCATCACTCGGAGGCGGAAGCCAGATCATGTCTATACCGGCGGCATTCATATCCGCAGATTTGCCCTCCAAATGACTGTACCAGTCACCCGGATAATCATGAGAAGATTCCCAGTAAAAACCCTGGAGCAGCACCCGGCCATCATTGGCGGCCTGAGCACCGGCGCTCATCATGAGCAGTAAAAAAGCGATAGAAAGTAAGAGGTGTTTCATCATTGATTGGATTTTGGTTAGCATTTTGAAATTTGTGATAACCAATCTCCCATCTTATACCCTCTCATTCGCCTCATTTCATAACGCGAGACAGATCACATAGCCCGATTGATCCAGTGGCACTATGATAGCTCACATCAAAAAAATGCCCCTGAGGCACTCAAAACAGATTAAACGCAAGAAATCGTGTGAATTTTAGTGGTACTATCAGACTGAAGCCAGCACCGCATAGAGTTTTTCCTGCTCTATAGGTTTGAGTAAAAAACCGTTGAAAAACTGTGAAGATTCATCACCAAAGCCCACCATCACATCAGCGGTGAGGGCATATATAGGCGTGTTAACATTGGGGTTGTTCGTATTCCGGATGCGCTGCGAGGCCTCTATCCCATCCATGCTAGGCATATGAATATCCATGAGAATACAATCGAAGACCTGTGACTCGGCCAACTTTACCGCCTCCTCGCCATTGCGGGCGTGTACACTTTCCATCCCCCAGTTGCCCAGAAGCTTCAAGGAAACCATGGCATTGATCATATTATCCTCCGCCAGCAAAATAGACTTGGGATTGAGTTTCTTCCTTCGGGTTTCGGTTTTCAAGCGGCGCGGCTCTGCCTTTTCCAGATACAGGGTAAAATAAAAAGTGGCTCCGTGCCCCACCTGACTCTCCACATGGATATTGCTTCCGTGCAACTCAATTAATTTTTTCACAATGGCCAGCCCCAATCCCGAGCCACCATACTTTTTGCTTTTGTGAAACTGCGGCTGAGAGAAACTATCAAACACCTCGTGAATAAAGTCCTCCTCTATGCCGATCCCCGTATCCACCACACTGAATCTGAGCAGGTCTTTGTTGTTTTTGGTCTCACCATACTCAATATTCAGACTGACGGATCCCTTCTCCGTGAACTTAATGGCATTACTTACCAGATTGCCCAAAATCTGAGTAATACGTGTTTCGTCAACCATATAAAAATCAGAGACCTGTTCTGAAATGTGCATTTTCAAACTGATGCCTTTCTCTATAGCCATGTTGCTATAGGTAAGACGTATATTTTCCATCAACCTCCTGAACGCCACGGTCGATGGTTGCAACCTCAGTTTACCTACGTCCAGCTTGTTGAAATCCAAAATATCATTAATGATTCTCAGAAGGTTGTTGGAAGAAAAACTGAGTGAACTCAATAGACTTACCTGATCTTCCCGGGCGCTCTCCTGCAATAATGAGGTGATGGTGGTCACCGCATTCAGCGGAGTTCTGATCTCATGACTCATCGTAGAGAGGAAGTCCTGCTTCATCTTGGAGGACTGCTCTGCTTTATTCTTTTTATCCATGATTTCAGCCTTCTCACGCTGGTTCTCAGCATCTTTTTGTAGACGCTCCATGGTAGTGATGGCATCATAGCTGTGGATGACTTTCTGGGTCTGTGCACCTATGAGGACCTCCTTTTCCGTCACATAATCCTCGATGTAGCCGAGGGCATTCTCAAAATCCCCACGCTCTTTGAAAATCCGATAAAGCAGGTTGTTACATTTGGATTTGATCACCACCAGGTTGTACAGTCCTGCGAAATTCAACGCTCCCTTCAGTGCTTCTATCGCCTTGTCCAGATCCCCCTCTTCATAGTACATCACCCCAAGCTTGTGGTAGCACATGCCCAATCCCAGCAACTCTCCGATCTCCCTGTGCAGCCGTATGGCTTCCTGGTAGGCCTCTTTGGCACGGTTGCTTTGCCCTTTTTTCACATAGACCTTGGCCTTTCCGTACAGGGCAAATGCCAAGCCGCGTTTATCCCCGAGCTCCTGCTTCATCTGAAATGACCGCTCAATGAGCTGCTCGGCCTTTTCCGTGTCGTTCTGGTTAAGGTAAATGCCCGAAAGGGGGTTATAGGCGTCCGACTCCAGGTCTCTGGCACCGATCCTTCTGGCAGCCTGGGCAGATCGCTCATAGGCCATGATGGCATTGCGCTCATCACCAAAATACTCGTAAATCCCCCCAAGAAATTTCTGAACTCCAGCCAAATTATAGTAATCCTTTGTCCGATTGTAGATATCCAGACAATCCAGGAGATAAATGAGGCTCAGGTGATAATTTTCTGACTTATAATGAATTTCTGCCAGTTGGAATTTGCTGCGGGCAATAAGCTCCTCCTCGTCCAGCACCTGATAAAGTCCGATGGCTTCCCGGATATAATGAATGGATTGATCGATTTCACCGAGGGCCTGGTGCAACTCTGAGAGCTTATACATGCTTCTGGCCATCAGACCGGTATCGTCCAGCTTCATACTGAGTTCAAGCGCTCTGCTAGCCAATCCCAAGCCAATGTGCAAGTCGATATCCTGCTGATTGGCTCTTTTCAGAAATTGTAAAACTCTCTTCGCATCTGTCAGGTCGGTGTAATACATTCGGCGGTCTGGCTGTTAGCAATCCTGAAAATACAAAATCCCCACCTTTTGGAGGGCTTTCTATGTAAAAAGAATTTACATAGTCAGTCGGATCAAGAAAGGTTCTTTATCATACCGTTTTAAATAAATATCCTCCGGAGCAAGCACTTTCGGATTTCTGGAAACTCCCAAAACAACAAAGCGCTCCTGCAGGTACTGCAGGAGCGCTCATTGATTTCAAAAAAACCAGCCCCCTCGGGGCTGGTTGGAACAGACTCTGTGAGCCTGCCCCCGCCTTAGTATCATTTTTTAACCAGTCTGAAAACCTGGCCCTCTACCTTGATCAAGTACATTCCAGCCGGCAATTCACCAATCTCCAGCTGATGATTGGTAACACCTGATCGTACCAGATGACCTACTGCATCATAAAGCTCCAATGGTTTGGACTCTGAAGATTTTACCATCACAAAGTTCACTGCCGGATTTGGATACACCTCTATGAGTTCCGCTCGTTCAATACCCAGTATTGGCTCACCCGCCTCGATGGTCAGGGTGCCATTTAACAGAACGAATGAATAGTTATGATCCATCTCCGCCACCAATACAATGGGGTATGACCCAGGCATACTGGAAGGAGTTGCCGTAGTAGAAGCTACTGGCTCCTTCTGAAGGTCAGCTTTGGTATCTCCATTCACGAATCCTGAATAAGTCACTGTAAGTGCCGGGATCAAATCACCTTCTGTGATCACCACATCATTGGCAGTCACCGTCAACGTGGCTTTCCCAATAGTTAATTCCGCGCCTTCATACTGAAGGTCATAGTTGACACCCGCTGATATGCTACCCAAACTAATCAGGTACACGCCTGCGTTCTCTCCAGCTACCCTCGTCAAAGCTCCCGATAACACATCCTCTCCTATCAACTCCCCTCCGGAAATGGAATAGGTCAATTCAGGATCAGACTCACCATAAACTTTCGTTTTGGCATCAGCAGCCACAGTAAGAGGTGCCTTATCAATAGTTAATTCCGCGCTTTCATATTGAAGCTCATAGTTGACACCCGCTGATACGCTACCCAAACTAATCAGGTACACCCCTGCGTTCTCTCCAGCTGCTCTCGCCAAAGCTCCCGATAGTACATCTTCTCCTATCAACTCCCCTCCGGAAATGGAATAGGTCAATTCAGGATCAGACTCACCATAAACTTTCGTTTTAGCATCAGCTATTACTGTAAGAGGCGCCTTAGTGATAGTTAATTCTGCGCTTTCATACTGAAGATCATAATTGACACCCGCTGATACACTACCCAAACCAATCAGGTACACGCCTGCGTTCTCTCCAGCTGCTCTTGTCAAAGCTCCCGATAGTACATCTTCTCCTATCAACTCCCCTCCGGAAATGGAATAGGTCAATTCAGGATCAGACTCACCATAAACTTTCGTTTTGGCATCAGCTGTTAAAGTAAGGATTGCTTGTTCAATGGTCAGGTCAGCCTCCTCAAAGTGAAGCTCATAATTGGCTCCAGCCAGCAATGTTCCTTGATTGATTGCATACGATCCCACTTTTTCTCCACTCTCTCTCACCAATGCTCCCGTGAGCACATCCTCCCCTACCAGATCACCTGCGGTAATCGCATAAGTCAATTCAGGATCTGACTCGCCATAAACCTTCACCTGATCTATAGCACTCACCGTGAGCTCCTTCGAACTAATGGTCAGCAAACCATCTGTGTAGGTTATCTGGTAGTTGGCTGCAGTGACTCCCGAAGCGGTGATGGCATACGCTCCAACAGAACTCTCCGCTGTTGCCGCTGAGAGCACTACAACAGGGCTATTAAGTACCATCTCATCCTCATCCTTCACAAAACCCTGATAGCTCACTGTCAATGGAGGGTTTTCATCTCCATAAACCTTTGACACATCGTCTGCAGTAATCATCAGGCTAGCCTGATGCACTGTCAATGTACCACTGGTGTATGTAAACGCATAGTTATTATCTTCTGCATCCTCATTGGCCAGCAGGGTATAGGTACCTGCATTGGTGACCAAAGCAGAAGCAACTGCCCCGCTACCAGGGGTAGCTATATCTGTAAGATCATCATCATTTACAAACCCGGTATAGCTCAGAGTATAAACCGGTTCTGATTCTCCATAGGTTATTGATGCATCCTCTACAGTCACCTCCAGAGTGGCTTTGCCAATGGTCAGCACATTCTGAACTTCTTCGGCTGCCACATACACATCATCACCCACCTGAGTAGCCGTGATGGTTACACTTCCTGCGCTTACCACGGTAGCTACTGTGCCATCTATGGTCACAATGTCCTCATTCGAGCTGAAAAAAGACACGTCCAAACCTGATGATGCAAATGCGACCAGCTCAAAAGCGCCATCTCCATAGACTTTCACATAGGTGGTATCAAAAGTAATCTCCTGATGGAGAGCGCTTACATTTACAGCAAACTCCTCCGTAACCGAGCCACCTAATGGATCAGTAACCGTAAGTGACACCATGGAGGTACCCACTGACAACTGAGTAATGGACAGTACGGTACCTGTTAAACTCACTTCAGCTACCACATCAGAACCATTGATCATAGTATAAGACAGTTCCTGACCTTCGGGGTCTTCAAAGTTGGCTGCAATGTCGAGCGTAAACACTTCGGACGACCTGGTTAATTCCACATCCTCGAGAGGGGTGACCACCGGGTTGGCGTTCACATCGATCTCGAATTTTTCGGTAGCAGTGTTTCCGGTAGCATCGCGGGCGGTGAGGGTGATTAACGAATGACCATATCCAGTCTCTGTCAGTACCAGATTACCATCCAGAATAGTGGCCGCAATGGCGGTTTCATCTGAATTGCTCACCGAAAGGCTCAACACATCTCCTTGCGCATCCACAAATACATCACTCACATCAATAGAAAGAGTACCAAACCCTTCGTTTAGCTGTAAGTCCTCAAGGAACCGATCTACGATAATTCCCTTCACTGAAAGTGAAATTGGAGTCCTCACTTCCCTATTTGCTGGGTCATTGCTCAAAATAGCAAGTGGTAATTCGAAATCTCCGTCAAAACTGGAGTTCGGATTATAGGTAACTAACACAGTGACTGTTTTACCTGGAGCAATCACACCTTCCGTATCAGAAAAGGATACTGCATTGTACTCCGGACCGAATGCGACTTTTCTTCTATAGGAGAAGCCTCCCCCATTCCCATCCTCCGTCCAGCTATCCCAACTGATATCGTAGTATTGATCTGATTTAATATCATGCATGGAAAATGTTCTTCCCGGCTGTTCATTGGGTGGGTAGGCTACATCTCTCCACTTGCCATATTCGTTGGCACTAACAGTGATAAAAGGACCTGGTATCGCAGAGCCATCACCGAGCCATTCTGTGCCCTTAGGTGATTCGTAATTGGACCTATTGTATTGCGTTTCCAGGGCTATATTGAAAATCCCCCGCTCATTTTGTCTGGTGATCCAGAGATGATCAGAGACTCTATCCTGAAACGCTTCAAGTTTGTAATCTGCATAATCCGGCTTGACAAATGAGATTTCTTCTCCATAGGTGCCCAGTGACCAGTTCAGGTCAAAGTCTCCACTATTGGAGATTATGAATGATCGCGTAATCGTTTCTCCCAAAAACAGTGAAGCATTGAGGTTGGGTTTCACTACGGATATGGTAGCTGCAGTAGCTCCTGATCCGGAAACGCCCACCACGAAACTTGGATTGGCAGCATCGTCTGTAGTGATGGTGATAAGGCCACTAAAATCACCGGAGGATAGCGGATTGAAGGCCACTGCTACCGTTTTGGTTTCATTTGCTTTGATGCGAACACTCTCAGAATCCACTGTGAACGCCGGATGATCTGAAGCCAAACTGATCACACCACTGGCCGAACCGGAGTTGGTGATGGATATTTCCTGATAAGATTTATCTCCTATTGGGGATACCCCAAAAGCCAAGGACTCCTCTGCCACCGACAATGCCGGGGCTCCAAGTACGGTGATTTTACCTACCAACTTTTTTGATGGCGCCAGGCCATTGTGGAACAAGGTAAACTCCTGATAATGCACGCCGGCGTCCAGCCCTTCCGCACTCAGACTCAACTCCACAACTTCCGCTTCGCCCGGAAGAATTTCGCCCTCATTTGGAGAAATGCTACCAACTTCGGCGTAGTAAAATCCCATTGCTCCATTGTTGGTATAGTTGGTAAAAAAGAAATCAAAATATCGACACTCCTCTACCATATAGAGAGAGACCACTTTCCCGGGCAGGTTGTTAAAATTGTAACCCAAAGGATAAATCAGACTATTCCAATCGGCGGAATATGCCGTTGACAAAAGATCTTCCGTAGCTCCCAAAGCCCATTTGACCGAAGACGGGTTATAGGTATAGTTACTGGTTTCCTTGATGTTAAAAGGCCCATTGTAGCCATTTCTGGTAATCCAGACCTTATCGCTTAAATGAAGCTGATTTGCTTCCAGTTTGTAATCAGTCAGCTCTTCCTTCATGAAGAACCCGGACCATAGGCTCCACTCAAGGTTGGTACCTCCGGTATTGGAGAGGGTAACTGTCTTTTTAACCAACCCTCCACTTATCATCGTGGCAGCTATGGTATCTGCACTCACCGTCACCTCAGGGCCATAGAAACCCTCAGCAGAAACTGCAAGGTTTAATACAGGTTCATCAGTGTCATTGCTACTGATGGTGATGGTTCCTTCGTAGATGGTTTCAGTTTCCGGTGTGAATCGGGGATAAATGGCTTTGGAAGTACCACCAGGAATCACAAACGAAGAAGTTTCGAAAGAGAATACCTCATTATCAGTACTCAGGCTGATTTCGAGATCAGCGCCACCAAGGTTGTTTATTTCTATTGCGGATTCTGCAGTATGCGTTTTTCCGATAGGAAAAGAACCAAAATCCAGGGGATCCATCGCTACTTCGATCTCAGGCTCACCATCTACATGTAGCTTGAAAGTAATCAGCTGTTCTGGATTATTAGGGTCATTCGTCGCAATCCTATAGGTAAACTCATGATCACCCGCCGTAGTATTTACAGCAGAGAAGTATAGGGGAACGTCTACCGATGCTCCGGCCTCCACTACACCCTCATATGCTCCCAGGCCAAGCCACCTCACACCTGCGCGCCGCTCATAAGCAAAACCACCTCCGCCAAGGCCTTCACCAGATGTCCAACTGGTAAAATGAAAATCATAGTACAAATCATCAGGAATCATGTGCATGGAGATCTTAGCATTATTCATAAGGTCTCCGCCATCCCAGAAATCGGTGAAATAACTGTATTCGGTAGATTCATAAGTAGAAGCCCCATTACCCCACTCAAATGTCTCCGCAACCCGAGTATACTCATCTGCTTCCAAAATATTGAAAAGCCCTCGCTCATTCGCGCGAGTCAACCATACATGATCCGTAATCCTGTCCTGAGCAGACGCATCAGTGGTCAGCGCAAAATCTTCCTTCTCGAAGTAAACATCATAAGCCACTGCCCATTCCATCTGCCCGAGTCCGTTGTTCTGAATAGAAAGTTGCTGCACAGAGCTGCTACCAAACGCCAGCGTATCATAGAATACCACCTCGTTCATGGCAAAAACTGGCACATCCAGTATGAGACCTGAAACCTCAATGGTATATTCAGAATACTCAGAGTCATTGGTAGTCAATGTGAGTGTGGTGACAATAGGTCCAACAACTGATGAATGAACCGTCACTGGAAGCTTATATGAGCTCCCCGCAGGAATAGAAATACCGTCTGAGCTTATCTCAAAACTACTATTATCAATAACCACAGAAGCGATCTCCAGCACATCCGAGCCACTATTTCGAATCCTTACTTCAAATGTCTTAGCCACCCCTTGAACCGTAGACCCGAAATCGTAGGTCTGATCCGTCTCCGAAATATCAGGAATTCCTGTCGTGGTAATGGTAATTGGCACGATGGCCGATGGTAAAAGGGGATCGTTTGATTCCACGGTAACCGATCCTGAATAGGTACCCGCCGGCATATTGCCGTTCACATTGATTACGGCATAGTCTGTCATGCCTGCAGCGGTGGATGTTGGCAGAATCTCCCTGCGCACATACGAATACCCTCCTGGGGTGTAGTTACTATAATTATCCGGTGACCAGGTAATGAAGTCCAGATCAAAATACCTGTCTTCCGAAGGAATATAGATGGAAACCGTCTTTCCGGGCAGCTCGCTCGCATTGCCCACAGCATTCGGGAAGTAACTTACATAGTCCTCCGCACTCAGGTATCGGGCAGAGCCCAATGCATATCTGATTTCAGGACTACCGTTGTAGTTACCCATATTACTATAGAAGTTCCGCACCAGCGATACATTTTCCGTCAGGCTATCCCGATACTCCGGCAAGTTGGTGTTTACATTTTCTGGCTTTTCAAAAAACACCTCCAACTCGGGGTTACTCTTATATTCCGGATTGATCCACTTAAATACCTCATAGCGAGTGTAAGACAGACCTCCACCAGCTCCGCAGCAAGTCCATGAATCGATGTGTAAATCGAAGTATCTTTCCTCAGAAGGTATATAAATCGAAAGGATCTGACCAGGTAGGTCACTGGCACTATTATTAACCCCAGACCTGAAATCACTCTTGTATTTGGTGGAATTATTCTCTTTGGCAGACCCCAGTGCATACATTATTGGTGCAGAAAGGTAATTATATATCCCTCCGTCATCGTCCCTTGCCAGCTCCACGCCTGGAGTAAGTCGGTCACGGTTCTGTGATAGGGAGATGTCGGCATGGTTTTTCTTTTCAAAAAAAGAGCCCGCAGATGAAACGGCCCCAGTGACCGAAAAATCCCATTCCAAATCAGATGTTCCATTATTGAAAATGGCCAGGCTGTCTTTAGTGCTTTCTCCATTGCTCATATCAAAGGCCAGGCTTGAAGGAGAGATGGACAAAACAGGTGCCCCTACCGCCGAAGCAAACAAGTCAACATACAGAGAGTCTTCTTCATGGTCACTCACTATCAGCAATTGACCGGAATGTGATCCGGCAGACTTGGGGATAAACTTCACAGGAACGGACATACTGGCTCCCGGCTTAATCGTAAGTGTTTTCCTGGTAGGGGAAAAAACAGGGTTATCACTCGAAATATCTGTGATGTGCAGATCTGCAGTTCCTGTAGAATGAAGGATCAAAGTCCCGGTCGAGGATGCTCCAGTATATGTTTCCATAAATACGGGTGTAGTGTAATCCAGCTCCGGACTTCCGTCCACCACTGCAGTCAACTGTAGCGTTACGTTCGGGCGGCCAGTATCATTGGAGGTGATCATAAACGGCCACTGATAGGTGCCTTCATTACATACCGCAAATGTGATGGTATACTCTGCGGAGGCTCCGGCCTCAATAGAACCACTCAACGCACTAAAGCTGGCACACATTCCCTGAGTATTGGTGCTCGTGCTACCACTCCAGTTCAATGTGGACCCACCAGTATTGAAAATCGTAAACGTCCTTTCAATCGGCCCCTCTGCATTGTCCATATTCACAGAGATGGTGGATTCCGATAGCTCAATTTGGGGTACCGGAAGTACCTCAAGCTTCACCACCACTGTGGTGACAGGCTGGCTGGGGTCATTACTGGCAATGTCGACATGCCCGAAATGAGTGCCTGATTCCAATCCCGCATCACTTAGCAGGATACTCACGGACTCGGTATTACCTGCTAATATCTCCCCGGTATAGGAAGCAGTCAGGTTGTAAAAGGGGAGCATCTCCTTTCTGATATACGTAAAACCTCCACCGGTTTTTCCACCACTCCATTGCTGCATGTAAATAGAATAGTATTTACTGGAGGATCCATTGGCGAAATCAATCTTCAGAGTAGCCGTATCCCCCACTAGTGACTGAGGATCATTACCATGCATGGTGGTGAAGGTGGTGAAATCTCCTGGCGACACCTCATTGACAGTGCCCAGTGCCCAGGAAGTACCCTCCGGTGAGCTGGTCTCTGAAGCTACTTCACTTTTGGCGTTGAACAAACTCTTGGTTTCATCTCTGGTAAGCCAGACATGAGGTGCAATGCGATCCTGGTTGGCTGGCAAGAGCCAGTTGGCATAATTCGCTTTCGTGAATACTACCGGCTTGGCAGTACCGTAGGCATTTCGCTCCGTATAGGAGTCAATGACCAAAGGAGCATCTCCCGAATTGGTAATATTAAAAGACACCCCAGCTGTCCCTCCTGATTGAACAACCGCCGAGATGGTATCCGTGGAAACATATAATTGCTGCTGAGCAGTAGCCATCGAGGCTCCAAAGCTGAAGACGATCACAAAACTCAGTGCTTTCCACAGCACACGTGCAAATCCGGGTCTCTTACCCGATTCGGTCAGAAATAAATGGTAAACTTGATTCATAGATTTATTGGAGAAAGAAAAACACCTTGATATTGAATTTTTGATGATCATGGACGAGCTGTTCGTCATCATAGATTAGCAGGTTTGAGATTTGATTCTTGTTGGTGATAATATGTCTGTTGGTCTGAATAGCATATGAATTGGTCATTCTGACCATAAAGAAGATCAATTGGCAAATTGCCCTTGGGTTTTTGTCCACGAATGCCGTGCTTTGTGGCGCCAACACCAGAATTCATGTCGTGAATCTTGCCGCCCCTCACCGACATATTTCAAAAAAGGACAAATGATTAGATGAAACCAGCTCATTGGCAGGCCGCTGGAGAATTGTATGAGCTACCCGATAAAGCTGTTGTTATTAATTGTACTTAGTATTACCCTTCAACACAGTGGCTTTGGGCAAAGCCAACGGATAGACAGCATTAAATCCACCCTTCATCGTGAAACGCTGGCAGACAGCACCCACATAGATCTTTTATTGGAATTGGCTGAACGTTACCACCAAAAACGGATGCCCGATTCTACACTCTCTTATGCCCGACGGGCGTTATCTCTGGCAGAAAAGCAAGGCAAATACCACCAGCACATTAAAGCACTGCGCCTGATGGGCGCGGCTCACATCATCAAAAACGACTTCATTGCGGCTCAAGCCTCTTTGGAAAAAATAGTACCCTCTGAGGCAACATCAGACAAACTCACACAGGCCGAACTGGCCAATGCACTGAATTATAAAGGCATCGTAGCAGGCTATCTGGGAGATTTTCAGACATCTATTTCATTCTACAATCAATCACTCATTATCCACAAGGCTCTAAAAGATTCTATTTCCATAGCTGGCAGGTTCATCAACCTTGGAAATGTGTACATGCGGCAAGGCGACTACCCGGCTGCCATCCGGTCCTTTTTCGAATCGTTCAACTACCTCAGTGAAGATGGCGGAGAAACCCAGGCCATCCTCAACCTGAATCTTGGCGAATGTTATGAGCTTCTGGAAGACTATAGAAAAGCCAGGCAGCACGCACTCAAAGCCCTGGATGGATTCGAAAATAGTACCCAGTCACCAGTGGGGATATCTGAGAGTCATTACACCCTGGGCAATGTGTATTCACAAATCGGCAATCGGGATTCCTGCATTTTTCATATCAACAAGGGTATCTCTGTTGCGCTAAAAACAAACGACGCAGACCGGGTTGCCGAGGGCCACCACTATTTGTCACTCCATTATAAACGCAACGAGGAATGGAATAAAGTAGCCGAGAATGCCTCCATTGCTTACGAGTATTTCAGGAAAGTGAAGTCTCCGAGAAGATATACTGCTGCCCAATTGGTTTTGTCTGAGGCCTATCTGAATCTTCACGACATACAAAAATCAGTTGCGCTGGCAGAGAAAGGCCTTTCACTCTCTCGTGAACTTGAGCTCAAAGAAACTGAAAAGGACTTTCTGCTGCTTCTATCCAGGCTTTATGCTTCACAGAAAGACTTCTCCAAAGCCTACCAACTTAGTCTGGAATACTCCGCTGTGAAGGACAGTGTACTGAATCAGGAAAAAACCCGTCAGATTGCCAACATAGAGGCGCTTTATGAAAATGAAAAAAAAGAGCAGCAGCTGGCACTGGCAGTTGCCAGACAAAAGGCTGCCCAGTCAAGCCTGGAAGAACGTAAAACCCGGGAACTCTTTTTAATCGCCGGCCTTATGATGACCATGGTGGTGCTTGCATTGGGTATTTTTCTCTATGTCACCCTGCGACAAAACAAAAAAGTGGTGGATGATCAAAATACCAGACTTCAAAACCTAATCAGGACAAAAGACCGCTTCTTTAGTATCATAGGGCATGATTTAAGAGGACCTATCACCTCCTTTGCAGGCATCAATAATCTCATAAAATGGTATATCGAAAAGAAAGATGAAAAGAAGCTGCGGGCGCTTGGTGAAAATATTTCCAAATCGGCAGAGCAGCTGGATACACTCCTCAACAACCTGCTGAACTGGGCCATGGCTCAAACAGGAGGTCTCCCTTATCACCCGGAAAGCTTCCAACTAGAACCCGCGATCCATGAAATAGAAGCCCTTTTCACCAACCAGTTGAAAGTGAAAAACATTGCTCTGACGGTTAAAATCTCTGAACCTACCTGGGTACTGGCAGACAGAAACGCACTCCTGCTGGTACTGCGAAATCTCATTTCCAATGCCCTCAAATTCACCCCTATGAATGGTGCCATCCTGATAGAGTGCCAAACAGAAAATGAGCAGGTGCTCATTCAGGTTCTGGACTCAGGTGTTGGTATTCCCAAGGAAAAACTGGAAACCCTCTTTGAGTTGAATGAGAGCAAATCCACCTTTGGCACTGCAAATGAGAAAGGCACAGGACTTGGGCTCATCCTTTGCAAGGAATATGTGTCACTCAACAAAGGCACCATCAGCGTGGATAGCACCCCGGGCCACGGCACAGTGTTCACTTTTACATTGCCAATTTCCTCCATGAACGAGGAGCCAATATCGAACATCCATCAACCCTAAAAAACGTTAAAATCACCTTTAAAACCTAAACAATCTATCTCCCCGCTGGTTTGCCTTTGTACCCTAAAAGCTATATGTCCAATATCAGAATACTGTCCGTGGAGGACGACCCCATTTACGCAGAAACCATACGTTTTACAGTGGAGCAGGCAGGCTATCAGGTGATAGATGTAATAGCCGACAGCACAGAGGCCCTACGCGTCATAGAATCCACCAGGCCCGACCTCCTCCTGCTGGATATCCACATTTCCGGGCCGCACAATGGAATAGAGTTGGCCAACAAACTGAATCCGGCAATTCCTATTATTTTCATCACCTCATTGCGCGAACGTTCCATTTTCGAACAAGCCAAAGAAACCAAGCCTTTTGCTTTTATCCTGAAGCCTTTCGACCCACTGATGTTGACCAATGCGATAGAGCTGGCAGTAGCCAATCTTGCCGGAGAGAAAAAGGATGTCTGGAAAGAAAAAGATGTCATTCTATCAGACAGCTTTTTTATCAAGGAAAAAAATATCCTCGTCAAGGTAATGGTAAAGGACATTCTCTACATCAAGGCAGAAGACAAATACTGTATACTTCACACCCCTCAAAAGAAATATATCATTCGGATTTCCCTGAAAGACCTACTGGCCAAAATACCCTCTAATTACCTACAGGTGCACAGGTCTTACGTGGTAGATTCACTTCGGATCAGCCAGATCATTTTGGAGGATTTCATGCTATATATAGAAGGGGAGCCTGTACCCATAGGCATGTCGTATAAAGACCAGGTGCTTTCTCAAATCAAAAAATTGTAGTACCGAGACACCTTCTTATCACTTCTTAAAAACCACATTACCTATAACCCCGGCAAGCACCAGCCCCATGCCCACATAGGTCATCAGGTTAAACGTCTCATCAAAGAGAAGCCAGCCAAATCCCAGTGCATACACAATACCAATATAATTGAGAATAGAAACCTTAGAAAGCTCTGCAGACTGATAAGACTTGGTCATAAAAAACTGAGCAACCTGTGTACACAAACCAACTGCCAGCAGCACCAGCCAGTCCCACCCCACCGGCTGCACCCACACCATCACGGACCACAGACCAGCCACTGGCAGCATGACCAGTGGGAAATAGAAAATGATCACCAGAGGATGTTCGGAGGTCTTCAGCATTCTGATAAAATTGTAAGCCAGTCCCATAAAGAGAGAAGCGCCCACCCCCATGAGCAGGTGCAGGGTAGAAATTCGCGGATCAAACCCCTGTACCACTACCACCCCGGCGAAACTGATCGCAAAGAAAAGCCACTGCCATGACCGCACCTTTTCTTTGACCAGAAAAATACCCAAAATAGCCGTGAAGATCGGTGCCAGGTACTGTAGCGTAGAAGCAGTGGCAAGGGGTATTTGTTGTAATAAACTGAAGTAAGTGATCAAAGCGATGGCTCCGGTAACGCCTCTCAGAAGTAGGATGGGCTTATTATTACCCCACACACTTACCTGCTGGCGGTGCAGGTAAAAGACACTAATAATCAGAGAAATAACCGATCGGAAAAGAATGATTTCAATGGCCGGAATATGAGGAATCAGCTTTACACAAACCTTCATCAGGGTGAAGGTAAAAGTGGCCAGGAGCATGAATTTTACGCCAGCAGACAGTTGAGCCTTCACAGGATCACCCCATCTTCAATCTCCAGCTTTCGGTCTGCCATCTCCGCCAATTCTTTATTGTGGGTGACAATCACAAAAGTCTGGTTAAGCTCCTTTCTTAAATCAAAAAATAGCTGATGCAGTTCATCTGCATTTTTGGAATCCAGGTTTCCACTGGGCTCATCAGCAAATACAATGGAAGGGTCATTGATCAGTGCACGCGCTACAGATACACGCTGCTGCTCTCCACCTGAGAGTTCGCCTGGCTTATGATCTTTTCGCTCCAACAGCCCTAGTAGCCCCAGCAGCTCCATCGCCCTACGTTTGACCTCTGTACCTGATCGCTTAGCGATGAGCCCGGGAATCATCACATTTTCCAGTGCTGAAAATTCGGGTAGCAGGTTGTGAAACTGAAAAATAAATCCAATGTGCTTATTTCTAAAACCAGCCAGTTTCTGTTGGTTGAGCTGAAAAACATCGGTATTGCTGATGAAAATTTTTCCTTTTTCAGGCGAATCCAACGTACCCAGCAAATGCAGTAAAGTACTCTTGCCTGCACCCGACGCCCCTACGATAGAAACAATCTCCCCCTCTCTGATGTGGAGGTCTATTCCCTTCAGGACGGGAAGCTTTCCATATGCTTTGTACAGGCCCTCAGCTTTTAGCATGCCGCAAATATATAGATGTTCTTTAGTTGATAACCTCCCTTTTTACGGTTTAGTCATTGGATCCCCTCATATCAGACTCCTCCTCGCTGAAAGCAATATGTGGTCACTCACTTTTCACTCATATTGTCCCCGATCTACTGAACTTTCAATGCCATTCGGTTGAATAAGCAAGCCGTTTGCCGTAGATTCGCAAGAAAATTCAGACAGCATGAACATCCACGAATATCAAGCTAAAGAGATATTGAAAAGCTATGGTGTAACCATCCAGGAAGGAATCGTAGCTGATACCCCAGAAAAAGCCCATGAAGCAGCCAAAGAACTCAACAGAGAAACCGGAACAGAATGGTATGTGATAAAGGCACAAATCCACGCTGGTGGACGCGGCAAGGGAAAAATTAACGAAACCGGATCCAATGGAGTGGTATTGGCAAAAGGTTTGGCAGAGGTAAAGCCCAAAGCTGACGCCATCCTGGGCGGTACGCTAGTCACACACCAAACCGGACCTGAAGGTAAAAAAGTCAACAAAATACTGATTGCTCAGGATGTCTACTACCCTGGCGAGTCTGAGCCAAAAGAATATTACCTCTCTATTTTGCTTGATCGTGCTAAAGGATGCAACGTCATCATGGCTTCCACAGAAGGCGGTATGGATATCGAAACAGTGGCTGAAGAGACTCCTGAGAAGATCGTCAAAGAATGGATCGATCCTGCGGTCGGTTTGCAAGGATTTCAGGCCCGAAAAGTGGCATTCGCCCTTGGACTGGAAGGTCAGGCATTCAAGGAAATGGTGAAATTCATTTTCAACCTTTACAAAGCATACGAAGCTACTGATAGCTCTCAGTTTGAGATCAACCCGGTACTCAAAACATCAGACAACAAAATCCTGGCAGTAGATGCTAAGGTCAACGTGGATGACAATGCCCTATATCGCCACAAAGACATTGCCGAAATGAGAGATCTATCGGAAGAAGATCCTTTGGAGGTAGAAGCTGGACAAAATGGACTGAACTATGTGAAGCTTGACGGAAACGTAGGCTGCATGGTGAACGGAGCTGGTTTGGCCATGGCTACTATGGACATTATCAAGCTATCAGGTGGTGAGCCTGCCAACTTCCTGGATGTAGGGGGTGGGGCCAATGCACAAACTGTAGAGGCCGGTTTCAGAATCATCCTGAAAGACCCTAATGTAAAAGCCATTCTCATCAACATCTTTGGTGGAATCGTACGATGCGACCGGGTAGCCAACGGTGTGGTAGAAGCTTACAAGAGCATCGGAGACATCAGAGTACCGATCATTGTACGTCTGCAAGGCACCAACGCCGAAGAAGGTGCGAAAATCATCGAAGAGTCTGGCCTGAAGGTAACATCTGCCATTGTACTTAAAGATGCCGCTGAGAAAGTAAAACAAGTACTGGCGTAACGAATAATACTGTAACAAAACAAGCCTGGCCCAATCAGCCAGGCTTTTTTCATATCTTTTTTAGATATAATTTACTCTTAACTGTTTATATAACCAAAAAAACTTACCTCCTTTCACTGAACTTGGTCATAAAGCCTAGATCTTTCAAAGGTCCCTCCTATATTTTCACAATTGAAACATCGCGTATCGTTGTAGTATCCGCAAACTTCGTTGACTGGAAATTCAATTTGATTCGGGTAGATCGCCAGTGCCATTGTATCTATATAAACAGCTCTTAAGTAGCCATTTACCTGGTCTTCAAGGTCAGATTCATTGTAACACAAATTACCCCGTAGCCTGCCCCTTGGCTTATCGAAGATTGAGCCCACGTTCTCAATTAATTCCTCCATATCTCTTAAAAAAAAGAAATATCCCTCAGAAACTGATTGTTGGTAAATCAAAAAAACATGTTTTCGGAGAAAGGTTTCATCAATATCTCGCTGAATAAAGTGTTCCTTTGAATAAACCAGTTCTGATCCAATCGTCGGTTGTAGCAACTCCAATTGACCAAGACCTAAATCACCATAATGATAACAGGGAGGTGGTGGTTGAAATGGATAAATTTGATTCTTCTGGAGATACTGATACAGTTCATCAGCTGTCCAGTAAAGAAACAGTGGCTGCTTCACCAGAGGAATCTGAGCTCGCATTTTAAAATCCAGTATCTTCTTTTTAGTGTCTATCCCCAACGAGGAAGTTTCAGTTAACCAAACCTCCTTCCAGTCAATATCAACACTAACATCGCTTCGCATGGGCAATGTATCTGGTTCACTCAAAATCTCGGTACCGTCGTTAAGCAGCACACTGATCCTGTACGCACCACCGGACACCCCCCTCACAATTAAGCCGGGGCAAACATACCGACCGATTTCAGAAGACAGACACGGCTCACAATTACCCAAATGATCATAAAGGTTCACTTCCGCTCCGAATACAACCGCACGGTCAGTGGAGTTTATCCTCGACCGCTCCACATCTACATAATAAGGCCCCGGCCCCTGATGAATCAAACCCGAAATCACCAATTCAGTTTCGGATCCGCGCCCAGAGAAATTTAATTCATAGGGCTCTTCACACCCGAAAAAGCAGTAAATGAGAATTGAAAATAAATAAACGATACTTTTCACCCCTAACTTTTCTTTAAAAAGAAACGATATTTTTAAAGTTATAAAAACTTCAATTATCCATTATATGTAATCAAATAGATGCCGTTTCAGAAACTGAGTTCAGCCTTGTAAACATCAAACACAAAAAAGGCTTCCAGTAACCTGGAAGCCTTTCTTTGTGCAATCTAAGTTGGATCATTAGAATGCGTAACCGATCGCAAAGTGCAATTCCGGACTAAAGCCCTGGAACAGATTTTCATTATCAAAATCATCTTCGCTGCCTTCTTTTACTTTCAGATTAAAATCTGAGTACTTGCCGCCGAACGCCAGATCCATCACGAAGCTCTTGCGCTTACCCATCAGCCACTGAAAACCAGCCTTGGCTCCAAATCTGTATGCATTCAAGCTGCCTTTGAAGTCTTCCTCATCATTCTTCAATGTGAAATTGTTATACTTCATAAAGGGAGCCAGATAAAATCCATCAAGCGCTTCCTTGGTCACATAAAACCGATACTCTGGCAACAAACCAAGTCCTGAAAACGAGGTGCCATCAGAGGAATAGCTGAAGTAAGAAACGCCAAGCTGAGCAGAGCTGGCATCACCAAGCTTGCGCTCGTAGTTGATCTTGCCAAGCCCGATAATCAGACCCATTGGGTTGGCTTTTAGCGTATTCTTCTTTTCAGCATCCTGTGCGGATACACTGGTCATTCCAAATACTGCAATGATAAAAAATGAGGTTAGAACCTTTTTCATAAGTATATAAGTTTGTTTGGCCGGGGGAAAAACAAATGCCATGCCAGAACAGCATATACCCTTGAATGCAACCACTAAACATCGTAGATAAAAGAACATAGAAATGCTCAATTTGAACCAATATTGAACTTGATTCAAAAATGAATCTCCTTTGATATCGTAATTATTATTATTTCTGTAAAAAAATCGAAGAGGTAGGTTGTCAATTTGCTGGCTTATATATTAGCTTTGATTTCGAATAATGAAAAGAATCAACCTAAATATTGTCATTGTACCAATTATTATTCTGGTCACCACTGTGATTAGGAATGGGAATGGCTGTGTTTAGCAGAAAATATAAAATAAACACAAAGCGCCATTCCTAACACGGAATGGCGCTTTTTTTTAATCAAATTGACCATGTACTACGACGATCGTACAGAAGTATTTTTGGATGGGGAATGGATCAAGGCCAAGGACGCAAAAGCCAGCCTTTTCGATCAGACCCTCCACTATGGCACAGGCGTTTTTGACGGTTTGAGGTCCTATAACAATGGTAATGGGTTCAACATCTTCAAACCTGCCGAGCACTTCAAAAGGCTGCATAAAGCCGCCGAAAAGGTTTTCTTAAAAATACCCTACCCCATTGAAGACCTCATCAAAATTGCCTACGACCTGATAGACCGAAACAACCTCACCAACGCCTACATCAGACCCCTGGTTTTTGCTGGACCCAACATGATCCTGGCACCATCTAAGGAATCACACTTTTTCATGACTGCATGGAAATGGGCCAAGTACCCCGGATACGAGCCACTCAACACCATGATCTCGTCCTATCTGAAGCCCAGCCCCAAATCCACCGTGGTAGATGCCAAAATCGTAGGAAACTACTCGGCCAATACCCTGGCATCTGCAGAGGCCAAGCGACTGGGCTACGATGAAGCCATCCTACTGGATCACAATGGTCACCTCGCGGAAGGCCCTGGCAGCAACATCTTTTACGAAAAAAATGGAGAACTCTTCACTCCCAAGCTGGGCAACATCTTCCCCGGCATCACCAGAAGCACGGTACTGGAGATTTGCGAGGAGCTCAAGGTGAAAGTCACCGAAAAAGACATCACTCCCGAAGAGTTTTACAAAGCTGATCACGCCTTCTTCTGTGGCACCGCCACGGAGATCACGCACATCAGCTCTGTGAATGGAGAAAAATTCAAAAAAGAGTGGGAAGGGTCCATCGGACACAACCTCCACTTGATCTACCAACAAAAAGTAATGTTTGACGAGTACCAGGGACTCACGATTGTATAAAATGGCGCAAGAACTCAACACTTTTAGCAAAGTAATCACACAAGACCCTACACAACCTGCCTCGCAGGCGCAGCTCTATGCTACAGGCCTCACCGAGGAAGATATGGACAGAGCTCAGGTGGGCATCGTATCCACAGGTTTTGAGGGCAATCCATGCAACATGCACCTCAACATCCTCGCCCATCAGGTGAAAAAGGGGGTAAGAGAAGCTGACCTGGTAGGTCTTATTTTTCACACCATTGGGGTGAGTGATGGTATTTCTAATGGTACCGTAGGGATGAAATACTCCCTCATTTCCAGAGACATCATCGCTGACTCTATTGAAACGGTGGTCAACGCCCAGTTTTATGATGCGGTGGTGCCGGTAGTAGGATGTGATAAAAATATGCCGGGCGCCATCATGGCACTTGGAAGGCTCAACAGACCCGGACTTATGGTCTATGGAGGTTCTGTGAAACCCGGAAAATGGAAAGGTGAAGACCTGAACATTGTATCGGCTTTTGAAGCATATGGTGCACGCATGCAGGGCAACATGTCTGATGAAGATTACAAAGGCATCATCAAAAACTCCATCCCGGGACCGGGAGCCTGCGGCGGCATGTACACGGCCAACACCATGGCATCAGCCATTGAGGCTATGGGGATGAGCTTACCTTTTAGCTCCTCTAACCCTGCCGTGAGCGATGAAAAACAGACGGAAACACAAAAGGTAGGAGCGGCGATCAGAAACCTGCTGGAGAAAAATATCCTTCCAAGGGACATCATGACAAAAGAGGCATTTGAAAATGCCATCACCACTGTTATGATACTTGGTGGCTCTACCAATGCGGTACTTCACCTCATTGCTATGGCCAGATCAGTAGATGTAAACATAGGATTGGACGACTTTCAGCGAATTAGCGACAAGACCCCTTTCCTGGCCGACCTGAAACCAAGTGGCAGGTTCCTCATGGAAGACCTTCATAAGATTGGTGGAGTACCCGGCGTATTAAAGCTTTTGCTGAAAGAAGGCTACCTGCATGGCGACTGTATGACGGTCACAGGCAAGACACTGGCCGAAAACCTGGCCGAAGTTCCTGATCTGCATGATGACAAAGGACTGATGTACAGCTTTGATAAACCTATCAAAGCCAAAGGACACCTCCAGATACTCTATGGCAACCTGGCACCTGAAGGGGCCGTGGCGAAGATCACCGGCAAGGAAGGTGAAGTTTTCGAAGGACCCGCCAGGATTTATGAAGATGAATTTGATGCCATCCGAGGTATACAGGAGGAAGTACAAAAAGGAGAAGTGATTGTGATCAGATACTCCGGGCCAAAAGGTGCTCCCGGAATGCCGGAAATGCTCAAGCCTACTGGTGCTGTAATGGGTAAAGGCCTGGGTAAAGATGTAGCACTCATCACCGATGGCAGGTTCTCAGGCGGATCGCACGGTTTTGTGGTGGGTCACATCACTCCTGAAGCCCAGGAAGGTGGCCCGCTCGGACTGATCCAAAACGGAGACATCATTCGCATAGATGCCATCACCAACAAACTGGAAGTGAAACTTTCGGACGAAGAGCTGGAAGCACGCAGGAAAGCCTGGAACAAGCCACCTTATAAGGCTACGAAGGGCATATTAAGGAAATATATCAATTCAGTAAAATCAGCCTCGGAGGGTTGCGTAACTGATGAATAAACATAAGACTATGAATTCACCATCTTTAGCGGTAGAGAAGGAGCCCAAACAATCCACGATCAAGGTATCGGGAGCAGAGGCGGTTTTATTATGCCTGATCGAAGAAGGAGTTGATGTCATATTTGGCTATCCCGGAGGAGCCATCATGCCTATTTATGATGCGCTGTATGGTTATGCCGACAAGCTCAACCACATTCTGACGAGACACGAGCAAGGCGCAGCACATGCTGCACAAGGATATGCCAGAGTCAATGGTCGTACTGGCGTCTGCTTTGCCACCTCAGGCCCGGGAGCCACCAACCTCATCACCGGCATTGCCGATGCACAGATTGACTCTACGCCTTTGGTAGCCATCACCGGCCAGGTACCTTCGCACCTTTTGGGCACAGATGCCTTTCAGGAAACGGACGTGGTAGGAATATCCATGCCCGTCACCAAGTGGAACTATCAGGTCACACGCGCTGAAGAAATCCCGGAAGCCATTGCCAGGGCATTCTATATTGCCGGTACAGGCAGACCAGGCCCCGTATTGGTGGATATTACCAAAGACGCACAGTTTGGTGAGTTCGAGTTTAGCTATAAGAAATGCACTAAAATCAGAAGCTATCACCCTTACCCCATTTTGGAAGAAGACAAGATAGCGGCGGCTGCCAAAATCATCAATGAAGCCAAAAAACCATTTTTGCTGGTAGGGCACGGCGTGTTGATTTCGGAAGCTCAAAAAGAGCTACTTGCTTTTGCAGAAAAAGCCAACATCCCGATGGCCTCTACCCTGATGGGCCTCTCTGCAGTACCAGTGAACCATCCACTCTATGTAGGCTATCTGGGAATGCATGGAAACTATGGCCCCAACATCAAAACCAATGAGTGTGATGTGATGATCGCCATTGGGATGCGATTTGACGACCGGGTAACCGGAGATCTCAAAAAATATGCACGTCAGGCCAAGGTCATTCACATAGAAATAGACCCGGCTGAGATTGATAAAAATGTAAAAACCACTGTGGCCATCAATGCAGACGCCAAGCAGGCACTGCAATCATTGATCAAGCAGACGGAGTCCAATAATCACCAGGCATGGATTGCAGAATTCAGGGAGTGTGACAAACTGGAAGAAGAGAAGGTGACTAAGAAGGAGAAATTCCCTACGGAAGGCCCCATTTTGATGGCTGAAGTGATCCGAATGATCTCTGACAAGACCGAAGGTAAAGCGGTGATCGTGACGGACGTAGGGCAGCACCAGATGGTAGCCAGCCGCTACTATGAGTTTGCAGACACCGACTCCAATATCACCTCAGGTGGTCTGGGTACCATGGGGTTTGCCCTGCCGGCCTCCATGGGCGCACAGGTAGGTCGTCCGGACCGTACCGTCATTGCAGTGATCGGGGACGGTGGCTTTCAGATGACCATACAGGAGCTGGGCACGATCTCTCAGAATAACCTGGGCGTGAAAATCCTTATTCTCAATAATAACTTCCTGGGGATGGTACGTCAGTGGCAGCAGCTTTTCCATGACAGAAGATATTCTTTCACCGAATTGACCAACCCTGACTTTCAGAAAATCACTGAAGGCTACGGCATCAAAACCAACAAGGTCTCCGAGAGAGCCGCATTGAATGCAGCAATCGACGAATGGTTGGCTGATAAAGGTCCTACCCTGCTGGAAGTAGTGGTAGAGAAAGAAGAAAACGTATTTCCAATGGTACCATCAGGAGCCTCCGTATCTGACATCAGATTAGAGTAACCCATTTAATAAACAAACCATGTCAAACTCTATATATAGCGAAGACAGCAGTGAGAAAGTGGAAAAAGACTTCACGCTTTCGGTGCTTACCGAAGACAAAGCGGGGCTTTTGAACCACATCACGATCATTTTCACCAGGCGGAAAATGAACATTATTAGCTTGAATGTATCCACTACGGAGGTGGCGGGGGTTTCACGATTTACCATCGTGCTGCATTCCACCCGCGAAACCATCGAAAAAGTGGTGAAGCAGATCAGAAAGCTCATTGATGTACTAGGAGCCTTTGTTTATGAAGACCATGAGATCTACTATCAGGAAATAGCCCTTTACAAAGTGCCTACCAAGGTGTTTTTGAACGGGAGCAAGATTGAAGATCTGGTGAGAAACAGCGGCGCACGCATACTGGTGATCGAGGAAGATCACATCATCATAGAAAAAACCGGTCACAAGAAAGACACTCATGATCTTTACAAAAAACTCGAGCCCCATGGTTTGCTGGAGTTTGTGAGGTCCGGAAGGGTGGCCATTTCCAAATCAAAAAGAAAGACCGAGGCCTACATCAAGCAATTGGAGGACGCCCCGTCACATTATTTAAGCATAAAAGATTTTTAAACTTATTTTATTACAAACAAACAAAACAATGGCGAAAATCAATTTTGGAGGTGTAGAAGAGGAAGTAGTAACAAGAGAAGAATTTCCTTTATCAAAAGCTCAGGAAGTACTAAAAGGTGAAACAGTAGCGGTATTAGGCTACGGTGTGCAAGGCCCTGGTCAGGCACTCAACCTCAAAGACAATGGCATCAACGTGATCGTTGGTCAAAGAAAAGATTCTAAAACCTGGGACAAGGCAGTAGCCGACGGATGGGTACCAGGTGAAACGCTTTTCGAACTGGAAGAAGCTTGCGAAAGAGGCACAATCCTACAGTTCTTGCTTTCAGATGCTGGTCAGATAGCCCTTTGGCCTACCGTAAAGAAATACCTTACTCCAGGAAAAGCGCTTTACTTCTCTCACGGGTTCGGTGTGACTTACAAAGAAAAAACAGGCATCATTCCTCCTGCTGACGTAGATGTGATCCTGGTAGCTCCTAAAGGCTCAGGAACTTCTCTCAGAAGACTTTTTGTAGAAGGAAAAGGACTTAATTCCAGCTTTGCCATCCACCAGGATGCGACCGGAAAAGCCAAAGACAGAGTAGTTGCTCTGGGTATCGCTGTGGGATCAGGTTACCTGTTCGAAACAGATTTTTACAAAGAAGTTTCTTCTGACCTTACAGGTGAAAGAGGTACTTTGATGGGTGCTATTCAGGGAATCTTCCGTGCACAGTACGAAGTATTGAGAGCCAATGGTCACTCACCTTCCGAAGCTTTCAACGAAACTGTGGAAGAAGCTACTCAGTCGCTTTATCCGCTGATCGCAGAGAATGGAATGGATTGGATGTATGCCAACTGCTCTACTACTGCACAAAGAGGTGCTTTGGATTGGATGGGACCTTTCTATGAAGCGACCAAGCCAGTATTCGAAAAACTCTATAAGTCTGTGACAGATGGTATAGAAGCTCAGAAATCGATCGACAGCAACTCTCAGCCAGACTACCGGGTAAAACTGGAAGCCGAACTGAAAGAATTGGAAGAATCTGAAATGTGGCAAGCCGGCAAAGCTGTAAGAAAGCTGCGTCCAGAAAACAGTTAATCAATAGAATGACTACAAATACTACCCATACGGCTTTTTATCCGGAGGTAGAAGAGGTAAAAAAAGCACACAATATACTGAGCAAGGTGATCTATCAGACCGCCTTGCAGTATAGCTTCAATCTGAGTGAGCGCTATGACGCCCACATCTATCTCAAAAGAGAAGACACCCAGATTGTGCGCTCATACAAAATCAGAGGTGCTTATAATAAAATCACTTCGCTCGCTCCTGATCAGCTCATCAATGGAGTAGTATGTGCCAGTGCAGGCAACCATGCACAGGGCGTAGCATTCTCCTGTTATAAACTTGGGGTGAAGGGCGTGATTTTCATGCCCGCTCCCACCCCCAAACAAAAAGTGCAGCAGGTCAAAATGTTTGGCAAAGACAAAGTGGAAGTGATCCTGGCAGGAGACACCTTCGATGATGCCTACCAGACAGCCATGGAATACTGCACAGTGAATAAAAGCACGTTTGTGCACCCCTTCGATGACCCTAAAGTCATAGAAGGTCAGGCCACCATCGGCCTGGAGTTGTTCAAAGATGCCAACTTCAGCATCGATTATCTTTTTTTACCAGTAGGTGGCGGCGGATTGTCTGCCGGAGTATCCTCCATTATCAAAGCCCTGAGCCCACATACCCAAATGATCGGTGTGGAGCCTGCCGGAGCCCCTGCCATGCATGAAGCATTTCAGCAAGGCCATGTGGTGACATTGGAAGAAATAGACAAGTTTGTAGACGGTGCGGCCGTAAAGCGTGTAGGCGAACTCACCTACCCGCTCTGCAAAGCCAATCTGGATGAAATAGCCCTGGTAGACGAGGGGAAGCTCTGCTCCTCCCTCATCAGCATGTACAACGAAAGCGGCATAGTACTGGAGCCCGCAGGCGCACTTTCGGTGGCCGTACTGGATCAGTACAAAGATCAGATCAAAGGCAAAAACATCATCTGCCTCCTGTCTGGCAGCAACAACGACATCACCCGCACCGAAGAAATCCGGGAGCGGTCTTTGCTCCATGAAGATCTGATGCACTACTTTATCATCCGTTTTCCCCAACGCGCCGGAGCACTGAAGGAATTTGTGGCCGAAGTACTCGGGCCCGACGATGATATCGTGCACTTTGAATACACCAAAAAGACCTCACGAGAAAAAGGCCCCGCACTCGTAGGTATCGAACTCAAAGCCAAAGAAGACTTTGAGCCCCTATTGACCCGAATGAAACAAAGGAACTTTTTCGGCGAGTATCTCAATGAAAAACCAGATTTATTTAGTTATATGATCTGAAATTATTAGACTTTTGGACATTGGATCAGCCAAGTGGACAAAGATTTTTTAAAACCTGTAAACGCGGAGGCCATAAGCCGAAGCTAAGCGTCAAATATGAAAGTACTAAAATTTGGAGGTACCTCGGTAGGTAGTGAGGAAGCAATCAGACAAGTAGCCAGAATTGTTCATTCATCTATAGATCAGTTGGTGTTGGTCACATCGGCTGTGGGTGGAGTCACCGATCAGCTGGTACACATCGGAGAGCTGGCCGCTTCCGGCCGCAAAGATTACGCTTCATTCATAGAAGGAGTGAAAGTGCAACATGAGCAGCTCTATTATAACCTCATAGAAAACAAACCCGATGAGCAATTCTACAAAATCATCGAAGAGTTTGAAGACATCTGCAAGGGCGTGTGGCTCCTTCGCGAACTCACCCCCAGAAGTGCAGACTACATCTACAGCACTGGTGAGCGACTTTCTACTTTGATCATTTCTGAGTTTTTCAGAAACGAGGGAATCGACGTGACCCTCTATGACAGCCGTGACTACATCATCACCGATGATCATTTTGGTCATGCCCACGTAGATTTCAAAGAAACCACTAAAAGACTCAAAGAAGTCAGCAAGACCTTCAGCAAAGTAAACCTGTTTCCGGGATTCATTGCCTCTACAGCTGACAACCAAACCACCACCCTTGGACGGGGAGGCTCAGACTACTCTGCCGCCATTCTGGCCGGAGTGCTCGATGCGGATCATTTTGAAGTGTGGACCGATGTGGACGGACTCATGACCGCCGACCCACGCATGGTCAAGCGTGCACATTTCATTGAGCACGTTTCCTATGAGGAAGCGCTCGAGCTTTCACACTTTGGCGCCAAAGTGATCTATCCGCCCAGCATCCAGCCAGCGCTGGAAAAAGGCATCTCCATCACCATCAAAAATACTTTCAACCCTGAGCATCCGGGTACGCTGATCACCAAAGAATGGGATCAGGACAAAGAATTGATCAGAGGGATTTCCAGCATCAAAGACATCTCGCTGGTCACCCTCAGTGGCAACAGCATGGTGGGCGTCCCAAAGTTCTCCTATCGCTTTTTCAGGGCACTGTCGGAAGCACACATCAATGTGATCCTGATCACTCAGTCCAGTTCTGAGCATTCCATCACAGTAGGGATCGACACGAAAGATTCAAAGGCCGCGGTGAAAGCCCTCAATGCTGAGTTTGAAGAGCAAATTGAAAATCATAAGATCGACCCGATCCAGGCTGAAAACAACCTTTCGATCATCGCGCTGGTGGGCTCCAATATGAAAAATCAGGTGGGGGTTAGTGGCCAGATGTTTAACGTATTGGGTAAAAATGGCGTGAGCATCAAAGCCATCGCCCAGGGATCCTCGGAGCGTAATATCTCCGCTGTGATTGCCAAAGATGACCTAAACAAAGCACTGAACGTACTTCATGAGAGCTTCTTCCTTTCTGTCACCAAGAGGATCAACCTCTTCATCATCGGTACAGGCAATGTCGGAAAGGCCTTCATCCAGCAGTTGGTTCAGCAATTTACTTACCTCAAGAAGCACCATCAGCTGAACATCAAAATCATTGGTCTGGGCAACTCCCGACTTATGCACTTTGAGAATGATGGAATCCCCCTTTCGAAATGGGAATCCATCCTGCAGGCAGGAGAAAAATACTCCAGCGAGCAATTTTTGGAGAAAATGTACAACGCCAACCTGCGCAACAGTATTTTCATAGACATTACGGCCTCTGAAGATGTAGCCGGACTCTATCCACAAATACTGAAAAAGAGTATTTCGGTGGTTACCCCTAATAAAATAGCCGCAACAGGATCCTATGCAGACTACCTCAACCTGAAAGGGATGAGTAGACGCTACGGAAGCAGATTCCTGTTTGAAACCAACGTATGCGCTGGCTTGCCGGTGCTCTCTACGCTGAGTGATCTGGTAAGAAGTGGCGATCAGATCCACCAGATTGAAGCAGTGCTTTCCGGTACCCTGGTCTTTTTGTTCAATGAATACAACGGCAAAACCAAGTTTGTAGACGTGATCAAAAAAGCCAAGCAGCTGGGATACACCGAGCCAGACCCTCGACTGGATCTTTTCGGATCGGATGTCAAACGAAAAATAGTCATTCTGATCAGAGAAAGCGGCTACAAATGCGACTATGAAGACATTCAATTAAACTCTTTCCTCCCTGAAAGCTGTCTGGAGAGCAATTCGGTTGAAGACTTCTACACCAAAGTGGAAAAAGAAGAAGCCCACTTCAAAAACCTTTATGAGGCTGCCAACAAGGAAGGAAAACGCCTGAAGGTAGTCGCCAAATACAAAAACGGACATGGCTCTGTGGGGCTGGAGGCTGTGGATTCGGCCCATCCTTTTTACAACCTGGAAGGCAAGGACAACATTGTGCTGTTCTATACCAACCGCTACAAGGAGCAGCCTATGGTGATCAAAGGTGCCGGTGCCGGTGCTGAAGTGACCGCCTCGGGGATTTTTGCCGATGTACTGAGGCTTGCCCAGACCGACTAGTAAACAATTTTTTTTCGAACTCTTGACTTTAGAAACTTGGAAAGCATTCAAGTATTTGCACCGGCCTCAGTGGCCAACGTAGGACCGGGTTATGACACTTTTGGCTTTGCCATAGAGCAGCTGGGAGATGTGATTACACTTACCAAACGAAATGATCATAAGCTGAAGGTGCTGAAGGCAGAAGGTGCCGACCTTCCGACCGATCCTAAAAACAATGTGGCCACCGTGGCCATCCAGTCACTGCTGGACTATCTGGAAAGTGATCAGGGCATGGACGTGCACATTAAGAAAATATTCAAACCGGGAAGCGGCCTGGGAAGCAGCGCCTCCAGCGCCTCAGGTGCGGTGTTTGCGGCCAACCACCTCCTGGGCAACCCGCTGAAACTCGAGAAACTCCTTGATTTTGCACTGGAGGGTGAAGCACTGGCTTCCAAAAGTTATCACGCCGATAACGTAGCTCCTTCCCTGCTGGGCGGCTTTCAGGTGGTGCGGAGCTACGAGCCTTTGGAGCTGTTCCGCATTCCCACCCCGGCCGCATTGCGGGTGCTCATCATCTTTCCGGATGTGGAAATCAAAACCTCAGAAGCCAAAGGATTAATTCCCAAAGAACTCTCCGTGAAGGATGCCCGTGAGCAATGGGGCAACGTGGGCGCACTGATCCACGCCATGCATAGTGAGGATTATTCGCTACTTTCCCATGCGGTAAGGGACCGGATCGCTGAGCCTGTCAGAAAACAGCTGATCCCGGAATACGGCAAAGTCAAGCAAACCACCCTCGACTTTGGAGCTGTGGGTTTCAATATTTCCGGATCAGGGCCCAGCATGTTTGCCTTTTTCAAGAGTTCGGAAGCTGCCAAGGCCTGTATGGTTAAAATTGAAAAAATGTACCAAAAGGTGAATCTCCCGGTCATGCTGCATTTGACCAAAATCAATCCAAACGGGTGTCAGATCCTTTAAAAGAACCGAATTCAAGATGAAATTTTACTCCACCAATGGCCAGTCCAGTCCGGTATCGTTCAAAGAAGCAGTCATCAAAAGCCTGCCCTCAGACAAAGGGCTGTACTATCCTGAGGAAATACCAGAGCTCGACTTCCTGTTTTTGGAAACCCTCAACTACTACTCCCTTCCACAGATAGGGTTTGAAGTATTGAGGCAATTCTGTAAGGATGACATCCCTGAGCCCAAACTGCAGGAAATCCTGGAGGGGGCGCTCAACTTTGAGATCCCGGTGGTAGAAGTAGAAAAAAACATCCATTCCCTAGAGCTATTTCATGGCCCCACCTACGCCTTCAAAGATGTAGGTGCCCGGTTTCTGGCCAGATGCCTGGGCTATTTCAACGAAACAGAAAATAAGGAAGTCACCATACTGGTGGCCACCTCTGGTGATACCGGCGGAGCGGTAGCCTCCGGCTTCTATGAAGTACCTGGTGTGAATGTGGTCATCTTGTACCCTAGCGGGAAGGTGAGTGACTTACAGGAAAAGCAACTCACTACACTGGGCAAAAACATCAGAGCCATCGAAGTAAAGGGCAACTTTGATGACTGCCAGGCCATGGTGAAAAAGGCTTTTCACGACACTGACATTAACGCAAAGCTCAACCTGAGCTCAGCCAACTCCATCAACATCGCCCGATGGCTACCTCAGTCGCTCTACTACTTTGAGGCATACAAGCAGCTCCAAAAAGATAAGCTGGTGGTGTCCGTGCCTTCGGGAAATTATGGCAACATCACGGCCGGTATGCTCGCCAAAAAAATGGGTCTGCCCATTCATAGATTTATTGCTGCCAGCAATGCCAACGACGTGGTGCCCAGGTACCTCATCGACGAACAATATTCGCCCCGGCCTACAGTGCCTACCCTATCCAATGCCATGGATGTGAGTGATCCAAGCAATCACCCCAGGATGCTGGAACTGCACGAAAAGAGTTTCAAAGACATCATCAAACACATCTCTGGCTTCACCCTCAGCGATGAGCAAACCCTGAAGGTCATGAAAGAATGCGATCAGGAAAACAACTACATCCTGGACCCGCATGGGGCCATTGGGTATGCAGCCCTGAAAGCTGGTCTACAAAAGAAGGAAACAGGCCTCTTCCTGGAAACCGCCCACTATAGCAAGTTTCTCAGCACGGTAGAGCAGGCACTGGGGAAAGAAATACAACTGCCCGATTTCGTATCTGAACTCATGAAAAAAGAGAAAGAGGCAATCCTGATCAACAATGATTACGAGGCTTTTAAGGCATACCTGATTGGGTAGCAGATGAAGTTTTCTGAAAGGAGACAATCACCGATTGCAAAAACCATTTAAGGAATGTATTGCATGTCGAAACGGCCGTCAGTGATTCTAACCGTATCGCAATCCTCCGTGACCGTCGAGAATTCAAATGTCCCGGAGATTGTGAAATTGGTTCGATCTATATTATGAAACATGACAAAACCTTCATTTGTATCACCGAACTCATACAGACAAATTGAATCGCCTAATTTGACGGTATATCCACCATGGTATTTATCATCAATTAATAAATAAATCTCATTTTCATGTAGCGGATCTATAAGATTCAAACTTAAACTTTCGTGTCTATCTTTATCATCCATACTGGCTCCAAACTGAAGCTGACCTTGTTGAAAAATGGCTACCTGTTGAGAGGTATTTGTGACGACAAATGCCTCCCCATTCACTAAGCAACCAAAAGTATTTTCTCCACTAGTAGTCAGGGGTGGGAGTTTTTCGAGTTCGGTAGGTTCGTGAATGCCCAGGCCCAGGTCGCAGGAGATGCACAGACCTAGGGAGCAAAACAGGACGATAGTAAGTAAGGTTTTCATAGTTAATGATCTACTTCCTGTTTTAAGGAATGTATTGCATATCGAAGCGTCCATCGGTGATTTTTACTGTATCGTAACCCGCTGTGACCGTCGAGAATTCAAATGTCCCGGAGATTATGAGATTGGTTCGATCGATTTTTGTAAAGGTTATCGAGCCCTTATAGGTGTCTTCAACCTCATATCGGCAATGAGAAGCTGATGTTCTTAGATAGTATCTCATAAAAAAAGATGGCTCCATTGCGTATATGTAAGTCTTATTCGTCTCAATAGGATCCCCAATTAAAATGGATAGTCCTTCATCCAAATCATCTTTGTCGATATTGCCTCCAAACTGAAGCTGACCTTGCTGAAAAATGGCTACCTGTTGAGAGGTATTCGTCACTACAAACGCCTCTCCATTTACCAGGCATCCGAAGGTATTTTCACCGGTAGTGGTCAGAGGCGGGAGTTTTTCCAGCTCCGTAGGTTCATTAATACCCAGGCCCAGGTCGCAGGAGATGCACAGGCCTAGGGAGGTAAACAGGACACACACAATCAATACTCTCATAGATAATGGTCTGGCATTCAAAGATAGATAAAGACCCCAATTGGAAGCCAATGGTTGTGTGAAGTTTGGCAGTGGTAGGTGGTAAACTTCACCTCCAAAGTAGGGTTTTTTGAAGGCCTCCCGTTTTACACTCAACTAATCGGAAATCCAACCTATGATGAGTGTAAAAAAAGCTGCAGGCCTGGTGGGCCTTCTTCTTATCCTCCAGATCCCCTCTCTGGCACACAGCGAGATGGCAGGTCAGTTGATCTTTGAGAATTTCAAGAACGAACTCTACGTCAAAAGCATCATCGACAAGCGCATGCTCAGCCTGGCCCTGATGCAGGAAGCAGACTGCACGCCCGATCAGATGATTTCTATCTGTGGAGATGAGTACCTCCAAGAGCACATCCAGATCACCGTCAATTGTCAGCCGGTCACTTATGAGAAGGTGTCTGTGACCCTGGAGAAAAACGCAGTGGTCTATTCCTACCGAATGATCAAAGCGGATGAACCCATCACTTCGGTAAGTGTCACCAGTGATTTTCTACTCCGATACAACGAACATGCCTTTGTTCGCGCCCAGTTCGCCATCGATAACATCAGCAAATCATTTGACCTAAAGGCCTCAAAGAAGACCATTGAAGCCAACTTCATTCAGCCATAAACCAGCTTTCTAACCCGCAACCCCTGACTTATGAAAAAGTTGATCCTATTAATAGCCTGTATGCCACTCTTCACCTACGGACAGACCTGTGTGCCGGAGGACATCTATGCGGTGGAAGATGCCAATGCTGTATGCTACGAAATTGCGGACAATGTCCGATATTTCTATACCAACAACTATCCTGACCACACGGACAGTTACAATTCGCCCTTTGATCTCCTCACCAGTGATACGGAGTATGCCATGTGTGCGTACCCCGAAGAGGCCAGCGAGTTCACACCGCTGTATGAGGAAACCGAAACCACCAAAGGTTGTACTTTCACCTACACCTTCGGTGTGGGGGTGAATGGGGTAAAATATGACCCCAGCTCTGCTGAGTATTTTGAAAACACTTCCACTGGCGAAAATAACATCGACTGGCACGTAGAAGCCCGCTACATTTTTAGCGCCAATTTTGGCAATAATGGCGGCCACCTCAACCCTTTTGGAGAATACCACTACCACGACGTACCAGCAGATTATTTCGCTGATGACCTGAGCATTGATGGCTCGGCACACTCTCCGGTTGTAGGCTACTCGGCAGACGGTTTTCCTATGTATTATAAATACATTTATTCAGATCCTGAGGACAATACCAGTGCCGTCATGGAGGCTGCTTCCGGGTTTACACTGAAAACTGGCACCCGCCCGGGAGATGGTGTATCGGCTCCTGATGGAGACTACACAGGCCTCTATTATGAAGATTATGAGTACTTCTCCGCCAACACCGTCCTCGACGAGTGCAACGGCCGATATGGGGTCACTCCGGAATATCCCTATGGCACGTATTACTACGTGCTCACAGACTCCTATCCCTACATCCCCAGATGCTTCAAAGGAACATCTGTAGATAACACCTTCCGGGTGGGACCAGGCCCCTCGTGTCCTGAATCTTCCGCCGCCACCGACTGTGCTGTGGCAGTAGCTGGCTGCATGGATCCATTTTCAACGAATTATAATGCCAATGCCAATGTAGACGATGGGAGTTGTACCTATTCCTCTACCTGCGAAACCAGCATTTCGATTGCCTCACAGGACAATGCCTCCTGCTTTGGAGAATCGGACGGATCAGTAACGGTATCTGTCACCGGCTTTGGGGATAGTCCCACCTACGAATGGACGGGTGGTGGCACCTCCGAGACTAAAACCGGACTGGCTGCTGGCACCTATACCGTGACAGTCTCTGGCGACGACTGCACAGATGAATTGGAAATAACCATCACCGAGCCCACTGAGATCACCTATTCTGTGTCTGCTACTGATGCCACTTGTGGTGGCGGTACTGACGGCACTTTAACATTCACAGCTTCAGGAGGAGCAGGAACTGATTACCTCTTCAGCATCGATAATGGCTCAACCTTTCAGGGTTCCGGTCTCTTTGAAAATCTGGCCGCGGATAGTTATTCGGTCCTCATACAGGAAACTTCCTCTGGTTGTGAAATCACTGCCTCCGGTACGGTGGGTGAATCAGGCGCACCTGATGCTCCTGCTACTTCAGGAGATGCCAGCTACTGCTTTGGTGATACCCCCAGCGCAATGACCGCCGCGGTGGGAAATGGCACCCTCACCTGGTACGCAGATGCCAACCTGTCTTCACCACTGACCACCGGAGCATCATACACTCCATCAGACGCAGTAGGCACCACCATCTACTATGTTACCGAGACCCTGGACAACTGTGAAAGCGCAGCTTCATCCATTAGCATTACCGTCAATCCCTTGCCGGAAGTGCAGGCTACGGCAGACAATACGGCTATCTGTGCCGGAGAATCCGTAACACTCAGTGGCACCGGGGCGGCTACCTACGTTTGGGATCAAGGGGTACTTGATGGTGAATCCTTCACCCCCGAAGCAACCACCACCTACACGGTCACTGGCACCTCATCAGAGGGCTGTTCATCATCTGATCAAATAACCATCACGGTCATGGAGCTGCCGGAGGTGACTGCATCGGCCTCAGCCACCACTATATGCGCTGGAGAATCGGTAACACTTTCCGGCTCGGGGGCGCTTACTTATGCCTGGGATCAGGGCGTAGAAAATGGAGTGGCCTTTACCCCAGCGCAGACCACCACGTATACCGTCATCGGGACAGATTCGGGAGGGTGTAGCGCGTCTGCCGAAATCACCATCACCGTGCAAAGCTCGAGTGTAGAGGCTAGCACATCTTCAGAAAGTATTTGTCTGGGCGAATCAGTAACCCTTTCCGGCTCCGGGGCACTTTCATACACCTGGAGTGATGAGATCACTGACGGAGTTCCCTTTTCACCCACAGAAACAAAAACCTATACCTTAACCGGCACAGGAGAAAACGGATGTACAGCTACGGATGAAATCACCGTAGTGGTGAATACGCCACCCACTACAGTCGCCAACGCTTCATCCACCACCGTTTGTAGTGGAGAGGAAATCATTCTGACTGGAACCGGCGCCAGCACTTATGCCTGGGATCAAAATGTAATCAATGGGGAGGCTTTTACCATCGAGTCCACTACCACCTTCACGGTGACTGGCACGGATGCAAATGGCTGCTCGAGCACAGATGAAATCACGATTACCGTGAATGAAGCGCCGCAAATCAGTGCCACAGCCAGCTCAATGGAGATTTGTGCAGGCGAAGAGGTAACACTCAATGGCTCTGGAGGAGCCACCTATGAATGGGACAATGGCATCACTGATGGAGTGCCCTTTGCCCCTACTCAAACAACCACTTACACGGTGGCGGGAACTGACGATAACGGCTGTACAGGCACTACTCAGATCACCATCACTGTCAGCCAGCCCCCAGCCGTGCTGGCCAATGCTTCTGCCACCACCCTCTGTAAAGGTGAAAGCCTGACCCTCACAGGATCTGGCGCCGCTAGTTATACCTGGAGTGACGAAGTGGAAGATGGTGTACCCTTCACCCCTGAAGCAAGTGGTGTTTACACAGTGACAGGTACTGACAACAATGGCTGCTCTGCGAGTGCTGAGGTCACCATTACCGTGATCGACCTGCCCGCTGAAATCAGCCTGGATAATTCTACGCTGAGTGCAAGTGCCCTGACTGGCCTTACCTACCAATGGGTGAATTGTTCGGATAACAGCATCATCGATGGCGCTGTGTCCCGGGAGTTCGTTCCCGACCGAAGCGGAAGCTATGCGGTCACCACCAGCATGGATGGGTGCTCTGTTACTTCATCTTGTATAGAAGTAAGCGTTACGGTATTGCAATCCAAACCATCTCAGGAATCCATAGAAATCTATCCCAATCCGGTGACCGAAAGGCTGTTCATTTCGAATCCAACAAATGAAATTCAGCTGGTGGAAGTTATCAACCTCTCGGGTGAGCTGATGGTCAGAAAAACAGACATTCATCAAACCCTCACCCTGGATGTATCCACCTGGAAAACAGGAATTTACCTGATACATATGATCTCCGGGGAGGGTGAATCCTGGACCCGGGTGGTCAGAGACTAAAGACAAATGTTGCGGTGATAAGACGTCATCGGGTATAGTGGCTGCCCGGTGCGTCTTTATCTCCATCTCTGAACAGTTATTCAATAAGATCACTTCCAGCCAGGCGTTTCTGACCGTTCAAAAGGATTATTTTTTCCGGTTTACTGAGCAAAATTTTTACCTTTGGTAGACCAACCATCTACCTAGTTTCATGAATCACCAATCGGTCTGTGAGGAACAAACCTTTCACCAGGTGCATAGTGACCACTCTACATCACTAAGAAATTTCCTGTTTTACAAGTTCGGTGACCTGGAAAAGGCAAAAGATTTTGCTCAGGACGCATTCATCAGGCTTTGGGATAATTGCAGCAAAGTTCCTTTTGAAAAAGCCAAAAGCTATTTATTCACCATTGCCAACCGGCTCTTTCTGGACGATGTGGATCATCAGAAAGTGGTTCTGAAATTTCAGTATCGGCAGGGCACCACAGAAAAACAAATGGAGACAAATCCTGAATACATCTACCAGCACGATGAATTCAAAGAGCGGCTGGAACTGGCTGTATCAGAGCTATCCGACAAGCAACGGGCGGTTTTCCTGCTCAGCAGAATAGACAAAATGAAGAATAAAGAAATAGCTGAAACACTTGATATTTCGCTGAAAACAGTAGAAAAACACATCGCCAGCTCTCTTCAAAATCTTAAGGGCAAACTGGATGAGCTAACCAATTCAAAATTGTAGGTAGGGTTTATGGAGAGATACCCGTTTCACTATTAGACATAATCTAGGTCCAAATGGCTGACAATGAACATAATGATCAAATCATCAAATGGCTGAACGGTGAGCTACCCGAGGAGCAACTGATGCAGGAGATAGGCGCAGACAATCTGCTAAAATATAAGCAGATCATTCAGGAGGTGGATCAGTGGACTCCGGACAACGAGTCCGTGATTTTCGATCCTGCGGTGGTCACCAAAAAAGGCAAGGTGATGACCATGACCAGGTGGATGTCTCTGTCTGTAGCAGCTTCGGTTGTCTTGGTAGCACTTTTCAGCATATGGATGCTCCGATCCGATCGCACCGTCCATTTTACCAAAGCTGGTGAAACCAAGCAAATCACCCTGCCCGATGGACTGTCTATCGTGACACTGGCGGCCAATTCTAAAGTGTCCTGGGCAGAAGATGACTGGAATTCATCAGAAAGACGACTGCAAATAGACGGCAAGGGCTTTTTTCAGGTAGAAAAGGGCACTCCCTTTTCTGTGGCTTTTCAAACTGGCGAAGTGACTGTGCTGGGTACTTCCTTTGAAGTGTCAGAGTTCGACGAATCTTTCCAGGTGATCTGTTTTGAGGGGAAAGTAAGGGCCACCGATAAAAATCAGGAATCGCGAATCGTATCTGCAGGTGAAGGCTATCTGTATCACCATGACCAATGGGAAGAAAAACTCAACGTCACGGATACCCAACCTTCCTGGCTTCAGGAGGAAACCAAATTTGACAATGTGCCTCTGGCCATGGTGCTGAAAACCCTGGAAAACGAGTATGACATACAAATCATCAAAAACAATGTGAAGCTGGAGCGTAGGTTTACGGGATCCATTCCCAATAAAAACCTTGCACTCGCTCTGAAAATTGTTTTTGACCCTCTGGGCATTTCCTACGAAATGAAAGAAAGTAAACTCACACTTAGTGAATAACATAAGGGTATGATCAAAACGCTTTTGGTATCACTGGGACTCCTCTTCACCATGTGGGTGGTGGGACAGTCCACTGATCACATGTCGCTGACCACTGCTCTTAACAGTTATCAAGAGCGAAATGAGATAAAATTCTCTTACGATCCCGAGTTGCTGGAGCAAATAGCTATGCCCAGGGGCCTAGACACGCTGAGCCCTGCCAACTTCATCGGGTTCATTGAAAATCAGTACCCCCTCAAGGTAAGTCAGGTACAAGACGCATATTACACCATCGCACTCACGGAGCGTTTGTACTCCATCAGCATTTCTGACTCGGTGGATGGAAAAACGATCGCTCCATCCCAGGCCACGGCCCTGGTCAATGGGCAGCCCATAGCCAGCACAGTGTCTGCAAACAGACTTGATTTTCTCTATAAACCCAACCCTACAGATCAGGTAGAAATATATGCCCTGGGCTATATCCGCAAACCCATCTCTTTTGAGCAGCTGATAAACAGCAGATCGGTGGTACTTAGCCTTCACCCCCAGATCATAGAATTGCGTGGTGTGATCATAGAGGATTACCTGACCAAAGGGATTAACATGAACCCCTCTAACCAGAGCATTTCCATCAAAGTGTCAGATCTTCCCCTGCTTCCGGGCGAAACTGATGGTGATATTTTTGCCTCTCTGGCAGCCCTCCCGGGCATTACCACACCAGACAACCGGCCGGGTAACCTTTTCATCAGGGGGAGTTCTACAGACCAGTCATTGATCCTTTTCAATGACATCCCCATCTATCACCGTGGACACTACTATGGTACTATTTCGCCCTACAACCCCAAAATGGTGGATGATGTGAAGGTATACCGAAATGGCTTTCACCCTAAAATGGGCGGCCGTGTAGGTGGTGCCCTGGAGATCAACTCTACAGATGAGCCACAAAAAAATCTGAATGCGGGTATAGGATCCAATACCCTCTACGGAATGGGCTATGCCAAACTGCCTTCCAAAAATAAAAAAACAGGCTTCTCGATAGGTGCCAGAAGATCTTATCCTTATTCTTTCAGCTCCCCAAAACTCAGGTCCATCTCTCAAATGGTCTTCGCTGGCTCCGCGCTCCTTGACTCTGCTGGAAACCTGCAGGAGGATATCGATGTGCTTTTTGAAGATTATGTAGGAAAAATCACTCACCAGGTGAATGACAATAATCTACTGACACTCACTTCCGTCTATTCGCGATCTGACGTGGCCTATAAGGTTTCTCAAAAAAATTCGGATGAATCCAATCGGATTGAAAATCTGGGACTTAACCTAAAGTGGAAATCGGTGATTAACTCCAGGTTGGTATCCAGGTTCTCGGCCACCTCTTCCGACTATCGGTTTGCCTTCAGAAACCTGATCACTCCACCAAAATCAGCAAATCTGAGATTGCTGGAAATCTACTCGACCAACGAGCTTACTGACTTCCGTATTCGGGAGGAATTTTCTCTGGATATGGAACAAGGAAACCGCCTGCAATTTGGGGTGGACTATAAGTATCAGAACGCCTATTTTGATTATCAGGACATTCCTGTACGAGATACCATCGTGCAAACCCGCGGCGCTGACCAATATGCCCATACGGCCTCCCCTTTTGTAAATTTCGAATGGAACTCATCCAAAAAACTGTACGTCCAGTTAGGTGCCCGGGCCAACTACTATAGCAAACTGAATGACCTCAAAGTGGCCCCGCGCATCTTCATCAACTACTTTGCCAACAAGCAACTCACAGTGAAGGGTTCTGCAGGATGGTATTACCAGTACCTAAGTCAGGTAAAGGTTTTGGAGTTCAGCGGCGGTGGGTTTGACAATGAGCTTTGGTTACTCGCCGATAATAAGGATACACGAATAATCAATGGTTTTCAATCTATGTCCGGGGCCATACTCAACCTGAAATCATGGATTATTGACTTGGAAGGGTACTACAAGACTGCAGATAACATCTCCTACTACAGCGCCGGGAGATTCGCATCGCGCGGGGAGTTTTACTTTGCTTCGCATCTCATGTATGGTGCAGACCTGTTGATCAAGAAACAACTCAGCAGCAATGCTTCTGCTTGGGTAGGGTACTCATGGGCCGAATCCAAAATCATGGTGGATACGATAAGCGACACCTGTTTTGAGTCCCAATTTAGTCAACCACATGTATTTTATGTCGGGGGTTCTTTGCAGCATGAGGGATGGAAATTTTCACTCGGCTGGAACTACGCCTCCGGCCAGTATGCCAGGTCCTTCCGCGTGAGTGAGGCTGAAACCAGCTACTACAGGTTTGTTAACCAACTACCCCCAGATGCGCCAAGACCAATTGATAGCTATACCGACCTGGAAGACAGGTACCCGGCAGTGCACACCCTGAACCTCTCTGCCTCCTATCAACTACCTAAAACGGAAGATCGAAAATGGAGCTCTACCTTCGGCATCTCACTGATCAATGTGTACAACCAGCAAAACCTCACGGACAAAGCCGTTCGCGCAGGCAGGCCAACAGCCTTTCTGGTCGATCGTTATGCCATTGGCTTTGCGCCTAATCTGATGATCACTGTGGAGTGGTAGTGCCTATAACCACTTGACTTTCTCCTCTATTGGTTTTCTTTTGACCCGGCCACTTGGCGGGTTGGCATAGCCCATGTAAAACAGGCCTATGCAGCGCTCTTCTTCTACCAGTGGCTCAAACTCTGAAAAATACTCCAGCAGATCGGGTGTACTCCAATAGCAACCAATCCCATAAGCACAGGAGGTAACCCACATGTTTTGCACGGCCATGGCCACAGAAGCAACCTCTTCCCACTCGGGCACTCTTTTTCTGGGGTCACGCTGCATGCATATGGCAATCAGAGCACCGGCTTTCTGAGGGTTCATCTTTAACTTTTCGTATTTGGCCACCGAGAACGACTCCAGGCCATTGAGTGACCTATACTTTTCTGCCATGAACGTGCCAAATTTTTTGAGGGTAGCGCCCTTCATGACTTTAAATCGCCAGGGCTCTGTGAGCTTATGTGTAGGTGCCCAGTTGGCGTTTTCCAGGATGTTTCGGATAATCTGATCCGGGATTACCTTATCTAAATATTGATCCGGATATACAGACCTTCTGTTTTGCAATAGCTGGTGCACTTCTTCAATCGTCATGTCGCAAAATTATAAGCCTCAGGCTAGAGTAGTGCCGTATTTATCCATGAATTTCTTAATCTTATTTAAATGTAGCCCTAGAGCATTGACTTTATTAAATGTTTGCTTCATTCTTAAGCGGAGAAGCCTTTATATTTGCAATCCAAATTTGGAAATGCACTCGTAGTTCAACTGGATAGAATACCAGATTTCGGCTCTGGGGGTTGAGGGTTCGAATCCTTCCGAGTGCACAAAATAGTGAAAGCATCTTCATTAGCGTATGGAGATGCTTTTTTATTTCAAATGTATTTTAGGGAAGGATGAGAACCGTTTGAAATGAGCGCAGCGAATTCACGAGGGGCTAAGCGCATGGATGTGCGTATGAGTAAATGAGCGCAGCGAATTCACGAGGGGTAGCGCGCATGGATGTGCGTATGAGTAATCCTTCCGAGTGAACAATTGGAGAAGAGGCTATCCCAAAAGTATTTGGGATAGCCTCTTTTGTTTAAGAATATGTTTATTTGCCGTGTGCAGCAATGGCAACATGATTAAATTTCTCCCACTCGATCAATCTTTCAGCATAAACCTGCTTGGTTCGTTGCAGACCAACTTTCCCTAAAAAGTATCTCAATGGAGGGTTATCAGAATCAATTAGTTGAAGGATAGCAGGAACTGTTGCTTCCGGTATTCCAGTTGCCGGCGCTTGCATGCCCTCATTGGCTGTCAATGCCGACCTTACAGAGTCATAGTCAGAAATAGGCTGACTCAATACTGCGGAATCACCTGCAAAACTTGTTGCATAACCATTCGGTTCTACTAAAGTCACATGTAAACCAAAGCGTTCTACCTCTTGAGCTAGAGCCTCACTTAGCCCTTCTACTGCAAACTTGGTAGCACTGTATAATCCGAGGGTTGGAAGGGTCCAAAGGCCTAGAACGCTAGATAATTGAATCAGGTGACCATTTCCTTGCGCTCTGAATAATGGCAAAACAGCCTGTGTCACCCATAATGTTCCAAAAAGGTTTACATCAACAACTTCTTTAGCGTCCTTCTCTGATAGTTCTTCGGTAGCTCCAAACACGCCATAGCCTGCATTATTGATGACAACATCCAAAACTCCCCAACGTGCATGGGCTTCTTTTACCGTTTCGAATACTGCATTTCTATCAGTGATATCTAGCGATAATGGCACAAATGCATCAGAATACTGCGCTTTCAATTCATTGAAACTTGTAATATCTCTGGAAGTGGCAATCACGCGATCTCCTCTTTGTAAGAGTGCTTCAGTCCAGAGCCTCCCAAATCCTCTGGAAGCTCCGGTTATAAAAATCGTTTTCATTTATATTGTATCTATGTATTGTTATATCATTTAATGACCATGAGCTTTAATGCTCACATCTTTCCAATGGTGAATTTGTTGAAGCCTACTGTTTAGTGATTGCTCTACAGCTGCATAAGCTACTTTACCAAACAATAGGCGAAGTGGTGGCTCGGGATTGTCAATCAAGTCAAGAACAGGTGAAATGGTAGCCCCAGGCTTGCCCCATGAAGAGACATCTTCTCCTGCTGTTGCAAAAGCATCTCGAACCGGCTGATAATCAGTAATCCCACTTTCGGTTTGTACTGCAGAAGCCCCAGCCCAGTCGGTTGCATATCCATTTGGTTCTATCAGCGTGATTTTAATATTCTGATGCACAACCTCAGTGGCGAGTGTCTCACTGAGCCCTTCCACAGCAAATTTGGATGCATTATAGAGGCCTAGCATTGGTAACGTTGTAAGTCCAAGGAAGCTGGAAACCTGTATGATATGACCACTTTTCTGTGATCGCATTACTGGAAGAATCGCTTGTGTTACCCATAGTAAACCGAAGAAATTGGTTTCCATCTGTGCACGGGCTTGTTCTTCTGTCGTTTCTTCTACCGTTCCAAATAGACCGTATCCAGCATTGTTAATAAGAACATCTATTCTCTCAAAGTACTTCAGAGCTTTGTTCACAGCATCAATGCTGGCATGACGGTCAGTCACATCAAGTTGAAGGGGAAGAAACCGATCCTTGTATTGTTCCTTTAATCCTTCAAGATCTGTCAGGTTTCTAGCGGTCGCTACGACCCGGTCTCCTCGCTCAAGGAGAGCCTCTGTCCAGAGCCTTCCAAATCCACGAGAAGCCCCGGTTATAAAAATAGTCTTCATTTCGACTTTTGATCTATTGATATTATTTGTTGGAATTGGAGGAGTCTAATCCTTCCTTCAGTACAATGGCAGCTTGTATAATTGCTGTTTGAACCGCCGGAACATGCGCAAGTGGGTTGAGTAGACCATAATCATGGATGAGTCCCTGATAGCGAGTAAGTGTAACTGGTACCCCAGCCTCGCTCATTTTTCTGGCATAAGCTTCGCCCTCATCTCTGAGAATATCATTTTCCGCAGTTTGAACCAAAGCTGGTGGCAGACCTCTCAACTCTTCAATGGATGCATGTATAGGTGTTGCATACTTTTCTTTTCGTTCGTTAACATCCGTCGTATAATTGTCCCACATCCACTTCATCAAACTGGTAGTAAGAAACCGCTCCTCTCCGAAAGACTCATAAGATGCCCTTGAGAAATCGGAATCTGTCACTGGCCAGAGTAAGATTTGCTGACTGATAGTTGGTGTCCCTTTATCCTTTGCCATCAAGGCCACTACTGCCGCCATATTTCCACCAACACTATTTCCAACTACCGCAAGACGACTGCCATCTACACCAATCTGACGTCCGTTTTTTGCCACCCACTTTGTGGCTGCATATGCCTGATTGATTGCTTTAGGATATTGCGCCTCTGGCGATGGAGTATAATCAGGAAATACAGCTACTGCACCACTATTTACTACCAGGTCCCTTACTAATCTCCTATGAGTGGCATAGTCTCCTAAAACCCAGCCTCCTCCATGAAAAAACATGAATACCGGTGGGTTTGCGTCAGCTCCTTCAGGTTTAACGATATGAATAGTTATTGTTTCGCCATCTTGCGTAATGGTTTTTTCTGACTCTTCAATACCAGAATAATCAACTTCCACAGATTGTTGAGCACTGACCAGAACCTGCCTGGCTTCCGCAGGACTAAGCGTCTCCAAGGGCTTGCCTCCACTATTGTTTAACGCTTTCAGAAATTCTCTGATTTGAGGGTCTATGCTAGGGTCATTTTCTGCCGAAATGCTTTGAGCCTTTATCGCCGATACGGATGTTAAAAAAGTTAATAGAAATAATATGAAATTTTTCATCGCTTTATATGTTAAGTTTTAAATTGTACCTTTTAGTACACAATTATTGATTAAAAAGCTCCACCTTTTATGGAGCCAGGTTTTTATTTAAGAGACCAGTGTTGCAGATAACTTTATTTCAAAGCCAAGTGCATTGCTCACAGGAAATATCTTTTCTGCATTTTGTGCTACTTTTTTTTGAAACTCGTCATTCTCTTTTCCTCGAATGTTTAGTCCGTATTGTACTAATTAGTACAGTTTTTCGCACATAAAATCATTATTTAAAATGATCAAGAAAATCATTGGCCTGTACAGCAAATGTCTCCGGATACTGATAAAATGAACCGTGAGCAGCATCAGGGTAATAGCTTAATGTTGCATTGGGAAGTGATTTAAAAAGTACATATGAATTGTTGGAATCCATCATTTCATCATCGCTTCCCTGTACAATGAATACGGGGTGATCAATTTGAGATAAACGATCCTCAACTGGGGGTGTTGCCCATGCTGAAATGGCCTTCATTTGAGCCATAATGCTATCAACACTGGTCTCCACGTCTCTATCATGCTTCCTTGCATTAAGTCTTTGTAATACACTTCTACCTGCCTCACGGCTAGATTCTGAATCTGTGAAGAAAATTTTCAGAAAGCGCTCTTCAGGATCAAGGCTCATTGCATGCTCTATTAGTTGCGCGAATCCTGTCAAAACCTCAGCTCCTTGAGGTGCAGTTCCAACCATAATAATTTTTCTGATCAGGTCAGAATAATAGATACCAAGATGCTGAGCAATGAATCCACCTAATGAAAAACCTAAGACATCTATTTTAGATAAACCTAATGCTTTGATAAACAAAACAGCATCGGCTGTCATAGATTCAACAGTATTTGGCGTATTTCCTCCACTATTGCCTACTCCAACATTATCAAATACGATAACTTCTCTTTCTGCTGCCAATGCATCCATTATCAAAGGATCCCAGTTATCTAACGTGCCAGTAAAGTGTTGAAAGCCTACTAGAGGGACCTTATTTTTGGAATTCCCAAACCTTCGGTAGGCAAAATCAATCCCATTGACCTTTAGGTACTGCGTTGAAGCTTTGGCGAAATGTTTTGTAACTTTTGTCATGGCTAATCTCAATTGAATGTTAAACCTTTTATATCGATGGAAACCAAAACGGGATCCTTGGCATAACTCCCATCTTCATTCAGAATGTATATTCTCCTTTTCGTTCCAGTTTGAATGCCAGAAAATGATTTATAGTTTTCTACAATCTGGGTTGCAGATGACCCTCCAAGCACCTCAGGCCAATAATCATGACGTCTTAGAAAGCCCTCTTCACTATAATAAAAGATCTGCCTTCTGCTATGGGTTGCAAAATCCGCTGGATATATAACCTCGAGCCTTCTTAATACTTCATTTCCTTCCTCCCTAGGCTCTAACTCCTTCACTTGGACTCCAGACATTAGGAAATTGAAAGGAGTAGTCAGGTAGTTCCAAGTCGCATAGCTAGAGAAATAAACCAACTGTAGTTTACTCCATGGGGTCTCGATAGTGTGGCCCTGAAAGGAGTCTTTAGGCTGAAACAAGCTTTCTTCCACCTTATCCCCATCCAAAAGAGAAACTTTTAGAGGACTAAATTCTGAGCTGGTATTTGTACTAAAAATTCCTTTCCATATTCCTTTTTGCTGATGAAGATCCGCTTTGAATTGTACGTCCTTCAAAGGATCATCATGCCCTTTCAATGGCCAAGTTACACCTCCAATATTTAAGTGAGCCTCTAACCCTTGCTGTTGATTCCAGAAATCTGCGCCTCCGTGAAAGTCAATTACTTTTTCTAATAGTTCTGCCGTGTTTTTCATAATTAAAATAGATTTATTTTGTACCAATCAGTACAGTTTAAGTTAAAAAATTTTCATTCCAATATTTCGAGGTTCAATTTTATCACCTCTCTAACTTCCTTTGCACTCCTGCCTGCATTTCGAATCACATTGACTCCAGCCCACAAGCTTTGGAGGTGCAAGCCAATCAACTCAGTTGAAAGTGCAGTTTTTAGGTATCCCGCATTTTTTTCTCGATCAATCGCTTCCATGAATAGTTGCCTGACAACATCCAGCTGATTGGCAGCTACACATTTCAAATGTTCATCATCAACCTGCAAAACCGCATTGACAAAATAGCAGCCAAATTTTCCAAACTGACTTTCCGGATCTGCTACTGCATAGAAAAATTTTCTGATCTCCTCAGTTGGTCTGGCTGAATCCCGTAAGGCCTGCTTAAAGTCCTTCATGTAGTGACTACCAACTCTGTTCACCGACTTTTCAAATAACTCTTGCTTACCACCTTTATATGAATGATAAAAACTTCCTTTCCCGATACCCATCGCTTTAAGTAAGTTTTCAGCCGAAGCATTTTCGTATCCCTTTTCCCAGAAAACAGCAATAGCTTTATCTAGTGCCTGTTCTTCATCAAAAATTTTAGGTCTCCCTGCCATATTCTCCTTATTTCTTTCGTAAAGATATAGTATTGTACTATTTAGTACAAAATAGGTTGCGTTAAATCTTTACTTTTTTTCAAATCTTTTCTGAAAATCACTTATTTAAGAGAGACAGGGCATATTTAATTGATCTTAGAAGGAGAATATCCAAAGTGTTTTTTAAATGAATAGGAGAAATGAGAGAGATTCTCAAACCCTGACACAAAGTAAACTTCAACTGGTTTTTTATTGTCTTCTTTCAAGAGATAATGAGCTAACTCTAGTCTTTTCTGAATTAGCCACTTTTGTGGCGAAATGTGATAGGCTTTACGAAAATCCCGGTTGAATGTCGCAATGCTGCGTCCTGTCAAATAGCTAAATTTCTTCAATGGCATGTTAAACATGTAATTCTTTTCCATGTAGTCTACAAGATTAACCTTCCCTGGTTCAGAAAAGTCTGTAAGTAGACCATCCACGGCTTTATCGATGGACCGCAATATCCCTATGCCCTCCTCTATTTTTAGTTTCGCTATTTCTTCAGGCAGTTGGCTTTCTAATTCAAAATAAGGCTCAAGGGAAGCAAAATAACTTTCAAGTAAAGCATGTGGAGGATAAGTCTGTATCTTTTTATTCGGTACTTGTGTAGCTAATTGATCGACTTTCGAATAATATACCTTCAATCTTTCGGTTTTAAAGGCTACGGCAATTGATTTATAAGGTCTACCATCTTTTGGACGTTTGATTACCATACACAATTGATTTCGCGGAACAAGTAGTATATCACCTACCCGAAAAGTATAAGTCATGTCTGCCGAAACAATATTCATTTCTCCGGAGATCACCCGAATTAAAGTGTGGTATTCAGCAATTGCTTCAGTTTTGAAATCCTTTTCATCAACACATGCTTGAACAATCTCAGCGAACTTTGCTTCTCTTTTATCCATTTCTAAAGCTTTGATAAATACGTTTTTCTATCACTTAATACACTTACTTCTTTCAAAATAGGTTTTCAAAGATTCAAGGTATTCATCGTTTCTTTTTGAATTGTAGGTATCGGCTATTAATATCAGCAACACTAAAAACAAGAGTCCTATAAAAAATCCTTTCCAGAAATAACTCGGTATAGCTACCATCAACCATGCCAATATTGTGATGAAACAAGCAAACCCCAAGAAAGCATAGCGAAAAGAAACATTCATGACTTTTTCCATTCTTCCTATTTCAGATTGTTGCAATTCCAACTCAGTTTCATCTATACGATTCGGTAGCTCCTTGATCATCATATCATTATAATATTTGTTAGAAAGAATAATAACAATTAGCAGGCCTCCTGAAATCAAAAAACCTGTCGCAATCCCCTTGGATATGGGATGAGCTGAGGCTTTGAAAAGTATCAAAATGCCAGCACCCACGAGGAGTATACCAGCTAGAACTACATATGGCACACCGGCCTTCTCGGCTGTATAATAATTATGAATTTCTTCAATCATGGAATTTTTAAATAAATGTAGGATGGCATGGCATGGAAATATCCATTATCATCCTACATATTGATAAGGACACCTTACTTCTTCATCAATTCTGGAAGAACCATTTCATTCTCGAAATCAGCATAAAAGCTTAAATCTTTCCACTTTTCGGCTTCTTCCCATCTTTTAGCACTTGCTTCTTTTACCAGGTTATATGAATCACTTCCAACCAAAATATGTGAGGGAACTTCATCTGCTTCACTCACTTTAAGGATGATTTCAGCCACCTTTTGAGGGTCACTATTCTCATTCCCCCAATAATTTTCAAGAAATTTAATAGTGTTTCCTACTGTAGGTTCATATTCGGGCAATAGCTCTATGGTGTCCGCATAGGCTCGTTTACCCCAGTTGGTACGCATACCTCCAGGCTCCAGTGCTGTGACTTTCACATTAAAAGGAGCAGTTTCTTGAGCGAGCCCTTCTGTGAAGCCCCCTATCGCCCATTTGGATGCATGATAAGCTGCCTGGCCTGCTACAGCCATTCTTCCACCTCCTGATGATATCTGTATAATGTGGCCACTCCGTTGTTTTCTCATATAAGGCAAAACCTCACGGGTAAGTGTAACAACGCCAAAAAAACACGTCTCAACTAGTTTGCGAAAATCTGCTGCTGGCATTTGCTCAAATGGTCGGTTATCTCCATAACCGGCATTGTTCACCAGTACATCAATACGTCCAAAATGTTTAATGCCTTTGCTAACTACTTCTTTGGCCTGACCTTCATCCGTAACATCCAAAGTTTTCACAAGTATCTGATCTCCATACAAAGATTTCAGATCTGATAACTGTTCAACTTTCCGTGCTGTAGCTACCACTTGATGTCCAGATTTTAGAGCTGTTTCTACTATGTTTCTTCCAAGTCCATTCCCGCTTCCGGTCACGAACCAGACTTTACTGTTTGTTTCCATTTTACTATTAATTTATATAGCAAAATTAGAGCTGGTGCCAGCATGAGACTTTGTTGAAAATATCAAGTTTACTTTGTTGAGCGGATCAGCCTGTATAGTTTAATAGTTTGCAGCATCCTTTGTGGTTTAAAAATTGAGGTTGCGATATCTATAGCCTTAGCATTTTGAATTGTGCTTTTAATCAAGTTTGGCGTCAAGAATCGAGTAGTGCCAGATATGAAGAGGCATGAGCAGCTAATAGTATGTTTTGCAGGATAATGCCACAATCAAGACTACTGACGTGATAAATGTCAGGGCGAAACCTAAAACCAAGGCAATCAGAAAATAATGTGCTATTCTTTTCATCTTAATAATATTCAGTAATTATTACTCAAGTCCTGGAGCCAGAGGCCAGTCAATCTCAAACCCGACAAGGTTATGTATGTAGTTAGCCATGGTTCGGCCTCCGGCCAGTACCACTACATCGATCATGTTGGCTTCAGAATATCCGGCTTCAAAGAATTGCTCTTTCGTTGCCTCGGAAACCTTTCCGTTTTTGGAGGATAATTCAAGGGAAAACTCAGCCAATGCATGAAGCTTGGGATCAAACGTTGCTGACCCTTTTCGTATCTCTAGTATCTGTTCATCGCTAAACCCTCTTTTCAATGCCAGTTGTGTATGTGCAGAAACACAATACTTGCAGCCATTGTATTGGCTCACCACCAAATTCACCACTTCTTTTTCTTTGGCATTCAAGCTGGACTTTCTGTTTTCCAGAGCGAGAAGGTCTGTTAGCGCTGTGGCGTTTTTTGCATAGTATGCATACAGATTTGGCACAAAGCCGATACGTTTCTCTAAGGTGTCAAAAAGTACCTGATCGCTGGCAGACACATCGTCTCTGCCTGGAATAAGATATTTTTCCATGATTTTAAATTGTTTTGATAATAGTAAATGGGAACCTTAAAGCTTCACAACTCCCAGTTGCTGAAAGAGGCTGAGGTTATCTTCCAAATGCCAGTTTTCTACAATTTTGCCATCCTCAATTCGGAGGATGTCGATAGCGTTAAACTCAATAGGTTTTCCACTTGGCGCTACTCCGGCAAAAGCCCCCAGATGGGTTCCACTAAATACCATTCGAATAGTTACCTTATCCTTTGTTATAAGTAAATCCTTCACTTCGCATTTCAAATCCGGTACGGCCTTTCTGAATGCATCGGAAGCAAAACTTGGTCCCCCCGGTCCCTGCGGGCGACCTTCCGGGAGGGTTCTATCCATAAACTTCTCCGAGATAGACCTGTCCAGATATTCCTGTTTACCTGTATTCCAGAAAGCATAGAAATACAAGGCTGTTTCTTTTAGCTTATTGGCTTCTTTGGTTGATAGTCCGCCATCAATTGAAACCCGGTCAGGTACGGGAATATCATTATGAGATTGAGGTTTAAAGCGATAAATGTAATAAGGCGGTATACCATCATCTTCCCCTCCCGTAAATGCAGGTGTGGTATTAAGCTGATTAACCGAAATATAAAAAGAGCCGTCTGGAGCGAGATAGGTATTGTCCGGCCATTTTAATTGATCATCCTGAATAATATGCTCAAGCGTACCATCAGGATTTAATCGAGTGATAGCATGCGCAGTGAGATTAGTGAAATAATGATTTCCCATACCATCAGAAGATGCTCCGTCACTTATTGGTTTTTCACCTACTCGTACAATACTGCTTTGAATAGACTCATCACTGGCGCCATCTCGAAAAAGTTGTGCATCCAGACTATACCAATTGGTTCCATTCATTGCTCCGAAAAAGACTGTATTACCATCAGGACTGATGGTTATTGGGTCGACGGCTACACGGGCTGGTTTCCCACCAAAATAAACCAATTCCCCATCGATCACCATATCGACATCTTCGGCTTCCAGTTCTTTAGCTCCTCCAAATCTTCGGGTATTTTCGGTGGCTAAGTCCATGGCTATAATGCCCGGATTGTTGATATCTGCCATATATGCCCATTGGTGTTCATGATCAATGGCTACATCCTGTATAAAGCTACCTTTTGGGGCTACACTTTCGGGTAGCTCGATTTTTCTAAGAACTTTCCTTTGATCAATATCAAAACACCAAAGTCTGGTTTTACCCAGCTCTTGCCCCATATCAATCACCCAAAGCTTGTCTTCTTTATCAAAGATCAATCCTAAGGGAGAGTCCAGCATTTGGTCGTTTGCTGGGTTTTCATTCTTTTGAAGCGACTTGGCTGGAAAGGGTTCAAATCGCTTTTTACTCTTAATTTCTATAAGCTGAAGATTTCTACTGCCAAGGCTATGGATGGTAGCAAAAACGCGCCCTGATTTGGAAACTGCAACGTCTCCGGGTCTTATGGGCAGCTCTGCAACGATTTCAAGAGATCCATTTTGCCCAACGACCTGATTGATAATACTTAAGCAAAGTATTAGTAGGATTATAAATTGATTGGTTTTCATTTCTTTCTAAGTTGATTTTAAAAAAGGCTGATGAAATCCTCATATCGTAAGAGCTGGGGATAGCTTCAGCCTATGACATTTTAATCATTAAGGGTTACCACTAATTTTCCAATGACATGTCCGGTTTCTTGAAGTTCATGGGCTTTTGATATTTCATCGAATGGGAAGCTTGCTGATACGTGTGGCTTCAAATATCCATTTTCGAGTAATCCAGCAAGAGCCTTCATGTCTTTGCCACTTGACTGTACCAGAAAGAAGAAGCCATTGACTCCTTTGTCCTTTGCCTTTTGCGATACTTCCGCGTTCAGACCGGTAGGAATACTAATGATGGTTCCACCCGGCTTTACTACCTCAAGCGATCGGTCAATATTTTCACCACCAATGGTATCCAGTACAAAATCGATATCCGAAGTTGCTTCCTCAAATTTCACAGAGCGATAATCAATATGTTCATCTGCCCCCAGACCCAAAACAAAATCTCGATTAGCGGCTGAGGAAGTGCCTATCACATAAGCACCTAGATGTTTAGCTAGCTGAACAGCAAAATGGCCTACACCTCCAGAAGCTGCATGAATAAGAACTCTGTCCCCGGCCTTAACAGGATATTGATGGATCATCGCTTGATAAGCGGTAAGCGCTGCTAAGGTTGTTACCGCAGCTTCTTCATGGCTGATCTCACTGGGCTTTAATGCCAATTGATTTGCAGGAGCTGCCACATATTCCGCATAGGCCTGTCCATGACCTGGGAAATTAACCATTCCAAATACTTCATCACCAACTTCAAATTCTTTAACAGCACTACCTGTCTTGGTCACCACTCCAGAAATATCCCACCCAATTACTAAAGGGGAGTGATCCTTCAGTCGACCATATACTCCTTTTCCAGCTCGGGTTTTTACATCTACAGGATTGATACTAATCGCTTTGACTTGTACGAGTACTTCATCATCCTGAATTTTAGGAGAATTGACAAAAGTCACCTGTAGTTGTTCGATTCCTCCAGGCTCGTCCAGTATAATTGCTTGCATTTCTTTATTGTTTTTGGTTTGTATTCATAAACGACAAAAAACACCGATGGATTGGGTGATATTCGGTACATATTTGATATAAATCAGTACTTTTACTACTTCACTGATTACTTATGAAACGGGAAACATTATTTCAGCCATTCGAAATCGTGACGAAGACAGTAGATGAATGTCCTAAGCTTGAGCATATGCATATGTTCTTTGAGTTGGTCTATATCATGGAAGGAACTGGTCAGCAATGCATCAATCAAAATAAGTTTCGATATCATCCCGGACATATGTTCCTGATTACTCCACAGGATTGTCACTCATTTGATATCGAAACCACTACTACATTCTTCTTTCTTAGATTCAATGATATTTATATCAAACAAAGTGGCTTGTGGAAAGATAAGATTGAACAACTCGAGTACATTTTACAAAACGTCAGCCACAAACCAGGCTGTATACTAAAGAACCAAACAGACAAACAATTGGTCAAACCAATGGTGGATGCAATTATACGGGAGTATGTGAATAGGGATTTATACAACAAGGAATTGATAGAACACCTGGTAAATACGATGATTGTGGTGGTGGCAAGAAATATTGCTAAATATCTTCCAGATACGGTTGGTGAACATACAGAAGAGAAAGCCATGGATATTTTGCAGTATATCCATAAACATATTTATGAACCCGAAAAATTAAGAGCTAAAGCAATTAGTGATGAATTCGGAATATCTGAGTCATATTTAGGACGATATTTTAAAAAACACGCTGAAATTAGCTTACAGGAGTATGTTTCAAACTACAGAGTTCAGTTGATAGAACACCGACTGAAACATAGCGACCTTCGAGTTGGCGAAATAGCTAATTCACTTGGTTTTTCTGATGAGAGTCATTTGAATAAGTTTTTTAAGAAGGCCACAGGATTAAGTCCTGTGGCATTTCGTAAGGAATTCAGAAAGGAAATAGCGCAATTTTGACCATCTAAGAGGTAAACTATGGCAGGTATATGCACTCTTTTAAATATGTTGAGTGGAATAGCACGCTTCCAAATGCCTCGAACCTTTCTGCGTTCAAAAGTGAGTGTAGTGATTGGTTTCGCATGAATCCAGAGTAAATTCATGAGGGTATACACAGAGCCGTCCCCAATAAATTGGCCAATCCATCAACATCTTTTATCTTAGGGCCATGGTAAGAAAAATACTCCTTTCAGTCATCCTATTTTGCGCATTCATGATGGCCAAAGCCCAGGAAACCGTCGCCGAAGCACCCGAGAGCGGTGACTACTTCTCCGATCAAATCAAATTCTACATGGTGGCTTTTATCTTTGCCTTGTCGATCTTCTTTACCGTTCGCACGTTCAGAAATAAGCCGGAAGCTTAATCGCAGGCATCTAGATCAACTCAAACGCCTGAGCAAAACGCACAAGCTCTGCATTGCTGGTGATTTCCAGCTTGGCCAAAATATTTTTGCGATGGGTCCTCACCGTATGCTCAGATAAAAACAACAACTCTGAGAGCTCCTTGCTGGTGTATCCACGGGCCACCAGTGCCAAAACTTCGCGCTCGCGCTTACCCAGAGACTCAAACCGCTCCCAGGCATTTTTCTCCACAAACACCTCGTCCAGCAAATTTCTGATCAGGGCCCCAGGCTTTCCCAGTGTTTGAATGTCATACCCACAGTTGAGATACGTGTGATGGTCAAAAACCGTCTTATGCGTGGAAATCCACTGATAGCCACCCCTGAAATAGAGGCGCTGCAGATAGGAACAAAATCGCTGACCATCAGGATATGCACGCTCAAAACTCTGAACCTCACGAATGGCCCTGCTCATTACCTCAGGATCTGAAATCTGCCGAATACGCTTAAATCCAAGCGCAATGATCATCTCCCGATCCAGCTCCATCCAGTTTTCCAGCGTATGATTGGCGTAGGTAGTATTCAGGGTTTGGCGGTCATTGAAGGTCACAAAAAAGTTGACGTGATCGCACACCGCTCTGAAAGTAGCCTCATCTGTGGAGGCAAGCTTCGCCAGTCGATAAATCTGAGTTTTATCGGCATTGATCAATTCCCTCTCTGTATGAAGCTTCCCCAAAATCGCAACGACAAGTTTTCTTTGCATAATTTTAACGAATCGAGCCTTGAAATCACAGTGACACGGTGAAAACCTCAAACAAGGGGATCACTCCCACAACTGTATTTCTTTCATTCAGAATCAATGGCCAATGGATTTAGAATACCTCCTCACCCTGCTTTTGCTACTACTTAGTGGAATGGCAGCATTCAGCATCTCCACCCTCACAGCAGGCGGAGGAGCCCTACTACTAGTGCCCGTACTCAACCTTCTCATTGGGGTGAACAGCACCGCACCAGTGCTCAATGCCGGCAACCTACTGGGGCGCCCTGTGCGGCTGGTCCTGTACTGGCACCACATCAGCTGGCGGGCAGTGCTCTGGTATGCACCGTTTGCCGTACTGGGTGCCCTCGGTGCAGGCTTTCTGTTTTCCAAAGCCAACCTCCCTGTGCTCCAGTTGATCGTCGGACTGTTTCTCGACAGCACCGTGTTTCAATACCGCTGGGGCAAGCGGGAGCGATCCTTTCCCATGACCTTCCCCCTACTGGCGCCCCTGGGGGTGGTGATCTCCGCCATCGGTACACTCATAGGCGCCGGTGGCCCGTTGCTCAATCCCTTCTACCTCAACCTGGGTCTTTCCAAAGAGGCCCTGATTGCCACCAAAACGGCCAATAGCTTCCTGATGGGACTGGCCCAAATCGGGTCATACACCTACTTCGGACTCATGTCCACAGTAGAGTGGCATCAGGCCCTTGCCCTGGGGATCGGGATTTCGGCTGGAAATTACCTGGGCAAAAAGGTGCTTCGCAAAGTCAGCGACCTAAGTTTCAGAAAATGGGCCATTGCTTTTATGGTCATCAGTGGACTCATGCTAATCGCGCAGGCCATTTGGTAAAATTTCGGCAAACCACTATATATTGAGCCAGAACAACTAAAGCCTAAATGGAATCATCGTCTGTACAGATCGTCAAGTATTCGGGAGAAACTACCCCTTTTGACATTGATAAACTGCGGCAGAGTCTGCTGGATGCCGGCGCCACAGAATCCGCCACGGCGCGCATTTCCAGAAAAATAGCTGATGAACTCTACGATGGCATCAGCACCAAACAAATTTACCAGCGCGCACACCGCCTGCTCCGAAATCATGCCCAGTCCAAAGCTTCACGATATGGCCTAAAAAAAGCCATCCTCAACATGGGACCTACAGGATATCCCTTTGAACTGTTCGTAGGGGAGCTGATGAAGGCCCAGGGATTTACGGTGAAGGTAGGCACGGTGATGCCCGGCAAGTGTGTGACCCACGAAGTGGACGTCTATGCCGAAAATGAAAAAATGGTGCGCATGATGGAGTGCAAATTTCATAACCGGTTGGGATATAAAACGGATGTGAAGGTGACGATGTACATCAAGTCTCGCTTTGAAGACCTGGAGTCCGTCTGGAAAAATGATGCGCAGATCAGCCATAAAAAGCACGAAGGCTGGGTAGTGACCAATGCCCGGTTCACCAAAGATGCCATTGATTTCGGCACGTGCTCGCGGCTGCAGCTACTCAGCTGGGACTATCCTGCACAGGGCAGCCTGAAAAGTCTGGTGACCAGACACAGGCTGTATCCGATCACCACCATCGGCGCACTTTCCAAATCCAATAAAGAGCTCCTGATGAAAAAAGGGATTGTGCTTGCCAAAACCCTCTGGGAGCAACCTGAGGCCCTGGAAGGATTGGGCCTGGAAAGCTCCAAAATAGACAAAATACTTACAGAGGCTCAGACGATTTGTGATTTGTGAAAAGAAGTGTTGTTGATTCTAGGCAGGTGTGGGCAGGCGCTTTTCTGAAGCCTCCGGGTTGTGTGATGACAAGTAAAGGGTAGTAAATTAATTATGGAGTTTTCTTGAAATAGTAGCTGGAATAAGTTTCTCTGTCGTTGGGTGGAGTGGGATCTTGGCCATTGAAGTACACCTCCATCACTCCGGCATATTTGGTACGGGCGGGGAAATGTACCTCCACCGTATCCCAATCCTGGTTTCCCACATACACATAATAGTATCTGGAGAAGGCCGAGTCGAGCACACATTGGTTGAAGCAGTTGAGCTCCTGATACGGACCAGGGCTAAATCCTACTGTCCACCAATCTGTATTGTACACTTTACGTGTTGTATGATACATGGTGTCATGAGTCATATTGAGTACTACTACCGTGTCTGGATGAATAGCTTTATCAGTTGGTCCCATTAGGTTTTCGTAAGTATCAGGATCTACAAAACTCCATGAAAAGCCTCTACAAGGCTCCTCCTTTCCGAGGCACGTGGTGTCCTTATTATTGGGGAATACATCACCATCACATGAAGAAATCAATAGGATGGAGGGGATGAGCACTACAAATAGACAGATACCAATGAATTCGGAGATCTTCATCCTTAAAAATAATCAATTACCGATGATAGCAACTAACGAAACGGTGGTTTAGATATACAGTCCTAGTTTCATGCTTTTGGTCTCGCAGGAATTGTGCGCACTCATCTGTCTTCATCTCTATTTTACCACTCCACCAATCCTTAGTGAGGTAGAGACTGAGTCCTGTTTCCGCTTCAAGGTCTATCAGTTGGTTCCTGAGTTAAATGCTCCTCAACCCAATGGCACTGGGCCACAATGCTACTAAATATTTTATGGGCTCGTTCTTAAGACCTGAACCACTCATCAAATAAAACCCCATTGAACAAAACCGACCTTCCTTAATTTCCATAAAACCATTAATTTCCCCTTCAATCAAAAAACACAACACACAACCATCATTCCTTTATCTAACCCATGACCAAAATCATTCGCAAGACCCTCCCCAGAGATATCAGTGTTGGGGTACTAGTGATCATTTTTGCTATTGTCTTTTTCCTGGCTGGTCAGCTTTTTGAAAAAAATCAACCCAACATTGAGCAATTCACGAGCATCTATCTCGGGGAGTTTCTGGTAAGCACTGCGGTCATCGTGATGATCCTGATCCTGTGGGAGGAAATTCTTTTCCCCGTGAAAATCAAACCAGATGGTGATGGATTGATTTTTCGGAATCATGCCACAAAGTTGATTGTGCAGGCCCTGATTTACCTGATCATTCCGGCCATTGTGGTCTTTCTGGTTCTCACGTACGAAGTAAGCCCTTTCCGCTTTTACGGATGGGCAGCGGTTTGTACGATTCTGCCGGTAGTGGGTAAGCTGGTATCCGGCATCAACAATTACAATGACTTTTTGAAGCTCACCACCAGTTCGATCGCGTATAAAAACAATGCGAAGGAAGGGGTCATCGAACTGAAAGATATCCAACAGATTCGCATGATTAAGGATGACTCCAATGATCTTCAGAAGTTGGAATTGGACTTGACCTCAGGAGCTCCTATCACCATTGACCTGGATGAAATGGAGCTGGAAGCTTATTATGAATCCATTGAGGAATATATCACGACTCACTACAAGAGTTCGTTGTAGTGTTTACTCTCTTTTCACTCACAAATCATTGTAATTAAGCACCGTGTACTCCTTCACAAATGCTTTCAGCTTGGCGTCTGACCCCAGCACGATCAGGTAATCATCCTCTCCTATGAAGGTGTCTGCCGAAGGCGCAGGGATCAGCCCCTTGATATTATCTTTCACCCCAAGCACAATCACGCCGGTGGACGCTGCTATATTCAGCTCTTTCAATGTCTTGTCCTTGTACTCGGGCTTCAGATTTTCATACCCCACCTCCTCCAGGTGGTAGCTGGTTTCAGACACCCCATTGAGCAGGTCCAGAAACTCTATAACAATCGGCTTGGTGACCAGCTGGGCCATAAACATGCCACCGAGTATATCTGGCATCACCACTTTATTGGCCCCTGCCCTGTATAGCTTATTCTCTGTGTCTTTGCTGGAGGCCCTCACAATGATCATGATTTGATCATTGAGGTGGCGCGCGGTGAGGGTAATAAACACATTGGCAGCATCTGAGGGTGTGGTGATGATAATGGTGCTGGCCTTTTCGATGCCTACAATACGCAGGTGATCATCTTCTGTGGCATCTCCTATTAACTGTTTCATCGAATCAGGAATGACCTGAGCCATCTCCGGATCCTTTTCGATGATCACAAATTCTTTACCACTCTTTTGCAACTCATCACAAGCCATACTGCCGTTTCGGCCAAACCCGCACACAATGACATGGTTTTTTAGTTTACTGATTTCCATACCCGATCGATAGCTTTTAAAGATTGTTTTTAGTTTTCCCTCGAAAAAGTAGCTGGAGACCACCGAAACCACATAGGCGAACAGCCCGAGGTTCATGAGGATATAAATAGAAGTAAAAACCCTTCCGGCAGAACTGAGCTCTTTCACCTCTGTGAAACCCACTGTACCCACCGTGATGATCGTCATATACAGAGCATTGACAAAGTTCAGGTCTTCGATAAGGGTAAACCCGGTAAGACCTACCAACAGGCTAAATATAAAGAGGGCAACCGCTGTAATGAGACTCTCCAGTTGCTTGTTCATTCTGTAATTTGCTTAAAGCCAGACATTCTCCACATTCATGTGATACTCAGGTGGGGCTTTCAGGGAAATTACAGAAATTTTTCTCAGGACAGAAACCGTCTCACTTTTTCTTTTTCAGAATGACCGCAGAAATCGCCGATATCAGGAGTCCCACAGGGAAAATCTCCAAAAAGGTAAATCCAGCCATCACCAGTGGGTTCTCATAGAGTTCCATCCACTCCTTCATTTCCTGCTGCTTCACTGCGATCTCCGCAGCACTCATTCCTTCTTTGGCATACTCCTGCATTTGATACGCCGAGTACTGGTCCATGAAGTCAGGCATGAAATTGGGGTAGTAAATCATCCAACCCACTACATAGATACCAGAAGCCACCAGTACAATGTAAAGCCCCATAAAGAAGGCCTTCTTGAATGAGATCACTCCCGCCAAAGTGGTATCCCGATAGTTTTTGATGCCTAGAAACACCGCGGACAGTGCCACGATCATGGTCAGATAACCCAAAAACTCCCCCTGCGAGAAATCATACGGTTCGCCCTCTGCCGGAGCAAAAATGAGCTGGGTAATCCACCAGCTAATGATGATGACCAGTCCGCTGATCAGTCCAAACTGCAAAGCCTTTTTAAGTTGCGCATTCATGTTTTCTTTCTTTTGATGATTGAAATAAATAAGGCCTCAAGGAAAATAAAAAAACCAAAGTACCCTTCATACTTTCGGGTGATTTTTACTTTTTGGTACTTTCTGGTGAGCTGGTGATGCCAAAGTCCCGCACTTTCTGAATGGCCTGCGTGCGACTGGATACATTGAGCTTTTGGTAAATATTGGAGAGGTGGGTTTTGGTGGTATTGAGTGATACAAACAGACGGTCAGCGATCTCCTGATTGGAACATCCATCCACCAGCAGACTGAGCACCTCAGTCTCCCGGGCACTCAGCTGGAGGGCCTGTGCCCTCGACTGGTCAATAAGTGTGGCCTGGCGCCGCTTATAGAGCTGAATTCCTACCCACACGCCCAGCACCATAAAAATGGCCGCAATGACCACCCCAAATACCTCCAGCCGGAGATCCCGCACCATGGTGCGGTAGTGGAGTACTTGCAGCAGCAGCAAAAGCACGCCTGTGGCCCCGCCATATATCCAGTAGCTCCTCTTCATGATTACATTTTTTGCTGCATGGCACGGATGCGCTCCAACAGCGGAGGATGAGAATAATGTACGAATACATAAGCCGGATGCGGAGTAAGATTAGACAAGTGATCGCTGCTCAGTTTTTTGAGCCCATCTATGAGCGGCTGACCAGCATAGGTGGTCACCGCATATTCGTCCGCTTCAAACTCATTTTTTCGACTCAGCGCATTGCTAAACAGTCCCAAAATCCTGGATACAGGCGTGTATAGGATAGCAAATGCCAGCATGTTCAGATGAAGCGTCGTAATATCGCCGCCCATGGCCCAGCTCACCTCACTATTGAAGATCATTTTGGAAAGCAGGAAAAGCATCAACCCAATGGTGAGGATACTAATCACCGTGCCCAGAATGATATGTTTTTTCTTAAAGTGACCTACCTCATGTGCAAAGACAGCCGTAAGCTCTTCGGTGGTATGTTGCGCTATCAGGGTATCAAACAAGACCACTTTTTTCTTTTTGCCCAAGCCTGAAAAAAAGGCATTTCCCTTGCTCGACCTTTTGGAGCCATCCATCACAAAGATACTCTTCAGGGGAAATTTCACCTGCTCACTATACGCTTGTATGGATTCCTTCAGAGATCCCTCCTCTAGCGGAGTGAGCTTATTGAAAAGTGGTAACAGCAGGGAGGTATAAAACACGTTCAGGAACAAAATAAAGACGGTAATGATGATCCAGAAATAGACCCAAAAGCCACTCCCCATGGCCATCACCAGGTAAATAAGGGCCGCCAGCAGAATGCCGCCTATCAGGAGTGTGAGTACATACCCTTTCAGTTTGTCCAGCCAAAAAGTCTTTGGGGTCATTTTATTAAAACCAAATTTCTCTTCGATCACAAAAGTTTGGTACCAGGAAAAAGGGGTCCCAAAAACATCAGAAATGATAAATACCGCTCCAAAAAACAATAGCGTGGTGAGCGGCTCAAAAGGGGAAAATCCACGTAGCCATTTGTCCAGAAGTCCAAACCATCCAAAATAAATGGCCGCAAACATGAGCACAAAACTGAGTGTGGCGGTAAGGGTGCCAAATTGTGAGGTAGCTCGCTGGTAGGCCTGCGATTTGGCATACTTTTCGTTATCATAAATCCCGTTCAGCTCTGAGGGGATCGGCTTTTTAGAACTTTTATTATTGAGGTGAGTGATGACTCGCTCAAACACGAAATCGAAAGTAATGATCACCAGCAGGACAATGAGTATTGTTTGTTCATTCCACATGACTCAAAACTATGCAGAACAAGCGAATAAAGCCGAAAAATGGGTTTTAGAAATTACCCATTTAGGGGTATTTGAAGTGATCTTACTTGCTAGTACCTTTGTTAAGGCAATTAGAATATTACAACTAATGCGTCAAATATTCCAATCACAATTTTTTAAAAGTCTACAATCCAATTTCCACTACTATGAAACAATTACTTAATTTATTACTCGCACTCGCCATGGTGTTGACTCTGTCATTCTGTAATAAGGATGATGATCCCAAGCCTGGAGACAAAGACCCTACTGACACTACAGATACCACCAGCAATGTGGTAAAACTCACACCTGAGCAAAATAAAGAACTTCTCCAAACCATTGGAGTCCAGTTTGTAAACGAAATGTCCGCTATGCAGCAGACTGAAGGTATACAGGCGCTCACTTCCTTTGGCCTTTTAGTAGAAGGTGAAGACGATGATCCAGACCCGGGTGTTCCCAACCAATTGATGAAGATCAACAAAGCCATCATCGCTTTTGCTCATGGGCGCATATCGGCCAATCAATTTGGGGCCCTACCAGTAGCTCTAAGAACTGATGACGATGATGATGACTTTGAGTCTCTCCAGGAACTGTTTGATGAGGCCACAGGTACTTATGACTGGAATGCCGCAACTGAGGAGTTTGACTATACAGACAACAGTAGCGACAAAATCATTTTCAAATATCCTACGCCAGAAACCGGAACATCCAACAATACTACCCTCACATTTAGCAACTACTCCAGCGTGGAGATAGCTAATCCAATTGATGAAGAGTACACTGGAGACCTCCCAACGAGCCTGGACGTAGAGCTGAAATTAGATGGTGTCACTCAGGTGACCTACGGTTTTGAGGTAGATTATAACAGTGAGGGAGTTCCTGAGAAAGTGGAAACAGCCCTTTTTGTGAACCCATTTACTTTATCTGTTGACCTCACAAACAACAAGTCCAAAATTGGAACAGGTGTAGATTTTTCTAATGGCACCAAAACGCTGATTGCTACAAGTGTAGAATTCAATGGTGACTTCTCTGATGCTGCCATAGAAGCTGCAGAGGAAGATGAAGAAAAACTAAAGGACGTCATCCATGATGCCAATTTCTCTTTCACCCTGTTGGATCTGAAAATGGTGGCTGATGTAGATTTCGCAAATTTCTATCCTAAAGTGTATAATCTGGATACGTATTATGACGATTATGACGGAAACACCGATCCAAAGCCCGACCTGGAGGCCAATGCTGAAAAATTGGAAGCTGCACTCAATGACCATGTAAGCCTGACTACTTCCTATGTAAGCACTGGTAAGATCGCCGCAGAAGTGGAGTGGTACACCTTTGTGGAGTCTGAGGAGTACTGCTGTGGCACTGACTACAGCGTGGAGCTGGGTGCACGCATGATCTTTGAAGATGGCAGCAAGGTAGACCTGGAAGATTATCTGGAAACAGGATTTGGTCAGCTAGAGGGAGCCATCAACGACTTGCTGGATCAGATCAGCGAAGACATTGGTGAAGATCTGGAGCACATCGAATTTTAAATTTCTTAGTAGAGTTTTTCTCATAAAAATGACTGTCCGGCTTCCGGGCAGTCATTTTATTTTAAGACTATCCTGTGGTAACTGGCACCATATCCACCCCACACACCCAGCGCTGGTTTTGTGCCCCGGATATTACTCTCTACTTCGTTTCCCGAAGACCCAAAGGGATTACCTGCTGAGTAAAGTTCACGCTCCAGGGTCCTCCAAAAGTCAAAATGCACCTGATCCAACGTGCAAAACTTTACATTCACTGTATCCCCTTTCGTGAAATACACATCCTGAGCGACCTTGGTAAAGTCAGCAGGTTGCTTCAATATGGGATAACGAAATGATTCACCGTTAAAAGCCCTGTCGGAGAGGGTAGATTGATACGCCGGAATGTATCGATCATTCTTGCTGATAATTCTGGTGAAGGAGCGATAGCGATTGACCGCACTGCCGTCATCTTTGAACCGTACCCAGATATTCACCAATGAATCCGACGGACCATCCTGCAAAAACCACAAGCTATCCAAAGCCACTGGTGCAGGAATGGTAGTCGTGGCGGTGTAGGTCTCCCCCCTGCTTCGCACCTCCAGGGTATACTCCTTGCCAATGACCCCACGCAGAGCTGTACCCCGGTAGTAATAGGGCGGGAAATAACCTTCATTTCTGAATAAGGTGAGCACTTCTTCATTTTCGCCATCAGACACTGACACCCTCGCTGTAGTGACAATCAGATCCAGTAGGTTCATAGAGTCTACAGGATCATAAAATCCGGAACTCAGCGTGAGGTACACAATGGGAAACTGCCCTTGTTCGATCGCTCCGTCAATGACGAGCTTCTGCTCAGAAGTAGGTAGCCCCTCCTCTATGGGTTCACATCCCCAGATCAAAAGCATCGATACGATCAGATAGAATGGTTTCATCAGAAGCTATATTCAAAACTAAGTGAAGGCAAAACCGGAAAGAGCGCTACTTCCTTCAAACTAATGTCCAGGGCATAGGCAGATACATCACCCTTTACATCGAAATACACAAAATAGGGATTTCGACGATTGTAGACATTGTACACAGAAAACACCCAGGTTACCTGCTCATTCCCGCTGGGGTGCCAGCTGGCAGCAATGTCCAGCCGGTGGTACATGGGCAGACGAAAAGCATTTCTTTCCGAGTACTCACTCACAATACTCTCATTAATGACATATTTGGCCACTGGTACCGTCAGGTTATTGCCCGAGCTGAGCTTAAATAATCCTGAAAATGACCAGTTGCCGAGATGGTAGGTTCCTATAAGGTTGAGGTCATGGGTACGGTCATACTTGGCGCGAAAGGTTTCTCCCCCCTGCACTTCTTCAAAGCTTCGCTCGGTCTTACTGAGGGTGTAGCTGGCCTGGTACTCCACCGATCCCGCATCTTTGGTTACTGAAAACTCTACGCCGTAGGATTGGCCCTTTCCGAAGATAAAGTCATCATCAAAATTCTTACTACCAGAGTACCCGGCAATGGCCCCGTTTCTGTACTCAATCTGATTTTGTAATAGTTTGTAATACCCCTCTACCGAATATTTTATCTGGTTGGAAAGGAGGCTGTAATAACCCAGCGCCACCTGATGTGCCTTCTGGGGGCGAATCTTCTGAGAACTGGGCACCCATATATCAGTAGGCAAAGAGACCGACCCCAGGGGAGACAGGTGGATGTACTGAACATTCCGGTCATAGGAGGCTTTCAACGCACTGTTTTGATTCATCAAATAATTGACCCTCACCCGTGGCTCAGGACTCACGTAATGTTGCACCCATTCGCCTTGTGAAAAATGCGTGGAGTCCACAGATACCAGATTCTCTGTGGTCTCGTAGCGCGTGAATGGTCCCAGGTGCACAAAGCTACTCAAGCGCAACCCCAGCCCGATTCGCAATTGCTCTGTAAGCGTGATCTCATCATCCACACTCACCGCCAGCTCAGCGGTAGGGAGCCAGGACACTTCAGAAAGATTAAACTCCTCCTGGGTGGATTCTATATGCACCTGACTCGGTCTGAAGTTTCGGTAAGAATACTCTGCACCAAAGGTCAGCAGATGTGATCCCTTAGTCAGAAAAACGTTGGCACCCGCTCTGGCGTTCGCAATGTAGGAATCCAGGTCAATCTGATAGATGCTCAACCCGGCCCCATAGCGTTGTTCGTAGCGTCCCAGCGTGGCGTACACCTCCCCATCCAGGTCAGCATTGGTCATCCATTTCCAGTTCACCCCGCCATTGAGGGTTTTCCAATAAATATGATTTTCGAAAGTGCGCTCACTCCTGAAAAGGTAATCGTCGGTACCCATGAAACCAACCAGTGAAAGCGTATGGTGACTATTGATTCGGTGATTGTATTTCAAAATCAAATCTGAAAAGCGATAGTCGGTACGTCGGCTGATCTCGCTTTCATCATCCATCAGATTCTGCGTAATCAGGTCGAGGTAGGACCTCCGTGCTGCCACCAGCAGGGAAGATTTCTGTTTGATCACAGGTATTTCCAGGCTTACACCTCCCGCCAGCACTCCTACTTTCACATGCCCGTGAAAAGAGTCCGCATCGGGATTGATGGTCTCTATCCGCATCATGGATGAAAGTCTGCCTCCAATCGCTGCAGGAAAACCACTTTTCATAAAACTCACCTGGTCGATGGCTTTAGGGTTGAAGGTAGAAAAGAAACCAAACAAATGGTTGGTATTATAAAGCTCTATATGATCTAACTCAATGGCATTCTGATCAATACCGCCACCACGAACGTAATAGCCATTATTTCCATCGGTACCGGAGGCCACCCCAGACTGGCTCTGAATAAACTTGAGGGGATCCTGCTCGCCCAGCAGGTAAGGCAGCTCGCTCTCCCCTTCCATGCTGAAGGTGACATAGCCAGTACCCGATTCCTGTAGCTGCTGCCTGGGTTGGTTTCCCCTGATCTCCACGGCCTCCATCACCACCTCATCGGACTCCAAAATGATCAAAAGTGTTGTGTCTCCACTGATCGGGAAAGTATTTTGCACCGGTTTAAAACCTACAAAAGTGATTTGAAAACCAATCTCAGTTCCTGACACCTCCTTACTGACCTTACCGTGGATGTCAGTGATCAGAACCTCTCCACTCTCCAGAAGGACGGTAGCGCCCAATACCGGCGCCTGCTCGCTATCCTTCACTTGCCAGGTGACGACAGATTGTGCAAAAGAACCACCAGTCAACGCAAAAAAAATGACCAGCAAGACACCTCGAATCATTTGACTAAGATATTCGGAAAAACACACCTCCAAAAGTGAGACACCAATAATCCCTATAAAGAGGTATGCTTAGAAAATAAAGGGAACGGGGCACCTCAGCTGACGCACCTCGCGTGAAGGCTTACGTGGATCAGAAAGGTCAAAAGCATAAATAAGCGAGATCTCATGAGCACCCCCACTACCTATTCCCAGATCAGAAATGGTATAATCAAAGCTATATCCAATGGTGAGATTATTCTTATTGATCCCTATCATGGAAATGATGGCCTCACTGTTTTTGGTGCTTGTGAAACCATCGATCGGCAGCCCACGGTACCAGGCGCCCAACAAGATAGGCTCCAGCGTAAAATAAAGGCCCACATCCAACTGCTTAAATGACCCTTGCTGCTTATAGTTTACCGAGGGTGTCATACTTCGCTCACGACCCTTGCCCTGTGGCCTGGCGCGTTTGTTGATCTCCGTGAAAAGGATCTTGTAGCCCCCATGCAGGGAAAACTTTCGCGGAAGCGGCGCATCTCCACCGGCTACCGCCTGATTGGGCTCCAGTACGTGGTGCATGGATGCTCCAAACCACATTTTATCATTGTATAAAATGCCACCAAAAGCCAGATCGAAAAACCTGGCGCTAAAGCCAGTATCGAAAGTCTCCCCGGTGGTGGGACGTACCTGACCGGAGTTATCAAACTGATCTCCAAAGGTCAACCGGTCAAAATTCAAATCCCTGAAATAGTAAGACGCTTCCACTCCTGGCCTGAAAGTCCATGTGTCTGTAAGATTCAGCTGATAGGCATACTGCAGACCAATATTCGTTGATCTAAGGCCGGCTATCCCCTCCTGATCGGTATTCACAATCAGTCCAAGGGCACTGAATTCATCTTCGAAAAAGTAGTCGATAAAAAAGGAATAAGTCACATAATTGGCATCTATGGATGGCCACTGATTCCGATAATTCAAGCCTGCACGCCCGATTTGATTGATCCCTACCAACCCCGGATTGAGGTACATAGGCGCTGCATAATACTGTGAAAACTGCGGGTCCTGAGCTTTTAAGTTGTTGGTGGAAAGTAGGCTAACCAGTACAAACAAAAAACTCAGTCGGCAGAACAAACGCAGCTGATGTGAATTAAAATGAATCAAATTAAGTGTCAAATTGATTTTTGCCTTAAAGTTGCTAAACTAGGTAATGTAACGTAAAGTTTACCGTTAGTATTTTATGCTAAATTTACATAGTGTTGTGATGCTAAGGACATTTTCCCTCTAAATAACCCTTAATAAGTTTAATGTCAAAGATTTTGCGTTCAGGTGTAATCAAATTTATTCTCTGCTTTTTCATGGTCCCGTCTGCGGTGGTGGCCCAGAATATCACAGAGACTCAGTGGTATTTTGGAAACTCACCAGATGCCTTTGTGATAGATAAAAATGGGCGAACCCCCAATATCGTGGACAATCAGGTGACCCCTTTTGGCACCAATGGCTCCACGGTAATCAGTGATCAGGAGAAAGGGAATCTTCTTTTCTATTCGGATGGTCAGGTGATCTATGACAACACCCATCAGGCGCTCCCCGGACTGGGTGCCGCTACCCTCAGTGCAGACCTTACCAAAATACAGCCCGTGGTCTCCTGCCCTTTTCCTGATGGCACTCCTCAATACTATATTTTTACCAACACCGGCAGTGCCATTGAATTCACCGTGGTGGATGCCTCCCTTCCGGGAAATTCCACGATTCTTCAATTTCCATTGGGAGATGTCTCAGGCGCGATCAACCAACCCACGGGCCTGAACAACCCCGGAGAACTGATGAAAATACTGGAAAGTGCTGATGGGCAGCGCTATTGGCTGGTAACCCAGGAAGCCACCACCCTGAACTTTCAGGTCACCGAGATTAACAGTACCGGGCTAGGTGCCACAACGAGCTATGATGTCTTCCCGGCAGCTTTACCCCGATTTCAGGCCACAGCTCTGGCCATCAAAACAGATACCACCGGCACTTATGTGGCGGCATCCCCCAAAAATGCCAACCGAAACACCATACTATTGGATTTTGATCCACTCACCGGAGCATTGGCTTTCAACCAGCAGGTAATCGGCTCGGGCTTTGACGACTCTGGCACTTCTGTGATTTATGATACCGAATGGTCAAATGATGGCTCCAAACTCTACATTTCCCGAACTGGAGATGACACCAATCAGGGAAACATCTATCAGATTGATTTTGCAGACACTGTCAATGCAAACCCTCCGGTTACGCCTATCCTCAACAATGCGTACTTCCGAAGTTATGGCCTCAAAAGAGCCATAGACGGCAATATTTATCACCTCTATCAGAGAAACAGCACAGCGCCTTTTATTCTAGGCAGAATCAATCGACCGGACAGCGCTGCGGCCATCGGGGTATTTTATGACAGTCTGGTTTTCACTAATAACTTCAACGGCACCCAGTTTCCTGAATTTGCACCGGCCTACATGCCTACCAACTTCTTTACCATGAGCTTCACTTATCTGGACTCCTGTGTGGAAAGCGCTACCAAGTTTATAGCGCTGGTAGACCCCTTGCCCAATAACTACTTTTGGAACTTTGGTGATGGAACTGGTAGCGTGGGACCCGCCCCCATCCATATTTATGATTTGGCCAGTGGCTACTTTGTGACACTCACCGCTGAACTCAATGGCACTTTCCAGTCAGTCACGCTACCTGTGGACATTCTGCCCGGAGACTCGGCAGTGGATTTGGGAAACGACACCACCATCTGTGTGGATGAGACGCTTATGCTGGATGCGGGAGATGGCATATCCTACTTGTGGAGTACCGGAGAACTTACTCAAACCATTGAAGTGGACACCGCAGGTACCTACTGGGTAGAGGTGACCGGCCCTTCAGGGTGTACTTCGTTTGACGACATTGTGGTTACTGAGTATGGAGTGCAGCGGCAGGTTTTCAACCAATGGTATTTTGGTGAAATGGCCGGGTTAGACTTTAACTCCAATCCGCCCGCGCCCTTACTGGACGGTATGATTTTCTCGGAGGAAGGCTGTGCCACCATGTCAGACGACAATGGTCAATTGCTTTTCTATACCAATGGATCCACGGTCTGGAACAAAGACCACCTGGTGATGGCCAATGGACAGGGCATTGGTGGAGACAGTACGGCGGCCCAGTCTTCCATTATTCTGCCCTTCCCCGATGACAACACCATGTTCTACATTTTCACCACCGAAGAGGTTTACGGGGACTTTACTTTCAATCTGAAAATGTCCATTGTAGACATGAAAAAGGACACCGCTCGCGGGCAGGTATTGGTCAAAAACATCCCCATCATAGAATGCAGCACAGAAAGAGTCACTGCATCAGGATTTGGCGGCACCCCCTGGCTCCTGGCCCATGAGTACGGCAACAATAACTTCAGGGCCTACCAGATCAACACCAATGGCGTGATAGGCGCCATACATTCCTCTGCCGGGGAGCCTCACGTATTCCAGAGCGAACCGCGGGCCACAGGTTATATGAAATTCTCACCTGCTGGAGATCTGGTGGCTGTGGTGGTACCAGGTAGCCCCAACTACATCGACCTGTTGAATTTTGACCTGACCACCGGACAGGTCAGCAACTCGCGGTTGATTGACATTGAAGAAGCTGGTGAAGCCTATGGTTTAGAATTTTCGGGTGATGGTCTCAAACTATATGTCACTACCACAGGAGTCAACTCCAAGCTAATCCAGTATGACCTGGACAGTATCAACTCACAAAATCCGGCAGCTGACATTCAGGCCACCAAATTTGATGGCTACGGTGCCACTTTGCCCGGTTATGGCGCACTACAGCGTGGACCAAATGGAGTGATCTACCTGGCCATAGACGGACAGACACAAATAGGTTCGATCAGCAGCCCCGGTGGTAACGATCTGACGGCATCCTATCAGGAAACCAATACCGATCTTGGAGGAAGAACCTCCAGGCTGGGTTTGCCCAACTTCACCCAGCAGATCACGGCTGCCCCGCAGCAACCCGGAATCACCACAGAGGTGGCATGTGCGGGCCAGCCCACTTCCTTTACGGCCGTAGGCCGTGATAGCAGCATCGAAACCTATAGCTGGGACTTTGGTGACACCACGGGTGTAGTCACAGATCAGAACCCACAGCATACCTACCTCAACCCCGGAACCTACATCGTCCAGTTGACCCTGAGCAACCGGTGCGACATGGACAGCGTGCTCCGGGACACTGTGGAGGTTTTCAATATCCCTTTGCTTCCTACAGTACCTACGGACACCGCACTATGTGGTGGTCCGGTCACACTCTTTGCATGGGACACGGATGATCCAGGCCTCAACTACTACTGGTCATCAGGAGACACCACCAGAGCAGTCACTTTTACCGCTCCTACCATTGTAAACGTGGCCATCATCAATGACGATGGTTGTAGCTCAGACACCCTGACAGTATTCATCGGCGAGGATGAATCATTCATTGACTTGGGGCCAGATCGGCTGATTTGTCAAAATGATACACTGATTTTAGACTCAAATGACCCTGGACCAAATTACACCTGGTACCGGGATGGTGTAGTGGTCGGTGATCAAAGAACCCAATTGGTAGCTTCAGGAAGTCCTGGGGACTTTCTTTACGCCGTGGAAGTGATCAATGATTTCTCTGGGTGTATTTACAGGGACACCATCCAGATCACCGTGCAGGGTGGCCCACAGGCCATCCAGTCCAATATACTCACGCCAGATTGCGGGCAGGCCAACGGTTCGTTTACGCTGGACATTAGTACTACAGGTAATTATAGTTACGCGCTCTCGGGCCCTGTCACTGCCGGACCGCTCAATTTTGATGGGCCCGGCACCACACCAGCTTTCACGGGCTTGCCTGCCGGCACTTACACCTCGACAGTGACCAATACAGTGACGGGATGTAGCACTGATGAAATTGTGCTCCTGGAAGATAATGCGCCTTTTGAAATGGAGGCCGTGGGTGAGAATGCCTGCGCCCTCACTGGCGATATCTCAGTCCGGTTTAGCAATCGCATTCCCGCCAGAGTGGAAATAAACGTAGTGAATGAAGCCGGCAACAATGTCTTTAGCTCAACAGAAACCCTGACCCGGAGCACCTTTACCATCAATGACCTGGATAGCGGACTCTACTTCGTGGAAGTGCGCGATACCAATCCACCAAACTGTATCCAATCGGACACTGTTCGGCTAAGTGTCTCGAACGAATGCTACCGTACCATATTTGTTCCCAATGCGTTCAGTCCAAATGGAAATGGCGCCAATGATGAGTGGTTTGCTTTTCCCAATGAATTTGTGGATCAGTTTCAGGTCTATGTTTTCAATCGTTGGGGCGACCTGGTTTTTTATTCCAACAATAAAAACTTCAGGTGGGACGGTTCTTTTGCAGGCGGGGAAGTACCCATGGGTACCTATGCTTATCGCATGCTTTTCACCAGCACGCTGGAGCCAGAAAAAGGCACCTTTGAACAGTATGGTTCTGTGACGGTTGTAAAATAAGCATGATGACATTTTTCGATCAGGTATATCAAAAACTCTTTTCTAAGCCGGAAACCTCCAATGAGGTACTGGTCTACGAACCCATCTCGAGAAATGAGCATTACTCAGAAAGTTATGCCTTCTGGCTGCACTCTGTCAATCATAAAAAGCTCATCCGGCAAGTAGCTGAGTCATATTTACTGAAGCAAAACAATCTGGTTGGAGAACCTGATGTCCACCTGCTGTCCACCAGCCTCTCCAATGGCTTTGCCATCTCCTTCAATGAAGAAATAGACAAGAAAGAATTTCAGTTTTTCTTTGACTGGCTGGGCGAAAAAGTGGAAGCCCTGCCATATAAACGATCCAACAGCGATGTGACTATCACTGATAAGGGCAATGTGATCGAATCCAAGGAAAAGCATTACTTCAAGCCCATTCAGCAATCACAGGAGGCTCCCCTTGATCAGCAGTTTGGCAATATCCTGATCGAACACATATCCATTGATAATCGTCCAAGTTTTATCAAATTAGTGGCCAATACGTATAATGACAGAATGTATAAAAACCCTGACAGCTTTGAGGTTTTGGCCAAATATTTGTTTGAGGTTAATTGAAATTAAGAATCTAATTATGAAAATCATGAAATACGTACTTTTCGTCCTCTCCACCGTTCTTTTGGTGGGTTTGTTCTCCTTTAGCCCGGCACAGCCCGAATTACTCCCGACTAAACTTCGGATCACGGTAATTGACGGACTTGGCAACCCTGCAGAAGGTGCCACAGTGACCATTTATCTCAATGAGGATGACTACCGGAACAGTGAAAACCCCGTAGCTAAAGCCATATCTGACAACAAAGGGCGGGTTACATTCAAAGACCTGAAGCCGGTTCCTTATTTTATCGATGCCCGAAAAGGGGACATGAACAATGACTTTGAAGGGGTGAGAACAGCGGCACTCGAAGAAGGTAAACTCAATAAAGTAAACACTGTCATCGAATAGTGAATAGGGTCACCGGTTTTCTAGCCTTCCTCATATTTTTCAGCATAATCCGGGAGCCGAAACCGCTTCCGGATTATTCATTAGTACTCGATCAGCAACCATCGGCCATTGGTACTACAGAAGATCCTCAGGCCAGAGCAAATTACGAAAATCGATTGCTGGTTGACCCTTCTACAGGGCAGATTCCCAAAGACATCAGAGACCGGGAGCTCCGGTTTGCTGAGCTCCTGCTTTCCAGACAGCACAGGACCGGTCATTATCAGCGGGTAGTTGCTCAGAATTATGAACTTGCCGGCCCCTTCAATGTGGGTGGGCGCACCCGGGCCATCTCTCTCGACATTCGCAATGAAAATACCATACTCGCGGGTGGTGTTTCCGGGGGCATCTGGAAAACCACCAATGGAGGCACTGATTGGAAAAGAACCTCTGATCCGGCACTAAGAAACAGCGTAACCGCCCTTAATCAGGACCTGAGACCTGGAAAGCAGGACATTTGGTACGCAGGAACGGGCGAACTTTTGGGCAACTCCGCCCGAAGTACCGCTGCCCCATACAGGGGTGCAGGCCTCTTCAAATCTACTGACGGTGGTGAAAGCTGGGAAGTACTCCCCGGCACCATAGACAATGCCACCCCTAATCAGTTTAGCAGCCAGTTTCAATACATCTGGGCCATTGAAACCAACCAACTCAATCTCACCCAGGATGAAGTATTGGTAGCCGCCTATGGAGCCATCCTCAAATCATCAGATGGGGGCCAGACCTGGGGCGTGGCGCTCGGCCAGAAATTATTTGACCTGCCAGAAAACACAGACCTCAACGAATCTGATGCTCCATTTTATACCAGTTTGAGAAAAACACCTTCGGGACATTTTTTTGCCGCGATGAGCAGTGCCTCCTCCTCCAATAAGCTTTCACCTTCAGCGGGTTTTTATTTCTCAGCTACCGGAAATCAGTGGCAGCAAATCACTCCTCCGGGCCTGGCAGCCTATCACGAGCGCACGGTGATCGGCTTTGCTTCTGACGAATCGAGTGTGTATTTCCTCACCCAGGGCGAAGAGGCCTCCCTTTGGAGACTTAATGTGACCAGCATACAGAATGGAATACTCTCAGGGTCCTGGACTAACCTGACCAGCAACATACCTGCATCGGGTGGCGAATACGGTGACTTTGAGAGTCAGGGTGGCTACAACATGCTCATAGAGGTACATCCTCAGAACCCCAACCTCGTGTTCATAGGTGGCACTAACCTCTACCGATCCACCGATGGTTTTACATCTGCCAAAAACATCAAATGGATCGGAGGCTACAGCCCTGAGAACGACGCTTCAGTCTACCCCGGACATTACCCAGATCAGCATGCCCTGCTTTTTTATCCCTCAGATGAAAAAAGGATGATCTCAGCCAACGACGGTGGCATCCGGCTCACCACCAATGTCCTGGCAGACTCTGTCTCCTGGAAAAGCCTGAACAACGGATACCTTACCTCACAGTTTTACACCATCACCCAGCGACTGGACAAGGACACTGATGAAATCCTGGGCGGAATGCAGGACAATGGGACGTATATGAGAGATGCGCTGGGTGAAAACCCCTCCTGGAACAGAATCCTGGGTGGAGACGGAGGCTACTGTGCCATCGCCCCCAACCGTGACTTTGTTTACGTCTCCTTCCAAAACAGCCAAATCTACCGGCTTTCGCTCAGCTCCACCTTCCAACTCAAATCCTTTGCACGGGTGGATCCAATAGGCGGAGGTGAACGAGAGGGTCAGGGTTATCTTTTCATCAACCCTTTCATTCTGGATCCGACCAACGCAAGTCGCATGTTTTTGACTGGGGGTGATGTGATCTGGCGAAATGAGAACCTGCTGCAGATCCCGGGTGGAAATCAAAAAAAGACCTCAGTCAACTGGTCGGAAATTAAAGATACTGAGCAGGCCTCCGGTGTGTACACCGCCATAGACAAAGCACGGGATCAGGATATTCTCTACGCTGGAATATACAGTCAAAGCCCCACCATTGTCAAAGTAGAAAATGCTTCGGACCCCACCCGGGAAAGCGTAACGTTTATGTCTCCTACCATTTTTCCTGAAAATGGTCACATCGCATGCGTCACGGTCAATCCTGAAAATGCAGATCACCTGATCGTGGTGTTTTCTAACTATGGTACCCCATCTATCTTCATGACGATGGATGGAGGAGTGTCCTTCTCAGACATCAGTGGAAACCTGGAAGAAAACCCCGATGGCTCCGGCAGTGGACCCAGCGTAAGGTGGGCAGAAATTGTCCCTACCATCACTGGCATTAGCGTCTTTGTAGGCACGAGTACTGGATTGTACTCCACCAATGCCACCGATGGTGCCCAAACGATCTGGATAAAAGAAAGTGAAGACAAAATAGGCAATGCGGTGATCACGATGATGGATTATCGCGACATAGACGGTCGCCTGGTCATTGCGACACATGGCAATGGTACTTTTCAGTCGTTCCTGGAGGATACGCGCCCCTTCAGCAATCAGTACGCACCTGAAGAACAACTAACGAGTCTGCAGAATTATCCAAATCCGTTTACCAAAGAAACGATGATCCGGTACTCCCTGCCAGAAAATGGTGAAGTAAAAATAGATCTGTACGATGCCTCCGGAAGATTCATCAGAAACCTGCTTTGGGGCCCACAATACGCAGGGGAAAACAGAACCATCTGGGATGGCACCAACAACTCAGGAACGCGCCTAAAGTCCGGCATATATACCTATGTACTCCAGTTTAGGGGACAGCAGATCAGCAAGAGAATGATTTACCTTCCGAACTAGCGATAGGTAATTAGCGCCAGGGCATAAGCCGCAACCATAAACCAAAATTTATAGTTCAGCAGGTTGGGAATGACATTCAATTCCATCAACACCAAAGCCAAAACGATAATAACAGAAATCAATCTGAGGGTATTTCTAGTACTTTTACTCATATCTACGGTTAGTTGGTTTTATAACAACTGGAGATGATGTTGCAATCGTAAATATATAGACCTCTCATAAGTTGTCAATAATTTTCAAGATAATTGTGCATTGAATTACCAAATGGCAGAAATAGGCACCAATATCGAACAGGCAGCAGCCCTCCTAAAGGCAGGAAAACTGGTGGCCATTCCCACAGAGACTGTATATGGTCTGGCGGGAAATGCGCTGGATGAATCTGCCATTCTGGACATCTTCAAGGTCAAAAAGCGACCCAAGTTTGACCCGTTGATTGCACACACGGATTCTCTGGAAAAAATCAAGGGCATAGTCACGCACATTCCTGACAAAGCACTCATGCTGGCAGAAGCCTTCTGGCCCGGACCACTGACCATTCTATTGAATAAAAAGCCACACATCCCGGACATTCTTACCTCCGGCCTTTCAGATGTGGCGGTGAGAATACCTCGTCACCCGCTTACCCATTCACTGCTTTCACAGCTGGATTTCCCACTAGCGGCACCTAGCGCCAATCCTTTTGGGTACATCTCGCCCACTTCGGCACAGCATGTTCACGATCAGCTGGGTGCACATATCCCTTATATACTGGATGGGGGCAACTGCTCAGTAGGTATAGAATCCACCATTATTGGGTTCAATGAACAAGAGCAACCCATCGTATACCGGCTTGGTGGGAAGAAAATAGATGACATTGAGCAAGTGGTTGGCAAAGTGAAATTACGGATCAATCACAGCTCTGACCCCATCGCACCAGGCATGCTCAAATCCCATTATGCTCCATCCAAGCGACTCATCATTGGCAACCTGACCGAACTGGTTCCCCGATTTCACAAGCGGAATTTCGGGGTGATCAGCTTCCATCAGTCATTTGATGGATTAACAGCAGACCGGCAGATTATACTTTCTAAAACCCGTAACCTGGATGAGGCCGCGCGCCAGCTCTTTGGAGCATTGCGCACCATGGATCAGAAGGATGTGGAATTTATTATTACCGAAAAATTCCCTGATATGGGTCTTGGACAAGCCATAAATGACCGCTTGAAGAGAGCTGCCACAAGATAAGTCTCCAGAAGCTTTGCTTTTTTACCCAGATCAGACAATTTAGCACTCCAAAATAAGTGGATATGAGAACCATAGATGATTTTAACTTTAGAAACAGGAAGGCACTAATCAGGGTAGACTTTAATGTACCCCTGGATGAAAACAGCCAAATTACTGACGATACACGACTAAGAGCGGCCATACCTACCATTAAGAAAATAATCGATGAAGGTGGTGCTGTTATACTGATGAGCCACTTGGGGAGACCTAAGACCGGACCAGAAGAAAAATATTCCCTTAAGCACATCGTAGCAGACCTCAGTGAAAAACTAGGTGTCAGCGTTCATTTTGCCAATGACTGTATCGGAGACGAAGCTCAGGAAAAGGCCAAAGCCCTTGGTAATGGTGAAGTGCTACTGCTAGAAAACGTACGATTCTATCCGGAAGAGACTAAAGGGGACGAAGCTTTTGCTGAGAAACTGGCCAGCCTGGGAGATATCTACGTCAATGATGCATTTGGGACCGCACACCGTGCCCATGCCTCCACGACCATTGCCGCTAAGTTTTTTGCAGATAAGTGCTGCGGCTATGTGATGCAACAGGAGCTGGTCAACGCAGAAAAAGTATTAGGTGAACCTACGCGTCCTTTTACCGCCATCATGGGTGGTGCCAAGGTCTCCGATAAAATATTGATTATCGACCGTTTGCTGGATGTAGCTGACAACCTCATCATTGGCGGAGGAATGTCCTATACCTTCTCCAAAGCAAAAGGAGGAAATATTGGTAAATCGCTCCTGGAAGCCGACAAAATGGACCTCACCAAAGAGCTGGAAGCCAAAGCAAAAGCCAAGGGTGTGAACCTTATCTTGCCTGTGGATACCGTAATTGCCGATGATTTTGACAAAGATGCAAACAAGAAAACGGTTCCTGCCGGTCAGATTCCGGACGATTGGCAAGGGTTGGACATTGGACCTGAAACCATCAAATTATTTTCTGAAACCATCAAAAACTCTAAAACCATTCTCTGGAATGGCCCAATGGGTGTTTTTGAGTTCCCGGCATTTGCTGTAGGTACTGAGGCCATCGCCAAATCTCTGGTGAGTGCCACTGAAAAAGGTGCTTTCTCATTGATCGGTGGAGGGGACTCTGCCTCGGCGATCAACAACCTTGGGTACGGAGATAAAGTGTCTTACGTAAGTACCGGCGGGGGCGCACTTTTGGAGTACATGGAAGGAAAAGTACTGCCCGGAGTAGCCGCTCTGGAGGAATAAAAATCATATCAATTAGAGATAATCAAAAAGGGTGAATGAATTATTCACCCTTTTTTTATCCGCTCGATTCTCAAAAAATCGGTACTTTTGATTCAAAGAACCCTTCTTTTTTATGGAAGAGTGGAAAGTTTGGGAAAGCGATGAGATTCGCAACAAGTTTCTGGTAAGCAGCTATGGTGAGGTTAAATCACTGTATTTTGATCCACCAAAACTCCTTAAACACTACAAAAACATGGGCTATCGGGCCATCCCCACCAGAAAAAAGGATGGGAAAAACACCCTGATATACGTGCATAAAGTAGTGGCAGAGCTCTTTGTTCCCAATCCGGAAAACCATACCCACCTCATTTTCATCGACGAAAACAAAGGAAACCCGGAGGCAGATAACCTGCGTTGGGTAGATAAGGCCACCTTCAAAGACCACATGAGCAAGTATCATAAGTCGGCATATACTTATGATAAGGACTTCACTCCCAACAACAAGCTAACGAGAACACAAGTGGCGGTGATCAAAAAAATGATGAACGATCCCAACCGTAAAACCCGTGTGAAAATCATTGCCAAGCAATTTGGGGTCTCTGTGGGTACCATCTTCAGTATCAAACGTGGAGATTCCTGGAAGCACGTGAAAGCGGCTGGGTCAGATAAATCTTCCTCCTAGGCAATTTTTACTTCGAACAATTCCTCTTTGGTCAACCCAATCCGCTTTTGATCCATTAAAACGCGCAGGGAGGCCACCAAATCATCCAGCGCCAGCCGACTAAATTGCTGAATAAGCTCACTCTCCTTTTTGGGGTTTTCGCGGATGAACGCCTCAATTTCGTCCAGTGGCATGCTCTGAATTTTCTTGTGTCGGTGAATACAGATATCACAGGCGCCACAATCCTGATAAGTGAGCTCATCAAAATAGCTTTGCAACATGCGGGATCTGCACTTATGCTCTGAGGTAACGTATTCTTCTACCTTTTTGGCTTTGGTGAGTGTGACCTCCTTGCGCCAGGCCATTTGTTTTTGGTCTATGGGCAGGTTATTGGCTTCCACCCTCGGGGTTAAGAAATTGATCCTTGGTTTGTCACTGGCTTGCTGATAGATCAGCACTTCAGCCTGGTGCAGGTATTGGAGCTGATTTCTGACCAGATCCACGGGCTCCTTCAAAAGCTTAGCCAGGTCCTCTTCCTTGATGGTCACAAAATCCGAAAACATCTCCCCGCCATAGAGTCGCATCAGCGTTTTGATCACGGGGTCCATCGTTCTGTTGGCCACCTGATATTTGTACACCTCGGATTGTTCCAGGAGGAAAATCATTTTGGAGGACTCCTTAAAAGATTCATTGAGCTCTATGAGTCCCTCATCTGCCAGCTTATTCAGGGCGTGGTAGGTCTCCACCATGGGTAGATCAAACGTGCGAATAAAACCTTCATAATCAAATTCAAAGCTCGTAAAAGCACTGCTGCCTACCGCCAGCTTGAAGTGATTGGCCAGTGCCTGATAGACCTTGCGCATAAAGTCCACCGACACAGCCGCCTGCTCAGCTCTTCGCCTCAGATTGATTACATCGTTTTTGGCATAGAGCTGAATGGCATATGCCTTTCGTTCGTCCCGCCCTGCTCGGCCGGCTTCCTGGTAGTAGGCCTCCAGCGAATCCGGTAAGTCGTAATGAATAACCGTGCGCACATCTGGCTTATCAATGCCCATCCCAAAGGCATTGGTGGCCACGATCACCCTGGTTTGCCCTGAAATCCACTGGTCCTGCCGCCGGGCTCTGACATGCCCGGGAATACCGGCATGATAATAATCTGCGGAAACTCCACTGTTTCGAAGAAACTCTGCCAGCTCCCGTGTTTGTTTTCTACTGCGAACATAGACCACACTGCTCCCCGGAACATTGCGCAAGATCTCCAGCATCTTTTGCTCCTTGTTTTCCAACTCAAACACAGAGTAAGACAGATTACTCCGGGCAAAGCTCTTTTGAAAGACTCTGGGCTCATTCATCCCAAGCTTTTCCAATATATCCAGCCTGACCTGAGCGGTAGCCGATGCTGTAAGGGCGATGATTCTGGTGATTTTAAGTGTTTCTATAAAATCAGCAATCTCCAGATAAGAAGGCCGGAAGTCATACCCCCATTGTGAGATGCAATGTGCTTCGTCTATTGCAAGCAGTGAGATATTCATTTGGGCAGCCCGGGCCAAAAAAAGATCCGTCTTGATCCTTTCTGGAGAAACATATATGAACTTAATGGCCCCATATATGCAGTTATCCAGTACAATATCAATTTCCTTCAGGGACATCCCCGAATAGATGGCGGCCGCTTTGATGCCGCGTTTCTTCAGTTGTTCCACCTGATCTTTCATCAGCGCTATAAGCGGAGATACCACCACACAAACCCCCTCAAAACACAGGGCAGGCACCTGAAAACAGAGTGACTTTCCACCGCCTGTAGGAAGAAGTGCCAGCACGTGCTGACTGTCCAGCACGGCACCGATAATCTCCGCCTGCATGGGCCTGAAGGCCTCAAAGCCCCAGTATTGCTTCAATATTTCCTGTGGTCTACTCACTGATAGTTGCCAGCCGATGTTTTCTCTGGCTAAAAGGTCTTGTTTGATTCAAATCTAACTCCAAGAAGCCATCCTGCGACAAACTACGGGCCTCAATTTTCCTGTTTTCAAATATGCGCTTTGCATCACGTGTTTCATAATAATTAAAATTTGTCCCGAGGAGGGCTATTCCTGGTAGCAATCCCTCATATGAAAGCATTTCAGCATCCTTAAAGTAAATGACATCAGCCTCCAATGGATGCGTGAGTTGGTAGGTTTCCATGTGTTTCATCAGGATCACCCGTACCCCGTCCCACTGAATCAAATCGAAACAAGAATGAACCTGTACCCATTCCGAACTACTCATGAGTTGCCAGGTGTCTTCCACTTTTGGCAGCCCACTAGCCAGTCTGTTGGGGTTGATCTGAAAGGCGATCAGCTCCTTATTGGCTTCTGAGAAATCATCGATGAGCAATACCGCCTCCCTCCCATTGATCAGGTCGATGGCTGTTATCCCATCTATTTCGTAAAACACCATTCTCTTTTGGTTTTCCTGCTCAAAGGATTTGAAATGAAGCCATGCCGACAAGGTAATGGCTGCCAAACAAGCGAATACCATATAGTGATAGCTGTACTTCCATATGGCCAGCACGAGAAAACTCATAATTAGATATGTAAAAATGGTGTCCCAGGCATCAAAATACAACCAATCGAAAATCGGATAAGGCAACCACTTAATACCCAGGATGAGTTCATTCACTACCCATGAAAACCCCTGTAATACAAACCCCAGAGCCCGCCCAAGAGCAGGTAGGATACTGCCGACCAGGAGCATTGAGATGCCACCACCCAGCATCAAAAAAGCCGCCGGAATAACAATGAGATTGGATACAAGAAAATAAGTGGGGAACTGATGAAAATAGACCAGCGCCAAGGGGAAAGTAGCCACTTGTGCAGCAATGGACACACAGGTAATAGACCAGACATAGTCCGTAACAATGCCCGAAAAATCCAACAGTCTGTATAAGCGGGGTTGCAAAATCACAATACCAATCACAGCCGCAAAGGATAGCTGAAACCCCACTGCATAGATTACATAAGGATTATATAAAATCAGCACAAAAGCCGCCAACCCCAGGGAATTGTAAATATTAGCCCTTTGGTTAAAAGCGCTGCTGACGATAATCACTGTGAACATAGTGGAGGCCCGCACCACCGATGGGGTGAATCCGGTAATTAGGGCATAGAGCCAAATGATTGCAACAGACCCAATCGTAAACACTACATTCCCCCATCGGGTCTCCTTCCATTTCTGAAAAATAACACTCAAAATCATCACCACAATGCCTACATGCAGGCCGGATACTGCCAGCACGTGCATGGCGCCTGCCGCCGCATAAGCTGAAGTAGTCTCTTCGTCCAGATAGTCCTTCACACCCAAAATCAACGCTGTAAGGATGGCACGTTCGCGCTGTTGTGGGATCCAGTCTTCGATCTTCTGCCTGGCATAGGTACGTATGCCCAATGCGTGAGCCAGTAGGGGATTTGGCGGTTCGTGTCCTATTTTCTTGACCTCAGAGGGATCAACGAAAGCATGGGCGTAGATCTTTTGTTTCTTCAGGTATGCTCTGTAGTCAAATTCATGCGGGTTTTTAGGTCCCGCTATTGGGAAGAAGTTTTTGTCTACTGCCACCACATCGCCATATTGCAAGTGTGTGCTGTCCTCCTGCGTCTTCTTTACATAAAGAAAAATTTTGCCGTGAGCCGCATTCAGGGAATCTGACTGAGCTACCATATGAACGGCCACCTCATACCGGTGATAATGATCCCGCTCGGTATTGTCCGAAATGACCACTCCCATAAAACCCTCTACCTTCTCAAAGGAAGAATAATGCCCGGGGACAGCAGATTCATCGGCCAGCATGGCTATCAAACCGCCCAGATACACCATCAGCAACAGGTAAACCACTCCTTTGAGAATCGGCCGCCCCAGCCAGAAAGGAATAATCAGCGCCAACAAAAAGATCATAGACATCTGTCGCCAGGGGAGCCCAGACCACAGCACACCATAGGAATCATAAAGAATAATGCCCAGGGAGAGGAAAAAGGAAATACGGATAAAAGGAAAGGCGGTCCACTTAAACATAAAATTCCTGCAAAACTGACCCAGTCAATTTCAGAAATTTTACCATATCAAACAACGGGAATTTGAGTTTATTTGATCGATTAAGACACCTTGAACATCAGATAGTGCAAAATATCACATTCGGAAAACTGGTCACCCTTTTTCTCAAACCCAAACTTCTCATAGAGCGGCACAGCGGTGAGCTGAGCATGCAAATAGAGGTACTGACCAGATCCTTCCTTTGATCGGATATCGGCAATAACAGCCTCCACCAGTTTTGAACCGATCTGCTTACCGCGTTGGTTAGCCTTCACGGCAAAGCGCTCCAATTTGATGCCCTTTTCGGTGCGGCGCCACCTGGCCGCTCCCACCGGCTGTTCATTTTCATCGAGCGCCACAAAGTGAGTGCTGGTGGCTTCAAATTCATCAAACTCGTCGCGAGTAGATACCTTTTGCTCCACCACAAAAACCTCCCTCCGAATGGTAAAGGCTTTTTCCTTGAGCTCTTCAGTATTTGCTGTGATTACCCGTATCATTCTTTTTCTCCCTGCTTGTTGTATGCTTTCACGATTTCCTTCACCAATTTGTGCCTGACCACATCCCGATCATCCAACTCCACAAACCCAATGTTCTTGACCTCTTTCAAAACATCCAGCGCATCTATAAGCCCCGAACGCTGATTTCTCGGCAAGTCTATCTGAGACTTGTCTCCTGTGATAATCACTTTGGACTCTGGCCCCATCCTGGTCAAGAACATCTTGATCTGCATGGGTGTAGTATTTTGCGCCTCATCCAGCAGGATATAGGCATCATTCAGCGTACGGCCTCTCATATAAGCCAGAGGCGCTATTTCAATCACCCCATTTTCACGGTAGTATCTGAGTTTTTCAGTGGGGATCATATCATTGAGCGCATCATAGATCGGTCTGAGGTAAGGATCTATTTTCTCCTTCAGGTCGCCGGGCAAAAAGCCGAGGTTCTCACCCGCCTCCACGGCCGGCCTGGTGATGATGATTTTCTTCACTTCTTTATTCTTCAGCGCACGCACAGCCAGAGCTACTGAAATGTAGGTTTTACCTGTACCCGCAGGCCCTATGGCAAACACCAAATCATTGGCATCCACGGCTTCTACCAGCGCCTTCTGATTCTTGGTTTTGGGAGAGATCTTAAAACCCCGTGTCCCAAACACCAACACATCATTAGCTCCGGCATGAGAAGAGTTATGTTGTTCCTCATTGATATAGGAGACCACATTTTCATGCGTTACCTTACCAAACTTATCGTAATGGTTCAGGAGTGAGTTGAGGATATCATTGATTTTCAGAATTTGAGGTGCGGTACCCTGAATTCGAATCTCATTGCCCCTGGAGATAATTTTACTCTCGGGAAACGCCGAAGCGATCTCTTTAATGTTTTGATTTTGGATTCCCAAAAAATCCACCAGGGAGATATTATCGAGTGTTATGACCTTTTCTAGCAAGTGAATGAGTGATTTATAAGCGTTTAATTTTTGTTGCTTTTAGAATTTATATTTTTGTGTCAAAATAAAGAAATATTCCGTCGCTTGTATGGCTCTAGTCACATTTATGTCAGATTTTGGTACAGAAGACCATTACGTAGCGGCGGTAAAAGCTGTTGCCCATAAAATGGGTCCTGAGACGCACATTATTGACATTAGCCATGAAATTTATCCTTCAGACATAGGGCATGCTTCCTATGTGTTGAAGAGCGTTTTCAGGGATTTTCCAACCGGCACTGTCCACCTCTGTGCCATAGACATGAACAGTCGTGAGCCTTCCAAACTCGTAGCGGTGCAACTAGAGGAACATTATTTTGTTGGCTATGATTCCGGTCTGTTTAGTTTATTAAGTGATCAGCCCCCTACAGCCATGGTGGAGCTGAGCACCAATGACCTGAATGGCTCCACTTTCCTGGCCAAAGACCTGCTGGCCCCTGCTGCCGTGGCGCTGGCCAATGGTAAAAAAATATCCGAGCTGGGCAAGCCTCTGGATGTGCTCAAGACCCTGTATGCACGTCAGCTCAAGGTGACTAAGCGGGAGATCTCTGGTAACATAGTCCGGGTAGACCACTATGGAAATCTCATCACCAATATCGTGCACTCGGCATTTGAGACCATCATGAAACTCAATGGTGAAAAACCTTACGAAGTGTGCTTTGGCAGGGAGCGCTCCCGCAAAATACACTCCGCCTATCATGAGGTGGAGTCTGGTGAATATTTTATTCTTTTCAATAGCAATCAACAACTACAAATAGGTATTAACAAAGGCAATGCATCTGAGCTGCTAGGGCTCCACCTCGATGCGCCTGTCATTATCAACTTCCAATTATGATCACCCGTATCGTACGTATGTCCTTCACCCCGGAGAAGAAAGACGACTTCCTGGAAATCTTTCATGACGCCAAGAAGAAAATCAGGGCCATGGAGGGGTGTCAGTACCTATCCCTACACAGAGATTACCATCACGTCAATGTCTATTATACCCTCAGCAAATGGGATTCTCAGGAGGCGCTGGATCAATATCGTGATTCTGACCTCTTCAAAACCACCTGGGAAGCCACCAGGAAATGTTTTAACGAAAAGGCACAGGCCTATTCACTAAAACAGGAAGTAGAATTAAACTGATTGGAAGGTTTAGATTGAACCAGGAGGATATTCACCGATGAATTCTCAAGGTCTACCGATTAATTAATTGTCATCTCAGGGAATCCAATAATTTTACTCTCGTATAGGTTACATAGGTTATTTGTACATAGCTGGTAAAATCCCCTTCAATCATTTGTTGGGGATTTTTTTATTCTAGTGCCCCGTGCACATCGCCACCCCATCAAAGAAATAATTCTCATTCTTCCCCACATTACCAAAGGACAGCACCATGTGTTTGAAATAATTATCATTCATATGGACCTTGATACTGGCATCCATCTCCAGGAAACTATCATAGGTAAGCACCCCACCATCACTCATTTGTACCCCATCCAACACGGTAACGCTCTCTCCGGTGGATCCGTCTACAGGATTCAGAGCAAAGGCCAATTCGCCCACCTCCCGAACAGAACCAAAATGAAGGTGCGCAGGGTGTTCACCACCTTCCGTTGTATTTTGTAGTTTGATATGAAACTGCAGCTGACCGGGTGCCAACTCGCGCACGGTCACATCCCCACTCACAGGGTTATAATTTGCCCTATAAAGCAAATAAGTAGAGCTTCTCTCGGCAGTCCCTGGCTCATCACCAGTGGAGCAGGCACTCAAAATCACGAAAACAGAGAAAATCAGCAGAACATTCTTCATAACAAGGTATTTTAGTTAAGTTAACAATCATCCGGCAGTTATCATTTATTATGATTTAACAAAAACTAATAAAAACTTTTTCCGTTCTGTCATTGTCATGAATTTAACCTAATGCAAGAGCTCCTTAATTCACTCGAAGTAGAATTAGAAAAACTGATTAATGACAAGCTATATACCAGCTTCAAATCGGAGATCAGAAATGAACATTCAGACTTTGAAAGTCTGCAAAAATCCATTTTTCAAACCTACGAAAACAGTGCCGGGAAGCTAAGCAAGGCAGAACTCAAAGCGGAGATTCTCTCTTTGATCTCTCAATCCTGGAATGCCTCCGACGGGCAGCCTTTCAGCGAGTTTTCGGCGGGCTATTATGAAGCCGTGCAGGCATGCCTTCAGTCAATACCGGAGACACTGGAAATACCACAGGAAAAAGACCGATTCACCGCACTCAAAACAGACTCCCTCCCGATCAAAGTGGCTAAAGCTGTGAAATCTATTACTTTCAGGGCTTCTACAGTACCGGTTCGCACGGCCAATCTCTTCAGGAAAACAAAACAGCCAATCCGCTACTGGAACCACAAGATTCCGCTTAGGGCGATTGGGGAATATTACCTTTTGGGTGAGTATATCCAGTCTATTTTGGAGATTCGCGCCAGGTATTACACCCTTTTTTCCAAAGCATATCAGGAACTCAAAGAATGGGAAGAATCTGCCGATATAGCAGAATTCACACGACTAGACTTTAGTCACCTTACCAAGTCATTCTCAAAAGTAAGAAAGGAGCTAAAAGCCGAACTGCTGAACAACCTCCACATCACCATGCAGCAACTGCGAAAAGTTGCTACCAAAGTGAATACACTCGAGCACGGCTCGAAGCGATACGAAGAGAAAAACCTCATGGTACACCTCCAATCGGCGGATGCCTTATGGCAAAAAGAGGATGCGGGTTGGCACAACACTTTCGATGCTTTTTTTGAAGAATGGCGGGCCGACCTGGAAGTATTCAGGTTGATTAGCCTGGCTGAATCTGACTTTGTCACCTACCAGTCGGCTCAGTCAAACAACCTAAGCGAGGACATTGGAGAGGAACTGGAAGCGATCTTCGACTACATACATTCGGCAATTGCGGATTTGGAAAAATCGAAAGACGAAGATTTTTCACTCACACTAAAAAAATGCAACTATAAAGCTCAGAAAACCCTGGATCAGGAAGTGATTCCATTGCTGGTGGAGAAGCTCAGTAGCAATCAAATTATCAATGCCGTCAACCGATTTGAGGCTGACCTGAACAGAGCCCTGGAAAATCTCACTACGGAGCGGAAAATTGCTAAGATCCCTACGGACTATCTTGCTCCCATTGCGATTGCAAATATTACGACGATTTCACCCTATGAGCTTATCGCCTTTGAGATTACTCCTACTTTTAAGTCACAGCTGGATCGAATCAAAGGAGAATTCATCGGCCAGCTGGATGAGAGTGTCACTGTGGCCAGAGACCTGGACCATATGATCACCTTTGGTCTATCAGCAGCTATACAGCAACTTCAGGAACATCCGGCTGCCATAGAGGAAGCACAGAAAGTGGCAATAGAAAGTCTCTTACGCTCCGAACAAAGGGTCCGTGATATCCAAACGGCACTGGCTGAGATCATCGCCTCCACCAACGAACAACTAACAACTGCGCTGAATGACTACATAGAATCTCTGCGACAGCTCACCGTCAATGAGAATGTACGCCAGATTAGAATGCGCGTAATGAGAGCCAAAGCTATCCAGCAGACCGAGGCTTATAAGGCTGAGATGAAAGATTCGGCAAAAGCCTATACTTCGCAGGCTGTTGCTCATATCGAAGCATGGTTCAACAAGTTGAAATTACTTCAGCATGACCTCAGTCAGCGCTTTATACTCACTTCCAAGAAAGAGGCGGCTTCCAAAGAGGTCTCTGACTTCCTGGCAGAGTCTCAGGAGGCAATCAACGCTTTGCCCGTCATTTACAGAAATCTATACAGAATAGAGCCACTCACAGATCATGAACTTTTTGTGGGCCGACAGCAGGAATATGACCAGCTAATGGGGGCCTATGCCAACTGGGAAAAGGGAAGGATGGGCTCAGCCGTAATTATTGGAGAAAAGTGGAGTGGATTGACTTCATACCTCAACTACATCCAGCATCAGTCACCTTTCAGGTATGCGGTGAACCGGATCACCTGCGAAACAGAATCCTACGGAACTCAGCAACTGCTGACTTTCCTGCACGGACTGCTGGAAAATGATACAGCTGAAACCCCGATCCAGTGTGTCAGCGCTCTGAATGAAGGACCCCGACGGATTATCATTGTGGAAGATATCCAAAACCTCTACCTGAGAAAAGTAGGTGGTTTTGCCAAGCTAAAAGACCTGCTGGAGCTGATCAGCCTTACCTCCAAAAACATTTTCTGGATCGCCACAAGCACGTTGTACACCTGGAACTACTTTCAGAAGACCCTCAACGTTCAGGATGTATTCAGCTACCACATCAAACTCCAGCCCCCTACCGCAGTGGAGCTGAGTAACATTGTAGCCAAGCGAAATCGCATCAGTGGTTACAAGATTGTGTTTGACCCGTCAGAAGATGACCTGAAATCCAAAAAGTTCAAGGACCAAAGTGAAGCAGACCAACAAGCCCTTCTGAAGGACCGCTTTTTCAAAAAACTGATAGGTTTCTCCGAAAGCAATATCAGCATGGCCCTGATGTTCTGGTTGCTCTCCACTAAATCTGTTGACCAAAACGGCATTGTCATAGGTGATTTTAGAAAGCCAGATCTCGGTTTTTTGATGGCTTTTGACATGGGGAAAATCTTGGCACTCCATCAACTGATTCTGCACGACGGACTCACCCTCAATCAATTTACCATCGTCAATAGGTCTTCTCATCAATCAGCCTTCCTTATGCTATCGATGATGCTCGAAGATGGTATACTGATTTTTAAAAATGATATCTACACGGTGAATCCGCTGGTATACAGAAGCGTCATCAGTCTACTTAAAGCCAAAAACCTGATCTACTAAAAATGAGACTATTTACATACCTCAGTCTATTATTCTTAACACTTTGTGTGGCCTACTCTGCCTATGCTCAGGACAGTCTGTCAGTGGTCACTGGTGATACCTCAGCGCTCATGACCCAGGTGCAGGAAATCGGCGCCAAAACCAGTGTGAGAGATGAAGCTCCCAACCTTTCCGAAATTTTCTCCATGGCCAAAATTTTCTGGGCTCTGGTATTTCTGCTTTCAGGCTACATAGGCATTAGACTTATCTCCAAAATACTGGAAATACTTGCGGAGCGAAGCACACAGTATCGGATTACCCTGAAAGGGTTGATTCCGGTCGTACGTATTCTTGGCTGGATTTTCGTGCTGTTCATTATTGTAGCCGGGATTTTTCAGCCTCCTGCAGCGACCATCCTGGCACTATCCGCCTCTGTGGGTGTTGCCGTGGGTTTTGCCTCTCAGGATATTCTCAAAAACATCTTTGGCGGAGTAATGATCCTTTTTGACAGACCTTTTCAGGTAGGAGACAAAATTGAGGTAGGCTCCTACTATGGTGAGGTGACTCAGATAGGGCTTCGTTCCACTCGCGTGGTTACACCGGATGATTCGCTGGTCTCTATTCCCAATAGTGAGATTATGAACGGGTCGGTATCCAACTCCAATGCCGGAGAAGCCAACTGTCAGGTAGTGGCTGAAATTTACCTTCCCATCAGCATAGATACAGTGAGTGTGAGGGAAATCGCCACTCAGGCCGCTCAGGTAAGTAAATATATCTACCTTGCCAAGCCCATAGCCGTACTCTTCTTCAATGAAGTAAAAGACCGAAAGTCCTATTTAAAAATGAGACTAAAGGCCTATGTAATGGACATCCGCAGTGAATTTGCCTTCAAAAGTGAAATGACGGAGATCGTCATCAAGGCACTCATTGATGAACAGTTGATCAACGACCAGGACTTTAACTAAAATGCAATACATTCTAGACTTTCTTCAGGGTACTACCGGCAGCAAACTCATTCAGGTGGCCATTGTATTGGCCATAGTCTTTTTCATGGTGAAAATGCTGCAAAAAGGACTTAATAAGTACATCAAGAATAGTACTACGCGATATCAGGCCAGAAAGGTAGTGTCCTTTACAGGCTACATCCTGGCACTGCTCGCGCTGATGCTCATCTACAACTATAAGTTCTCAAACCTTACCCTGGCCCTGGGGGTAGCAGGAGCAGGCATTGCTTTTGCCCTGCAGGAGGTGATTGTGAGCATAGCCGGATTTCTGGCGATTCTTTTTGGTAATTTCTATAAAATTGGGGACCGGGTAAAACTCGGTGGCATCAAAGGGGATGTAGTGGACATTGGCATACTAAGAACCACGCTCATGGAGATCGGAGATTGGGTAAATGGTGACCTATACAATGGCAAAATGGTTCGTGTGGCCAACAGTTTTATTTTCAAAGAACCTGTTTTCAACTACTCGGGAGACTTTCCTTTCCTCTGGGACGAAATCACCATCCCACTCAAGCACAGTAGCGACCATCAACTAGCCCGACAGCTCATGCTGGGCATCACTACCAACCTTGTGAAAGAATTCACTTTGGAAACCAAGACCCAATGGAATAAACTCACCGACCAACTCTATGTGGAAAATGCCCAAATAGACCCTATGGTTACCATGGCCTTTGATGAAAACTGGATCACTTTTACCATCCGCTATGTGGTGGATTTCAAACGACGAAGAATCACAAAAGATCAGCTCTACACACGAATTCTGGAAACTATTGACCTCCATAAGGACAAGCTCTTCATAGCCTCCGCGGCTTTTGAAGTGACTCATATGAATGAACCAGCTAAGCAGTAGACTTTGTCCATCACCCCTTCTGACCTTTGATAAAAATCTGTATTTCCACCTGCCGGGCATTGGTTAAATTACCCAAAATCAACAATCCCGAATGGAATGACATACAAAACAATGAACATCACCAAAGCACTTTTTGCTTTGGTTGCGCTGGCGGCTATTAGTTGCCAGGGCACCAAGGAGACCCAGGCCCCAGTCTCTGACAATGTGCTTTTACAACCATGGACTGGTCCATATGGCGGCTTGCCTGCTTTTGATCGAATGAGCCTGACCGATCTGAAACCAGCGCTGGAGCAGGGTATGGAGGCCAATCTGGCTGAAATAGAGGCCATCGCCAACAACCCCGAACCACCTACTTTTGAGAATACCATTGTGGCCATGGAGCGATCAGGCAATGACCTGGGCCGGGTGTATTCTTACTACGGCATCTGGAGTAGCAATGTCTCATCTCCGGAGTTTAGAGAAATACAGGCAGAAATGGCCCCTAAGCTCTCCGAGTTTAACTCTAAGATCACCCAAAATGAAAAGCTTTTTGCCAGGATCAAAGCCGTATATGAAGCTTCTAAAAAGGATCCTCTTCCTGCTGATCAGCAGCGTGTAGTAGACCTTACTTACACCAGTTTTGCCATGAATGGTGCCGAGCTGGATGAAGCCTCAAAGGCACGCTATGCTGCCATCAACAAAGAACTTTCCTCCCTTCACACCAGCTTTTCAAACAACATCCTGGCCGATGAAGAAGGATACGTCACCTACCTCTCTGCTGACCAGCTGAGTGGATTGCCAGAGTCATTTGTAAAGGCTGCAGCCAAAGCCGCAACAGACAGAGGCAAAGATGGCATGTACGCGGTGACCAATACGCGATCCTCTATGGATCCATTCCTCACCTACTCTGATGAGCGGGAGCTGCGTGAAAAAGTATGGAACATCTACTACTCCCGTGGAGACAACGGAGACGAGCATGATAACAACAAGCTTATAACAGAAATCCTCAAACTTCGAAACGAGCGTGTAGGACTCCTTGGCTTTGATAACTACGCCCAATGGAGACTGCAGGACCGCATGGCTAAAACCCCTGAGAATGCCATGGCAATGATGGAAGCCGTATGGCCAGCCGCCATTGCCCGAGTAGCAGAAGAGGTGGCTGATATGCAGGCAGTAGCTGATGCCAACGGAGACCAGGTGACCATTGAGCCATGGGACTATCGCTACTATGCAGAAAAAGTGAGGAAGAAAAAATACGATTTGGACTCCGACGAGGTAAAACAATACCTGCAACTGGACAAGCTTCGTGAAGCCATGTTTTTCGTAGCGGGTGAGTTATTCAATTTTCAGTTTACCCCCATCGACTCGGGAGTAGTACCTGTGTTCCATGCAGACGTGAAAGTTTGGGAAGTGGCTGATAAAACTTCTGGTAAACTCATTGGGCTTTGGTACCTCGATCCTTTTGCCAGGCAAGGCAAGCGCTCAGGTGCCTGGGCAACCACCTATCGCAGTTATGATTCTTTTGATGGTGAGAAAACTGTGCTCGCCTCCAATAACTCTAACTTCATCAAGCCTGCTCCGGGCGAGCCGGTGCTGGTATCGTGGGATGATGCTGAGACCTTTTTTCATGAATTCGGGCATGCGCTACACTTCCTTTCCTCCAATGTGAAGTACCCCACACTCAACAGTGGTGTGCGTGACTACACCGAGTTTCAGTCTCAGCTACTGGAAAGGTGGCTGGCCACTGACGAGGTGATCAACAATTACCTGGTGCATTACAAAACAGGAGCACCTATCCCTCAGGAGCTGGTGGCCAAAATCAAAAAGGCTTCCACCTTCAACCAGGGGTTTGGCACCACAGAATACCTGGCGTCAGCGCTCATGGACATGTACTACCACACCACTGACCCTACCAACCTAGATCCGGACACATTTGAAAGAGAAACGTTGGCGAAGCTGAAAATGCCAAAGGAGCTGGTGATGCGCCATCGCTCTCCACACTTCGGCCATGTCTTCTCTGGTGAGGGCTATGCCACGGCCTATTATGGATATATGTGGGCAGATGTGCTCACCGCAGATGCCGGCGAAGCCTTCCAGGAGGCTCCGGGTGGGTTTTATGACAAAGATCTGGCAGGTAAACTGGTGAAATACCTCTTTGCTCCACGCAACTCTATGGACCCGGCAGAGGCCTACCGGCTATTCAGAGGCAGGGATGCAGACATCAAAGCGCTGATGCGCGACCGGGGATTTCCGGTAACGGATATGTAAAAAATAAGAAAGGCCCGCAAGGGCCTTTTTTATACTTTTAGAACAGTATCAAAACCACCGTTTTATTCTCATGTAAAGTGCCATGATCATAGCCACTCCCACCATGGCACCAATTGTCAGAGGATAGCCCCACTGAGAGTTGAGCTCCGGCATGTACCGAAAGTTCATTCCATAAACACCCGCTAAAAAAGTGAGGGGGATAAAAATAGCTGACACCACGGTGAGAGTTTTCATCACCCGGTTCATCTCACTGTTTTGATTGGATCGGTGCAAGTCCATCAGGTCTTTCAGCATCTCCCGTGAAGTCTCAAACGAGGTAATCAGATAAAGCAGGTGGTCGGCCACATCCTGAAAGTAATTGATGGAGCTCTTCTGAATAAAATGATCCGCTTCCACCCGCATCTTATTGAGCGCATCGCGCATAGGTACGGTGTACTTCCTCAGAATGTTAATGTCCTTTTTGATCTCAATCACCTGCTGCATGACGTCATAGGAAGGATCTGCAATTGATCGGGCTTCCAGTTGCTCTATCCTGGTTCGGAGGGTTTCCATGATTTGCAGATAATGATCCACCACGGCATCCAGAATATGATAAAACAGGTAATCTTCTTTATACTTTCTAATCAAACCTTTGGACAGCTGGATACGCTTACGCAACTCATTGAAAGCATCCCCTGGGAGGCCTTCCTGGAAGGTGATCACCAGGCTTTTGCACATCACCACACTCAGGTGCTCCTCCATGATCTGATCCTCGTCTGCATCGAAACTGAGCATCTTGGTGCTGAAAAACAGATGATCATCGAAGAGCTCAAACTTGGGCAGTTGGTCAGTGTTGAGGATGTCTTCGGCAATGAGGTGGTGGATATTAAAGAGCCCTGCCGTATCATCCACATACTTCTGGCTGGTAATCTCCACATCAATCCAGTTGATAAAATCTTCCTTCACCAGAGTAGCCGCCTCCGAAGGGCTCAGGTTCTCCTTTGTGAGATACCCGGGATCATTATATTGGATGAGCGTGAGCAAGGCGATCTATTATTTTCAAGAAAGAAACTACCCTCGCATGACCAGGTAGGCCAGGTAGGCTGCATAAGTCAGCACGAAGATCGTTCCCATAACTCTGCCAATACTGGCTTTCCTCCCAATCACAATGGCCACAATGAGCAGAGTACTCGAGGCAATCACCATCAGTATATCGGAGTTCGAGACCACATCAAATGGCAAAGGACGAATGACGGAACTTAGTCCCAGGATCCATAGGATGTTGAAGATATTGGAACCGACCACATTACCAACTGCCATATCTGACTGCCCTTTTTTGGCGGCCACCGCAGAGGTTACCAGCTCAGGAAGGGAAGTACCAACGGCCACCACGGTCAGACCAATGAAAGTTTCAGACAACCCAAAAAACAGGGCAATTTCGAAGGCTCCATCCACTACCCATTTTCCGCCTAAAAACAATGCCAGCGAGCCTATGACAATATAAGCGATGGAGCGACCCTTCGGGAGGGTGCTAATGGTCTCCGCAGAAGCCGCTTCTTCCTGAATGCTCTGCTTGGACTTGGACACCACATAAATATAGGTCATGAAAAGAGCGAAGAAAAACAAGAGAATGGAACCATCGTAACGACTCAGTGTGAGCCCCTTCACATCTACAAACAAATTGGCATTCGCCAAAAAGCCAACCATCACAGTAGCAAACAAAGAAATGGGAACTTCAGTAAAATAGATGCTCTTCTGAATAGTTAAAGGCCGGATCATGGCCGCCACCCCCAGGATGAGGAGTACGTTGGCAATGTTGCTCCCAAGAATATTTCCAATGGCCAGCTCAGAGCTCCCGTCAAAGCTGGCGAGCAGGTTAACGATAAGCTCAGGCATACTGGTACCGAATGACACAATGGTCAGCCCGATGACCAACTCCGGAATATTGTTTCTTTTGGCCAGAGACGAGGCCCCTTCCACCAGAAAATCTGCACCTTTAATAAGCAGCACAAAACCGATCAAAAACAAGAAGTAAATCATAAATCTCGAAAGCGTTAAGTCAATCGTTAAAACCGCTAAAAATAAGAATTTACTTTGATTCTATTGACTTTTTTTTTCAGACGTACGGGTTACTTCGGATCAAGCAATATTTATGTGGGGTATGACTATAAAGATATTTTGCAAAGCTGAATTAATCCACTTTGAATTCAGAAAAGGAGAGCGTAAAGGAGGGCGGGGCATCCAAGGCAAGTGTGAATCATTTTGATTCCAAAAAAGTCCCTAAAAAAAGCCCAAACATGATGAGTCAAAATGATTTTTTGCGTTGGTGCCTTTTCTTTTGCTTCGTTTTCTTTGGGCAAGCAAAGAAAATGAAGGGTAAGTAGCCAATCATTTGGATTGAGGTATAAAGTATTTGATCACCTCAACATCTATCTTTTAATATCATCTCCCCACAGCAATTCCATTTGATTCATTATTCCTACTTCGAACAAATCTGGAGATATCAGTCCTCCAAAATATGCCTGACCCGGCCTACTTCTCCCGTGGTGAGTTGTACTTTGATGCCATGCGGGTGATTGGGTGAATTGGTAAGGATTCGCTTCACCTCACCGGCAGTAAGCTCGCCGGTACGCTGGTGGTGCTTCTGCACGATCTCTACCTCCTGTCCCACTTTCACATGGCTTCTGATGGTTCCGTCTGACATCCTGTGGTTATTTTGACACCAAGCTAATAAAAAATGTGCTTTCCCGTGAAGATAGGAATACCTACCGGATCTGAATCCCTCGCGTGGTGAATGAAATCCCCTGCTGACCGGACGTAGAGATCATCACCGCTTCAAACAATGGCTCGGGGGTGCCTGGATTGATCATCCATTCAAAAATAAAATTACCTCCTGTCCCACCTTCGTTATCCACTTCCTGTATGACTATTTCTACCGTCTCCAGTGGCAAAATGAAAATGGGTTGATCAAAATAGGTTCGGATCAGTTTGCCCTCGGTACCGAAAAACTGAGCCCTGGACACATAGATTGTATCTTCGATGCTCACATTTCGGAGACTCACGGTAGCCGTAAGATCATGTCTTCGGTGTTCGGAGCGGCTATAGATTTGTGAGTAAACAGAGAGGTATGTTACCCCTTTCTGAAGGGAATCTGAGGTCGTCAGGTTGGCGGATCTCTTGTTCCAGTTGACAGGTGTTACCTCATCAGACCCTACAGTCTTTTCCTGACAGGACATCAAGGCCACAAAAACTAACAAGACTGGAGAGATCTTTTTCATATCACATCTGATTAATTCTGACAAGGATTTCATCGACGATGGCATCCACAGGGTTTGCTACATTGTAAAACCACCCATACTTGGGCTTCTCAAAGATATCAAACTGAGAGCCAAGAATTCTTTCATCAAAGAAATGACCCTTTCGTTCTCGAATTCTCCGCAGAATAAGGTTTCTATCTCCCTCTAAGATAATCCATTGTACGTGGTGTGTGGGAATGGGGGTCAATATATTGCGATAAAACTCTTTGAGGGCTGAGCAAGCCAGCACACATCCCCCCTCCTGGTCCCATCGGACCATATTTAGTGATATTTTTCTGAGCCAAGAGATGCGATCCTTATCAGACAAAGGAATACCGGAAGCCATTTTCTCAATGTTTTCCGGCACGTGAAAATCATCCGCATCATAAAAGGGAACGCCCAGCCTGGATGCCAGCAACGTACCGACAGTGGTTTTTCCACTTCCTGCCACTCCTCCAATAATATAGATCATCCCTTTACTGCTTTTGGAAGTGAATGGATCCCACTTCTACCTACTAAGATGACTAAACCGACCCTAAAGCCAAAACATCAACGCTCCTTTTCATACACCCCAAGGCCCAGAGTCGGTTCTGAGATCATTACTTAGAAAGTCGCTTAGCCAGCGCCACAGCCTGGCTCACACTCGCCTGCAAAGCCGCATAGTCCTTATTCTGAAGGATCTCCTTGGTAATGAGCTGTGAGCCCATGCCTACACAATGCACTCCGGCTTCAAACCACTTGCTCAGGTTTTCTTCAGTTGGCTCTACCCCACCTGTCGGCATTATGCTACACCATGGAAATGGCCCTTTTACACCCTTCACAAAAGAAGGACCTCCTACCTGAGAACCAGGGAAGATTTTCACCACTTCAGAACCAAGCTCCTCGGCATATGAAATCTCTGTCACAGACCCGCAGCCTGGAGACCAGGAGATTTTCCTGCGATTACAAACCTTCGCCATTTCAGGGTTCAACACCGGTGACACAATGAAGTTAGCACCCAACTGGATATACAATGAAGTGGTTCCTGCCTCTACAATAGAGCCCACACCAAGGATCATTTCAGGAGTTTCTTTCTCCGCGTACTTATTCAACGCTGCGAAAACCTCATGGGCATAATCTCCCCTGTTCGTAAACTCAAATACACGTACGCCACCATCGTAGCAGGCCTTCAGGACTTCCTTGCACACCTCCACGTCTTTGTGGTAAAAAACCGGCACTATCCCGGTTTCCTTCATCTTTAATGCTACTTCTATTCTTGTAAATCTTGCCATTATTGCCAATTTAAAATTTTATTGAAATCGTATTCTTCGGGATGATCCAGCAAAGCTCCAGCCGCTGCATAATCCTTTTCGGTAATGAAATGCATATTCTGTAAACAGAGCTTCGCGATCTGTGAATCCATGTCCACAAGCCGTGGAGGGATCTTTCCATTGGCGTCCTCAAACTCTGAAAGGTACATCGGTGAAATATCTCCCTTGGAGTTGGCCGTGACGATGCATCCGGAAATGCCCTCGTCGTACAGTTTTTTCACCCCTATGCCCAACAAAGTACACAACGTGAGGTCGTACCCGATCGGCCTGCAACACCTCAGCTCATAGCCAATCTCCACAGGTCGACTTTTGATACTGATGCCAAGTTTTTTAAGTTTCTCCTGCACCAACACGTTGAAAATATTGGATTTACTCACATTGCCCAGCTCAGGATGACCATGATCATCATAGGTGAAGAGTATGCCGCAATTCTTGAGTTCTTCCACATCGATGATGTGAAAAACCCCCTCGCTCACCAGGGCCACGCCATATTGGATGTCAAGAATTCTTCTCTTCACCATGGACGAAATGATCAGATTAATGATCTTATCCAGCGTAGGCTTGGTTTTGTTGAACATCTCAGGGATGATCATCATAGGAAAATGACACCCCGTGGCGATCCCAAAAGCCAGGTGACCGGCTGACCGGCCCATGGTAGACATCACAAACCAGTTGTGACTCGTGCGGGCATCTTCATAGACGGTATTGCCTATTTTCACTCCCTCATCTTTGGCAGAATGAAACCCGAATGTAGGATTTCGATCTGGCAGGGGAAGGTCATTATCTATGGTTTTCGGCACGTGGATATTCTTCACATCCAGGTTATTTTTTGCCAGAAATTTAGAAATCCGATTGGCCGTACTGGCCGTATCATCTCCACCGATGGTGACCAAGAGTTTCACATTGTTTTTGACAAAGAAATCCACCGTAAACTCATCATCTTTGGGCTTATGCCTGCTCATGATCAAAGTGGATCCCCCCCGACTGAAAATCCTGTCGGCATGCTCAAAATCAAATTCCTTAATCTGTGGAGACTCAGCGAACAATCCCTTGTATCCTTCCTGCACACCCAGCACTCTGTATCCATCGTTCAAAAAGACTTTGGCGACGGTGCTAATGACGGTATTGATGCCAGGGGCCGGACCTCCTCCGCAGATGATTGCTACTGATTTTTCCATAGAATTAAAATTTTGGGCCGGCCCAGGCTCTTTTTATACAACCAATATATTATACTTCAAGGACCGACCCAGTTTCTTATTAGCGCGCTACCCTTCCGGAAGCATCTCCGCCCATCAATTTCTCTACTTCAGAAACTGTCACCAGGTTAGCATCACCTTTGATCGTGTGCTTTAGGCAAGATGCCGCTACGGCAAAGTCAAGTGCATTTTGATCGTCTTCAGGGTACTTCAGCAGTCCGTAGATCAATCCACCCATGAATGAATCACCACCACCTACTCTATCTACGATATCTGTGATTTGGTATTGACGCGTTTCCAACATTTTGGTGCCATCATAAAGCACTCCTGCCCATGTATTGTGAGAAGCCGAGATAGAACCACGCAGGGTGGTAATCACTTTCTTAGCTTTAGGGAACTTCTTCATCATTTGCTGACATACCGACAGAAAAGCTTCTGCTTTCACATTGTGACCTTCCGTTTGCACACTGACGCCTTCTGGTTTGATGTGAAAATGCATTTCAGCATCTTCTTCATTACCCAAAATCACATCGCAGTAAGAGGTCAGCTCGGTCATGATCTCTTCGCGCTTAGCTCCATCGCAATACTGCCACAATTTTGCTCTATAGTTCAAGTCTGTAGAAATGGTAACACCCATTTCGCTAGCCACTTTCACGGCCTCCAGACATGCATCAGCAGAACTCTGAGAAATAGCTGGCGTGATACCCGTCCAATGAAACCATTCTACCCCTTCAAAAACCTTTTTCCAATCCACCATTCCTGGCTGGATAGTGGACATAGAAGAATGCGCCCTGTCATACACCACCTTGCTCCCGCGAGAAACAGCACCAGTCTCCAAAAAGTAGATACCCAATCGCTCTCCACCCCACACGATCTTGTCCACATTCACCCCACGCTTACGCATTTCCATCATGGCACACTCGCCAATGTCGTTCTTTGGAAGTCTGGTTACAAAATCCACAGGAACACCAAAATTGGCCAGTGATACTGCAACGTTAGATTCTCCTCCACCATAAACCACATCGAATGAGTTGGCTTGTGAGAAACGCAAAAAACCCTCTGGGGCAAGACGAAGCATGATCTCGCCAAATGTTACTACTTTTTTCATGTCTTTATACTTTTAAGAATGTTTCGTGTTCGTACACGGTGTTTGGTAAAAAAATAACCCCCAATCAAGGAGGATATTGTATCGTGTACGATAACGATTCATACAAATGTAATATATTGCATCTGATTTCAAAAAAATATGACCTATTTTCACAAAAATATTCCATGGCAAGAATCACCATCAAGGAAATAGCGAAAAAGGCCGGGGTTTCGGCCGGTACAGTAGACCGTGTGTTGCACAACAGGGGTGAGGTGGCTGAAGCCACCCGGGATCTGGTGCTCAAAATAGCCAAAGAAGGAAACTACTCTACCAACGTGTTTGCCAGAAACCTGAAACTCAACAAGGTGTATAACCTGGCCGTGATTTTACCAAAAGACAATGAATACTGGAAGAATCAAAGCGAAGGCATCGAGGAGGCTGCTGAAGAGTATGCCTCTCTGGGAATGCAGCTGAGCTTCTATACCTTTGACCGGCAAGACAAGGATTCGTTTCTTACCCAATCAAATATCGCGCTGAACAGCTCACCTGATGGGGTGATACTCGCCCCCCTGCTTCAGCGAGAGGCCACCCAGATTTGTGAGTCACTCCAGCAGGCCGATATTCCATTCATCTTTGTGGACTCCAATCTGGACAACATCAAGCCTCTGGCATTCATAGGGCAGGACTCCAGGCAAAGTGGTTTTTTGGCGGCCAAACTCCTTAATCTCGGGTATGCCTCGGGCCAAAAAGCGATTGTGATCAAATACACTGATTTTGACAGTCTGAATAAAACGCTGGATGAGCGAATAGAGGGGTTTAGGAAATATTACCAGCAGGAAAATTTCAGCCCGGAGCTCATTCATGAAATAACACTCGAAAAGGACTTTGTCGGCCTGCCCCCGGGGATAGAGTCGCTACTGGGCAATCAGGAACCAGTCCATTTTTTCGTACCCAATTCGCGAGTGCACCAAATCGCAAAAAGTGCTGAAGACGTTATCCCGAGGCATTTGAGTCGGATCATAGGTTATGACTTAGTCCGCGAAAACATCGTCTACCTCAACAAAGGATTAATTGATTTTGTCATATATCAAAACCCGAAAGTGCAGGGTAACCTGGCCGTGCAGGCATTTTACAAGCACCTGATCCTCAAAACTGAAGTGCCACCCACGCACTACATGCAGCTGGACATCATCACCAAAGAGAACCTGATGTATGGGAAATGACCACTCAAATACGCCCTGATCATTTGCAGGATGGATGACCTCACCTCTTAACCGAGCTGATCCGCATTGGCCAAAACGCCAATAAAAGAATAAGCAGCAGCGAATAACCTTAGTATTTCGTATAATTAATCAATACCGCCGCTAAAAACAGGGCCTGTCGTTTTCACGTCAGGCCTTTTATTTAGTCCCATATCGGGTTAAATTTAGGAATCACCCAACCTAAACCAACAACCTTGAGCAGTTCCATCACCCTTAAAGACACAAGTGGTCAGACATTTTTTTCCTGTATCCCCATTCACGAAAGGGGGATCATTAAATGCACCTGGACTGGCAATCTTATGGAGATCAGCCCCGCCAAAGAGGCAGCTCTGAGCATAGTGCGGCAGCTGGAAGAAACCGGGTACACCAAAGTGATCGATGATAACCGGCTCGGATCAGGCCCCTGGCCCGATTTTATGGATTGGCTTAGAACAGACTGGATCAATGCCCTACTCAAAACCAACCTCAAATCCTATGCGCATGTGGTGTCACCAGACACCAACGCTAAACAACCTGCCTACGAAATATTCAATCAAACCATTAAAAACGTGGATTTTGTCACATTCGGCAGCTATGACATGGCCATCGACTGGCTCGAGGAAAATTAAAAGTGTTTCCACCCCTGAGCCGTGAGGGCGATGGTATTGCCAGACCTGGTAACGAGCGCCTTTCCCTTGTCTGCAGACTGCATGTATCCAATGGTGTGAATCTCCGCATGATTCTTCACCTTTTCAAAGTCTGCCTGAGTGATGGTAAACAATAATTCGTAATCCTCACCGCCATTGAGGGCGCAGGTATTAGGATCCAGTCCAAATTCGGCAGCAGTCTCATAGGTTTCCTTATCTATTGGGATCTTATCCTCATAAAGAGCCGCTCCCAGACCAGATGCCTTGCACAAATGAAAAACTTCTGATGCAAGACCATCCGACACATCAATCATAGAGGTGGGAACAATGCCCAAAGCCCCGAACTCATGAATCACATCCATGCGCGCTATCGGCCGTAGCTGTTTGCCCACCACAAATGGATAACCATCCAGCTTGGGCTGCATGTTTGGGTTAGCCAAAAACTCCTGTTTTTCACGCTCCAACACCTGAAGACCTACATAGGCCCCTCCCAGGTCCCCTGTCACGCAGAGAATCTCGCTTTCTTTAGCTCCTGAGCGATAGGCCACCTTGTCCTTCTCCACAGTACCCATGGCAGTCACCGAAATCACCAGCCCGGAGCGCGAAGTAGTAGTATCTCCACCCACCAGGTCAACATTGTAATCCTCACATGCCGCCCGTATCCCTTCGTATAGCACCTCCACGGCTTCCACCGAGAATCGATTGCTCAGACCCAGGCTCACGGTAATCTGCTTGGGTGTACCATTCATAGCAGCTATATCAGAAATATTCACAGACACTGCCTTGTAGCCCAGATGCTGCAGGGGTATATAACTCAAATCAAAATGAACACCTTCCAGAAGCATGTCAGAGGAAAGTAGCACGAAATGATCTCCTGCATCATACACCGCAGCATCATCCCCTATGCCCTTCACCGTAGTGTCATGATATATTTTTACTCCTTCCGAAAGCTTATCAATCAGGCCAAACTCACCCAACGCTCCTATTTCTGTTCTTTTTTCCTCGCTCATTTTCTCGTTTTGGTTTTCCTCTTTTTTTAGGACTTCACTTCCTGACACAACTCTACCAGGACGCCATTGGTGCTTTTGGGATGTAAAAAACACACCAGCTTATTATCTGCACCTTTTTTGGGTGCTTTGTTAATCAATTCAAACCCTTCGGATTCCAGTCGCTCCATTTCTGCCAGAATATCATCCACCTCAAAGGCGATGTGATGAATGCCCTCCCCCTTCCTATCAATATATTTGGCAATGGCACTTTCCGGAGCCCCAGCCTGAAGCAATTCCACCTTATTGGGGCCAATCCCAAAGAATGAAGTGGTCACATGCTCAGAATCCACCACCTCCTCCTTGTAAGAGGGGGTTCCAAAAAGCTTCTGAAAAAGCGCATTGGCTTTGTCTAAATCCTTTACTGCGATACCAATGTGCTCTATTCTAACCATGATGTGTCGATTATGTATTAATTTCGCAAAAATGAGGAAACTTTTCCTGTATTTGAAAGGTTCCTTGAGTTGTTGTATTTTTATGTAAAGTCAACATAATATGGAATTTAGGACAGACGTCCATGTAGAGGCTGCTCGCATTCAAAATGAAATTAAGAATTTTCTGGGTCTGAAAAGCAGTGACCTTGTATTTGAATTTGCCAGCAGTGAAGGTAAGGTAAAACTGGATCTGATCACCATCAACCCAAGGCATAACCAGTCTTTTCTGTTCAAAACCATCACTGGTTTTGACAAGACAGATGCCTTGAATAAGATGCTGGATTATGTGAAAACGCATAAAGAGAAGGAAAGCTCCTACACCATCCAGTGGACCACTAAGGGAATGAATGAACTTCAGACTTCCTATTTCCGAGCAAAAAATATCTATGATGCCATGGACAAACTGTACTATGGCCGGGATATGAATAACATCACAGTGTTTAGTGTAGTACTCAACCCAATAGCTTGACTATGATCAATGTAACCGATAAAGCAAAAGAGAGGCTCGCAGAGCTGAGAATAGAAGAAGGACACTCACCAGCGCATAACGTGCGTGTGGCAGTCAAAGGTGGTGGCTGCTCAGGTTTGATGTATGACTTACTTTTTGACAATACACTTACTGAAAGCGACGAAGTTTTTGAGGACAAAGGAGTAAAGGTGATTGTGGACAAAAAAAGCATGCTCTATTTACTGGGCACCACACTCGATTTCTCCGATGGACTGAACGGTAAAGGATTTCAGTTTATCAACCCGAATGCCTCACGTACCTGTGGCTGCGGTGAGAGCTTCGCGGTTTAGCACCATACCATCACCCAACAGAAAATTGTAAAACCACTCTGATTACACAGGGTGGTTTTTTTATAGCTCCTCTCTGAAGCAAGTCCTTGCTCCACCCTACTCACAGACCAAACCACAGAGCGCATCGAGTCATCCAACGAATATTAACCCCTTGGGTACTCACATGTTGGCAATTTCGCGGTAGAACAACACCAAACCATGAGACACCTAATTTTAATCAACATGATGTTTCTTGCCCTCCTCTCCTGTGAAAACAAACAAAATCTAGTTGGCAACGAGAATGAAAAAGAATCTTCCACACAATCCCTAACTAAAGTGCGCAACTATGTGAAATCAGACAGTGGCTACAACAACAGACCCGGACGTAAGAAAATCGCATCGGAAGGAGCCTCCGACATCTACAAGAGTAGATTACAGAAATAAAATATCTGCTGAAAAGAAGGTGAATAAAGAAAACAAAAAAGGCTTCACACTAGTGATAAACCGTTAATTTCAAGAAAAATCGTTAGTTACATTCACTTTCTCTCATATAATAATTTTTTAAAAAATTAGCAATATTTTAATATTCCCCGTAAATTGTATGCACTAAACCAACAAATCAACCTTTTTATCATGAAAAACAAAATTTACCTAGCACTCATTTCTCTGGCTTTTTTCGCCTGTGGCGGAGCCGGAACTTCTCAATCTGAAAGTACTGCAGCAGACACTGTAGAAGTATCAGAACCTATCGCTGTTGTGGAAGAAGTAGTAGAAGCAGCAGACTCTCTTGCGATGGAAGTATCTGATTCTGTAGAAGTAGTAACTGAAACAGTAGCAGAGTAATCACATTGAAAGTACAAAAAGTAAAAAGCCCGGAAATTCCGGGCTTTTTTTTGGTTTAGCAAACGCTATATAGAGGATTCAAACATGCACACTCATAAGTGCAGCCCGCACTCGGTTTTTTCTTTACCTTCCCACCTTCCTGCTCTTCCTACTCCTTTTTTGGTACACTGCACACAGCCGATAGACCCAAACCCCTTGTATAAAAGCGGATGAGCGGGAAGCTCATATATGGTACGGTAGAGATTCAGGTCCTCCTGACTCATATCAATGATGGGATGAAACTTCAGTAACCCTTGAGACTCTTCAAAAATTCTCTTTCCCGCACGATTTTCATTTTGAAAACCCAGTAGACCTGACACCCATACCTTCTTACCCTTCTTCAAGGCATTCAATGGCTCTACCTTATTGATAAAACAGCAAAAGTCCGGATTGCCCTCCCAAACCTTATGATTGCTGGTGAACTCGTGAGAGCGCTCCCTGGGCTGAACATCCACCACATTCAGATCAAACTCATTGATGAGCTGATCGCGATACTGAATGGTCTCCCTAAAAAGGTACCCTGTATTGATCAGGTGAATCGGGTGGCGTGGAGCCACCTTGCTAATCATGTGAATGAGCGCTATGGAGGTGCTCCCAAAGGAGGTGGTCACCAGGATCTCCTCTGGCTCAAACTCACCAAAGAGCATTTTCAATCGATCCAGATAAGTAAGATTGCCGTATCGGTCATTAAGTTCCAAAAGTCTCGAATCGGATTCCATATTTTTACTTTCCTTTCTTTGTGAGGACTGAAGTGATCTCATTGAGGCGCTCTACCTTCTCATTAAAATCTCCCTTCAGGTCATCTCGTATTGTTTTCAGCTGGTTCAGTAATTCAGGTGTGCTGTCTGGCAAGATATCCTCCAACACTTCTCTGAATCGCTTGGCGAAAGTGGGTGACTTCCCGTTTGTACTAATCCCAATTTTCAGGTCTCCCTTTTTCACAGTAGACCCCAGGTAAAAGTCGCAAAGGTCAGGGGTGTCGGCAACATTTGTCAGCAACCTTAACTTTTTGGCCTTTCTCTTCAGTTTCTCATGAAGCGAATAATCATCAGTAGCGAGTATCAAAAGGTCAGCACCTTTCAGGTCGCCACCCCTGACTTTACGATTTAATATTTCTATAAACTCCGATCCATCAGCGAGCTCTTGCAAGGCCGGAAGGATCAACGGAGCAATAATTCTTATTCGAGCCTTGGGATCATTCTTCAGCAATGCTTCTACTTTTTCCAGGCCCACATTTCCTCCACCCACCACCACGGTCTGTATCTGGTTGAGTTTTAGAAAAACCGGAAATAACACATTACCCTCAGAAAGACCTACTTCATTCATGCTACCTCGGATTTTGCTGCTTCCCACCAGGTATTCACCTGCTGCTGGTTGCTAGCCTGGGCAGCCCCTTCTCCAAAAATCAAAAGTGCTGGTGCCTCAGGTTTCGCTATGGCTGCTATGGCCGCTATGTCTTTTGCCTTCCCTTTGATGACATCTCCATCAGCGTGAGAACCCTTGCTAATAATGGCTGCGGGTAAGTCACCTCGTCCGAACTCCACATATGCCCTCGCAATCAAGTCTATTTTACCTAATCCCATAAAAAATAAAGTGGTAGGTGAATGCTCAGCAGCTCTGAGTACATCCTCGCTGAGCGTACCCTCACTGGTAGTAGCAGTCACCACCGTAAAGCTTTGATTGACCCCACGGCAAGTCAGTGGTATCCCAAAATAGCCCGGCAGCATCACACTACTGATACCCAGCACCACGTCCACCTCTATCCCATGCCTCTCAGCAATCGCTTTTTCTTCACACCCGCGTGCAAAAACAAACGGATCTCCACCCTTAAGACGCACCACATGGCCCATCTCTTTGGCATATTGCACAATCAGGTGATTGATCGTATCCTGCGACACACTAGACTTGCCTGCCCTTTTGCCCACTGGTATGTGCACCGCATCTGGCGCATAGCTCAAAAGCTCAGGATCCACCAGCGCATCATACAGGACTACATCAGCTTTTTGTAGAGCCTTCACACCTTTCACAGTGATCAGCTCAGGATCTCCGGGACCAGCGCCCACGAGCGTAAGTTTTGGTGTTTTCGTCATCACTTATGCTTTATAAAATTCGTTTACTACCAACTTATCTTTAGCCTCTTTGCTTCGGAAATTATTTACCTGAGTAAAGAAATCATTGGCCTGACCAAGATATGCGGCTGCAAAAGCTTCGTCGGGCTCGTACTTATTAATCTGGAGTACTAACTCAGAGAAGGATTCGATCCCTTCAAACTCACCTGTCTCCACACAATGTTTCTGGAAGTCTTCTATGATACCAATGTGGGTATTGCACTGCACATCTTTGCTGAGCAAAATAGCCTTGGCTCCAATGACAAACGTATTGTAACTATAGTAGATAGCATCCGCCCACTTGCCCTCTGCCAGGGTTCTTTTACCACTAGCCAAGCGATCGCCAGCATCATTGAGGATAGTACCCACCAAATCCATCATGACTCCTGCGCACTCTCCCACACCTATTTCCGGCACAAAATCATCTACTTTGCCCCAATCCTGATAATCTTCATCACGAAGCGTTTTCACATCGGCAATGTGTTTCAGGATATCATAGAAGTATCGTTTTCCCCTTCTTCTAAAGTAAGCGTTGAAATACTCCTCCTCAGTGGCATTTTCCTCATAGTCATTGAGCAAAGTCCTTACCGTATCCGGAATTCGCTTGGTAGGTATTTTGATAACCTTCTCTGCAATATTCCCTTTCCCATCCGGATCAAGCCCTCCACCTATCACCACCTGCATGGCTGGAGATACCTTGTCACCGTTCTTGATGCTACTGCCATGGAATCCAATATTGGCCACCATATGCTGGCCACAGGAGTTCATACATCCACTTATTTTTATTTTAATCAAAGTTTCATCCACCAGGTGAGGAAACTCATCACGGATCAAATCTTCCAAAACAAGGGCCAGTGCAGTACTATTGGTCACCCCAAGGTTACAGGTGTCTGTACCGGGGCAGGCTGTCACATCCGCGAGGGTATCAAAGCCCGGAGCTGCATAATCCAACTCCTGCAACGCCTGGTACACCGCGGGGATATTCTCCAGACGGATGTATTTGAGTAGCAACCCCTGGTTGAGGGTAAACCGAATGTCTTCAGCAGCATATGTTCGAGCTATATCAGCCAGTTTTCTTGCCTTTGGTGATTTGATGTCTCCAAGAGGTATTCTCACTTTAACGGCGTAGAACCCTTCCTGCTTCTGCTCAAACACGTTGGTGAGAAACCATTCCTTATAAGCAGTATTGGGCTCAAAATCACCCACTCCCAAGATCGACTGATCTTCAGGTACTTTGGTGATCACCTTTTTGGTGTTGATCTTGTAGGTCTGATGTTTCAGAGATTTGCGCTCTTCTTCTATCAGTTTCATGAACCCTTCAAGACCAATCCCCTTGTTGGGCTCTATCAGATACTTCAACCTCGCTTTGTGTCTCCGCTCCCGCTCGCCATACCGATCAAACACCCGAAGACCTGCTTCTATGAAAGGAATCAATTCATCCTGAGGTAGGAAATCATAAGCCAACTGGCCCATAAATGACTGAGCGCCAAGCCCACCACCTACAATCACTTCAAATCCGTAAGCGCCATTCTTGATTTTAGGAATAAACCCAAAATCATGAATATAAGTGAATGCCGCATCCGACTTGGAAGACGAAAAAGCAATTTTCACCTTTCTCCCCATTTCCTGACAAATGGGATTTCTGAGGAAGTACTCAAACACCCCCTGAGCATAAGGAGATACGTCAAACGGTTCTTCGGGATCAATACCTGCATATGGAGAAGCTGTCACGTTGCGAACAGTATTACCACATGCCTCCTTGGTGGTCACCCCTACAGCCTCCAGAGCCTCCCACATTTCCGGTGTATCCTGAAGCCTCACAAAATGCAGCTGTATATTTTGTCTGGTAGTGAGGTGAAGGTTACCATTCGTATATTTTTCTGAAAGATTGGCCACCGTCTCCAGCTGATCCGGCGTAATTTTCCCAAACGGCAGCTTTAAACGAAACATCTGCACGCCCTGCTGACGCTGCCCGTAAACACCTCTGGCCAGACGAAAAGACTTGAAACGCTCCTCAGGTATTCTGCCAAGATTAAAATCCTGGATTTTATCCTTGAGCTCTTTGATGTCGGCTTTGGCCTCTTTGCTGATGTCTTTTGTGATCATTTTTTTGTTTTTTCTATAAAAAAAGCCCCTGAGTGAAGTCTCCCGGGGCTTTAGTTACACAATGAAAATATTTTTTTATTTATTTCTGGTGCTTCCCGGGATGTCATGTACAAATGCAGCATACGCAACACATGCATACGCAGCAACAACATGACATTAGAAGGAATAAAGGGTTACAATTGAACTTAAAAGGCATTACGATAAAAGTTGTTGGATAAAAAGGTGCTGTACTTCAGTAAGAGATAGGAATCACTTACAACAACAGCAACAACAACTCATCGAATGTCTCGTGAGGCCAATTGACTTAAAAAAGAAGGTTGTTTGTAAATTCATGGTCAATTAATTCATATTTATTCCGACAACCGCCAGAAACAGGAATTAGCACCTTAAACATTGCTTTCAGGTTGCTAGCGCTTCACAGAGCCCGTCTCTCCACGCTTCTTTATAAATCAATTATACGCTAATTGATGGGGCAAAGGTGAGTCACAAAACTGAGACTTCAAAACTTCCGAATCAAAATAACGATAACTTGTATTGAAAAATTCAATTTTTCAAAATTTTACGCTCATATTTCCAATTTTCGCAAATGAACCACTGGCATTTCCAGCATTTCACTTCCTTCGTTAATAAGCGCGCACCTCAGAGCCTTTCATGAAATTCATAAAGGCCTTATTTACCACCCGGTTTCCCCCAGGGGTAGGGTAATCACCCGTAAAGTACCAATCGCCGATATGGTTGGGGCATGCCTTGTGTAGGTTTTCTACTGTTTGATAGACCACTTCCAGTTCAGCTTTCATGCCTTTAGGCCGAACAATATTGGTAATCATGGCGGAAACTTCATCGTAAGTGAAAGGAGCATACAGTTCCTTCACAAAGTTGGGCTGATTTTTATCTCCGGTACTGGCCAGACATTTTTCATAAACCTCGTCCAACAGATACTCCTTATCATGCTTCTGAAGCAAGGCAAGCACCGCCCTGAAGGCCACAAAATCCTTCATCTTACTCATATCTATCCCATAGCAGTCCGGGAATCGTATCTGAGGGGCAGATGATACGATCACCACTTTTTTAGGCTCCAGCCTATCCAGCAGGGTCAGAATACTTTTCTCCAAAGTGGTACCCCTTACGATAGAATCATCGATTACCACGAGTGTATCTTTTCGCTTATTGATCACCTCATAAGTGGTGTCATATACGTGCGCCACCAGATCGTCTCTGTGCGCATCATCGGTAATGAAAGTTCGAAGTTTGGCATCCTTCAACACTAACTTCTCCACCCTTGGGCGAAAAGAAAGTAACTCTTCCAGTGAATCCGCACTGGGCTTCTGATCGAGTATAATATCCTTTCGCTGGGCAATGAGGTAATTATCAATACCTCTCAGGAGGCCCAAAAAGGAGGTTTCCGCTGTATTGGGGATGTACGAGAAAACTGCATTTTTCAGGTCAAAATTGACCGATTTGAGGACACTCGGGATAAGTAGTTCTCCCAATTTCCGGCGCTCATTGTAGATGTCAGGGTCGGTACCTCTGGAAAAATAAATTCGCTCAAAAGAACAGGACTTTTTCACCCTTGGCTCAATAAACTTCACTTCCCTGTAGCTACCATCTTTCTCAATGATCAGTGCATGACCCGGTGGTATTTCACGGATCTCATTGTAATTACATTCGAAGGTGGTTTTGATGGCCGGCTTCTCTGAAGCCACTACCACCACATCATCATCGGCATAGTAGTAGGCTGGTCGTATGCCATTGGGATCGCGCGCTACGAATGCTGCGCCATACCCCAGCATCCCCGTCATGGTGTATCCACCATCAAAGTCGCGACAGGACTTTTCAAGAATACGCTGCAGATCCAGTTCCTGCTCTATGATATCTGTGATTTCAATATTGGTTTTAGTCCCCCTGTATTTATTAAAAACTGCCTGATTGGCTTCATCCAAAAAGTGGCCAATTTTCTCCATCACAGTGACGGTATCCACCATTTCCTTAGGGTGCTGCCCCAGAGAGACCAGCTTGTCAAAAAGCTCGTCCACGTTAGTCATGTTGAAGTTGCCGGCCATCACCAGGTTTCGACTTCTCCAGTTATTTTGTCTTAAAAAAGGATGGCAGCTTTCGATCCCGTTTTTTCCATGGGTACCATACCTCAGGTGACCCAGCCATACTTCACCGGTGAAAGCATAATTATCTTTCATCCATTGAGCATCGTAGAAGCTGTCGCCTCCTTCCTTCTTTGCTTTATTATATTTTCTGCTGATTTTGCCGAATATGTCCTCGATCGGCTGCTGATTGGTGGTGCGGTATCTGCTGATGTATCTGGTGCCGGGCGGCATATCCAGTTTGATGTTGGCTACTCCTACGCCATCCTGCCCCCTATTGTGCTGCTTTTGCATGAGCAGGTACATCTTTTTTGCTGCAAACGCCGGAGATCCGTATTTATCAATGTAATACTGGAGGGGCTTTCTGAGGCGAAGTACAGCTACTCCACATTCGTGTTTGATAGGGTCGCTCATGGTTAGTTACCAATCAAGGAATTTAATAATTTCTGCAATGTTATTCAATATTTCCGGCCTAAAGAAAAACCACAACAAACCGGAGGTGAAAATAGTTGCAATTATCCGCTGACTGACAGGGATTCCTACCTGAAGGTCGCTTATTTCTTGTTTAAGAAAAAAGAAATAAGGGATTTTCAGATAAAAGAAAAGGGAGAAAATAACACTCAAAATCGCTACGATCAAATAAGTAAGCATCACCGGATCACCCACCTGCTGATACCAGTCCCACATCACTGTAAACAGGTAAAATTTAGCAGTGAACCCTACTGTGGGTGGAAGGCCGATCAAAGCGATCATCACTACTACCATCAACCCACCCATATAAGCCTCGGTTCTTGAAAGTCCCGAGAAATGATTGATCTCTGTTTTGCCATGAATTTCGAAAACGGAAACCAGATAAAATACAGCTACATTCATCATGGCATAAACCACCGCATACCAGGCAAAGGCCACCGCACCATTTTCAAACGGAATGAGCAAGGTCACTAAAATAAACCCTGAATGCGCAATGGCTCCGTAAGCAATCATCCGCTTAACATTGGTCTGCCCCAAAGCGCCGAGTGTGCCAAGAACTATTGTGGAGATGCCGATAACTGAAATGGTGACGTACAGCCAGTAAAGTTCCTGAACCCCCACAGTCATGAGGATTCGGTGAAGCAACACAAACCCGCCCAACTTTGGAACTACTGAAAGTACCATTACGGCATCAGTTGGTGCTTCCTGATAGGCAGAGGGCACCCAAACGTGAAATGGAACAGCACTCACCTTGAAGAGTATTCCGCCAATAAAAAGTAAAATTCCCACATTCAGCAGCACCGGATCTCCCGTCAGGTGAAGATCCATTTCAGAAAGTGACAGAGTCCCCGTGAAGCCATAGATAAGCGACATTCCGTAAAGCGCCAGTGCAGATGTGACGCCACCAAAAATGAGGTATTTCATTCCAGCCTCAAAAGCGCCCTTCCTAAAATTGAAATTGGTGAGCATGTAGGCCGAAAACGATGTGAGCTCTACCGCCAGATAGATCACCAGGAGGTGATTGGCAGAGAGCATCAGAGTACTACCTAATATCAGAGAAAGAATCAGAAAATAATACTCTGATCGGTGTTTTTCGGCTGTAGGAAAAAACACTATCCATAGTGAGGTCACACCAAACAGAAGTTTCATGATTTGCCCCATTGAATCAGTCACCAGCGTTTGGTTAAATAAAAATCCAGAAACACCATCTACCTGAACCAACCACATGGCCACCAAGATGACCATCACGTAGATCACCCGACTCACCAGGGTTTGCTTCCATACAAGACCGGCCATCAACAGAATAAGGGCACCTGCAGCCAGCGAAATTTCAAAACTCAGGCCTGAGAGACTGTCTAAAATATTGTTGAGCTGATTGGTGAGCATGGTCTATTTATTTAGGAAATAGTGCCCCTGATCCAACACACGCTCTACAAAAAACTGAATGGAATTGTCGATAGGATCAAGAATCAGAGATGGAAACACCCCGAAAAGCACCACCAATACTGCCAGCGGAGCCAGCATCAACCATTCCCGAATAGTGAGATCCCGCATTAAAGACTCCCATTCGCGCTCCCTGGTCCAGAACTTACCAAAAAACATCCGCTGAAGGGTCCACAGATAATACCCGGCTGAAATGATAATTCCAAGCACAGCAACCATACCTATCCACCTTGGGAATACGCCCGTGAGCGATTCTGTGCCGATGGCCCCCATAAGTACCAAAACTTCTCCAACAAATCCGGAGAGCCCGGGCAGCCCCAAAGAGGCAAAAAAGAATAAAACCACAAAAAAGGTATACTGTGGCATTTTGCTGGCGAGGCCACTCAGGTTTTCAATTTGCCGATCATGGGTGCGGTCATAGATCACCCCTACTATCAGGAACAATGCTCCGGAAATAAAGCCGTGGGATACCATCTGAAACAATGAACCAGAAACGCCCTCACTGGTGATCGCTGCCAGACCAAGCAGGACAAACCCCATGTGGGAGACGGAAGAATAGGCAATCAATTTTTTAATGTCATTCTGAGCCATGGCCACCAGGCCACCATAGATAATAGAGATCAACCCAATGACGGCCACCGGATAAGCCATGGAGATTGCTGCATCCGGGAAAATCGCATAACAAATCCTGAAAAGACCATACCCTCCTACTTTCAAGAGCACCCCTGCCAGAAGTACAGAAATGGCCGTGGGGGCTTCCACGTGGGCATCCGGCAGCCATGTATGGAAAGGCACAGCGGGTAGTTTGATCATAAACCCAATAAGCAACAGGATAAAAGCCACAGACCTCAGAGGCATCCCCCAGAGCACATATCCACTTTCCGGGGACAGCAGTGTATTACTCAGATAAATACCGTCCATCATCTGGATCAGACTAAAAGTATTCGTTTGTGCCTCGGCACCATCTATACTCCCTACCGACAGGTACAGACCGATCATCACGATGAGGATAAACAACGAACCCAGAAGGGTATATAAGAAAAATTTGATTGAAGCGTAAGACCTCCTCGGCCCTCCCCATATTCCGATGAGGAAAAACATAGGAAGCAACATGAATTCAAAGAAGACATAGAAAAGGAAAAAGTCGAGTGAGGCGAAGCACCCGATCAAACTCCCGCTCAAAATGAGATAAAGCATGAAATACCCCTTCACTTTAGTGGTCAGCTTCCAGGAGGAAACCACACCGATCACCAGCAAAATGGTACTCATCACAATGAGCGGCATGCTGATGCCATCCACGCCCACCGAATAGTCCACCTGAAGAGATCCATAATTGCCCAACTGAAGTGAAAACCAGGGTGCCAACTCCACATACTGGAAAGCCTCAGCCCAGGACTTTGGCTGAATGGAGCCATCAAATCCAAAAAACAGGATCAGGCCAAAAACCAACTGTACCAAGGTGGCTCCCAATGCAATCCACCGAATGGCCTGACGCGAAGAAGCCGGCAAGACCCCCACCACAAAAGCGGCAGCCAATGGCAAAAAAATCATCCAACTAAGCAGGTAGTTCATCATATTTTCTACTTAACTAATATTGAGACCACAGCACAAGCAGCAACAGCAGGAGCATCATCCAGATAAGCTGATTCTGAACCTTGCCCGATTGTATTTTGCTAAACATTCCCCCCACACCTCTGAATAGCCAGGCCACGAAATTAACCAGTCCATCCACAACTTCACGATCGATCACCGCCAAAGCTTTACTAAAAACCACAGTGGACACTCCCGCTGCATTAACTAACCAATCAATCACCTTCCGATCAAAAACACGGGCTGCCCCCGCCATCTTTATATAATTTCTTGATAGACCGTCGTAAACCCTTTCCAGGTACCATCCCTCAAAGGTCAATCGGCTGTACCACTTCGTTGGCACCTGGGCCATCTGATAGCTCAAAGTGCGCATTGACCCGGGTCTAAAGAAAATGTAGCTGATCGCTAAACCGGCAACGGCCAGCGCTATAGATAGTATCATGGTCCAAATCTGGATGCTCCCATGTCCATGGTCTACGGTGTTTCCAAAAACAAAGGACCCCAGCCACCAACCATTGGCATCCAGTGGACTGAGTGCGTTGGCCAGCCAAAGTGCTCCAGCTGACAAAACGATTAACGGAACCTTCACCAGCCCCAGTGGCTCCATATGCGGGAGCTTTTCAATCGCAGTGCGGGGATTCCCATAAAAAACCAAAAGGATTTGCCGCCCAATATAGATGGGGGTAAGCAGTGCAGTAATAAATGCCAGGTCTGACACCAGATAAGCCAGCCAGTACCCCTGGGCAGAATGCCCTATCGCCCAGAGCCAGACCCCGGACAAAATACCTTCTTTGGACAGAAAACCTGATAACAATGGGAGTCCTGAGAGTGCGAGGCCACAGATGATAAACGCGATATGGGTAAAAGGCAATACTTTTCTTAACCCACCCATCATTCGCATGTCCTGAGCATCAAAGGCGGAATCGTCATGCTTAAGGGTGTGGAGGTAATGAATAACCGCACCAGCCGCCAGAAACAGTCCCGCCTTAAAAAAAGCATGGGTCCAGAGGTGAAAAAGGGATGACTCATGAGCTCCTGCTCCAATGCCCATCACCATATAACCAAGCTGTGAGATGGTAGAATAAGCCAATACCTTCTTGATGTCATGCTGGGTGAGTGCGGAAACTGCCGCCATAAATGCCGTCACTGCACCAATGACAGCCGTGGTATTCAGCACCATTGGAGACAAAAACGGCACCACACGAATCAGCAGATAAACACCCGCCGCCACCATAGTGGCAGCATGGATCAGCGCCGACACTGGCGTTGGGCCGGCCATCGCTTTTGGCAACCACCCCGAAAATGGAAACTGCGCAGATTTACCCAGCGCGCCAATCATCAGACCAAAGCCTGCCAGATTTACCAGCAAGGAGGAATCTCCTCCAATAAGAGAAGACAAAAATGGCTGGTTGAGCTCAGTAATCATCAAAATCACGCCTATCAGCAGGCCTGCATCGGCCACCCGGTTGATCATAAAAGCTTTCCTGGCTGCAACGGCTTTCTCTTTATCCTCAAACCAGAACCCAATCAGCAGGTAAGAGGAAAAACCAACCAGCTCCCAAAAGATGAAAATGAGAAGAAAATGATCTGCTGCCAGCAGCCCAATCATCGAAGAAGTGAAAAAACCGAGTTTGCCAAAATACCGATGAATGGCCCGGTCATGACTGAGATAATGCGCAGAGAAAAGATGCACCAGCAGGGACACCAGACAGACCAACCCAATCAGCATCGCACTGATCCTGTCTATGGCCCACCCAAGTTCATATCCGGGAAGCCACTCCCACCGAACCACAACGCTGGCTTCATAACTCTGGTAAATCAAAAAACCAGCCATTACCGCTCCAGGCAGCATACCTATCAGAGAAAGTCTGCCAGTATTCTTTGAGCCTGAAAGGTAAGTAATGATTCCACCCAAGAGGGGGAAAATAAGAACAAGCAATATGTAGATGGCTGAGGTCGTCATTAGTTCTCCAGCGTATTTAGATCATCCAGATCAGACGAATCGTAGGTTTTGTAAATATTGAGCAGGATAGCCAGGGCAATGGCTGCCTCTGCTGCTGCAATCACCACCGAAAAGATGGCAAAAACCTGCCCGTTCAGGTCCGGATCAAACTTTGAGAAGGCCACCAGATTCAGGTTGGCTGCATTCAGCATCAGCTCTATTCCGATCAACACGAAAACAGCATTCTTTTTGATCAACATAATGAGCAGTCCGCTGCACAGTAAGAAAGCCGATAGGATCAAATAATAAGTTAAAGGAATCTGAGTCATGCGTTTCCTGATTTTTTAGCCAGAAATGCCGCCCCCACCAGTGCTCCCAAAAGCAAGAATGCGATCACCTCAAAGGCAATCAAATGATCTGTGAGGAAGAGAACACCGATTTTCCTTACCTGATCCATACCCGAAACTTCAGCATTCGGCCATGTCAGCCCAGAGCTCAGTGTCCATTTGGTCAACAACAAAAAGAAAACGGCGCATACAGTCCCGCCCAGCACCACACTTCGGTGTTGAGTAAACACACCCTCATCACTTACTCGTTTGGTGAGCATAATTCCGAAAATAAGCAGTACAATGACCCCTCCGGCATAAATCATGATCTGCACCACCGCCATCAATTCCGCATGAAGCAGCACATAAGTAGCCGCCAGTCCCAACAATGAAATCACGAAAGCAAACGCCGCCCGAATGATGTTTTTGGTAAACAGGAGGTACAGGACGGGCACTACAATCATTAGTCCGAAAAACGCTGTAAATACATCACTTATCCCCATCGTCATCTTTTGGTTTCTTAGGAATCATCGGCCTGGGCTTAAACTTGGGCTTGTTCTCTGGCTTGTCAGTCTCGCCATCGGCGGCCTTGGGTTTCAATACCGGCTTCATCGCAGGTTTTTTCATGACCGGCCGAGGCTTTTCTGTCTCCGCTGGCTTAGTGGACTGCTCCTCATTAGCGGCAGGTTTTGGCTTCATGACCGGCTTTGCCCCCGCTGGCTTAGGTGCCATTGGTTTAGGGCGCATCACGGCTTTGGCTTTCACAGGCTCACGCTCAGAGTCCCCTTTCGCAGCAGCCTTGGCTGCCGCCTTTTTCTCCTCAAACGCTGCTAGCTCTTTTCGCTTCTGCGCGATCTCCGCCAGACTCATCTCAGCAAATGAGTACACATGATCATTCACATCAAACTCACTGAAATCATAAACCTTGGTCATGGTGAGACACTCCGTAGGACATACAGTCGTGCATAGGCCGCAAAAGCAGCATTTGGACATATCTATGTCAAATTTCGCGGCGTGAATCCGTTTGGGTGTACCGTCTGAGGTCATCCCAAAAGTCTCAGGAGCCAATATGGGGTCTATCTCGATACAATCTACCGGGCATACTTTGGCACACTTATCACATACAATACAGTCATCGATCTCATTATGCAGCCGATAGCGGGCATTGTCGGGCACAGGTAAAGACTCATAAGGATACTCCAGCGTCACGATCCCTTTGTCCGCATCAAAATACTTTTCATCGGCTACCCCTATAGGGGTTCTTGATTTCCTGGCATCCGCCAAATAGCCAAAAGTGAGCTTTAAGCCCTCACTCATGGTGCTAAATGCCTCTTTGATATTTTTAAAGTATCCACTCATAACATCCACAGTTTCCAAATGCCAACCACAAACAACAACAGAATAGCTGCCGGAGTTAAATATTTCCAAGATAATGACATCAACTGATCTACCCTTAGTCTGGGATAAGTCCATCGAATCATCATCTGCAGAAAAATGAAGAAAGTCCCCTTACTCACCAGCCAAAATGCACCCCATACAGGGCTTGTAGTCCAGTCGGCCAGCTTTAAGACACCCACATTGGGCAAAGGTGTGTTCCAGCCACCAAAAAAAAGAATGGCCGCCAGAAAAGATACCAATAGCATCATGGCATATTCGGATAGCATGAATATACCCCAGCGAAAGCCACTATACTCCGTGTGATAGCCCCCGATCAGCTCAGACTCTGCCTCCGGCAGGTCAAAAGGCACCCTATTGGACTCCGCTAGTCCTGAAATGAAAAAGATCAAAAACACTACCCACATAAAAGGCATGGTGAAGACGTTCCAGCTAAGAAAGCCACCAATACCGGTCACCTCCAAAGATGATATGCCCAGGAAGTAACGCGGAGCTTCTCCCAAAATACCCTGCTGCTGTGTAATGCTTTGGAGGTCCATGGTCTGCGCATACATCACCACAGCCAGCACCGACAGTCCGAGTGGTATCTCATAGGAAACAATCTGTGCTGCTGAGCGCATGGCTCCATATAGGGAATACTTATTATTAGAACCCCAGCCAGCCATCAAAATCCCCAGAACATCTATGGAAACGATGGCCAGAAGATAAAACACCCCTACCGAAAAGGCCGGAGGAAAGGCCTCAGTAGTCAAAGGGAGTGCCGCAAAACCTCCAAAAATAGAAGCAAATATGAGGATGGGCGCGAAAAGAAATAATGCTTTGTCAGCTGCCTTTGGCCGAATGTCTTCCTTCTGCAACATTTTCAACAGATCAGCTACTGTTTGAAACAAGCCCTTTGGGCCCACCTCCATCGGACCGAGGCGGTTTTGTACGAACGCAGCGATCTTGCGCTCACCGTACACGCCCACCACGACAAACCCCAATAAAAACGGCAAAAAGAATAAAAAAGTGATCATTAGCCCTAAAACATCGGTCTTTCTAAAAATGTTAGCGGCTAAGTTAAACGAAGACACTGACAAGCAGAAAAGTTTGCCTATTTCTCATCAAAGGACACCTCTCATTGGAAAATCATTAATATGAAATATGGATGTTCCTCAATCTTTGCAAGAATTAAAAAAAGAAATAAAATTATGCTATATCTTCCTTTTAAAATATAATATTCTGATTTTAATGATTAATTTTGTTCTGTTGTTATATAAAAACTGGAATTTACAGAACCATAAAACAGCAAAAATATGAAGAGGATATTAATGTTTTTTTTGGCCGTTACTGCAAGTACTGCACTACTGGCCCAGTCAGGAGATGAAGAGATGTTTCACTTCAGAGCCATGGAAGATAAACTGGATGATTCCGCCATCGATTTGGCATTCATCAGGGGTCACTTCATGGGAGAGGAAGTAGCTAAGAAACTTTACTTGCTCCGTGAGCGATACACCTGGGTAGAAGAAGAATCTTCGACCAACCCTACACCAAAAACCTATATAGATAAGCCTGCTATCTATAATTCGGTGAAGAAACTGGAGCGATTCTACAAAAAAGGAATCAAGAAAGGATATATCAAAGAGGAAATTGCCATCGCCGAGTTTCAACAGATTCTGGACATAGCCATCTTCATCAGAAACCAACAAACTGCGGAGTTTGAAGACCTGCTGAGTAAGCTCAAGGAAGACGAGCAAATTGTGGGGATGTACACTAAAAAAGTCCTTTTAAGCTATTAAGTAAAAGATTTCTCCAATTTAGTCATGAGAGCCAGCGTTTACGCTGGCTTTTTTATTGTCCTTTTTGGTAACTTCCCCATATTATGGCGCACCCAATTATCATCATGGGAGTATCCGGCAGCGGCAAGACGACCATCGGCCACATGGTCGCTGATCGACTCGGTAAGACTTTTCTGGATGCAGATGATTTCCATCCGGAAGAGAACAAAACCAAAATGGCCAATGGCATACCTCTCAATGACGATGACAGACTCCCTTGGCTTCAGACACTGAAAGAACAACTCATATCTGCTCCGGGCGTAGTGCTGGCTTGCTCAGCCCTCAAGGCCAGCTACCGTTTCATTCTGGATCCCAACCACGCCTATTCCTGGATTTATCTGGATGGTAGCAAGGAACTGATCTTTGAAAGACTTAAAAAGCGTGCAGGTCATTACATGAAAGAAAACCTCCTTGACAGTCAATTTGAGACACTCGAAGTACCTGCCGATGCACTGAAGGTCAGCATTGATCAGCATCCGGATGAAATTCTTTCAGTCATTCTCAAATCATTGAAACCGTAGACTACTTTTTGATGATCCTGCGTATGAGGTGAAAGGATTCTCCTTTGATTTCCAAAAGGTAAATCCCGGCGGGCCACTCGTTATGGATTTCCATTTTATGGCTACTCAAAATAAGCTGACCGCTCATATCGTAGACCATTACCGATCTAAACCCACCCTTTAAATCATTAGGAATTTTGATGCTGAACTGATCCTCAACAGGATTTGGTACAATCATAATCTCAGGCCATTCGGTTAGGCCCAGGACCACAAACGGATCTGACCAAACGGAACAGCCTGCGTCACCTACCGTGAGCGCTACCTCATAAGTACCGGCTCCATACACCACAGAGGGGCCGGTTTCTCCTGCCATAAGCTCACCATCGAGGTACCAGCAAATGTCTGCATCTGTCTCTGCAATTTGCAGGTGACCATCCACTAAATTGATCACAGGCTTTTCCGGAAGCTCATATTGATAGCCTACTGTGATTTCCTGAGAAAACTCACAGCCATTGCCATCAAACACCCTCACCTCGTAGCTACCAGCTTCATCCTTCTCCAGGACCTCACCGGACAACTGCTCTTCGCCTGCCCAAAACGTATAAGCCCCTGACCCGCCAGCTCCTGTCATAGTCAGCTGACCTGAGGAATTTTTGGCACACAAAAACCCGGTAGTCTCATAGGTGAAGTACAGCGAGTCCGGCTGATCAATCGTCAAGAAGTATTGCAACTCGCATTCATTTTCATCTTTGATCGTCAGAAGGTGATCACCCGAGCCAAGAGAAAAGGTGGAGGTATTGGTGAACCCCATTTCGTCTATCTGATAACTGAGCGCTCCACTCCCACCCGAGGCCTCTGCATCTACGGTTCCTTCGCCTCCAAAACAGTTAGCGTCAGTGACCACTACCTCTACAGCAAGCGGCTCTGGGGAGAGGACTTCAAAGTCTTCTGTCAGAATACATTCATTATCTGTGCCCTCCAGCGAAACCGTATGTATCCCTGCGGATAAGCCCGAAGCATTGTTGCCAGATAACGACTGGCCATCCACACTAAACTGGTAGGCACCTCCGCCCGAAACTGTAAAGGTGGCTGAACCATCAGCAGCAGCATGACAGGAAGTAGGTTGCACACTTTTATTTAGCACCCTGCTCTCAATAGTCAGTGACTCACTGTAAGTCCTGTCTAATTCATCTTTGACAGTGACCGTATATGCACCCGCTGCCAGGTCGCCAAACTCACCATCAGACACAAACGTCTCACCATCCAGGCTAAAGGTATAATTCTGAGTACCACTGGTTTGGACGGTTATCATACCGTCATTGGTATTGGGGCAGGTGTATGGCGTGGCTTCCATTTTCACAAAGGCCTCAAGTCGAATATTATCGATATAAAGGTTATTTCCGTACCCGTTGGTCGTTCTAAATGCTACCTCCGTACCTTCCAGATTTTCGGGCACAGTAAACTCCAGCGATACGGACTTCCATTGCCCCGAGGTGGGCGAAAAGGAGCCCGTTTGTGCTGGTTTGGTAGCCAGTCCGGCGCCTGATTTATCCCACAGACTCACCCACTCCGCCTCACAGCTACCCCGATACAAAACAGCCATGCGGTCAAAATAAGTATCATCATAATAGGTATAGGCATAGTCGAAAGTAAGGCGATAATCCCGGGAGAAGGAATTATCCACCAGCGGCAAAACCAGATAATCCTCTGCCCCCACTACTCCATATTCATAGAAATTCACAAAAACACTCTTTTGCCCCTCTGACGAAACCCCCAAAACCTGCTCAAAGGTCTTCTGTCCGTCTTCATTGATCACTTCCAGGTCAATTCCGGAGCCTTCAAATCTGGCCACCTTAGAGATCAATGTAGTCTGAGGAATAGCAGCCACCAACACCTGATCTTCCATGAGAAGGGTGTCCTTATTTCCCCCTGTACCAGACACAATGAGCCGCACGTCAAATACCCCTCCGGTTTCGTAAAGCACCTCCGGATTTTGAGCCGTGGAGGTTTCCGGAATCCCTCCTTCAAAATACCAACTCCAGCTGGTCGCATTGAGTGACCGGTCGTAAAAATTGATGGATGTACCGGCGCAAGCTTCCGAGAGATTTTGAGTAAAGTCTGCGGACACAATTTTCTTATACAAGTAAGATCGATAGGCATCATAGGCCTGATTGATCCTTGAATACTGCCCATCCGAAAAAACATCCCGACAAAACTTGAGGGAGTAAGACATGATATTTCTGGGATCCGGCGTGAAAGGATCGTTATTGGCGTCCACGCTCGTACCAGTATAGATACAACTCGCATTCACATTGGATCCGCCCAACTGAGGATCTGCGGGTGTATCACAAAGCTCGTCTCCGGCGGTCTCACAGTTGACGCGAGCCACCAGCTCATCGGTAAGTTGGCTATTGGAACTGCCATGGGTATGATACAGGGTAAAATAATGGCCTATTTCATGCGGGAGTGTACTCCCATTGACTGCACAACTATTGTCCATAAGTACACGGTCTGGCCCACCGGGGAAATAGGCATATCCGCAATAGCTACCCCCCTGACTATCTCCTACCGAGTTGGCAAAATAGATATTGATGGTTTTGGCCACATCGTACTTTGCACCCATAGCCACTTCATCATCTGTATTGAAGTCGAAATATTCGGAATCATGAATCTCGGTGATTCCAGCTAAAAAAAATGCCAGATTAGCGTGACTATAATAGTCATTCAGCACGTCCATAGCATCATTGAGTTCCTGTTCGGTCATGCCTCCTGTACCATCTGTCCTTCTGATCAGGTGGGCAGTAATGGCTACATTTTGCACAGGCACATCAGCCATTCGGCCGCCCGATCTCACATCCGGATGAAAATCCCTGAGCAGCTCAAGCTGTCGCTGGGTAACCACCGTAGCACAAGGCTGCAGCTGGGCATGAAGCTGGCAGGCAGCAGTGAAAGCAAAAAAGAAAAGAATTTTTTTCATATCTAACCTGGCAACCAGCCTACCACCATCCCTTCCAGTCGGAAAGAAAGCGGCTCTGCAAGCCCATCTATTGACACATCGTTTAATACTACATTTACCCGATAGGTGACACCCTTGAGGTATAGATCAAGATCTTCCTGACTCAGGGTAATATAAACCACCCCAGTCGTAGCCGGTACACGTTGAAGCTCCCTGGGTTTCACGGAGGGCATCACGTCATTGCAAAGCATGGAAGAAATGTCCAGATCAAATGCTCTGTACTCCACCGACAGACCATCCTCCCCCACTCGGAAAGTATTTTCCCGCCCAAGGGGCATCACCTTATCATCAACAAAAACCCTCAGATATCCCGTTCCTGACTGGTGGAGCACAAAAACCTGAAACTGACCACAGGAAACTGTAGCTCCGGTAAAAGGCCCAAAATCATCCAGAGGCTGCTGAGAGGGCGGGGGTGTGCAGGCACAGGCCAAAAACCACATGAAGGCAATGAGGGGCTTTTTCATAGGTACACCAAATTTAGCGGAATAGGGTTTCTGGCATGATTAGACCATTACACTTTCTGTCTGTACACTGGCAGGAAGTTCAACGACAAATTCGGTGCCCACATTTTCCTGGCTTTGTACATAGATGCGACCATTATTGACCTCTATGAACTCATGAACAAGCTGCAATCCCAATCCCAGCCCCTTTTCACCCGCAGTACCATAGGTACTCTTGTCATCTTCCAGCATAAAAATATTCTCAACCTTCTCCTCCGTCATACCCACACCTGTATCCACGACGCGGATCTCCACCATTTGATCCTTAACCTTGGCAGTAAGCTCCACCTTGCCACCTCTGGGAGTGAATTTCAAAGCATTATTGACCAGATTTCTCAAAATAGTCATGGTGGTATTTCGATCCGCCCAAAGTGAAATATCTGGATCAATATCCGCAGACAAAGCGATCCCTTTTCCCCTGGCCATGTTACCCAGTGTGGCCACCAGCTCCTCGGCCATCTCTTTGAGGTTGAGCGCTTCAGGCGCATAAGAAAACTGCCCCTGTTGTTTCATCGCCCAGCTGAGCAGGTTATCCAGCAGGTTGGATAACTCGTCCACTGACTTGTCAATGTCATCAGCCACTTCCAGAAGCTGATCCGGCTCTCTGGAGGCCACAAAGTATTTGATCAGCGAACTGATCCCATGAAATGAATTGATTGGACCCCGGAGATCGTGAGAAATGATTGAAAAAAACTTATCCTTGGTTTCATTGAGTGTCTCCAATACACGTTTTTGTTCCTCCAGCACTACATTGATTCGCGCCTTCGATCGGTAATAACTGAAGCTGACATAGGCCAGAATGGTCAGGATGATTGCAATCAATGTGGCGGTGGTGACGATGATCTGATGATTTTTCTGCTCAGCCTTCAGTAAGTCCACCTCCGCCTGTTTCTTCGCCAGCTCAAAGGCCCCTTCCAGGTTCTCGATTCTGTTATAGATTTCATCGTTGGAGATACTGTCTTTCAGGGCAACATACTCCTGATGGTACCTATAAGCGGATTCATAATCAGCACTCATCGCATAGATATCTGCCAATCTCAAGCTATTGTCTCTGATCTCAGCTTTTAGTCCATATCGCCTGGAAATAGACATACTCGAATCTGCAAATTCCTTAGCGTCACGAAGCAGTCCCTTTCGCTGATAAATCTCCGCCATGTAAGTGAGAAAAATGGCGCTTCCATAGTGATCTTCCAGCTTTTCCAGCTCCCGGATGGAGGCTCTCACATTCCGCTCCGCCTGCTCAAGGTCTCCCTGCTGCGCCTGTACCAGACCAATATTCCCCAAATTATAAGCAAGCCCCGACCGATCACCACCCATTCGCTCATAGATCCGCTTCGACTCCTGAAAACAGACCAATGCCGAGTCGTACATATTAGACATATAATACTCATCGCCCATATTGAGTAAAATGGTAGCCAGTAAAACACTGTCCTGAGAGGTGAGTTGACCGAGCGCCTCCTTATAATAGAGAAGAGAATTGTTATGGTTTCCCAAAATGGAATAAACATCCGCCAAGGCCGTGTTGGCTCCAGCCTCCCCTTTGATATACCCCGACTTCTCTGCATAGTCCAACGCTTTGAAAAGAGAGTATATAGCCACATCAAAGTCACCCATGAGCCGATAGGCCTGGCCCTGATTTAAATAAGCATGATGCAGAAACTTGAGATCCTGTATCTCTCTGGCCTCCTCCATGAGGAGGTCAGCAAATTTCAGTTTCTTTTGGGGGTCTGTTTGATTATTGGCGATCAGGGTAAGAATTCTCAGACGAGCAGTGTCTTGCCGAGGAAATCTATCAGCTACCTCGATAAGGCTATCAGCCACCGACTGATCCTGACCAATGCCCAAAAAGGGCAATAATGAAAGGAATGTTGCTAGTAGAATATGATAGCCTTCTCGATTCATCATATATGAAGGTAACTACTTTCGATCAAAATAGGCTTTCTCCAATCCATTTTAGCTTATCGGTAACGGTAGCCTCACAATAAAGGTGGTGCCCATGCTCTCTGCCGTTTCCACATCAATACTTCCCCCATTCATCTCCACAAACTCATGTACCAACTGTAAGCCCAGGCCGAGCCCCTTCTCCCCGGCCGTCCCATAGGTACTTTTCTTATCGTGAAATTTAAACAAAGTACCCAGTTTACTCTTGGGAATCCCCACCCCGGAGTCCGCAATACGAATCACCGCGAGTCCATTCACAGTCTTGGCGGATATCCTTACCTGACCCTTTTCCGGGGTGAATTTCAGTGCATTGTTCACCAGATTTCGAAGAATGGTCATGGTCATGTTTTTATCTGCCCATACTTCCAGGTTCTCCTCCACTCTGGTTGAAAGCTCCACATTTTTTGCCTTGGCCATGTTGCCAAGTGTTTTAACAATCTCTTCAGCCATTTCTCCCAGACTGAGCCTTTCGGGATTGTTTGGAAAATGTCCCTGCTGCTGCATGGCCCATGTAAGAAGGTTGTCCAGCAGATTGGATAAGCGCTCCACGGATTCGTCTATGTCATCGGCGATCACCATTAGTTGATCAGTTTCTTTGGTTTGCACCAAAAACTTGATCATTCTGCTAATCCCGAAAAATGAACTGACAGGGCCCCGAAGGTCATGGGAGATAATAGAAAAGAATTTGTCCTTGGTCTGGTTGAGTGATTCCAGTTCGCGGTTAATTCTGGATTTGGTCTGATAGTACTTGTAAATAATCCCGGCCAACACCACCAACACCAGCGCAAAAGCCCCAATGACAACCATGATCAATTGTTGGATTCTCTTCTCTGCGGTCAGTACATCCACCTCAGCCTGCTTTTGACCCACCTCATACCTAGTCCGCATATCCGCCAGGTTCTGGATCATGGCCAGATTGCGAATACTGTCTCTGTAGACAATGTGCTGTTGGTAAAACTGAAGGGCTTTTTCAAAATCACCTACATGAGTATAAAATTCACTCATTTTCAAACTCCCATCGCTAATCTGCTCCTTGAGCCCGCGCTGATGAGCCAGTGCCAGTGCTTCTTCCACCAGATCCCTGGCCTGATGGATTTGATTCTTTTGGAAATAAACATCCGCTAAATGAAACTGATAAGTGGTAATCGTACCGGCATCATTTCCCATCGACGATTTGTACTCCAAAGCATTAGATAGTTGCTCTTCCGCCAAATCGAGGTTCCCAAGACGAGCATTCACCATGCCAATATTGCCGGTAATTACCTTGGTGAGGTATTCTCTTTTGAGTTCCTGAGCGAAAAATTCCGCTTTTTGATAGTACTTAAGCGAAGAGTCGAGATAATCATTGTTGTAGTATCCTTCTGCGAGATTGTTGTAAGCAATGACCTGCCTTATAGAGTCCTGATGATCTCCGGTTTCGTATTGCCCGATGCACAAGCTGAAATAATGGGCAAGTTTTTCAACGTCTCCGATTTTACCATAAAGCGTACCGATAAGACTGTTGACCATCGCCACATCCTTTTTGGTAAGATGCTCGCCAATTCGGAGTGCCTCAAAAAGGTATTCCAGTGCTGACTCATAGCTACCCTGGGATTTATAAGCCTGACCCAGATATACATTGGCCCAGAACTTATTGGAATGATCAGCCTCCTGAGCCTCCTGCAGAAGCCTGTTGCCATAGAAAATGGTAGAATCATCGTTATTGACCGAATGCAGCAAAATGGACTTGAGCACCTTGATCTTTTCCTCATAATCCATGTTTTGAAGGCTTATTCCCTTCAGGCTATCGAGTTTATCACTAGCCCGCACGCATGAACTCAAAAGGAGTGTCAATAATAATAGTAAAGTGAATCTTGTGGTCATTCAGCTGGAAAGATAACAAGCAGGTGGTAAAATACCACCTGCCAAAACATGTTATGCACCATACAGATTGCTATCCTGGAGGACACTCAGGGTCACAGTATTTCAGATCGGGATCCACAGAAATGGCAGTGGTCTCTCCCGCCGGGATCACGTTGATGGTATACTTCGTCTGCGCTCCTTTGATAGCATTGGATTTTACTTTCCCGGTCTTCTCCTTCTTATCTCCTATAAGGGGAGTGTCAATGATTTCATCATTGTCCAGATCCACCGTAATATCATCGATGCTACTATCGTATGCCACCCAGGTAATTTGCGAATTCTTACCCAAAACGGATTGCGGGGATTTGGCTGAGACAATTCCCCAATTGTCCTTGTCTGTGCTCCACCAGAGGTCCTTTTTCTGATAGGTCAGATAAATTTTAATCTTCTTAGCCATTAGTTATGTTGGTTAGCGGTTAGAAAAAATGAGTTAAGCGTAATTACCTTCAATATATCAAATGATACACTTTTCGCGGCACATCATCCCCAAAAACCGTCACTTGAGTTGCAAAAAACCAATGTCACAACCCCGTCAACCCTACTTTTCTACAAATAACGGCAGACTCACCACAAAGGTGGTCCCCTTTCCCGTTTCGCTCTCCACTTCGATGCTACCTCCGTTCATCTCTATAAATTCATGCACCAACTGCAACCCAAGCCCAAGTCCTTTTTCTCCTGAAGTGCCATAGGTACTTTTCTTATCCTGAAGCCTAAACAGGCTGTCCATCTTCTCCTTTGGAATCCCAACACCCGTATCAGATACCCGTATTTTCACCATTTGTTTATCTCGCTCCGCCGAGATGGTCACCTGCCCGCCCTCAGGTGTAAACTTCAGTGCATTGTTCACGAGATTTCTCAGGATGGTCATGGTGGTATTCTTGTCTGCCCAGAGTACAAGATCTGACTGCACGTCAGCAGAGAGGTCAATTTTCTTGCCTTTGGCCATAGTGCCAAGTGTGTTCACCAGCTCACCAGCCATATCGGCCAGATGGAGTTTTTCCGGATGATTCGGAAACTGACCCTGCTGCTGCATCGCCCAGGTGAGCAGGTTATCCAACAGCGTGGAAAGGCGCTCTACAGACTCATCTATGTCATCGGCTATCTCCAGCAACTGCTCAGTCTCTTTGGACTGCACCAGAAATTTGATCATTCTGCTAATCCCAAAAAACGAACTAACCGGCCCCCTCAGATCGTGGGAGATAATGGAGAAAAACTTGTCCTTGGTCTGGTTGAGTGCTTCCAGCTCCTTATTGATCCGGGACTTGGTTTGATAATATTGATAAATCACAATAGCCAGAATAAACAAAATGAATGCAAACGCAGCGATCGAAATCATGACCACTCGCTGAGTCTTCTTTTCTGCGGTGAGCAAGTCCACTTCCGCCTGCTTTTGACCCACTTCGAATTCCGTACGGATATCCGCCAGCTTTTTCACGGTGCTAGCATCTGAGATACTGTCTTTGTAGAGAAAATATTGCCTCAGGTAGCCCATCGCTTGTTGATAGTTTCCTTCTGCCTCATACAATTCCGCCAGTTTGCCATACGCATCTCTCATTTGCTCCTTCAGGCCAATATCTCGGGCCATCTTCAGCGATTCGTTGTAGATGGCTATTGCCTTATCGATCAACCCCTGGTCTACATAAATTTTCCCCAAATGGATAAGGTAATCCGAAATTCCGTAAGTATCTCCAAGTGGCTTAAGGATCTCAATAGCCTCCCTGAGATCAGCCTCGGCACCCTTATAGTCGCCTAGCTCCCGCTTGATGAGGGCCTTATTTCCAATACTATAGGCAATACCAATGGTCAGCTTGATCTCAATGAAAATGGCTTTTGCCTCATCATAATAGATGATCGCGGAATCATATTCCTTATTCTCATAATAGTTATAGCCTGTATTCAGCAGTGTCAGTGCCAATTGTTGAGTATCTCCGGTGGCACGAAAAATGTCAATGGCTTTGTTGTTAAAACTGATCGCATTGACAATGTCATTATCTCTCCTTAGAAAGGTATTTGAAATCTCGGCATATACTTCTCCCAGATTGGTTCTCAAATCATACTTCTCTGCTATGGTAGCGGATGCAAACAGGCTTTCCAAGGACTTCTCCAGGTCCCCTCTGAGCCTGTATCCTATACCAAGTGCACTATACCCATACTGTAAATGGTAATAGTCTTTTCTCTTTTCGGATAGCTCAATCAGCATGAGACTGTACTTAATCTTTTCATCAGGATTAGTCTCACTCAGGGTTATTTTCTTTAACACACTCAGCGAAACAGAATCCTCAATGATTCCTGGAAGGGTCAGCTTTAGACTGTCAGCCATTTTCTGATTCTGAGCGTAGCTGGCCAAGTACAGAAAAAAAAAGGTGGTGAACATCACCACCTTTCCGATTTGATTATTAGTCATATGTAAAAATCACAAAATTTATGGTTGCGGCACCTGAATGGTAGGATCTTTATCCACATTACCTCCATTTTTGATCTTATAATTGATGTCGTAGCCATTCAATGCAGGATTGGTTGGAGATTCCGGGTCGGTACTCACCACCCCACTATAGATTCTCTTTGTATTATCAGTGGCAGCAGGTTTGCTAGACCAAATATCTTTCCAATTTCCCCCTGACGTTTTCGTTTTGCCCACATTAATGTTATTGATCTTGTCAATGGAGTCATCTGCGCATGTCCACACAACCGTATCTCCAGGGTTCGCTCCCACTATGGAGGTTTCGGTCATATCCTGATAAGTTACATTGTCCGTAGAATACTGTAAATCTCCCCCAGAGTACTTCAAATAAATTGTAATTGTTGCCATTGTTTAGCTTGGTTTAGCGGTTAAAAAATTAGTTTATAATTTGATCGTCCAATATATCAAATGATATAGTTTTTCAAAGAACTTAATCCGCAAAAGGTTAGCTATTCATTTGTAATTCTTTGAAAAAAAAAGATTCCTCCAGGCACTATTATTCTATTTTGTGGTTCAGCACTGATTGATCTCAAGGTGCAATCCAACCTATGCGCACTATCTTTTGATATACTTTGGCATAAAAAAAGGTCTCCCAATTAAGAGAAACCTTTCTATCTACAATTCAATGTCTTACAATTAATAATTTTGGTTGATGTACCACTTGGCAGTGAGCAGTCTGGACACCTGAGAAGGGCTCTTCGCCAACTCAAGATTTCTATCCAAATGCTTCTTTATTTTGGATACGCAAGAAGCGATGAGCATTTGCTCCTCCGCATCAAATTCGGCTTGAAAACTGGAAGTCTGGGGCTGATTGGTGAAGGTTATCATAATCTTTTTCTTTAGGACATATCAAAACTCCTAAAAACCTCATCAATTAAAAACTGAACAGTTGCCAACAGGAAATATCAGGAGTGAATAGGGATTTTCAGCCCTTAATCAGAAATGCGAGATCATTTTCGATGGTTAAATGGCATTTTCACAGGCATATATAGTACTATTCTCATATTTTCCCTAAGAAACCAATACTACTTGAGTCAACTCCAAATTTAGATCATCTTAAAATCAAGCCGTTTACTGGCATCACCACAGTGAATGCCGCCCCTTCACCCTTCTTGCTAGATACCCGGATGCCCCAGCCATTTCGGGTGGCAAGCTCTGAACAGAGCGAAAGCCCTATGCCAGTCCCTTTCTCACCTGAAGTACCCATTTCAGAATCCATCACCACACGGCCCCTGATCTGCTCCAACCGCGACTCTGAGATCCCCACCCCCTCATCTCGCACTGTACAGACTATTGATTCTGATTCGGTCTGCACACTCACATAGATACTCCCTCCTTCACGGTTAAATTTCAGGGCATTGTTCAGCAGGTTTCTGATAATCACGCGAAGGTCATTTTCATGCACCTGCAAAATCACATCCGGAGACACCTCGTTGCGCAGTAATATTTGCTTTTTCCGCAAAATCTCTTTGAAAAGACCCGCGCTCTCTTCTATTAACTGATGCAGGCACACGGCACTCTTATGCGAGGGTGCTCCATGAAACTGAGCTTTGGCCCACGAAAGAAGGTTGTCCAGCATATGCGAAAGGCCTGAAAGGTTCTCCCTCACGCTCTGAGTATACCTTTTCATCTCTTCCTGGCTCAGCTCGCCATGATCCTGCAGGTAAAGTGTATTTTTCAAGGTATCAATAGGGCTCATCAGGTCATGGGCTATGATGGAGAACAGCTTATCTTTTGTCCGATTGAGCTCTCTAAGCTTATGCTCAGCCTCCTTTAGTTCTGTCACATCAGTCACAAATACTGTCACATACTCTACCTGATTATCCTCACCGAAAATGGGGAAATACTTGCCGTAGGAGTGCGTGAAAGCTCCGTTTTCCTGAGAAATATTCTGATAAAAATCCTGAGGGGTTCCTGCCAGACACTTCTCTATCAGCGGATCATGAAAAGCCACAATCTCATCGGGCAGTACATCTCTATAATGATGACCGATGATCTCTTGTATCGGAATCCCGAAAGCATCTTCATATTTCTTATTCACGATCAAATAATTCCCTTTTCTGTCCAGCATGGCCAAAAACAAGGGCAGGTTATTCAACAATGAATCCATCATTAGCTTGGACTTCTTCAGTTGTTCTTCGCTAGAGGTTAATTTTTCATTCAGGCGATCAGCCTCCTCTATAGAACGGGCCAGTTCATCTCTGAAAACTGCGCTAAAAAAATAAATCAGCAGAAACGCCACGCAATAGTTGAGGAGGGCAAACCAATAATCGGAGGGAAGGGGAATATCATGTGATATATACTTGAGGGCCTCCAGGCCACAGAGCGCAAGAAAAATGCAAGCGAAAACGCACCTTCTCCACCAACCCTCATAGAGAATCGGCGCTATGACTGATAGACCAATGATAATCACCTCGAGGTGTGTTTTTCTATCAATGAGGATGTTGGAGTAAGCCACACCGGATAACATAGCCAGCAGCCCAAATGTGAACAATGATGCTGCAAAGTGATATCTCCCACGGTTCAGCAATAAAATGACGGGCAAAAAGATCAGTAGAATGGCAAGTAAACAAGCAAGTGACTGAAGGACCAACCCAGAGAAACCATTGATGCACATGAGCGCCAGAGCCACCACTATGGCCACAAAGTTGACCTTCTTTAAGACCACAAACTTCCGCCTCTCTAACCCGGAAAGATCATCATGCACATTGATAAGAAACCTGGATAGCCCCATCACACCCTCCGTTATAAACGCTCATTACTGGATGTAGAAGTGAGTAAATCTCCTGACTATATAGTGTCTGAAGTGAGAGCTGGTGATCTCAAACTCCGAAATGGAAGTTTTCAATCCCACTTAAGATATACGATTTTATCGAAATATCAGGATTCGGGAGCAAAAGAATATGATCGTTCTTCAGGGTGCAGTCTATTGTCATTTTGAGAAGGTCTTGTTCAAAATGACAATAAAAAGGCTGCTTGCAGCTCTGCAAGTGGATCTCAACACACTGTATTACAGCAACTTAAAGCTATGATCCAATTCTGGAACGGGCTTTGGCATATAGAGAGCGTACCAAAAATTATGAAAGTTATGAAAACGTTTAAATCAATTTTAGCAGCGATTCTTATTGTAGGAACAGCAGGGTTTTTGATGTCCTGCGAAAGTGAGTTAGAATCCAAAGGTACCGCAAGCATTGGAGTCACCGATGCGGCCGTTGATGCCGAAAATATATCTGGAGTCTATCTCAAAGTAAATGAAGTGCAAGCCACAGCACAGGGTAAAACCAAAACGGTAGTGGCCTTTGATTCTCCGAAGACCTTTAATGTAATGGACTATCAGAATGGTGCTACCTACGATCTTGGTGAAGGCCAGATTGACGCAGGTAGTTACAGTGAACTGAGATTCATACTGGATGAAGGTTCTTATGTGAAGTTCAAAGATGGAACTACCGCTGACCTGGATGTACCTAGTGGTACTACATCCGGCTACAAAGTAAAAGGTGACTATGAGATCAACAGCGATAGCAGAACCAACCTTGTGGTTGACATTGACCTCAGAAAAGCTTTTGTGAAAACCGGATCTGGTGAATATAAACTACGACCCACTGCACGAATTGTGAATAAAGACCGATCTGCGGTCATCAACGGTACTGTGTCTGGTAATACTGCTGATAAAGTAGTGGTTTATGCCTACGAAAAGGGTACTTATAAAGAGTCAGAAACCGCTGAGCCAGCAGATGGCGAGTCAAGGTTTGAAAACTCCATCAACAGTGCTGTAGTAGCCAATGGTCAGTTCACAATGGCCTACATGGAAGAAGGCGAGTACGACCTGATTGCTGTGGCCTATGATGAAAACCCTGAAGAGGATACTTACGCTTTCAGAAGCGCCTCTGAAGTGGACATGATGGTAGCTGGCTCACTATTGAGTGTACTCAAAGTGGAAGCAAACGCTAACATCAACGTATTAATCAATCTTGATTTCTAAAAAGACCTTCAAACATTCACCTGTTTGAAATGAGAAGGCAGGGCATTACTGTCCTGCTTTCTCTTTTTATCCACCATCAAAAGCCAATCACCATGAAAAAATTCATACTCATACTCCTCCCGATATTAGCCCTGGCAGGCTGTCAAAGTAGAACTTACTACGGTGCCCAGAGCACCAATCTGCAGCGATTTGACGGATGGCAGGAAGAAAACGCTACCTTCCTGATGGAAGCCAATGACCTCACCCTCCTGCTTCAAAATCTCTCCACTCTGGCAATGACTGAAGCCAATCGCAGAGACACGTACCTCACTGCCGAAGAGGCTTATCCAGAATTTCAAAACCTCCTCTTAGACTTTAAAATAGAGGCCGCAGCCAGGCGAGTGAAACTCTCAAGTGTGCTCAGCAAACACAATGACCTCATCTACCAGCAGCTGAGAACCGCGCAGAAGGATGATTTTGACAGTCTCTATCAAAAAATAATGCTTCAAAAAATAGCTGAGCTACAGAGTATTTCAGAGGACTACACCCACAAAGGACACAATGAAGGCCTCAAAGACTTTAGTGAAAAAATCATTCACACCCTGTCACCACTAAATGAAAAGATAAAGGCGCTGGAAATGACCTGATCTCATGGCTTTTGATATAACACTTAGCGGAGAAGAGCGTTTATTTGTAGGATCATTACAAATAAGCGTGAAGAGAAGTCATATTGCCAATTTTCTGGGAATCCTGCTAATTATACTTACCATTTCCCTGGCAGGTGCAGGGTTCATCACCTATAGGAATCTAGAGGAGATTGTCTCCAAGCTGGAGACAGATGATCGCTCCAATGAGAACCTTCTCCAATACAAAGAGATATTGGTGAACCTGCACGATATGGAAAACCAGGTGGAGTCTTACGAGCTCACCAGTGATCCCAAATATATAGAAAGGTACAACCGGAGCATTTCGAGGGTATTTGCCCGTGTGGACTCCATCAATGGGCTCAACCAAACTGACACAGAGCTGCTCGTTTTCAACGACTCCCTGAGATCGCTGATCAATGAAAAAACCTTTACACTTAACCAGCTAATTGATTTCCGATCCAATCAGGACCAGGATGATTTCAAAGAACTAGAGGGGTTTCTGGATGCGATATCAGCCAATCCCATCCCCCCCGCTCAAACAACAAAAGATACTGCCAGGGTCACTGAACCAGAACCAGAAGAGAAAAAAGGGTTTTTCAAGCGACTATTGGCCAAAAAACCTGAACCTGTGGCCACCCCGAAGGTCAATCAGGACAGTATCATTCTGGCCGAGAAAAAACAATATCATTCTCAGATTAATAGCAAAGTAGATCAGATGAGATCCAGCCAGCGACTGGTCAGTCAGCGCCAGCGTGAAAAGGAGATGAACCTCCTTTCGGCTCATTTTGGCATTCAAAACCAAATAATAGACCTGGTGACATTTCTGGAAAGCCGTGAAACCACCAAGGTGAAAATCAAGGCCATCAAGGCCAAAGAACTGGCCAATCAAACCAGTCAGCAGATCACCCTGTTTTTCAGCCTGGCTACGCTCCTGCTGCTCTCGTCGGTGATCATGATGGTGACCTACGTGCAGCGCAACGGCCGCTATCAGGAGCTCCTGCGGGAGTCTAAAAAATCGGCCGAAACCCTGGCCAAAGCCAAAGAGCGGTTCTTCGCCAACATGAGCCATGAAATCCGTACACCGATGAACGCCATATCGGGATTCACCAAAGTCCTCCTGAGAACCGAGCTGAAAGAAGAACAAAAGGAACAGGTAGAAATCATTCACAAATCCAGTGAACACCTGCTGAGACTCCTCAATGACATCCTGGACTTCTCAAAGCTACAGGCGGAAAAACTCCAACTGGAGACAACACCCTTTAGTATCCGCCAGGTCTGCGATGACAGCATTACACTACTCAAAGCCAGTGCCGGCCTTAAAGGGCTGAAGCTCTACAGCAAGCTCGATAATGTACCTGAGTATGTACTGGGAGATCCGCATCGGCTCAGGCAAATCATACTTAACCTGCTGAACAACGGCATCAAATACACCGAAAAAGGCGAAGTGGCGCTACTGGTAAGCGGAGAGCGCAAGCAAAACAAACTCCACCTGGCCCTGGAGGTAAAAGATACCGGTATAGGGATTTCCAAAAATCATCAATTGAGGCTCTTTCAGGAGTTTGAACAAGCCAATCAAAGTTCATTCTCTAAGGGTACAGGGCTGGGACTGGCCATTACCAAGAGGCTTGTCAACCTGCATCAAGGAAGTATACGTCTTGACAGCAAGGAAGGAGAAGGCACCTCAGTATTTGTGAAAATGGCCTATCCGCTCACTGACAAGCAGCCCGTGGAAGAATCTACCAAAGAAACAAAACATGATTTTCAGGGTGTGCATGTACTCATTGCAGACGATGAGCCCTTCAATACCAAACTGTTGGCTACCATCCTCAGTAAAAAACAAATCACCTTTGATGTGGCACATGATGGCACCAGCGCTCTGAAGTTGGCCATGACCAAACCGTATCACATGCTCCTGCTCGATCTTAAGATGCCAGGCCATACCGGATGGGAGCTACTCGAAGAGATCAAATCCACAGCTGGGCCCAATCAAAACACTCCGATGATCGCCCTCACAGCCACTGTCTCCAGCCTGGACAAAAGTCGGGGGACCACTTTCCATTTTGATCACATTATGAGAAAGCCATTTGAAGAAACCGAACTTTTTGATTCTATAGCCAACGCTCTGAACATCGCCCCTCCAGAAGATTCCCCAAAAAGGGTCACCGACCTTTCCTCGCTGATGCAAATGGGTGACCAACAGTTTGTGGAAGACATGGTAGAGACCTTTATCAATGGGGCAAAGGAAGGCCTTCAGCAGATCAGTACCGCTTTGAAAAATCAAGCATACGAAGACATTTCGCTCATTGCACACAGAATAGTAGCTCCCGCCAGACACTTCAAAGCGGGACAATTAGTAGATTTATTGAAGAACCTGGAAAAACGAGCCGATGACCAGGATTCTACCATTACGGAGGCCGATCTGAACCATATCCGACAGGAACTGGATCAAGTCATAGCCTCCCTGAGATCAGCCCTTCAGGCGCAGACATTCAACTGAAAACATTAAAACTTATGGGTCAAAAGCCATTTACAATTTTTGTAGTAGAAGATGATGACTGGTATAGAAAGCTCCTCCACCACAACCTCACCCTGAACCCAGAATACCGGGTGGAGACCTTTGCCAATGGAGAAGCTTTTCTGAAGCAAATCAATGAAAAGCCGGATGTGGTCACACTAGACTACCGCCTGCCAGACTATAATGGAGAGGACTTGCTCAAAAAAATAAAGGCGGCGGACCCGGGCATAGAAGTGCTCATCATCTCGGAGCAAAGTGAAATAGAAACGGCCGTTTCCTTGCTGAAAGCCGGGGCATATGACTACATCACCAAGACCGAAGACATTCGCGATCGCCTCCTCAATGTGGTCCAGCACATCAACAAAAACCGCTCACTCAAAACCCAGCTGGAAAATCTCCAGACGGAGGTAGCTCAGAAGTATGAGTTTGAGACATCTATCATAGGCCAGAGCAAGGAAATGAAAAAGGTCTTTCAGATGATGCAAAAGGCCACTACCAACAACATCTCGGTGATCATCACCGGTGAGACTGGTACCGGTAAGGAAATGGTGGCCAAATCCATCCACTACAACTCACCCAGAAGTAAGAAATCCTTTGTGGCGGTCAACATGAGTGCCATCCCCAAGGAGTTGGCAGAAAGTGAGCTTTTCGGCCATGAAAAAGGTGCCTTCACCGGAGCAGCCAACAGACATGCAGGCAAGTTTGAGCAGGCCCACGGCGGCACCCTGTTCCTGGATGAAATAGGTGAAATGGCTCCCGAACTGCAGGCCAAACTGCTGCGAGCACTTCAGGAAAAGGAAATCGTGCGTGTAGGGGGTACCGAATCAGTAAAGGTGGACTGCAGGATCATAGCCGCTACCCATAGAAACCTGCTGGACGAGATGAAAAAGGGCGCCTTCAGGGAAGACCTCTATTACAGGCTCTTTGGGCTACCAGTAGAGCTACCTCCTTTGCGAGACCGTGAGAATGACATTGTGATCCTGGCCAAACACTTCGCGGAGAGTTTCTATAAAGAAAACGACATGCCGCCGAAAACCTTCACGAAGGATGCTCTGAAAAAGCTCATGACCTACTCCTATCCGGGAAATATCCGGGAGCTCAAATCCATCGTGGAGCTATCCGTGGTGATGGCGGAAGACCATGAGATTACTGCCGAAGACATCACCTTCACTCAGTCTAATCCCATCACCGAACTCTTCGATGAAGCGCTCACCATGAAGGATTACGAACTTAGAATCGTGAAAATGTACCTCAAAAACCACAACGATGACATCAAAAAAGTGGCCGAGCTGCTGGACATTGGCCAGTCCACCATCTACCGGATGCTGAAAAAAGAGAAGTGATTTAGCAATACAATTTTGAGATGGGCTTCTCTTTTTGAGAATGCGCCTGCCAATTTGGGATAAAACCTGGAATAGGTGAAAACACAATTAGCTAATTTTCAATTAGTTACAGTGAAATAAAAATCTGGTACAAGTTTGGCATAATGGCTATTCGTAAATCAAAACGCATAGTCATGAATACTAAACAAATACTTTCAGCATTTATTCTTTTTACATTTTCCATCGGCGGTGTACTTGCCAGTGATAACCAAAAAGATGAAAAAACAGAAGCAGAACTCTCTGCCTCCTCTCTTCATTATCCTGTGAAGCCATCGCTGGCCATCAACACCTCCAGCTACAACACAGCTTTCGGTGTGCGGGGACTTGGTACCTCAGGTCTTACCATCAAACATTTCACCTCCAACTCCAGAGCGATAGAAGGAATCATCGGTCTGTGGCCCAGCGCCCTGTCCGCCACCATCCTTTTCGAGCGATATGTCAATGCATTTGACGAACCCGGGCTCAACTGGTACTACGGTATCGGTGGTCACATAGCCACCCAAACCGACTGGGTTTACTATGATGGTGTACGTGGGTACCGCAGATCCAACGGTGACTTTGGAGTGGGTATAGATGGAATCTTCGGGCTGGAATATAAAATCAACGAAGTACCAATAGCGGTAAGTCTGGATGTGAAGCCATTTCTGGAGGTCACCACCAATGGAGATGCGTACCTCGCACTGGATCCGGGACTGGGCATCAAGTTTACCTTCTAAAAAAAAGTTGAAGCAAACGGGTGTTTTGATTCATCATAAAAGAACAAAACATGGAAACTCTAGCCATCATATATCTGTGCTTAGGTGCGCTGGTGATGTTGTTTGGGATCAGAAAGATCAGACGTCACCTTCCACTGAGAACGGAAAACAGCAAAAACCAACCCGCTGCTGAAGAAAGATAAAGTCCGAAAGTGGACCCATTAAATAAGATGATAACCTTAAAATCAATACTGTTATGAATTCTCAAACAAAAAAAAGTACGCTGAAAATCTCAGCCATATTGCTGGTGGGAGCACTTGCTTTCACCTCCTGCGACAAAAAAGAACGCGAACAACTAAAAGCTCAGGCTGACCAGCTGGAACAAAAACTACACGAGCGTGATTCGGCTTTCAACAGCATCATGAACGTGATGGCCGAAGTAGAAACTCAGATCGAGCAAATCAAAACGCAGGAAAACCTCATTGCCAATTCGTCATCAGGTGACTTTTCCAGCATGGAAAAAGACCAAATGGTGGGTGACCTGAAGAAAATCAATGAACTGATCTCCAGCACCAATGAAAAGGTAAAGTCCCTGTCCAGTCAATTGGAAGACTCAAACATAGAGCTGAATGCTTTCAAAAGAAGGGTACAGGATATGATGAAAAACCTGAAAGCCAGAGAAGCGTCAATCGCTCAGCTGAAGGAAGACATTCAGATGAGAGATAACCGAATCGCCGAATTGGATACTGAGGTGGGCTCACTGGTGACCCGTGTGCAGCTACAAACGGAAACCATAGAACTCCAAAACCAGGAGCTCGTGGAGCGTGAAAACGATCTGAACACGGCCTTCTTTGCGGTAGACACCGAGAAAAAGCTTAAGGAAGAAGGACTAGTGACCAAAGAAGGTGGGTTCCTCTGGATAGGAAAGACCACCGAGCTGCAGGCAGATGCTGCGCAGCAGAAATTCACGGAAGTGGATATACAGAACACCAAGCGGTTTTACATAGACAGTGAGAAACTGGAAATCGTGACGGAGCACCCCAGTGAGAGCTACAAGTTGGTGAATGAAGACGGTAAGGTGAAATACCTGGAAGTGGTGAACCCGTCAGAATTCTGGAAAATATCCAAGTACCTGGTTGTTTCCGTAAAAGGATAATATTCGATCAGTTATGGGGTCCGGAACAGATCCGGACCCTAATTTTAACATTTCAAACTAAAACATTAAGACCATGAAATTCAAAATACTATTTCTAGCCACAATGTGTATCTTTTTCACCTCTGCCCAGGCTCAGCGAGCGGGACTCAAAGGGGGTGTCAACTTCACCAATCTCTACGTGGACGATGTGGACGATGAAAACATGAAAGTTGGATTCAATGTGGGTTTATTCCACCGGTCAGACATCAGCAACAATTTTGCCATACAGCCCGAGTTTCTTTTTACTCAGAAGGGATCCGAAATACAGTATAGTGGGTTTCTTGGTGGCAGCGGAAAATACCGGTTCAACCTCAACTACCTGGAAGTACCTGTACTGGCCATGGCCAAGATAGGGAGCTTCAACATTCACGCTGGTCCTTATCTGGGATTTCTGGTGGGTGCTAAAGTGAAGGACATTGACGATGACGGTAGTGTAAACGACGTGGAGTCTCTGGATCGTGATGACTTCAATACATTTGATTACGGTATTGCCGGAGGTATAGGGTTTGACTTTCCTGATGGCATGCTTGGCCTAAGGTATAACTACGGCTTTGTGGAGATTGGACAAAGCGGGGTAGCCGGACAGGCCACCGAAAACTCTAAAAACTCTGCCTTGCAACTTTACCTTGGTTTCGACTTTTAAGTCGAAAAGTACATAGATCCGCCGAAAGGCAACAAGGCCCTGAACTACGTTCAGGGCCTTGTCTTTTGTTCACCCCATACCGTCTCCCTATACCAAAAGAGTCCGAAAAACATGCCTACGTTTTTCCAATTTCATGCGCATGAAAAAAAAATTTCGTGCCTATGAAATGCCGAGAACGTGCTTATAAAAATAAATTCTCCAGGCATCGGTTTCAGTTTGAAAGTGCTCCCTTCACTGGTAAGGGTATGAGAATAGACTGGAAAGTCCGCCACAAGTGATAAATTTGGAACAACGCGTACCTATTGTCCAGGGAGAGACTAGTGCTTCACAAGCTCCCCACTCCCCATGACCAACCGCTTCCAATGATAACATTCCTCAGAAAAATCAGACAAAAAATGCTCGCAGAGCATCAGTTCAAAAAATACCTACTCTATGCGTTTGGAGAAATCGTGCTGGTTGTGATTGGGATTTTGATTGCCCTACAGGTAAATGAAATGAGTAATAACAAGGCTCAGTTAAAAAAGGAAATCATCTACCTCAAGGAGATCGAAAAGAGTTTGAGCTATGACCTGGAAAATGAAATCAATGGAGCCATCAAATACACCAATAAACAGACGAAAGTGTATGAAATATACAAAGCCGCTATCTCAAAATATCCAAATGATGTTCCTATAGATACAATTTATCAATTGATCAGAAAATGGAGCTCGCCACCCTGGCAGTTAGAGATAAACTTGGTGGCGTTTGACAACCTGAATTCTATGGGAATGGATTTGATTTCGAATCACGAATTGAGAAATGAAATATCTCAGATATATGGGAATCTAATTCCCCGGGCAATGCACCATAACAAGACCCATGAAAATTGGAATTTTCAGCACCTTTACCCCACACTAAATAGCACCTTCATTTATTATGAAAACACCCTGACACACGATCAAATCTTATTTTTAAAAAATGATATCCCTACCCTAAACGAACTCAACATACATAACAAGCACTTTGTGACAGGCTACATATGGCGGCTCAATGATCTAAAACCAAAGGTTGAAACCCTTTTGGTCCACTTAAGAGATGAAATCTATCGACTCCAAAACATTTAAAATTTCTTAAATCTATCAAAGAAACCGCTCCTTTAGCCTCTAGCGCACGCGTGTCGCGTGTGCTTTACTTTTTTCCTTTCCTATCCTATAAAATCCATCTCCAACAATCCCTTTCCACCACTGTAGTCGATGGCACTGCTGTATTTCCAATGTTCGGCCTCACTTACAGAACCCGCTTCAATGGGATTTGTGAAGAGTCGACTATAGAAACAATTCTCTGGATGATGTAATGTCCTGCTATTATCACACGCGTGCGCTAGCGGGGGACGAAGGAAGTCATTTAAAGAGATGTATTTCTCTACTTCTAACTAAATTGCAAATCTATGCTTCAATACAACAAACTCTACCAATCACTGAAAAAAGTACACGGTGAATGGCATGCCGGACACGTAGAATGGGGATACTCCTGGAACTACCTTAAATTCTATGAGGATGGAACAGTAATTTATTGCTCGACCGGAGACAGACATGATCTGATAAATCAATGGTTTAATAAAGAAAATAGTGGCACTCCATTTTCAAGAGGACAGTTTGTTATAAATCAGAATAACACCATTGAATTAACAATAAAAACCATGCTTGGAAGCATTACTATGGATGGCAACATCTTACAAACAAAACTTATTCTTCGAAAAACTAACCATGAGGTAAAAAGAGGCGAATCTTGGGATTTGTACTCTATGGTTTAGTCACCATTGTATTTGTACGTGCCTGTAACTTCATCCCACCGATAAACACCTTCATTTACTAAGTTGTCCATATATTCAATTTCTCTACCAAATCCTGTTTTTTGAGCCGTTCCGTTCAAAATTTTTGGATTCCCATCTGCATCCAATACGTACTTCAAATAGTCATTACTTCGATCACTTAGAACCACGATATCTGCTTTGTCGCTCGTGAGCTGATCTAGCCAGGGTTTATTAAAATCATCCCAGAACGCTGGCTCATCCATTCGGTAGTACCACTCGTTGGTGTTGAGCATTTTGTAGCCGTCCTTTGAAGCCGTGGTAAAGTTGGATGCATAGGTCTCGGGGAAGTCCAGGTCTGCCAAAGCTCTCTGGGTATCATCCACAAGAGAACCATCTGGTAAGTTTTTACGGTACACCCCGATAAGGCCTTTCGGATTGTCCAGGTTTCCGGCTATGGCTCTTTCTGGCAGCCAAGTGGGTCGGAAGGTTAGTTTTTTCCCTATCCTACCCAGTCGCTGTCCAAGTGCAATGGTAAAATCATCCCACTTCGTAAAATTCTTTAACTGCTTGACGGCCTCTTTGGCCTTGGCCATCTTGGTGGCTATACCTACCCCAACAAAATTGGTTGCCACCGGAACCACTAGCTTACCTCTGAGATAGCGGCTTTCATTATTTCCCTCTTGTAGTGTATTCAGATAGCTATTGATTTCAGCTTCGATCAATAAATACCCGTCAATAAGTGTGTCAAAGTCTGTGATAAATTCGTATAGGTCGTTGATCTGGGTGATGAGCTTTTCTGATTCGCCACATTGTTCCCAATGGGCTTCTATTTCTTCAGCCTCTCCTTTATAGTCATTCCACCATGTGATGGCCTGGTTCCAGATATCCTGATGTTGACTACTAACTTCAATCTGTTCTATCAAATAGCTATATCTAGCTACACTCAACTCGATATCTGAAGGACTGCACTTGTAATAGTGGTATGCGATCAGGTAAGATAAGTGGCCAATTTCATCTGGAGCATCCCTAATCAATTCGATAAGCTGCTGTGCACCTTCTACCTCTCCAAAAGCTCCATCAACTATACCAGCCATGAATGGTAAATCAGCAACGCTATGATGAGAAGAAGAACTTATTACTACATCTTTCCAAAAACACTCTGGTACGATCCCTTTGTTTTCATAGCTCGCCCAACCAGTCTTACTACAATTGGTAAAAAATGTCCTTATTTTATCAAGCTGTTTCAGTCGATCAAAAAAGTCCTCTGCCCCAGGCTCTGTCAAAAGCTGAGCAGCAGCTTCATAGAAGGATATCATTTCCTCCTCCATCGCCTCCTCATCATCCTGCAGCCAGCTGGTCACACTCTCAGGGTTGTGTACATTGTCCCATTGGTGTTTGTACAGGTGGGTGGCTCCTGATGAATAGTCCATCAGGTTGTTGGTGGAGCCCTGTGTGGCAATGAAGGCCTCGGGGCTGAAGGTGTGCCGCAGCCTGAAGGCTCCGTGGGCCAGCTCATGGGCAATCGTGCGGGACACATCACTGGTCGCTCCTGTCCAGATGTAGCCATACTGCCGCTTGAAGGGCATAAAGCCTGCCCGGGCACCCGAACCAGGAATCAGAAAGAGGTAATAGGCGTCTTTGTCCAGGTCGCGGCTCTTCTTAAAGTCCTGCTGGAACTGCTTCATGTTCTTCGGAAAACTGGAAAGCAGTCCGCTCTCTCCTTCGTCCAATGTCTGGAGTACTTCTGGCTCCACGCTGTAGGCATGATCCACCACCACTTCCCAATGGGCCACGGCCTGGGCATAGATCTTGTTCAGGGATTCATACAGGGCACTGGCACCCGGTGTCTGGGCATCGTTCACCGGCACGATCACCACTTTCTGGCGCTCCATGTCGTAGGCTACCACATCCAGCCTGCCCAGTGTCACTTCGGTGGCATTGCCTTCTTCATCTTCCTGCGTAGCATAGGCCGTCAGGGTGGTGGGGTTGCCAGCCAGTATGCCACTGAGGGTCAGCTCGCGGGTGTTCTTGTCTTTGCCCGGCTGAGAAGGTATCGTGCCGGTGGGGTCTTGAAGCCAATGTAGTCGGGAAATTCGTCCTGGTCTTCAGCTGTTACCTGTACATAGTCGGTGTGCCCACTCTCCACAGACTTCCAGGCAATCCAGTGGTTTTCTCCATTGAGCTGGGTCTGGTTATATCCGCTCAGGGTGGATTGGGTTTTCTCATCAAAACCATAGGTCTGGTTTTCACTGGGTGAAAAGGTGACTATATAATCCAGCTCTACATCGCTGCCCACGGCACCCGGGGTGTTGGGGTCTGTGCTACTATTCCCTGCTCCTGGGGTCACATTCCCTTCTGAGTCTACCACCCACGTATCGCCACTGGCATCTTCCAGGGTGAGGGTCTCGCCTTCTGCGGGGAGCTCTACCGTGCCTATGTCGATCGGGTTGCCCTCTGCATCGGTCACCACCAGCTCTCCAGCGATCACTTCTACACTACCTATCTCGCCCGCTACCGCCAGGGTGTTGTCATTCGGGTTGGTGGTGGTGTCTGTTGGGTTGTCTTCTTCAGATAGCTCGCCTTTCAGGTCGTCGGTATTGCCCACAATAAACCTCCCTTCGGTATCGTAGACGGTCACCACGGAGCCTGCAATGGCATAGTAGTCTTCATTGATGATCACATTGCGGATCTTCACCCGCATGCCTGCTCCATTGAAGATGGGCATGGGGGCATGGCCCATGCCACTGTAGGAGCCATCGGCATTGAGGGTGACAGTGTGTACCACCACATCCAGCCCACCAATGTGAAACATATCCAGCGGCAGCAATGGCTTCCGCAAAGGGTTGGGGCTCAACTCGGGCATGATCAGATCGGTGCCACAAGCAAAGTTGGGGTCTTCGGTCTCTTCTGCCTCGGTGCTGATGGTCTGGATGGTGCTGGTCTCGCCTTCATACTGGTTGCACTGGCCCATCACCTGGTATTCGTAGCTTGTGCCTTTTTTCAGGTCGGGGATCACCAGGGAGGTGCTGTAGGTGGTTTCCTTCCACCACGTGTCGGTGCCTGCTTCGCGGTAGCTGACCACAAAGCCGGTATGGGTAGCCTCGGGCTCCCAGGAGATTCTGATCCTGTAGGGGTCCAGGGCTTCGGCAGTGACACTGCGCAGGGGCAGGCAGGCATCTCCATACTGAAACCAGTTGGTCTCGCTATAGCCCTGGTTTTTGAACAGGTCTCTGCCACTTACGTCATAGGCTCTGATGCGGTAGGCATATTTCTTTCCGGGGATCAGCTGGGGCTCAGCAGGGCCATAGTACAGGGAGCTCTGGGTGGTGGTAGTACGGTAGATGCTGTTGGAGGAGCGTACAGCTACTTCGGGGTTGGTCTGTCCGGGATACAGCTCATAGAGGGTAAACTCATACTCGGTAGAGAAGGCGGAGTTGGGGGACGCCAGGTGGCGGCCTACCCACGAGAAGCTGATGTTCTGGGGGTCGGTGGTGCGGAGCTTGTCTCCACTAAAGGGAAAGTTGATCAGGGGTGGGTCATTGAGTACTACCCAGGCATTGGCCCGGGACTGGTTGGAGATGCGCACGCTGCGGTTGTACTCCAGCACTTCGATGGTGAAGGTGTAGAAGCCTTCGGGCAGTTTGCCGCTTTTGATAAACTCTGCGCGGGTGATGCCTTCGAAAATAAGGTTGTTGGGGTTGAGGTAACCACGAATGTCGAAGCCTGAGAGCATCTCGGGTACGCCACCCTGCAGCACGAGGGCCGGGGGCACATAGGCGGGGCTGGTGTAGAGCCGCACGCCGGCTCCTTCTATGGTCACACGGAGTTTGGCCCGCAGGTCACGGCGGTCGA
>Ga0209634_1000028_pt1 | contig 188140 bp, 121 predicted proteins | sample LinPmetageLP40_FD_184043 | JGI IMG/M metagenome (GOLD analysis project Ga0209634, IMG submission 184043) | Marine viral communities from the Pacific Ocean - LP-40 (SPAdes) (version 2) | ecosystem: Environmental > Aquatic > Marine > Oceanic | place: Pacific Ocean | collected 2010-08-26
GGGGGGGGGGGGGGGATTTGCTCCCCATCTATGTGATTTTCGGTGAGACAATCTACCTGACGCTTGCGGGTGTTAACCGTGTAGCCATTGGAACGGAGCACCCTTACTCGGTAATATTCGCGATGTGAGTTCATTGGTGTTTGCTTTTAGGGTTTTGAGGACAATGACCTTTGTGTGAGCGGAGCTGAGCTTCGGACTCCGCGATAAAATCTTTGCAATGAGGGCAGGTGAGTGATTTTTTAGCTTTGGATTCAGCCTCACTGTACTTGTGTATTTGCGATTGTAGAGTGCTGATTTGTGCTTTCAGCTGATCGACGGCTGATTGAGCCTGCTCGCATTGTGCTTGCCACTGCATGGCACTTGCTTCAAGATCCTGGCCTCTGACTTTTAGGTTCTTGATTTCTGCTTGATGCTCGATGAGTTTGGTCGAAAGGATCTTAACCATGTTTTCTTCCTGATACCATTCTGCAAGCATCTCGCTGAACATGTATATACTGATGCTGAATATGGTGGAGTACACACTGGCAGCGAGGGCTTTTTCCCACTGACCCTCTGCAATGAGCTGAGGAGCGTGGTAATAGATCATGGAGAGCACCCAGATACAGAATGTGAAGAAAAAGGAATATCCCTTTTTTCCTTCTCTGACAAATGTGATCAGGACAATCTCGAAGATGATGACAACAATGAAGCTGTGTAGCTTATTGACCCAATCCCCCAAGAGCTCTGGGAAGAGTTTGCGGGACAGCTCATGATGCACTACGGCCAGGTGCTCAACATTATTGAGCATTACCAGGGTGATCACGAACAGAAGGACTTTTTTACTTGTTTTCATAGTGTGAGAGGCTTACCGTGAGTGTATATGTGGGCTAATCCCTGGAGGGTGTAATGGCCGGTCTGACGAAAGGTGAGCATGTGACGAATCTTATCGATGTTGGCAAGACTGTACTTCTTTGGTTTTGAGTGGGGATAGTCTCCTTTGATAACCTTCTCTTCTTCGTAAAATCGGAGTTTACTACATGGCACATCAAGCATTGCCGAAACTTCTGTGATGGTGAAGTATCTCTTGGTGACGGAGGTTTTTTCTTTGTATGGCATGTTTTAATAATTTGAAATGTGAACTATGTATTACTGATCTCCTCCAGCTTTTTGCCGGTGGGGAGAGTCATGTTGAAATCAAACTCGCTCATGTATATGCAGCCCAGGGCTACTGCGTTAATAAGCCACTTGGTGTCTGTCTTTTCATCTATGGTGTGCCCTTGCCAATGGATTATTCCATCGAGTTCCATTTTTACCCAATACTTCATTCCTATTCGGCGATTCCCTTTTTCGAACCTGAACTGATGCCAGGTTTCGCACCTGATGTAGCTCTTGCCGACGATCTCTATGGTTTGGATAGGGCTCATGCTTAGAATGGTTCTGGGGTTTCCTCATTGCTGACTGTACTGCCGGTTTTCGTGCGGATGTAGATAACCTCCATAGGTTCGGTCTTTTGCTGACCGGGAAGCTCCAGTCTCCTGATGATCCTGCCCTGGCCGTTTTGGAATTCCTTAGGGTCGAGCAGATAACCATAGAATTTGACCCATGCAGATAGCGCTTTGCTAAACTTCTGAGAGGACCATTTCATGGATCCCGTAGATTTCTTGAAGTGATCAAATGCCTCTACACGTGACACAAAGTTGTCCAGCCTTTTGGCTTCATCATTTTCCCGCTTGTCGTCGTTGAAATAAACATCGGCCCATTCGAAGAAGGCAGGCCCCATCTGCTGGAGCATGTTTCTCTTCTCTACGCTGTTCATCGGAGGGTTGATCTTTTCTGTCTGTGTGAGATAGAAGTGACAAGCCTGCAGCATGAACTGATATGTGTCTACCCAGTCTGACTCTAAATAGTCTTCTTTGAAGAGATTTCTCCCGAAATCATCTATGGGTTTGCGGGTTTCCTGATACTCCTCGGTTTTTTCATGATAATAGTCCGAGAACACGTTGAAAATCAAGCGACGCCTGTGCGATGGATGTAAGTCAATGGGAACGAAGTTGGAGTTCATGGCGATTTTTGGAGACTCCTGCTCATCGATGATGAATCGATTGGTGTTTTTCGCGTTTACCGTTAGCTCTCCGGTGATAATGGAGAAAAACATTTCGAAATTGACGTACCGACCTAAATCGTCGATGAGAACATAATCCGTGTATGGGGTGACGTTTTCCCACAGAAACTGATCATCTGCGAGCTTAGCTTTCTTACCATCGATGGTGACGGTATTCATCATGTGGCGAAGTGACTTGTAAAAAATGGACTTACCAGATCCCCCGTGCGACTCACCATCTCCACTGATCTTGGAATCTGAACCAAATGGTGCCCAGGGTCTTGAGGGGTCCTTGTAGCGGTGAAGCATGTAGCCGAGGGTGAATATCTTATTGATGAGGTGCTGTTTTTGCTCCTGGATCTCCATGGGGTCGAGGTTTGGTCCAGCGATATTGAACTTGTTTTCCTCGCGGTATTTATCAGCTACCTCCGGAGGTAATCCCTCCAGGCTATCCTCCAACTCTTTTTGCCAGAAAATTCGAGAAGTCTGTATGAGGTAGTTGAGGAAGATATTGTCTTTTTTGAGAATTTCGATATCAAACTCGCCATCCGGCGTTTTGGTGATTTTGAAATGAGGAGAATGTATCTGAGGCTCGGTGCCCTCCAGTGGTAATGAGTGATCTATCACCTCACTCTCCCATACGTTTCGCTGAATATCACCTAGTTTGAACGCTTTGATTTCCTTATTGGAAACTACAACAGCGGCATTTTTGAAAAAGAAGAACTGAGATGACTTGGTGTAGTCTTTAAAATCAATATCGATGAACTTGAGTTTGGTAAGAGAGGAATCACTCAGCTGAGGTGTGCGAAAGAAGGTGTCCGACAGGCGCTCATCTGCGTGGATGGATTCTAAAAACTCGTGCACGTAGATTGCTATATCGTCCGATTTTATTTTCTTGACAATGTTGTCTTTGCGGTGAATCCAGGTGCTACCGTCTTTTTCTGTCTCCAATCTGAATCTGTGGAATCCGTTTTTCATCAGAAAGTTGTACATCCGCTTGTTCATGACGGAATAGATTTTCTTGTAGGACCCATCTTTCTTTTTCTGATAGTCTGTCTCCCAAAACTGATAAGGCAGGGCATCTGACGTCAGCAACTTGAAATCGTAGTAGTTGTAATACCGGAGATAGTCACGAACGTCTTTGCATGGATTACCTGAGTGGTCATACTTCTGAGCTAATGACTCTGGAAGCTCGATGGTATACATCTCCAGGTGCTGCATGGCCATGCGATGTGCTTCACGACGGCCAGTGGCATCTATGTCAGGGAGATTCATGACCTTTTCAGCTAATGTCTGGAGCTTTTTGAATTGCTTTTCGGTCAGTTTGGCTGTCTCCGAGTTTGGCCACACCACATGATATCCAAGCATGAGGATATTGATGGCATCCGACCCTCCTGTACAATGGATGATCTCCGGGAGCTTCTTTGTTTTTTTGTCGGCTTTTTCTTCCTCGTCAGCCATGGACTCATTGTCCTGGTTGAGGTCGTTGAATGCTTTGACGCAATCTGCCTGGCCATGCAGGAAGTTTTTAGGCCGCTCTCCCTTGTACATGAATCTGGGAAGAGGAGATCCATCTTTCTTTCGCCGGCCTTTGTTCAGTGGGAGATAAAGTTTTTTGAAAACGCCCTCATCAAACATGTAGATAGGGAAACTATCCGTGGCTGCAATGACGGTGGCTTTTCGGTTTTTGATGATGGTATAGGATTCCAGTGCATAGAGGTTGACCCTCCGAAATACTTCGTGCGCTTTTTTGCGATCGATCTCCCCGTCTTTGGAGATGTAATCCAGAACCTTAGCCGCCAGAAGGGTTTTGATTTCGAAATCGGTGAACTCAGTTCTAATCTCAAAATACCACTCTCCGTCGGTCTCTGTGGTGGCGGCATCGCGCTGGGTGATTTTTGGCTCCGGGAGTACTGCGGTAGATGCTCCCTCATACTCGATGGGTATGTTGTAGAAATTAGCCAGCCACTCTATGGCCTGCGTAAAGGTGAACTCCTGGTGCTCCTGAAGAAAGGATATTACATCACCGCCCTTTCCACTGGAAAAATCTTTGAAAATCTCTTTGGAAGGAATGACATTAAAGGAGGGTGTTTTCTCGGCGGTAAATGGAGATAGCCCAATGTAAGCAGCCCCTTGCTTTTTTAGTGATACAAATTCCTGGACAACTTCAAGAATTTGCATCTGGGATTTGACGGCTTCAATAGTGGACTGCTTGATCATGTTAAGCTATAGATGAAGGGTGATTGGATGATGAGGATATGGATGAGATCATGAGATCACTGATGTGCTCAAAATGATGAGCTTTCTGATTGGGGAAAAGGATCTTTTCATTTGCATTGATGGCGCTAATGAGTGAGGTAAAGCACTTTGAAAAGCCTTTAAGAAATGCCTCTTTTTCAATGAGGGACATGTCTCTGGTGAGCTTCTCAAGAGGGAAATCCTCAATGATAACCGGATGAATATCTGTGTCCATGAGTGAGTTGTTTTAATGGTTGGAATGTTTGATTATGGCTGTAAATCCCAGTCCTCTGAGATGTCTTTGTAATGAATGTGGCAAGTGAGAACGATGTGTCCATCTAGCATAAGACCGACGTGCCAATGTTTGTCGTGGGATATGGATTTATTAAGCACCTTCATAAGAAGGGGGCTTTTTTTGTGAGCATATTTTTGTTTTGCAGTGATCATAACTCTGGGTTTTTAAAGGTGGAAGGATTCCTCCCCCGCCGCATGAGGGGAGTGTCTCCTGATTGATTTTCATCTGTAGATCGCGATGGCCTTCTACCATGGCGTGGGTTGCGACTGATTTATCCGGTGAGCGCTTTTGTGCGCTCATTAAGTTGCTTGAGCTCGCGCTGATACTCTTCGCCCACTGCAAGAGCTGCCGCATGAACCGCGGTATTGTATTGACCTCTGAAGAAGTTGTACACAGTTTTGGGATTGACCTGTGCCCTGACTGAAATCATTGCGGAATAGCCTCTAGGCAACTTTTTCTTAAGTAATTCTAATTCTTCTGTGTTCAGCATGATAAATGGCTTGCTTTTTGTATCCTGTACAAATATGGTAAAAAAACAGAAGTATGCAACATAGAAACCAGTAAAAAAGAGGGAAAATATCCGAAGTATACCACGGAGATTTGTAAGATGGATATTAACAGAGGAGACATACTGCGCCAGGTACTGGAAAAATACCGTGAGGACACGGGAACAAGCATGTCGAAAATTGCGAAGGCAGCTGGGTATGATAATTCTATGCCCTACCGACATTTTAAGCAGCCGGGTCTACCCACGTATATCATCCACAAGTATGGCAAGGCGATCAATTATGACTTTTCGAAGGATATTCCTGAGATGACAGAGGACTATCAGGTGGTGGGGCCGGTAGCTACCCAGCAATTAACAACGATAGATGAATGCCGATGGGAGCTGGAGCAGCTGAGGATTAAATACATGGACCTACTCGAACGGCACAATGCTATGTTAAGAGCTCAACTGGGAACATGAAGTTTTCACACCTAAAATATAACTGGCTGATTACGAGTGAGAAAGGAAATGACGGGGATTCCCCTACGGACTACAAAAAAAGCCACTCATCTGAGTGGCTTTTTTTGTTTTCTGCCTTCATTTCCCTTGTGCTTGGGAAGGGATCAAGCAATATTTGTGTGGGGTAACTCTATATAGTTATTTTTTTAAAGCCAATTAATGGACTGTGAATTTAGAAAAGCAGGAACGTTCAGGCGGGCGGGGCATCCAAGCCTTGCCCGGCCGGGGCAAGCAAAGAAAATGAAGGTAAGTGGCCAATCAACTAGATTGAGAATATAAGGTATCAGATCACAACTTCACCATCCATCTATAATTCAATCTCCCCACAGGAATTCCGCTTGATCCTTGAAAGGCCTTTATAATTCCTTTATATGTGATTTACCCGTCGATGACGATAGAGAGATAATCTCTGGTGAGTCGTGGATTTTAGGCTGAAAATTTATGTTTATCTTTCATTCGATTAATGTCCATTTCCACTAAATGCTTGCTCAAATGTGCTTTTATTATATTTAAGGGTCCTTTTTGTGGTGGACGGAACTGTTCGGAGTAAAAAAATGTATAAAAAGTGGTTTAAGTTTTGAAGAGAATATAATTTAGAATGGGCTGGTCAAAATCGACACCAATAATTAACCAAACGTCATGGATTTGCTAAATAACTTTAAGGAGATTGTCATTGAAAAACCGGGAGATAAGATCATCAAACAGATTAAGGAACTGATTTCTTCTGGTCAATTGAAGCCGGGAGATAGGCTACCAGCAGAGCGCATGCTGAGCGAACGCTTTGGGGTAGGCAGAACTTATGTGAGAGATGCTATTCGCAAACTGGAATTTTACGGTATTTTAAAGACTCTTCCACAGAGTGGTACAGTGGTGGCTGGTTTTGGAATCGGGGCCCTTGAAGGACTTATCTCCGACGTGCTTGAATTGCAGGGAAGTGATTTTCATGCTTTGGTAGAAACCAGAGTTCTTTTGGAGGTAAATGCTGCACGTTTTGCGGCTATGCGCAGAACCAATGAGGACATTGGATCCATTGCCAGTGCATTGTCGGATTACGAAAAGGTTGTTTCAGAGGGTAAAAATTCAGTGGAGTGTGACTTGTTGTTCCACTTGAAAATAGCCGAAGCTAGTAAGAACTCGGTGCTTACATCCCTCATGTTGATTATAACCCCAGACATTCTTACCTACTTCAAGGAAAACAATGTATGCGGGGGTGATCGCCCAGTTACCGCTTTGGATGAACATTACAAGATATTGGAGCACATTGAGCAGAAAAGACCTGATGAGGCTGCTGACTCCATGAAAGAGCATTTGAGTGATATATTGAGTTTTTCATTGACTCAAAGCAATATCAGTGAATCGGCAGTAGTCGAAAAGTAAGCAAAGACTGAGGAATAGGTTAGGTTTAAGTTGATCTACCATTTAAATCAAGCAAACTTTCCATCCTGGGATCACCTTTAGCAATGAATGTCGGAATGTAAAAATGTGGCTGTCTCAAAAGGGCAGCCTTTTTTATTAAAGAAGGCTGAGATCAATGAAGTGAGCGGCCTTTGAACTAGGGAAATTGAGAGCTCGACAATTAACTCCACAGACATCATAGAAACAAAAAGGCCGCCTCAAACATTTGAGACGGCCTCTTTATACTTGTTTATAAACTTTGATAGTGCTTATTTGAAATCGATAACGTAATTATCTGTCCAAACTTCACGAGTTCCATCCACAAGTGGATCATCACTGATGAGGAAGAAAAGCACTTTGTCGGTGGTTGCTGTGAATTCCATGGAATAAGTTTGGAACTCACCCTTAGCTGCAGTAGGGTAGCTGGTTACCGTGACCTTGGCCATGGTGTTAGCCTCTGTGATAGCCGCCTCTGTTTTAATTTCCTCAGAGAGAATATAAGCGGATACTAAGTCAACAGCTGGCTCGTCAATTACTTCAGTTGCTGCTTCGAATGTAACTACGTAAGTAGCGCCTGGAACCACATCAACTACCTGGTAGGCACCTCGCTCGGGGCCGTAAATTTTAAGACCATTGGTTTTAGTGCCATCCTCAAGCTTTTTACCGTCAGTGGTCATACCACCAGCTCTGAAGCCTTCACGTCCTGTCCAGCCATCATCTGCAGTTGGTGGTTCCCACATGTCATTGTTGGCCTGGTACATTTCATGGTCAGCAGGATACAGATCAAAATCACCATTTTCAAAAGATGACTCTGGGATAACGATTGACACTACTTCTTCAGCAGTATCTGTGTCTTCAGCTTCACCTGTTACGGTTAGTGTTACAGTGTAGTCACCTGGTGAGGTGTAAGTGTGCACTACATTAAGCTCTGTAGAGGTGTTGCCATCTCCAAAATCCCAAGCAGAACTTACAGCGCCAGTAGACGAGTTAACGAAGGTCACCTCGAATACATCCACTTGAGCGACAAAAGACGCTGCTGCGGGTACTGGAGGATCGACTTTCTCATCTTCTCCACAAGATGTTGCGAAGGTAAGAGCCCCAAAGGCCAATATAGTTGCCGCTAGGCCTCTTGAGAAAAAGGCTGTTGCCTTCTTGCCGGATAGAAATGTTCGTTTCATAATTAATTTGAGTTTAGTAGAAAAAAAGATAATTAATGGTTCTCCAATAATTGGTCGACCAATATAGAGTATAGAAAGTTGTATTGCAAGAAATCAACCAAAATGGTGTTGAAATTCTTTTTTTTGTAATTTTTACACTATTAGTACTGGGTGATTTGTTTAATTTTTATTTTAACGAAAAGCTACAGGTCGCATATTCTGAGTGCTTTTGGAATTTTGAATGGGTAATAATTCCCTTTTCACTAGTTACCTCTTCATTCATTTGATCCAGTCTTCATGCATTTGGTCCAGGTCATAATATAAGGTGCCCATTTCCATTGAATTCATCCTTTTATATGCCCATTCAGAAGAATGAAAAAGCGAATTTGCTAATTATCAATTGGTAAATTAAGCAATTTTAAATTGGTAGACCAGTTTTTGGCTAAAAAATTCTATTTTGGTAATTAATCGCTGGAGTGATCTGCTGGGCTTTCCTTTGCTCAAAGGAGTTGATAAATGCCGCGATTAAATGAGGGCGTTAGTAGTCTGGTGGGTTCGGTCACCAGGGTAACAGGGGTGTGCGTCAAAATCTAAAATGATTGTTGGGGATTAGTTTAATATGTGCCGTTCTGGGCATATTAGACGCTTATATATCAATATAAGTGCCTTGTAAATCCAAGTTTATGGGATATAGTATTGCGGGAGAGTCAATAAAAAAAGTTTGGTCGACCAATTGTGAGATTTCTTACGTCAGAAAGCCCCCTGAGGGGTTCGAGAATAGCCAATTACCATATTTATAAAATGAAATGCCTTTGTGCTCTCAAGACTGAATTATTTTCAATTTCCTTGTGATCTTATTGAAAATAGTTATATTGCTCCCGAGTGCAATTGGTTGACCAATCAATTGACCGATCAATCAGTTCAATTTTTTTCTATTGTTTAGTTGATTTAAATTATGAGAAGACTATTACTATTGAAGATTAAGAGCAAGTACGTAGCGTTATTAGCGATGTGCTTTGTGTCGTATTTAGCGTCTGCACAAATGACTGTGTCCGGCGTTGTTGCTTCGGCCGAGGACGGTCTCGGCATACCGGGTGCTACGGTTCTCGAGAAAGGTACTTCCAATGGTACCATTACTGATGTGGATGGACGCTACTCAATTACTGTATCCGACCCTCAGACTGCTGTTTTGCGTGTGAGTTTTGTTGGGTATGTGAACACTGAGGTGCAGGTGGCTGGAAGGTCTGAGATAGATGTGTCGATAGAGATGGATCTACAGCAGCTCAATGAAATTGTGGTAGTTGGGTACGGATCAGTGCGAAAAAGTGATAATACAGGGGCATTATCTTCGATAAAATCCGAAGAATTAAACGCTTTTCCTGCGTTGAGCGCTGTACAAACACTTCAAGGCCGGGCAGCCGGTGTGCAGATTCAATCTACCAACGGAGGTGAGCCAGGAGCTAACTTCAGCCTGAAAATAAGAGGAGGAAGCTCTATCAATGCCAGTAGTGAGCCACTTAGAGTAGTCGATGGCTTTGTTGGCGGTGAAATGCCACCTCCACAGGATATTCAATCCATGGAGATTTTGAAAGATGCGTCGGCCACTGCTATCTACGGATCACGGGCAGCCAATGGTGTGCTATTGATCACTACCAAAAGTGGTGGAGAAGGTAAGATGAAGGTTGACTTCAATAGTTCTTATTCTTATCAGGAGGCCAGTGACCGTTTGGATTTGTTATCAGGAGAAGACTTCAGAGATTATATTCTGGAGGTCCTTCCAAATTATGATTACAATCCTGATGTAGATACTGACTGGCAGGACGAAATTTTAAGATCAGGTCATATTTGGAATAATCAGGTGTCTGTAAGTGGAGGGAGTCCTTCATCGAAATATTACATATCTGCTACGCATTTTGAGCAGGAAGGTGTCGTAGTGAATTCAGATTATGAGCGCTACTCAATTACCAGTAATTTGTCTTTTAAGGCATCTGACAGGGTAAATCTCGGAGTGAATCTTTATGGTAGAAGGAGTATCCAAAATGGTGTGCTTACCCAGGAAACTACCGGAGGATCAAGTAACACAGGCGTGCTAGGAGCAGCAGCCAGGTTGGAACCTGACACACCGGTGCGTGATGCAGATGGCAATTATACTCAATCCAAATTGGGAGATAATATTGACAACCCGGTAGCCATTGCCAATGGCATAGATCGTGAAAGAATTACTGACAGGTTTCAGGTCAATAGTTTTGCAGAGGTTAAGATCCTTGATTGGCTTAGTTTCAAATCTACACTGGGAGCTGGTGTCACTTCTTATAGAGAGGGCACTTTTACTTCCTCACAGCTGGGAAGAGGAGGCAATGGTGGTATCGGAACGCTGGAGTTTGATAAGGCCATCAATTTGCTGACGGAAAATTACTTCACTGTAAAAAAGGATTTTGACGGACACCGAATCAACTGGGTGAATGGTTATTCTTATCAAAAATCACAGGACGAAGATCTACTGGCCACATCTAGTGACTTTGTTTCTGAGGCAGTGAGTTACTGGAACTTAGGCGGTGGTGCTACATGGCCTGCACCAAATTCAGGTACTTCTACCAGAATCTTGAAATCATATTATTCCAGATTGAACTATACTTTGTTTGACAGGTATGTGTTTACTGTCACTGGTAGATATGATGGTGCTTCTAATTTCGCGGCAAACAACAAGTGGGCATTTTTCCCTTCAGGTGCGATTGCCTGGAATATCGGTGATGAGGCTTTCATGAAAAACCTTAACCCGATCTACTCCATGAAGCTCAGGACCAGTTACGGTCTGACTGGTAATCAGGCCATTGGTGCTTATGGTTCTTTGGCAACCTTGCGTTCACAATATTCAGTCAGACCAGGTGAAGGTGCGTTTATTTTGGGCACCTTGGCAAATCCTAACCTGACATGGGAGACTACTTCTCAGCTAAACGTTGGACTAGATGTTGGATTGATCGATGACAGAATCAATTTCACGGTGGATTACTACAATAAACTGACCAGTGATCTTCTGTTTGATCGCCCCATTCCATCATTTCTCGGTGTAGCAGGAACGGCCACGCAGATTCAGAATGCTGGCGAAGTAAGAAACAAGGGCCTTGAAGCCGCCATTACCACTCGAAATATACAGCGAGCAGACTTCTCCTGGACTTCCAATTTCGTTTTCTCCATGAACAGAAATGAAATAGTGTCATTGGCTGATACGGTTGGAATTAGATATGAAGACGCTCCGGGTCATTTCAATATCGCCACTGGATTTCAACTCCTGGAAATAGGGCAGCCTGTGGGTGTCTACTACGGCTTTGTTTATGAGGGAGTGACTCAGCCAGGTGATCCTCTACTGGATGGTTCAGATGGAAAAATAGGCGGAGAGCAGTTTGCAGACCTTAATGATGATGGGATATTGGATGACGAAGATCGAAAAATCATAGGTAATCCACACCCAGATTTTGTGTGGTCAATGAACAACAACTTCACTTACAAGAATTTCGATTTGAATATTTTCCTTCAGGGTGTTCATGGTAACGATATGATGAACCTTACCAGAATGGAATTGGAATCTTTTAGAGGTACGTGGAATGTGTCAACAGCCGCGCTTGATCGCTATCATCCGATAGACAATGCCAAAGGGACTATTCCATCTGCAGATACAGACAGAACCCTTAAAGTAACCTCTCGCTGGATAGAGGATGGGAGCTATGTGCGTGTGAAGAATATTGCCCTGGGCTATAATGTGCCATCATCCTTACTTGATAAGATCAACGTTCGATCATTGAGGTTTTATGTAAGTGCACAGAATCTTTTGACATTCACTGATTACTCTGGGTTAGATCCGGAAACTGCCTACAATAATTCAACAAGTAATGCTGATTCCAACAGGAATCTGGGATTGGATTACGGTAGTTACCCTAACGTGAAAACCTATACTGTGGGTCTAAACCTGGGTTTTTAAACAATTGACAGTTGTTTTATTTGTCAGTTTCTAAATAAAAAAGATAATGAAAAGAACATATTTAAACTCAATATTATTCGCGCTGATCATGGTGTTTTCAACCATGTCATGTGAAGATTTGGAAGAGCGACCAGTGGGGACATTGAGTCCTGAGGGTCTCTTTGTATCAGTGAAGGAGTTAAAAGCCGGAGTTAATGGGGCCTATGGCCAACTTGCACGTGAGGATTTTCACGGACGTAAATTGACTCTAGCACTTCTGTTGCGTTCGGACATGGTGGGTATTGGAGATCCAAGTACTCCTACCAGACGACATGCATGTGATCTCATGCAAATGGAACAGGACAATGGCCTGGTAAATGCATTTTGGACCGTGGGGTATAGAGCCCTTGCAGCTGCTAATGAGGTGATTAATGCTAAGGATAATGTAGAAGGATCAGAAGCAGAAATCAATGCAGTAGCGGCACAGGCATACTTCCTGCGTGCTTATGTACATTTTGTATATGTGCGACTATTTGGTGAAATCATCTACATGGATGGTCAGCCAATAGATGATCCATATGCCGTTCAGCAGTCTTCTGTATCAGATATCTATGAGGGGATAATTTCGGACCTGGATTTTGCCAAGGAATGGCTGGCAGATATCCCAGTTGACAGATCTCATCCGGGTAAAGCGGCAGCTTATGGCATGCAGGCGTCAGTTTACATGACCAGAGCTACCTCAGAGGCGGCACAACCTGATGATTGGCAAAATGCTTTTGACAATGCCAAACATGTGATCGACAATGAAGGCAAGTATGGTGTGGCTTTGGATAATAATTTCTATGATATTTTCGCACCTGATTTCGCTTCTTCTGAGATCCTTTTCAACATCACTTTCATAGCTAATGACAATCATAACATCACCCCAGGAGAACTGGGAGGATCTAATGCGGGTACAGATCAGGTAACCTCTGTTACAGGTCCTCGTGGTGACGAAAGGTTTGCAGCGCTTAATTCAGATGCTTTTGGCTGGAGTGTAGCGGTGCCGGAGCTCAGTGTGTACAATACCTGGGATGGCAGGGACTATCGTAAAGCTGTGAGCTTGGATACTGCCATTACCTATCTGGGTGTGCCAGATTACCGATTTACCGAGTGGGATGGAATTAGTCAAAATGTTGCAAGACCACACATTGCAAAATACTTCAGAGCTGTAGGAGAAGCTGGTTTAAGGACAAGCACACCTCAGGGAGCAAGTTTAAGGGATTCTAATTCTAAGCAAATCATTTTACGCTATGCGGAGGTGCTCTTAATAGCAGCAGAGGCGGCCGTAGAATTAGGTAACAACGGAGCTGCTGTGGAATATATCAATAGAGTACGGGCGCGCGCAAGAAATGCAGCCGGTGCTGGTCATAGCAAGTATCCCCCAAGTCCGGTTCCAGCTGACATTACAGGTGCCGTGACAATCCAGGATGTGATGGAAGAGCGCAGATTAGAGCTGGCTTTTGAGGGCGTGAGATGGTATGATATTGTGCGCAGAAAAATGGGCAACGTATACAGTGGAGCTGCACCTGCTCTTGAGAATAGAGATTTTGATCCTAACGTGGATTACCTATGGCCTAAGTACTACGTAGATGTGGATTTACTGGAAGGACTTAAGCAAAATGTGGGCTACGAAGGATTGTAACGCATAAAGCATTGACAACTAAAAGAGGCCATCAGAACGTGGTGGTCTCTTTTAAGAATTCAATTTTGAAACCACATGGTACCAGGTAGAATAGATAAGAAGTACAGGGATACTGAAGTTGGTTGGTATCTGTGTATGGAAGGTTCAAGATTGAGATCTGTGATGCGGAATCGAAGTACTTTTGGTAAGTTTGCGCAATGTAGTCACTAGCCATCCAATGTTTGGTTAACCAAATATTGAGGAGCAATAGATCGATCAAGTTCGTTGAGTTATTTGGCTTAATGATCTGATAATGGGAGAGTAAAGGAGTGTCGTCTTCTTTGTTTAATCGTGTGTTTTAGGAGCTGAGGGCTAATCAGACTATGGGAAATATTTTGTTCAATTATTTTGACCTGCAATTGTGACGCTCTAAATTGGTCGACCAATTGTTGGGTATAACCGATTACTTATTATGGAAATACTTAGCAACTTTAGTCGTATTAAAATTGAAACCCCAGTTGATAAGATCATCAATCAAATCAAGGAATTGATTACGTCTGGTCAGCTGAAACCCGGGGATCGACTCCCTCCTGAGCGTAAGCTTTGCGAGAAACTTGGAGTAGGTCGTACCCACTTAAGAGATGCGATAAAGAAGCTAGAGTTTTACGGTATTCTGAAGACTTTGCCTCAGAGCGGAACGGTAGTAGGCGGGATGGGGATTACAGCTCTGGAAGGTCTTATTTCGGATGTACTAAAGTTAGAAGCTAATGATTTCCGTGCTTTGGTGGAGACCAGGGTTTTGCTTGAAGTTAACTCAGCCAAGTTCGCTGCAATGCGCCGTTCGGATGCTGATCTTATTCATATGTCGAAAGCACTGAGTGACTATGAAAAGGCCGTCTCAAAAGGAGCGGATACTGTTGAGCATGATTTAATGTTTCATTTGAAGATTGCCGAGGCGAGTAACAATACCGCTCTTAAATCTCTGATGTTGATTATATCTCCAGACATACTCACACATTTCAAGGAGAACAATATATGTGGTGGAGACAGGCCAGTATGTGCTTTGGAAGAACACTACCAAATATTTGAGCACATAGAAAGTAGAAATCCGGAATTGGCCTCTGAAACCATGGAACACCACTTACAAGATATTTTGAGTTTTTCATTGGAGCAGAGTGGGTTCATCAACGGAAAAACTAAAAAGAGTTGATCAGGGTGGTGTAGCCCGGTACTCGTGATTCAGGTGTTCCTGATGAGTGTTTGCTTCTACCATCATGGGGGCAAAAACATTGAAGTAACTAAATAGATAGTGAGATTTAAAATTTACATAACAATTGTTTTCTTCTTCATACTGTCAAAATCGGATGGGCAAACGAGCCCATCCTTGATTTTGACGAAAGACGGAATCAAAGAAATTCGTCAGGGGCTTGGTCAGGTGGCTTTATTTGACCAGACACTGGCTACTGTACAACTTGAAGTAGATGCGGAGATCGAGAAAGGGATAGATGTACCTGTACCCAAAGATTTAGCTGGTGGATATACACATGAACAACACAAGACTAACTTTTTCACCTTACAGAAAGCGGGTGTGTTATTCCAGATCACCGGGAATGAGCGATATGCTGTTTATATCAAGGACATGTTGTATGCCTATCTGGAGTTATACCCTGATTTAGATCGACATCCTGCTGAGCGCTCCTATGCCAGAGGAAAGTTGTTCTGGCAATGCCTCAACGATGCAAACTGGCTGGTATATGTGAGTCAGGCTTACGATTGTATATATGAGTGGCTTTCTGAGGAAGATCGTCAGGCACTCAATGATGGTCTTTTCAAGCCGATGGCTGATTTTCTTTCTATTGAAACTCCGCAATTTTTTAATCGAATTCACAATCATAGTACATGGGGTAATGCCGCCGTAGGGATGATCGGATTGGTCATCGACGATCAGGAATTGGTCGATCGGGCATTGTACGGAGCAAGATCAGTATCGGTAAAAGCCGGCGCTGTGGACAATGATGGTGGAAGCATTATTTCGCAAGATCAAGAAATGGGTTTCCTGGCACAAATAAACCATGCGTTCTCTCCTGATGGATATTATACAGAGGGCCCCTATTACCAGCGATACGCCATGTACCCATTTTTGATCTTTGCGGAGGCTTTGTCTAATAAGCGCCCAGATCTCAAGATTCTGGCCTATAAGGATTCTGTATTGATCAAAGGAGTCTACGCCCTTCTTAATCAAACCAATTCCGCGGGTGAATTTTTCCCGATCAACGATTCACAGAAAGGTATGTCGCTGGCATCGCGTGAGCTTGTGAATGCCGTGAGCATGGCTTATCACTATGGTTCACAGGACCCCAGCTTATTGTCGGTCATAGCTTCTCAAGGTAGAGTTCCGCTCAATGATGCCGGATTTGATGCGGCTAAGGCCATCGGGGAGGGGCTTGCCATGCCATTTATTAAACCAAGTATTGAGCTCAGCGATGGCGCCAATGGATATGAGGGTGCTATTGGTATCCTCAGAGGGGGTGACCTTACACTGGTGATGAAGTATGCCAAGCATGGAATGGGGCACGGACATTTCGATCGGCTCGGGTTTATGCTTTATGATGAGACTGGTGAAGTCATTCAGGACTATGGCTCAGCTCGTTGGGTTAACATTGAACATAAGGACGGGGGTGGATACCTCAAAGAAAATCACAGCTGGGCCAAGGAGACTGTTGCCCACAATGCCCTGGTAGTGAATAAGGATTCGCATTTTGATGGCAAGGTCAAGGAAGCCGATAAGACGTCTGGCACTCCTTATTATTTTGCTGCTGGTGAAAGCGTTCGGATTGTAAGTGCCAAAGAAACCCGAGCCTATGATGATGTTGAGATGCACCGGACCATGGCCATGGTTGATCTTGAGGAGTTAGAGCACCCATTGGTGATAGATTTATTATCGGTACAGGCACCAGCAGAAACCAGGTATGATTTACCACTTTATTATGTGGGTGAATTCATGTCCTCAAATCAGGAACTTCAGACTAACAATGACCTGACCCCAATGGGCAAAGAGTCCGGGTACCAGCACTTATGGGCTGAAGCGCAAGCAGACCTCACGGGAGACTTGTATAGCATGACATGGTTTAATAAGAAGAGATTCTATACCCTAACCTCCGTCATTCAATCAGGTGACCAAATGATAATGACGAGGATAGGTGCCAATGATCCTAATTTTAACCTCCGACGTGATCCGGGTATTATTCACCGCAGGACTGGAGGCAATACCGTTTTTGCCAGCTTATATGAAATACATGGGAGTTACGATTACTCTACTGAACGTCCTTTAAACCTGTTTACTTCCATTGCCGATTTAAAAGTGCTGCATCAATCAGCAGAATATGTGGTGGTTAGATTTCAATTGAACAGTGGTGAGGAATACCAACTGGCCTTTTCACTGAAAGATGATAGCGAATCAAGTCAGCATGCTGTGAAATCAGCCAAAGGACAGTGCACGTGGCAAGGAGTTTATGAATTTAAGAAAATAAAATAATTGAGAAATGGGAAGAAAAAGCGAAAAATACATTTTAACCAAGGAGATGGAATGGGAAGAGCTTGGCGGTGGCGTCTCCCGAAAGATGCTGGGCTGGGATAATCAGATCATGATGGTACAAGTGAAGTTTGAAAAGGGAGCCGAAGGCTCACCTCATCAACACTTTCATACCCAGACGACCTACTGCGTTTCTGGCAAGTTCGAGTTTGTGATCGATGGCGTGAAGCAGATAGTAAGTGGAGGCGATGGGGTGTACATCGAGCCTAACCTGCTGCACAGTGCGGTATGTCTGGAAGCGGGAATGTTGATCGATACTTTCAGTCCGGTGAGAGAAGACTTTCTCGACGGGTCGGGGGTTTCGTACTTCGGTGATAAATAAAATAGACACATAACAAAGGATAAGATGAAGGTTAAGGGACTTAGGTGGTGGATCATTGGACTGATATGTCTGGCTACCGTAATCAATTACATTGATCGGTCGGCGCTGAGCATTATGTGGCCGAGTATTTCAGAGGACCTGGGCATGTCGAAAAATGACTATGCGCTCATTCTGAATATATTCATGATAGCCTATGCAGTAGGACAATCAGTATCTGGTCGAATGTTTGACAAGATTGGTACACGGCTTGGGTTTGTAGTATCCATTTCGGTGTGGGGCGTGGCCACCATGCTGCATGCTCTGGCCAGAGGATTGTTCTCATTTTCGGCCTTCAGGGTGCTATTAGGATTAGGGGAAGCTGGAAACTGGCCTGGGGCCGTAAAGAGTAATGCTGAATGGTTTCCTGTAAAGGAACGAGCCATGGCTCAGGGCATATTCAACGCCGGAGCAGCACTTGGATCTGTAGTGGCACCACCTTTGATTGCCCTGCTTTGGGTTGCTTTTGGTTGGGAAGTCACTTTCATGGTGGTTGGCGCCATTGGTTTATTGTGGGTATTGCCCTGGGTGCTTGTGAATAAAGCCAAACCAAATGAACATCCATGGATTACCGAAGAGGAGAAGAAATACATACTTGCCGGACAATCAGAGGCGGACAATAATCCTTCAACCGAAGGTCTGTCAATGAAGCAAATACTCAGCCATCGTGAATCATGGGCTGTGCTGATATCCAGGTTTTTTGTGGAGCCTATCTGGTGGTTGTTTGTAGGGTGGATGCCCATTTACCTGGCAGAGACTTATGGCTTCAACGTAAAAGAAATAGGTTTTTTCGCCTGGGTGCCATACGTAGGAGCTGCGCTGGGTAGTTTGTCTGGCGGTTATTTTGCAGGACGTTTGATGCTCAACGGGGCATCTGTAGACCGGGCTAGAAAGCTGACCATTACCATAGGCGGAGTGATCATGTTTTTGGGACTGTTGGCGACCATCCTTCTGGCGGATAGTCCACTGATTTTTGTGGTAATTGTAGCTTTCGTACTGTTTGGCTTTCAGTTTATCATTAGCAATATTCAGACCATGCCAAGTGACCTGTTCAGCGGGAAATCAGTAGGATCATTGGCCGGTTTGGGTGGTACAGTAGGTGTCTTTTCGGTCATCATCATGAACTTTCTGGTTCCTATCATTTCAGAAATATCCTATACACCAATTTTTATCATGATCGCGGTATTTGTACCACTGGGAGTAGCGTCAGTGTACTTTTTCGCGAAAGAAATTAAACCAATTGATTAGATATAAATAATAAACGAATAATTAGACATGGAAGAAAAACGAGAAAATAAAGTAGCAGTAATAACGGGTGCAACTGGAGGGATTGGTTTCGAGGTTGCCAAGAGATTAGGCAAAGATGGGTTTACTGTTGTTCTAAATGGCATCGAAGATGAAGCAGGAGCGAAGAGAGTAGAGGAACTTGCCAGTGAGGGCATCACCGCAGAATATTATGGCTTTGATGTGACAAAAGACGAGGAAGTAACTTCAAATATTAAAGCAATTGGTGAAAAGTACGGTAAAATTGATGTGCTGGTAAACAATGCTGGTGGATTAGGAGGCAGATCTCGATTTGAAGAAATGACCACTGAGTTTTACCGATTTGTGATGGCCTTAAACCTGGATTCAGTGTTTTTTGCTTCGAGAGCAGCCATTCCTTACTTGAAAAAGGGAGAAAATGCCTCAATCATCAATTATACCTCAAATGCAGGGTGGAATGCTGGTGGACCAGGAGCGGGCGTTTATGGTACATCCAAAGCCGGAGTTCATGCCATTACAAGAGCGTTGGCCAAAGATTTGGCTGAATACGGGATCAGAGTAAATGCTGTTTCTCCTGGAACAATCGATACGCCATTTCACTCTGAAATCAAATCGACTAAACCTGAAGTATTTGCTTCGTGGAAGAATAATATTATGCTAGGCCGATTGGGTCAGCCTGAGGAAGTAGCGTCTGTAGTGTCTTTTCTGGCAGGTAAGGATGCATCTTTCATCACTGCTGAGACCATACAAGTGGGTGGCGGTCAGGCTTTAGGAATATAATGGAAATTGGATTGTAGCTAGCGAACCGGAGCAGGTATGATGAGTTTATTTGAGTATTTGCTCCTGGTTCTAGCTGGTATAGGCGCGGGATTCCTGAATGTGGTTGCAGGAGGAGGTTCTATGTTGACCCTACCCTTATTGATCTTTCTGGGGTTGCCGCCAGCCATGGCCAATGGCACCAACCGGATAGCAATCCTTTGGCAAAATGTGTTTGCCATAAATAAATTTAGAAGAGCCGGGATCATTGATTATCCCTACAGTATTTACCTGGGACTGGCAGCGATCCCAGGGGCGGTTTTAGGCGGGGTTTTAGCAGTTGATATCAGGGGTGAGTTGTTCACCCGAATTTTGTCAATCATCATGTTGGCGGTAGGATTGATGATTGTATTTGGGTCCGCCCGGAAGCCAATTAGTATCCACAGCGGAGGCGAAAAGAGAAGCCCGTGGGTAGGGATATTGATTTTCTTTCTGATAGGGATATATGGAGGTTTTATTCATGCGGGAGTTGGTTTTATCATCATTTTCGTGCTTGACAGGCTACACGACTATCCCATGGTAAGAATCAATAGCATCAAGGTCATTGTAGCATTTGTGTACACGCTGGCGGTGGTGATGGTTTTCATTTACAATGATTTGATTCAGTGGCGATACGGATTGACCCTGGCAGTGGGGACTTCATTGGGAGGATGGCTGGGAAGCCTTTTTTCTATCAAAAAGGGTGACAAATGGATTAAGGCATTGTTGCTTGCCACGATAGTGGTTCTGTCAGTAAAGCTTTGGTTTTACTATTGAAGCAGGTGAAACAGGCGACATTGTAACCTGGACTGATGGGTACTTATTCTAATGAGGACATCATCTTCACTGATTCTGGAACACAAAGCAATTCTATTATCCTCAAGGCCGAGACCCCGGGAGGAGTTATACTGAATGGTTCTTCCAAACTAAACATCTACGGTAGTTATTTGATTGTAGAAGGCTTCTTTTGGGATGGTGGAGAAGGGGAGAGCAAGAGGTCATTAGACATGATGAAGATATGAGAATTTCAAGAAGAAAGTTTTTACAAAAATCAGGAACTGTGGCTCTGATGGCTCCTTTTTTGCCATCCCCAGTTGGCGGATTCCATCCGAATGGCTCTGGCGATCCCTTGAAGGTGCATATATTTTCCAAGCATTTGCAGTTTTTAGACTTCAAAGAAGCTGGTCAGATTGCCGCAGAGCTCGGGTTTGATGGCATTGATCTGACTGTCCGGCCCAAGGGTCATGTGCTGCCCGAAAATGTGAAATCAGACCTGCCCGCAGCTATTAGGGATATTAAGCAGTCTGGTTCTACCTGTGAGATGATCACCACGGCCATTACCGATGTGAACAACGAATATGATTTGGACATCATCAAAACCGCAGCCAATGAAGGTATTGGGTTTTATCGCACCAATTGGTTTGAATATCATGCGGACAAATCATTGCAGGAGTCTATTCAAGTCTACCAGCAGAAAATCAAAGCGCTTGGTGAACAGGGTAGGCAATACGATATCATCGGCTGCTATCAAAACCATGCTGGAACAAGTATTGGATCTTCTTTTTGGGAAATAGAGCAACTGCTTGCAACCGTGGATCCTGTCTATTTTGGCACCCAATATGATATCCGTCATGCCACAGTGGAGGGAGGACTTTCCTGGACAAATGGATTACGGTTGCTCCGTGAGCGTATAAAAACGATCGTTCTCAAAGATTTTCAATGGGCAAAGGTCAATGGCCAATGGGAAGCCGAGAACGTGCCAATAGGTGAAGGAATGGTGAACTTCAAAGACTATTTTAAATTATTGAAAACCTATGGTTTGAATCCTCCTGTGTCATTGCACCTGGAATACCCCTTGGGTGGAGCAGAAAAAGGTCATTATGAAATCACTGTAGATCGGAAGATTGTTTTTGATGCGATGAAAAAAGACCTGACTACTGTCCAACAACTATGGAAAGAAGCATAAAGAACCTGAAAGCGAATGATTAAATTATCTATCAAGATTGACCCAATTAATATTAAAATGATGAAGAGTATACTTTTTTCACTTACGACAATTTGCCTTTTGATGAGTTGTCAACTAAAGGAATCCAATGAAGGAATCCTGGTTTCTAACGCAAAGGAGCTGCAAGATGCAATCTCAAAAGCCCAACCAGGCACCAGTATTGTCATGGCCAATGGCCAATGGGAGAATGTTGAAATTCGCCTGGTAGCAAAGGGAACTGAAGATCAACCCATCACACTTCGTGCTGAAACCCCCGGCGAAGTAATCATCCAGGGACAATCTGACCTGAAACTGGGTGGAGAATATCTGGTGGTGGATGGGCTCTATTTTACCAACGGAGCGTCGCCTTCAGAATCTGTCATCCAGTTTTTCATCAATAAGGATACCCTTGCAAATAACAGCCGCGTGACTAACTGCGTGATCAAAGACTTCAACAAAGCCCAACGAAACATGACTGACCTTTGGGTGCTGTTCAAGGGAAAGTATAATCAACTCGATCATTGCTATCTGGAAGGAAAATCCAACAGAGGACCCACTATAAGAGTGGATATGGAAGGCAATGAAAGTATACGAAACTACCACAAAATTAATGACAACTACTTTGGTCCCCGACCACCAAAAGGGGGCCCGAGTGCGGAGACAATTCAGATTGGGAACAGTAGCACGTCCATGACACCCAGCTACACGTTGGTGGCTAATAATTTGTTTGATCGATGCAATGGAGAAGTGGAGGTCATTTCCAGCAAATCCAATTTCAATGAGTTCAGGGGCAATGTCTTTTACAAAAGCCAGGGGTCACTGGTCACCAGACATGGAAATTACTGCATTGTAGATGGGAACTACTTTATCGGCGATGAAGATTCCCCACAGGTGGGGGGAGTCCGACTGATTGGGACTGGTCACCGGGTCACCAATAATTATTTCTACAACCTCCATGGGGAGATTTTCAGAGGCCCATTGGCTATGATGAATGGAATTCGACAACCGGCTGTCAACAGATACTTTCAAGTGACTGACGTGGTTGTTGCTTACAACACCTGGGTCAATTGCTCCTCGCCTTGGCAATTTGGTGTTGGATCAAATGTGGATCAGAAAGAGGTGCTGCCTCGTTCGGAAATCAGATCTGAAACGCCCATTCGGACCCTAGTCGTCAATAATGTGATTTACAATTCGGAAGGAGATGAAATGCCCATTATACGTTACGATTCCATTGACGGAATCGATTTTAAAAGCAACGTGATCAATAATCAGGGCGTGGCCTTCAGAGGCGTGAATGGTCTTGAGAAAAGGGACTTCTCCATGCGGGAATTGGAAGAAAATATTTGGGTTCCAACCAGTGATCTGTCCGAAATCCAGGCCTATTATGGGTTTGAGTTTGATCAAATCGACAAAGACTTATTCGGGAATTCACGCTCTGAAAGCAGTTCCATAGGAGCCACCAATGGAGCCGGGCCGGAAAAACCTAACATTATGGATGTGTCCAAGTACGGTCCGGATTGGTACAATCCCTCTGCTGACGATACAGCGAAGGAAACACATACGGTCAGTACTGCAGCGGATTTTGCCAAAGCAATGAAATCCGCACAGGATGGCGATATCATTGAGCTAGCATCGGAGCGTTTTGAATTCAATTATTCCATGATCATCGACAAAAAACTGACCATCAAGTCGGCAAAGCCAGACTCTAAAGTATCGCTTGTCTATGCGGGTCTTGCCGGTACCCCGGCTTTCGAAATGAATCCGAAGGGGAAGCTGACTTTGAATGCAATCATTCTTAGTGGGAATGGGGAGAATTACGCCTTTGCTACCTTGAAAGAAAACATGTCCGGCCTTTACAATTTGAAAGTGAAGGACTGTGAGTTATCTGAATTTGATTATGTCCTTAAAGCCTACAAGTACTCGTTTTCTGAATACATCAGTTTCGAGTCTTCTGTGATAAAAAATTGTAACAACGGCATTGAGCTTTCTGCAGAAGACGATGATCGGGGTGAATACAATGCCGAAAATGTCTACATCGTGGATTGTCAATTTGATCGGGTCAATAAGAACGTCATCGATTATTACCGAGGTGGATATGACGAGTCCACAGTAGGAGGCAATCTGTTAGTCAAAGGGAGCACATTTACCCAATGTGGAGCCAGTGAGGAAAATGGGATTTTGATCAACACATACGGAATCATCAATGTGGATATTTCTGGCAATAAATTTCAAAATAACCCAGTAGAGCAAGTGGCTCGACTCTGGGGTGCCAAGAACAATTCACATGCTGACAATGTGATTACAAACTCTGGAGCGCTCATTGTTGAGGAAAATCTTCCTCTGAAATTAATGTATTAGCAAAAGTGTTGAGATGATACGTTGGTTGGTTTTTGAATCGATGATCGTCTCTTCTCAAGATTATCCAGAAGTGCCGAAAGGCATTTGAACACGATTTAAGTACTAGTAAATTTTTACAATATGAAAGCTACAACAACCAGGGAATCCGAATTTTCATCATCAAAAGGGAATATATTCTCTTACCTGATCATGTTTGTCCTCCTACAGTTTGCATCGGTTTCAGCAAGCTGGGCCCAGGATCCTGATTTACCACCTAGTGGAAATTTTGATCTTACGGATTGGAAGATCACGTTGGAGGATCAGTCGGAAGTTCAGGAAGCTGATCTATCCAATGGTTTTGAAAGACCAGCTCAGTTTTATACAGACCCCAATACCGGGGCGATGGTCTTTAGATGTCGGAATGATGGAGAAACCGGCGGGAGCTCTTACCCCAGAAGTGAACTTCGGGAAATGCTGCGCGCTGGCAATACCAGCTTCAACACGCAGGGGATTGGCCCCAACAACTGGGTCTTCGCTTCTTCCAGTCAGGCCAATCAGGAGGCAGCCGGAGGAGTAGGCGGAACACTGACAGCTACAGTTGCCGTGGATCATGTGTCCACCACAGGAGAAGCTGGCAAGGTTGGTCGTGTAATCATCGGGCAAATCCATGCGTCAAATGATGAGCCGTGCAGGATATACTACCGCAAATTGCCAGGAAACACCAAAGGGGCGATTTACTTCGCTCATGAGCCTACCACCAGTGCAGAGCAATGGCACGAAATGATTGGCAGTAGAAGTGACAATGCTCCTGATCCTGAAGATGGGATTGCTCTGGGGGAGAAGTTTAGCTACGAAATCAAAGTGGAGGGCAATGACCTTACCGTGACCATTATGAGACCGGGAAAACCTGATGTACAGAAAGTGGTAGACATGACCGATAGTGGCTTTGCTGATGACTGGATGTATTTCAAAGCAGGGGTATATAATCAAAACAATTCGGGAGAGGATGGCGACTATTGTCAGGCATCTTTTTTTGCTTTGAGCAATGCTCATTCAACGGCAAGTAACAAAGCTCCTATCTCGAGTATCACCGCTCCGTCTAGTGGCGCAACTTTTAGCGCAGGAGAGAACATCACCATTTCAGCCGATGCCTCTGATAGCGATGGATCGATCGCTAAAGTAGAATTTTTCCACGGTTCAACCAAACTGGGTGAAGTCACTTCACCCCCCTATGACTATACCTGGAGCGACGTGCCTGCGGGGCGTTACGTCATCACTGCCACGGCTACAGATGATGGTGGCATCTCATACACTGCTTTGGGAGTGAGTATTGCCGTCAATCCCGTAGCGGAATACAATGCCCCTTATGATATCCCAAGATTTAAGGCGTTCATTGGGGAGTGTAAATTACAGGCACCTACGAGCTCCACCATTGCCACTCAAACTCAGCTCAAGGATGGCTATACAGATGATAACTTTTATGTCGTGGACGAGGATAAAGTTGCTTTTAATCAGTCCGGATCCAGCCAGCGCACCGAACTGCGGTATCTGAACAACTGGACCCTTTCCGAAGGTGATCGTTCATTGCATGCCAGAATACATATTGTTGAGATGACCTGTGATCAGGTGACCGTGTTGCAAATTCACGATGACGCCAATACTGGGAGCGGACCAAATAAGCCACTCCTAAGAATCTATAAACATCTAGCCAAGGAACCAGTCAATCACCTGTGGGCAGCCATAAAAACCGATATTGAAGGTGTGAATACCACACATGTGGATCTGGGTGAAGCGCCTGCCGGATATTTTGACTGTGACGTTCGATTGGTGAATGGAAGCATGATCATTGATGTAGATGGAGCCGAAAAAGCTAATATGGATGTTTCATACTGGACATTCCCCAGCTACTGGAAAGCCGGAGTTTATTTGCAGGATGATGGGGAGGCTACCGCTTACTTCGATGAGTTGTATGTCGCTGATGGATCAGGAGGAAATGTCAATCCTGTAGTCAGTATTATTTCTCCTGAGAATGGTGCGAGTTTCGTGAATGGTGATGACATCACCATCGTAGTTGATGCTTCCGATCCTGACGGTACGCTCTCTAAGGTGGAGTTTTACAATGGGGCAACCAAACTTGGTGAGGATTCGACTACCCCTTATTCATTTACTATTCCATTTGCGGTTACAGGTAGCTACATTTTCACGGCAGTAGCTACTGACAATGAAGGAGCAACAACGACCTCTTCGGAAATCAACGTTGCGGTCACTGCCACCCAAACATATAAATTGACCACTTCTGCAGTCGGAAACGGTTTTGTGAGCTACAATCCCTCAGGAGGGGTCTACGAAGTAGGAACGCTCGTGTACCTGACGGCCAAACCTGATGATGGAAATCTATTTGATCATTGGAGTGGGGACGTGACCGGGACCTCTGCACAAACGACCATCATCATGGATGCTGACAAGTCAGTCACCGCTCACTTTAGTGAGGAAGAAGTTACGCTTAGTGTTGATCCAAATGCGATCAAGGCTTCCAATCGTGAAATGATTGTCTATCCTAATCCGATCCATTCCAAAGCCACCATAGAGTACAAAGTAAAGAAACCTGCGCTGGTAGAATTGACGATTTTCAATGTATCCGGTCAGAAGATTGTGAATTTGGTGAATGAACTTCAAAATGCGGGAGTCCGGAAAGTGGAATGGACACCCGACAATCTGCCCAATGGCTTGTATATCGCCAAACTGAGAATTGGCAATGAAACGAAAACTCAAAGGTTGATTATTCAACCTTCGAAATAGAAAATTAAAAGACTTGTTTTCCCAGGGATCAAACTTTTGAGGCAAGTGTAAAGTAAATAGCCAAATCATGAATGTATTGAAGATTTTGAAGAAGAAAGGCATTGTAGTTTGTGTAATCATGGCAATCATTCTGTCGTCTTGTACTTCAGGCCCGGGCTCACCTGAAATTGTTGTTCAGGATTTGCAGATGAAAATACCGGCAGGCGAGCAGGTTTTTAAAGAGGAATTGCTGGCAGGTGAAATTGCCGAGACCAAGATTGAGCACCTGGCTTATGCAGGGCCTACCGAGCAGACCATCTCGCTTTCGGGTGAGTATGTCAGCATGTTTCTGTTTGTGAGTGGGAATGGAACGCTACAGGCTGATTCAATGGTGTACAACCTGGTGCCTGAGTCCATTGCCATTCCAATGAATGACACGGATCAAGTGCAGTTTAAGGTACCTGAAGGTGAGGAACTTCATTTTCTACAGTTTACCAAAAGGCTGTCCGCTCAGGACATGGAGGACCTGAAGAACTTCCCTGAGGAGAATAAATATGACCTGTTTTTTACACGGTTTGAGGATTGCGAACCTTATACAGAAAAGATAAAGAGTCCGAATACCGTCAGCAGAACGGTGCTCCCCGCTGATATCGTTCCTCGCGTTTCGCTGGGAACTGTGGAAGCCATGGGGCCGGATGAGGTGGGTGCTCATGAGCACCCTATGCTTGACCAGCTGTTCTTAGGGCTATCCAACAATGATGTGGTGGTTCACGCTGATGCGGCTTCTACGGCCTTCAAGGAGTTCTCGCTTTTGCATATTCCAATTGGTTCGAGTCATTGGGTCACAGTGGGTGAGAACAAGAAGATGTATTACTTATGGATGGATTTTTTCCTGACTAAGGAAGGACAGGAATGGCTGAAAACGCACAAGCCGATGAGTACCGATAACGGTGAATAGTCTCGGGAGGACGATTCATCAATAGTACCGAATGAATGAAAGTTACTTTTTCAAAGATTGATAATATGCGAATTGCAGCCTTTTTAGTGATGTTACTTGTTGCGGAAGTGACGCTGGCCCAAACCAGGTACAATGTTTCTTCCCTGTCAGAATTCAAATCTGCTCTTAGTGAAGCAGTGAATGGGGATTCTGTTGTTTGGAGATCGGGCAGATACGAGGATGTCTTCATGGACATCAATGTGGAGGGTCTTGTGGTTACCGCAGAGAGCTATGGGGCTGTTATCTTCACCGGGGAATCAAAAGTGGAAATAGATGCCGACAAAGTAGTCTTGTCGGGGTTTCAATTTGTTGGGGGAGATATTGGTACGGATAATGTCATCAGAAACTGGGGGAGTGATGTGCTGATTACCCAAATTAACATTCTGGGCTATACGAGTTTTAAATATTTGATAGTTGATGAAGATTCGAGACGTACTACAATCAGCCATTGCAATTTTGAGAGCCGGATTAATCTGGCCGATCAAAACATCCTATCCATTCTGGTAGACAATGAGCCTGGTTACCACAAAATTCAACATTGCTCATTCAGAAACTTTCGGGGCAGCGGCGGTGACATGGGGGTGGAGCCTATTCGCATAGGTGTAAGCAGTCAGGCGCACCTGGATTCGCGGACCATTGTGGAGTATTGCTATTTTGAAAACTGTGACGGTGATGGCGAATTGATTTCAAATAAGGCTGCGCAAAATGTCTTTCGGTACAATACCTTCGAGAACAACACCAAAGGCGAGCTGGTGCTACGCCACGGAGATGAAGCCATAGTTTATGGTAATTTTTTCCTGAACAATATGGGCGGTGTACGCGTGCGTGAAGGGCAGAACCACTTCATTTACAACAACTACTTTTCCGGGTTGACCAGCCGCGCCATCTATTTGCAAAACGAGTCTTCGGATCCCCTGGACTCCATCCACGTGTATTTCAATACCATTGTGGATTCTGAGGAGGTGAAGTTGGGTGGATCAGGAAGTTATCCGCCTCAACATGTTGTATTTGCCAACAATATTTTCAGCAATCCAAAGGGTGTGATTTTTGATGACCCGACAGGCACCGAACAATGGCTGGGCAACCTCTCTTCGGGTAGCCTGGGAATAGATCGACCATCAGGTATAAGTGATCTGGATCCAAAGCTGATTGCAAACGATGAAGGATTTTTTCAATTGGACTCAGAGAGCCCTGCCATTGATGCCGCAGTTTCCGGATTTCCGCCCATTCCTATAATTGAGGGGTTGGCGTTTGATGACTTGAAACTGGACATTATGAAACAAGCCAGACCTGATGAAATTGACCAGAGAGATGTAGGAGCTTCCGAATTTCCTCATACTGTGGGTGTGCAGCCCTATGCCACCACATCCAATACCGGCCCGGCTTATTCCAATGACGAGTCCATATTTTCATTATCGTCTTCTGTTGTAGGAGAGGGTAGTGTCACCTGGTCTCCCGTAAAGGACACTTACCGGCTAGGAGAGATCATTACCCTCACGGCTACTCCGGCAGATGGCTACCAGTTTTCCAAATGGGGTGGTGATTTAGACGGGACTGACAATCCGATGATGATTTCTATCACTGAGGATATGAATGTTATTGCTGAGTTTGCTTTGCCTGTGACGCCACCCCCACTTGGCACAGGGAGTAGGGGTGCTATTGAAATATTTCCCAACCCAACCAGCGACCTTGTACGGCTGGTACTGCCTTCCGGTAGTCCTTCGCAGCTTTCGCTCCTCGTTTATGATGTCGAAGGTAAAATCAGGTTGTCCGGACAAATGACTGTTGTTCAGGATTATCTGGAAGTGGATGTTTCAATGCTTCCCACAGGTGTTTATTTCCTGACCCTCCGGAATGCCGGGAATGGTGAGGAGGAGGCTGGAATACTTAGGTTAATAAAGAACTGATCCTGAGGAGTAAGAAAGCATGAGCCAGCACCCCAAATTTTACTTGTCAATAAACATTGTTTAGCCATTTTGTGTGCCTGACCGGAAGGCAAACAGCCCCGCAGATGCAGGAGATGTGAGAGATTCCCGCATTTTATTCATAATACATTTACAGTTTTCTCAAATAGCATTATCATTGAAAGGATTTCAGATTAGATAGAAGATGAGTAAGTGTTTGGGAGTTTTGGGTTTGATGTTCTGTTTGGCTTCTACAAGTGCTGTAGCACAATATCAGAATTTGAAATTCGAATCGTATTCTACCCTGGAGGGGCTATCCAGCAGTACCTGTACCGAGATTTTTCAAGACTCAAAGGGGTTCATGTGGTTTGGGACCATAGATGGCCTCAACAAGTTCGATGGGTATCGGTTTACCATATACCGACCCGAATATGGCAAAATCAATTCTCTGGGGGGCAACCGAATCACTGCCATCGTGGAGGATGATGACCAAAACCTCTGGATTGGCACCTCTACCGGCCTCAATAAGTTTGATCAGAAAACCGAAAAATTTCATCAGATAGCGTTGTCCAAGGCCGATGAGAAGTCCTCCTTGGTATCTGTCAACTGTCTGCTCTATGACGAGCACACCTTGTGGGTGGGCACTACCACCGGGCTCGTAGAAGTAGACCTCTCAGCCGGGCAGGATCATTTGGCCTATCAAAGCTATGACAGCTCTCCGGATTCTAAATATCCGCTGGATCAGGAAGAGGTAGTAGGCATTATTTCAATCGACTCGGGTGTGGTGGTTGGTACTGAGGGTTCATCTCTGAACATCATTAACACCCTTACAGGGTCCATCAGGCATATTCCCATCGCAGGTAAGGCTGATTTTGAGATCAATCAATTGCCCAAAAGCTTCCTGATGGATGCAAAAGGGGAGCTTCTTTTCGGAAATGATCTTTCCCGAATGTACGTGTACAACTTCGAGAGGGGTGAATATCGCTCAATGAATTATACCAAAGGGATGGCTGTTCCGGTCTTCGATATTTATCAGGATAATCAGGGGATCATGTGGATATCTACCGATGGCTATGGGATTTTCTTACTGAATAAGGAAAAAGAGCTGATTCAGCAAATCAAACATGATCCACAGGATCCGTCTTCATTGCCCAATAACCAACCCTCCAAGGTTATGGAAGATGGCGAAGGCATGTTTTGGATTGCCACCTATAACGAAGGGGTATGCAAGTTATCAATGAACAAATCGGCTTTTGCGCATGTGTTTTACCGGCAGGGGAAAAATGATGGGTTGAGTTCCAGGATAGCCCAGTCGGTCATGGAAGACAGCAAGGGAAGAATCTGGGTGGGTACTGATGGTGGAGGACTGAACCTCCTCGACGATGAGTTAAAGATCGTCAGCTCGTCCAGACATCAGGAAATCGGTAAGAGCTCTATCAGTTCGGATAAAATCGTCTACATGGAGGAGGGCCTTTCTGGTCAGCTTTGGATATGTACCTGGGATGGGGGGCTGAACCTTTTCGACCCGGATACACAGAGGGCCAGGCGATTCACCTATGATCCCAACAATGAATATTCCATTGGTCAGAATAGTGTCTGGTATGCTACTCAGGCCGATAATGGAATCCTCTGGTGTGGTACCCTTTCAGCAGGTCTGAATGCTTATGATCCCAGAGAAGATAAGTTTTATAGGTACAACAGCCAGACCATTGGCCAGCAGCTATTGAGCGATTTGGTATTTTCATTGTTGATTGATTCCCAAAATCGCTTATTGATAGGGACCGATGCTGGTTTGCAGGTGTTGGACCTCAATAGGGTTTCGGACCTGAGTGAAATGACTTCCTTGCCACTTGTAAATACAGGAAACGCCCAGCTGCGGGGTTTTAGGATTAATCATATCACAGAGGCGAAGGATCGGACCTATTGGGTAGGTACCGATTTGGGATTGTATCATCTCAGTACTGATTTTGAACTCATTAAAAGGTTTACGACCAGTGATGGACTCCCAAGTAACCTGATCGTTGGTGTGGTGTTTGATGAAGAAGAATACCTGTGGTTTACGACCAAAAGTGGGTTGGGAAGACTAGATATAGCGCGTGAAGATTTTAAAAATTTCAATATCCACGATGGGATCCAGGGAATGGAATTTCAGAGCAAGTCCATCTTTCGAACAAGGGATGGTCGATTACTTGCCGGGGGGATTAATGGTCTGAATGTCTTTCGTCCTGAGGAAGTGCATTTGTCAGAGCAAGTGGGGCCACCAATGATCACCAGTATGAGTGTGTTGAATCATACTGTGCGGGTGGGGGAGATCTTCAATGAGCGAGTCTTATTGGACGCACCCATCAGTGGCCAAAGCAAGGTGGTACTGAACTATGACGAGGGGTTTGTGTCCTTTGATTATGTGGCACTGCACCTCCCCAATCCGGATCGTGTGAGCTATGCTCACAGAATGATAGGGGTAAATGAAGACTGGGTGTACGTGAAGAATAATCGCACTGCCAGCTATTCCAACCTGATTTCGGGAGACTACAGGTTTGAAGTGAAAACCGCCCTGGACGATGACTGGGAGAATGCTAAACTGACCAGCGTGGATCTGGAGGTATTGCTCCCACCATGGCGAACCTGGTGGGCATATCTGATCTACAACATCCTGATAGGAGGGGTGATATGGATTGTTTTCAGAGTTTATAGTCAGAGGATTCGCGAGGAGCGCCAGCACGAGTTGGATCAAATGAAGCTGAGGTTTTTTATCAACGTGTCACATGAGTTTAGAACGCCGTTGACCCTTATTCTCAATCCTGTAGACAAAATCCTGTCGTCCACCAATGATGAAGAAGTGGTGAGAGACTCAGCGCTGGTGATCCAGCGCAGTGCCCGCAAGCTACTCAGTTTGGTGACTCAGCTTCTTGATTTTAGAAAAATGGATTTAGGGAAGACACCCCTTGAGCTGGTAGAGGGTGACCTGGTGAAGTTTTGCAAGGACACCTTTTTACTTTTTGAGGATTTGGCCAGGAGCAAAGCTTTGAATTTCAGGTATGAGAGTGCATCCGACTCCTTAAAGGGTTATTTTGATCCCGATAAGGTGGAGAAAATCATTACCAACCTGCTTTCCAATGCCATCAAGTTTACCGACCCTGAAGGCGCCATCACCATGTCTGTGACTCCACTGAGCAAGGGCAAAAAGGATTATGTCAGAATTGTAGTGGCCGATACAGGTATTGGCTTTAAAAAGGAGCAGTTGAAAGAGGTGTTTAGCCGATTTTTCCACGTAGACAGTACCAAAACAGGGACCGGAATAGGATTGAACTTTACCAAGGGCCTGGTGGAAATACATAAAGGAGAAATTTCTGTAGAAAGCGAGTATCAGAAAGGAACCTCCTTCATCGTAGACTTACCACTCGACAAAAGTCTTTACAAAGATGTAGAACACAGAGCCATGGGCGAGGGGTATGCTCAGGATCCTGCGGCGGTTCTGTCTACGGCCTATGAATTGGCCATCTCAGACAATCAAACCATCACCGACGAGTCGCTGGACGAGGCATCAACGCTCAAAAGCCCAACCGTCCTCATTGTTGAAGACAACAAGGAATTGAGGGTGCATTTGCGCAAGGAGCTCAGGTCCCGTTTCAAGGTCCGGGAAGCAGCCAATGGCAAGGAAGGGCTCGAGAAGATTAATAAGTATTATCCGGATATCGTGATCAGCGACGTGATGATGCCCGAAATGGACGGTTTTGAAATGTGCCGTCAGGCCAAAGTAAACATAGAAACCTGTCACATCCCCGTTATCCTACTGACGGCCCGCAGCCTCGAGGAAGATCGCATTGAAGGATATCAGACGGGAGCCGACGAGTATTTGCCCAAACCCTTTAACATCAGTGTCCTCAAAGCTCGGATCAACAATTTGTTGGAGGCCAAAAACAGGCTGAGGGAAAAGTTTACCTCTATAGGAGGAATGCTCCCTTCTAGTGAGATCACCACCAACACACTGGACGAAGCTTTTCTGGACAAAGCCACCAAGGTGATCCTGGACAATGTAAGTGACCAGGACTTCAGACTCGCCGAGTTGCTCAAGGAAATGGGGGCCAGCCGATCTCAGTTTTATCGAAAAGTCAGCTCACTCACAGGCCAAAACCCAAGTCACTTCATCCGGGTGATCAGGTTAAAGTATGCTTTGGATCTGCTGCGGAAGCAGCAGCACTCTATCAAGGAGGTTGCTTACATGTCTGGTTTTAACTCGTCGGCCTATTTTACCAAATCTTTCAGGGAGCATTTTGGGAAGGCTCCCAATCAATACCTCGCTGAGGAGATTGAATAATTTATATTTGTAAGTGCATGAAAATGCGTTTTCCTTAGTTTAAGGCCGCAAAAGACACATAATTTATCGATTTTGAATCATAGTTCATATCGCTCCAGGTTGGAGTGCTCTATCATTGTTGTCGGCGTTGAGTGATGCAAACACATCCTCCATCAACACCTGATTCGACAAACTAAAAACCTATTGACTATGATGAAATCGTTTACCAACCTGGGGACTGAAAGGACCCTCAACCAACAAGGGAGATGTCTTGCTCCTTTATGAATAGAAGGATGTATAAGTCCGGAATTAATTAATCAACTAATCTGAAAAATTCTAATAATATGAGATTAAGGTATACTAAAAAGGGGCAGTTTTTGAAAACGCTTTTTGCCGTGCTCATGCTGATAAGTGTGAATGCGTTTGGTCAGGGGCAGACCATTTCCGGTAAAGTTCTTGACGAGAACGGGGAAGGATTGCCGGGAGCTACTGTGGTTGTTAAAGGAACGACCTCAGGTACGACTACAGATATCGAAGGAGCTTTCAGGCTTCAGGCCGATGAGTCTTCAGTTTTGGTTATTTCATTTGTAGGCTATGAGCCTTACGAGGTTACAGTAGGTAACCAGAGCATCATCCAGACGTCACTGAAACCAGACGTGTCCAGCCTCGATGAAGTGGTGGTAGTGGGGTATGGTGAGCAAACCAAAGAAACTGTAACGGGAGCCATAGAGGTGGTGAAAGGTAAGGAAGTGTTTGCCAGCAGAGCACAAACCAACCCCGCCTTAGCCTTGCAGGGACAAACACCTGGTATCACTGTGACCAGAGGATCTGCGCGTCCGGGTCAGGAAGATATCGATTTACAGATCAGAGGTTTTGCATCCATCAATCAGGATCCACCATTGATAATGATTGATAACGTGCCTGTTCTGAATGCAAGAGAATTTTACAGTATGAACCCTGATGACATTGAAAGCATCAGTGTACTGAAAGATGCTGCTACTGCTATATATGGAGCGCGTGGAGCTAATGGTGTTATTTTGGTAACTACCAAAAAAGGAACGCGTGGCGAATTGACGGTCAATTACAACGGTAATTTCAGAATGCAGTCAGTCGGTCTTACTCCACATGCAGCAAATATGAGAGAGTATGGCCAGCTCTGGTTGGAAGCAAACGAAGAGATGCCAGAAGAAGGTAGAAATTATTGGGGATTTGGTACGGCAGAAAAGATTCAGTTATTGGCGGATGGGTATGAAGGCCCGCTCACAGATATATACTTTGCCTGGGATGGCATGTATGTGAAGGATGTAGACCGTATCGAAGAGTTTTTTGGTAACTCATACTCACAGCAACACAACATCAGTGTATCTGGCGGAAATGAGACCACCAGATACCGTATATCAGGACTTTTTGCAGATGATGTAGGGGCATTGAAGCCTGCATACGATGGACAGAAGCAATACAATCTGAGGTTCAACTTTGATCATCAGCTTTCGGACAGAGTGAATTTGAGCTCAGGTATTACCTATCAGAAAAGAAGAAGATCAAGTCCTTCTAATGGAGTGGATGGCCGATCATTTCAGCAAAACCCCTGGATTTTCCCCAGTAAAAACGACGAAGGTCAGTACGTAGCTGCTTTTGGTGTGATTGGTTCTGAAAACTTCCTGGCGAGTGTAGAATCAGGCGGTAGGGAAGAACTGGATGAAGATTTGACCAAAATCAACCTGGGAATGACGGCTGAAATTGTAGAAGGATTGACTCTTGAACTTACTGGTTCTTACAATAGACGAGTACAAAGTACCGATGAGAGCAATATAGACATAGCGTTATATGATTGGGATGGCAACTTCGCAAACTACACGAGTCAGATCCCCGAAGGAATCACCGACAGCTACGAGGAGAATGACTATTTGAACTATGGATCATACCTGAACTACCAAAAGAGTATTCAGGGTCACAACTTCAGTGCGAAAGTTGGGGTTACAGGAGATTATTTCCGATCAGAGGGCAATTCCATTACCAGAAACGGCTACTTTGAAGACAATGGAATTTACGACATCAACATTGCCCCACAGACAAACGTGCAAACAGAAGGAGGACAAGGCCAATGGGGACTATATGCATACCTTTCCAGAATCGCTTATGACTACAAAGGAAAGTATCTGTTCGACCTGGTAGGACGTAGAGATGTTTCGTCAAGGTTTGCAGAAGGGTATAAAGCATTGAATTACGCCGGTGTTTCAGCAGGTTGGGTGATTTCCGAAGAGTCATTCCTGAAAGGAGCATCATTCCTGAGCTTTTTGAAAATAAAGGCGAGTTATGGTGAAACAGGAAATCAGGCAGGTATTGATCAATTTTCTTACCTCTCTACCGTCGCACCGAGCAGACAGTTATTTGGTGCGTCACCAGCGCTCCAAAGTTCTGCCAGCATTCCGAACATTATAGACCCTACAGTGACGTGGGAGCGAATCAACATGACCAATTTCGGAACAGAGTTTAGCTTGTTTGATTTCAAATTGAGCGGAAGCTTCGATTACTACCTGAGGAATAATTCAGGGATGTTGATTGCTGTAGAATACGGGTCCATTATGGGTAATGACGGAATAGGCCCACTGACCAACTCAGGTGATCTGGATGCTCATGGATGGGAAGCAGCCCTGGGATGGAAAGATAGAGTAGGGGATGTTACCTTTTCGGTTTCGGCCAATATGAGTGACAGCAGAAACAAGATCGTAAGACTTGATGGTGCTAACATTCCGGTATTGAACACAGAAGGGATCAACATAGAAGGTTACCCGATCGGCTCACTGTTTTTGTGGGAGACCGACGGTTTTTTCCAGACTCAGGAAGAGGTTGATGCTTATTACTCAACTTATTCAGGAAGCTTCCCTAATCAGGGAAATACAGGCCTTCGTCCGGGAGACGTGATCAAGGTGGATAGAAATGAAGACGGGGTGATCACTTCTGAAAATGGCGAAGATTTGAAGTTCATGGGTGACTTGTCGCCTCACTATACCTATGGAGTGAATCTGGGTGCTGGTTGGAAAGGCATTGACTTTCAGGTGACTTTCCAGGGGGTATTGGATCAGAACATTTACAGACAAGAGGGAAACCTGTCAGCTCCTTTCGCGGGTAGCAGGTTTGCAAACCAAACTGCAGCTTTTCTGGGAAAAACATGGACTGAAAGCAACCCAAGTGCTGAATATCCCAGAATGACCTGGAATACAGCACTGGCCAGACATAACTGGTGGGATAACGAGTGGTTCCTTCAGAACAATCGTTACATGAGACTCAAGACGCTTATCGTAGGCTATACTTTACCTAAGAGTTTGACTCAGAAGGTAGCTATAGACAAGGCGAGAATCTACTTCTCAGGAAATGACCTGTTCGAGTTTACCGCGATCAAGGATGGTTACGATCCTGAAAGCCGGGGAAGTTCAAGTAACATCTATCCTTTCATGAGGACTTATTCACTTGGTATAGACCTGACTTTCTAAATGAGATATTTCAGTTGTAATAAAAAATTAAGAGACATGAAAAATATATTCTTATCATTCTTAGTGTTAGGCACTATGATGATGTCGTGCCAGGATGCCTTTACGGACCTTGAGCCATTGGATGAAATCACGGATGCTACTTTTTATTCCACGCCTGCACATTTCGAACTTGCCTCCAATCATCTGTACGATGGTATGTTAGGCTGGGGAGCAGATGGAGAGTTTAGGGATTACGGATCAGATTTGGTTTCTATTCCGCAGATCTATACTCAGGGCAACGTAGTGGTTCCCGAGACCGACGCCCTTTGGAATGAAGGGTATGATGACCTGCGGGATGTCAATATGCTGATAGAAAGTGCTGCTGAATATACCGGTGATGCTAGTGAAATAGCTCCATATGTTGGCACCGCACATTTTTTCAGAGCCTATGAATATTTTACGCTATTGCAGAGGTTTGGAGGGGTGCCCCTGATCACTACAGTGATCAGTTCGGCTTCACCTGATGAGGTATTCGAAACTCCAAGAAGCAGTAGATATGAGGTGATAGGTTTGATTTTGTCAGATCTGGACGAGGCTATTGCTAATTGTCCTCCATCTGTAGGTGAATCAGATTTAGGGAAGATTACGAGCATGGCCGCTAAGGCTTATAAGGCCAAAGTGCTTTTGTATGAAGCTACCTGGGAAAAGTACGTAGGTACCGACACAGATGGAGATGGATCCACGACCGGTGCTGGTTCTTCAAAACCCGCTAACTATCCTACTGTAGAGGCTATGCTGGCCGACGCAATAGACCTGTCTAAGGATGTGATGGTAAATGGAGGCTATGAGCTATGGAACCATGACTTTCCGGAGATCAATTCTAATTTCTTCCTGCATCAGCTGGAAGATGGCGGATCAAACCCATTGGGCCTTGATAAATCCACTAACAAGGAGTTCATCATTCAGAAGGTTTATGATTATAATTTAGGGTTTGGTGATTTGAATTTCGCCACGACTGAGAGTCGTATGGCTCCGAATAGAAAGTCCATGGATATGTTTCTATGTACTGATGGATTGCCAATCAGCAAAAGCCCACGATTTCAGGGATACAATACCATGTGGGATGAACTGCAGAACAGGGACAACAGGATGGTTGCGTACTTCTACAATGTACCGGAAAACGGATCTCCTGTCCTAAATGTAGGTCCTAGTGATTCAGGTGCTGGAATTGGCATTCGAAACCGAAAATTCAGATCGTGGAACGGATACAGACCCAACGAGAGACAAGCACAGAATTACTCAATACTACGTCTGGCAGAGGTGTATTTAACTTATGCTGAAGCGATCTATGAGCTTCGAGGATCCATTACAGACGCGGAGTTGGATGAGTCTATTAACCTGACCCGAGCAAGGGCTGGAATAGATCCACTTTCGAATAACCTCGCAACTACATACGATCTGAATATCCTGGAGGAAATTAGAAGAGAAAGAGCACTGGAACTGTACTGTGAAAACACAAGAATCCACGACTTGAAGAGATGGGGTATCGCCGATGAGGTATTTGCTGAGGAGATTTATGGAGCAGTAATAGAAGGTACCGTCTATGATGGTGACGAGTCATTGTATCTGCCTTCCATTTATCCATTTGGTGAGAAAACCATAACGGTAGGTAATGGAGAAAGTCGCAGGGTAGTAGTAAGAGATGGAGCGTCAAATAGAAGGTTCACAATGGCCCATTATCTGGCTCCTATTCCGATTAGCCAAATTTCATTGACCGGGGTTTTGCAAAATCCAGGGTACTAAAAGACGGTAGGTCCGATGAGTATTATAATCAGCAGCTGGCGGCAGTAGTCGCTGGCTGTTGATTCATCAAATGGACATTCATTTTGAAAACCGCACTGAGGACCATGTGAAATTGGACAGAGGTCCGTTCGGATTACACAATTTTAACACTTCAGATTGATTGGGCTCATGATTCGTCATTTCAGCCAGGAGAAACTGTTTCATCAGGAGCAGATTCTTTTTGTATGGATGAATGAGGATGAAACCAGGATGTTTTGAATTTTTTAAGAACGATGGCATACAAAGAATCAAGAAGACACTTTATCAAAAAATCAGCCGTGGCGACCGCTGGTCTTTCACTGGGAATATCCACTTTAAGCGTTGCTTGTAGGGACAAGGTACTGGGTGGAGAAAATACTTTTAAAGTAATCCGAAACGGACGATCATTGTCGTTTAAGCTGCCTGTCAATCTGGATGTTTCTCAGGTTGAGGTGAGGCTTTTCAGCAAGGCCAACGAGTATATATTCGAATACGATGACGTGTCTCCGAACGCACCGAAAGTTCAAAACGAACAGACCAAAGATGTGTGGATGGCTGGGTTTGACGAACAAGCCGACATACGGAGAAATTCAGGCCGTGAGCAGCGCTTTCCTACGGTAGATATCGCCATGAATCCTGACATGGAAGCCATCATAGAGATGAATGTTAAAGAGCAGGGTATTTATGATTTCAATGATACCGGTGAAAACCCTGTTGCTGCCGAAATAAGAATACCATATGAAAAAGTAGAATACTGGGGTAATTCCCTGATTCTTGATCCTAAAACGAACTCCATAGCGCATTTCTACCTGTCAACGAAGGTTGAGGTAGCAGATTCTAAAGTCAGCTATCAGTTTGATGTACTTCGGGATGATTGGGTAGGTGCAGTGTCAATTCACCAGGTAGATACCGGCGAGTTCATTGCCAGTGCGGAAGTCACGTGGGACGGCACCTTGCCAAAGGTGTCTACAGGCAGTGGTGTATCGCGCGAACGCATGGTGGCAGCCCTTTCATGGGCCACTCACTACGTGCTCGACTGTGAGGATACCAAATCCGATAGTGCAACCAAAGGCGGCGAGTACCTCCTGTACGACCTCTCCGCCAAGACCCGGCTGAGACCTGCCTGGGCATGGGCCTGGGGACCTTCCGCTAAGATGTTTCTGGAGGCTGCGGCTTTGGAGGGAGTGGACACCGAAGTGACCGGGTTGAGTCAGGAAGCGCTCAAGCAGAGAGCCATCGAGATAGGGAATATCACCCTGGACAGACTGGTGACAGATCCTTCCAGTCCGGCATACGGCATAGTCAAAACCAGCGCCACAGAAGCAAGTACAGTAGATGCTTTGTTCTTGGTGGGATGGGGTTGGATGCCCCTCTACCGGGCCACTGGCGACCAGCGATACATCGATGCTGGTAGAAAAGTAGCAGAAAAGCTCAACCTATTGATGGACGAGCACGATGACGTTTGGATTCCGCAGGCTTATGAATTTCATAAGAAAGAATGGAAGACCATTATGAGTTTTGAGAGCTCAATGGGCTTGCCCGGGTTAGCCGCGTTGTATTTTGAAACGGGCGATGACTATTTCAAGAAGACCACCATTCGTCTGGCTGATTTACTTATCCGCGCATTCGAGAAAGAAGATGGCATGTGGGGAGTGTTTTTCTATGGAGATAAGAAAAAATCGGGGCCTGTAAATTACTGGACCAAGGCATTTGGATACATCGCCGATGGACTGATAGAAGCCCATCGGGTAGCACCTGAGCAGGGGTATTTGAAAAAGGTGCAAGTGATTGCAGATGCCATTATGGAAACTCAGGCTGCTGATGGATCTTTTTCTGTTCGCTTTGATAGAGACCCTGAGTTTGTGGGTGTCGGAGAAAAAGCCACTACCCTCTGGGCCGGATTATACATAAGAATCTATAAGCTCACGGGAGATAAGAAATACTACGACGTGGGCATGAAGACTTTGGAATGGTGCATGGACAATCAGTACTTTGGAGAGGATCCAGCTGCCAGAGGAGGTATTATCAGCCGGTCATGGCCATCTGGCATCAACTTCAGACATTGGTTTGATGTGGTGGTTACTTATAGTGTGTCATTTTTCGGAAACTCACTCGCTGAAGCGCTGAGCCTGGATGAATGGAAAAAACCGTGATGAAAACACGATATAAGCAAAGCAATGCCCGTTTACCTGGGAGCATTCTGTTGGTACTGACAATGCTTTTTAGTTCCTGTCAGCAGGAAGCGCAGCGGTCACCTAATATCGTCATTATCCTGGCGGATGACCTGGGCTACGGAGACATCTCCAGTTATAATCCCAAGTCCAAAATTCAGACACCTGCCATCGATGACCTGGCCAGGCAGGGGGTGATGTTTACCGATGCTCATACCAATTCTTCAGTTTGTACCCCTACGAGATACGGTCTTCTCACAGGTCGCTATAGTTGGCGGACACGATTGAAAGAATCGGTACTCTATGGGTACGATAAAGCACTTATTCCGGCGGATCGGCTAACGATAGCAGGCTTGCTACAGCAGCAGGGCTATGAAACTGCCGCCATTGGCAAGTGGCATTTGGGGTGGAAATGGGCCAATGTAGATGCCGGCAAGGACAGCATCGATTATGCTCAACCAATTACCAACGGCCCCACTACAGCAGGATTCGATTACTTCTATGGAATCATTGGTTCGTTGAGTATGCCGCCTTATGTGTGGGTAGAAAACGACCTACCAACCATGGTTCCGACCAGAAGAACTTCCAGTCAGAAGAAACAGTCCATCTGGTTGGAAGGTGAGATCGCGGAGGATTTTGTACATGAGGAGGTTCTTCCTGAGATTCAAAAAGAGGCGGTTGAGTACATCCATGCACATGCCAATAAAGACAAACCTTTCTTTTTGTACCTTCCTCTCACCTCACCACACAATCCGATCTTACCCTCTCCTGAATATCAGGGCAAGAGTGGTTTGGATAATCCCTATCCTGATTTTGTGATGATGACAGATGGAGTGGTTGCAGCTGTTGCCAATGCGCTCAAAGAACAAGGGGTGTTTGATAACACCATCCTGGTATTCCTGAGTGACAATGGGTGCTCCAATCAGGCTGATTTTGAGCAGTTAGCCAGTAAGGATCATTTCCCAAGTTATATTTATCGTGGTTTTAAGTCGGACTTATACGAGGGAGGGCATCGGGTACCGTTTGTCGTTACCTGGCCTGACAAGCTCGAGCCTGCCAAAACAGACGCATTGGTAAGTACCACAGATTTTCTGGCCACGTTTGCTGACCTGTTTAGCACGTCATTCCCTGATAATGCGGGGGAGGATAGCTACAGTTTTGTGTCAGCACTAGGTTTGCCATCAGAGGCTCCCAGGCGTGAAAGCATCGTGATGCACTCTTATGATGGTTCCTTTGCTTATCGCAATGGAAACTACAAAGCATTATTTACCCCTGGTTCAGGTGGTTGGAGTTTTCCTCGTTCTGGTTCGGATGATGTGGTAGGAATGCCTGAGGTTCAGCTGTACGATTTGAAAGCGGACCCGAGTGAAAAAAGCAATATTCAAAGTGAGAATCCACAGCTGGTGGATCAGCTCAGTAAGGAGCTTACGGAAATTGTTCGCAATGGGCGAAGCATACCAGGTTTGCCACAAAAGAATGATGGTCCGGAAAACTGGAAACAGTTGACCTGGATGAATAAAGAAAATGAATTACCCTCCACAACCGGGACAGGTAGAGAGAACAAAGTTCAATAAAATGAGAAGTTACATAGTTTTTTTACTCGTGGGGCTCAGCGCCTTGTTTTCATGCAAAGAGGAAATAGAGCGTCCACCCAATATCGTGGTGATCCTATGTGATGACCTGGGGTATGGTGATTTATCTTCATTTGGCCACCCGAAGATCCAGACACCAAATCTGGATGAGTTAGCGGCCAAAGGTATGAAGTTGACCAATTTTTATTCCGCAGCACCTGTGTGTTCGCCATCCAGAGTGGGACTAATGACGGGGCGTAGCCCCAACCGCGCTGGTATTTATGATTTCATAATAGGAGGGAACAATCCTCGCCAGAATAATCGAGATATCGTTCATATGCAAGCGAATGAGGAAACGATCCCTGCCCGACTAAAGTCTGTGGGGTATGCGACATGTCTTTCTGGTAAATGGCATTGTAACTCACATTTCAATAATACTGAAAAGCAGCCTACTCCAGATCAGTTTGGTTTTGATCACTGGTTTGCCACGCATAATAATGCCGCTCCAAGTCACGAGAATCCTAACAACTTTGTGAGAAATGGCGAAGAAGTAGGTGAGATTGAAGGATTTAGCTGCCAGATTGTGGTGAATGAAGCCATGGACTGGCTGGGCAAGCAAAAGAAAGACCAGCCATTCTACCTTCAGGTGACTTTTCATGAGCCCCATGTGCCCATCGCTTCTCCACCTGAGCTGGTAGCGAAGTATCTGCCCTATGCACAAAATGAAAATGAAGCACAGTACTTCGCCAATGTAGAAAATGTGGACCTAGCGGTCGGTAAATTGGTTGAATACCTGGAAAAGAATGGTCATGACAATACCTTAATCGTTTTCAGCTCTGATAACGGCCCGGAGACCCTGCTCAGGTATTCAAAGGCAATACACTCATATGGTACTACTGAAGGGTTAAAGGGCAGAAAACTCTGGACAACCGAGGGAGGTTTCAAGGTGCCTGGTATTGTTTACTGGATGGGGCAGCCTACCTTCAATGGAGAAACAGATGCAGTCGTTTCGGCACTCGATCTGATGCCTACTTTTTGCGAGTTGGCTGGAGCAGACCTGCCACAAAGAGAATTGGATGGACAATCCCTGACCAATTTCCTCAAAACAGGGAGGATGACGAGAGAGAAACCATTGCTCTGGGTTTTTTACAATGCCCTGAATGACCAAGTAGTGGCCATGCGCGATGGGGATTGGAAACTGATGGCCAGACTGAAGTATGACACAGCCTATCTACCTAAAATAACTAATGTTTATGTGGGAAATATTGATTCTGTGAGAAATGCAGAACTAGTGGATTTTGAACTCTACAATCTCGCTGCTGACGAAAATGAATGGATAAATCTTTCGGCTGACCGACCGGAAAAGTTGGCTAAAATGAAGGCGACACTAGCTACGGAATACCAAGCTCTGTTGGCGGATAGTCATGTTTGGGTAAGATCCGAAACCCAATAATGAAGTACATTTTGGTCTGAGTACCGCCCAAACCACATGACTTTGGGTAACTTCAAAATCTGCCGACCAATAGAATTAAACGATAGATTACAGCGCTATGAACTACCATACTACCATGAAAAGTGGCGTCTGGTTACATTTTACTGAAGTTGTTGTACTCCTGCTGGTTTGCTTCATAATGAAAATATTAAAGCACATACTTTCCTGCGGTTTTGTATTGCTCTCAGTGGCTGTGGTGGCGCAGGATCATATGAAGTTATGGTATGATAAACCTGCCCCCAATTGGAACGAGGCGCTGCCCATCGGGAATGGACGACTTGGTGCGATGATTTTTGGGGTGCCGGAGCGTGAAAACATACAGCTGAACGAGTCTACTTTATGGTCGGGCGGACCACATCGCAACGATAATCCCGGAATTCGTGAAAACTTAACACCAATCCGTCAATTGCTTTTTGATGGAAATTATAAGGAGGCTCATGAAATGGCGAATGCCAAAATTATTTCGAACACCTCACATGGTATGCCTTATGAAACAGCCGGCAATTTGTATTTGGAGTTCGAAGGGCATGAAAATTTCACAAACTATTATCGGGAATTAAACATTAGCGAAGCGATTCAAAGAACAAGCTATACGGTAGGTGAAGTGGATTTTCAGCGTGAAGTATTTACTTCTTTTGCCGACCAGGTATTGGTGGTGCGTCTTACGGCGAGTGAGCCGGGGCAGATTAGCTTCACCTCCACAATGGATCGTCCCAAACCGGAGTTGGTGACAGTGTCTACAGAAGGCAATGACCTATTGAAAATGGTAGGTCGAAATAATGACCGGAAGAGCAAACGTCTTCCTGAAGAGGCTGAGGGTACAAAAGGGAAGATCAAGTTCGAAACCCGAGTGAAGTTCTTGCCGGATGGAGGGGAGTTGATTGCCGGAGATACCTCCCTGACAGTCAGGAATGCCAATAGTGTGACCGTTATTGTATCGATTGCTACCAATTTCATCAACTATCTGGACGTTTCAGCCGATGAGCATGAGCGGACACAGGGCTACCTCAGTGCCACTAATGGAAAAAGTTATGAAGCCCTAAAAAGGGCGCACACGCTGTATTATCAGCAGTTTTTTGATCGTGTGACGCTTGATCTGGGACAGACCGAAGAAGCAAATAAACCTACCGACGAGCGCATCAAAAACTTCAGTGCCGTCAATGATCCGGCCATGGCGGCTTTATACTTTCAGTACGGTCGCTATTTATTGATCAGCTCATCGCAGCCTGGCGGGCAGCCTGGCAATCTGCAGGGCATTTGGTGCAACGACCTCAATCCACCATGGAAGAGTGCTTACACCATCAATATAAATACTGAGATGAACTACTGGCCAGCCGAGGTGACAAACCTGCCGGAGATGCATGAGCCACTGATTGAGATGGTGAAAGATCTTTCTGTAACGGGTCAGAAAACTGCGGAAGAGATGTATGGCGCAGATGGCTGGGTAGCCCATCACAATACAGATTTATGGAGAATTACGGGTGCAGTAGACGGTGCTACGTGGGGTATTTGGCCTTCGGGGGGCATTTGGCTCAGTCAGCATTTGTGGGAGAAATACATGTTTTCGGGTGATTTGGAGTATCTGAGAGAAGTATATCCCGTCATGAAAGGTTCAGCGAAATTTTGCCTGAGTTTTCTAACTCCCGAACCGGAGCACGGATGGTTGATTATGTCGCCATCTACATCTCCGGAAAACCGTCCGACACATTTCCCGAATATGGTCAACATTCAGTACGGGGCTACCATGGATAACGAGTTGGTGTTTGACATGCTTACCAGAACGGCCTCAGCTGCAAGATTACTGGGTGAAGATGAAGACCTCATTATAGAAATTGAAGAAATCTTACCCAGGCTTGCACCGATTCAAGTCGGCCGGTATGGACAAATTCAGGAGTGGATTAAGGATTGGGATGATCCCAAAGATAAGCACCGTCACGTTTCTCATCTTTATGCGCTCCAGCCATCCAACCAGATTTCTCCTTATCGGAATCCTGAGCTTTTTGAGGCGGCTAAAAATGTGTTGATTTACCGTGGCGACCCTTCTACAGGTTGGTCTATGAATTGGAAAATTAACCTTTGGGCGCGCCTGCTTGATGGCAATCATGCCTACAAGCTCATGGGCGATCAGATCAAACTCGTAGGCCGACCGAATGCTCCAAAGGGAGGAGGTACCTATGCCAATATGCTCGATGCACATCCTCCGTTTCAGATCGATGGCAACTTTGGTTTCACCTCCGGACTGGCCGAAATGCTACTTCAGAGTCACGATGGTGCGATCCATTTGCTACCAGCGTTGCCTGATGTTTGGCAGGATGGCAGGGTGACAGGACTAAGAGCGAGGGGCGGTTTTGTGATTGAGTCGATGGAGTGGAAAGGGGGGCAATTGGTGGAAGCCAAAATCCGCGCTACACTCGACGGCAACCTCCGGGTCAGGTCATAAAATCAGTTGACCATGGCAGGAAAAAAACTTAAGAAGGCAAAAGGACAAAATGTAAATGGCTTTTTTCAAACACCTGAAATTTTGGATCCGCTGATTTCTGATGAAGCAAATTTGAAGGGGTATGAGCCTCCAATGAGCTATTTGTATGACTTGCCGGCAAACGCCGGAGAGGTTATTGTGTTAGTTGGGGAGTAAAACATCATGTTGTATTGATCATGAACCTAATTACAGTAAATAATATGAGTGTAAAAAGTACGATGCTTACCCTTATGGTTGGCTTGCTATTCATGAAGTGTACAGAAAGAAAATATTCCGAGACTATTTATCAAAAGCCAGAAATTGTCAAGGAAGCTCCTTCCACGTTTTTGTCTCCGGAAGAAAGCATGGAAACATTTTATTTACCTGAAGGGTACCGGGTGGAGCTGGTGGCCAGTGAGCCCATGATAGATGAACCGGTTGCTATTGCCTGGGATGGAAGCGGCCGGATGTATGTGGCTGAGATGAATACCTACATGCAAGACGTGGATGGTACAGGCACCAACAGGTCAATCAGTAAAATCAGGTTGCTTGAGGATCTGGATGGTGATGGAAAAATGGATAAAAGCACCATCTTCATTGACAGCCTGCTGTTGCCCAGAATGATCTTACCTCTGGAAAATGAGCTGATCGTCAATGAGACCTACTCTTACGATCTTTGGAGCTACAAAGACACCGATAACGATGGAGTTGCAGACAAAAAAGAACGTGTCTATTACAACCCAAACCCTCGCGGTGGAAACTTAGAACACCAACAGAGTGGACTGGTCTGGAATCTGGATAACTGGGTTTATACCACCTATAATCCCATGCGCTTTAAGTTCAAAAAAGGCAAAGTCATTGTTGATTCTCTGGACAATATGCCTAGTGGTCAATGGGGGTTAACCCAGGACGAAATGGGGATCATGTATTATTCGGCCGCAGGGTCTGAAAACCCGGCTTATGGATTCCAACAAGCAGCCGTCTATGGTGACTACAACCCCAAAGGGCGGCTGTCCGAAGGATTTGTGGAGCCATGGCCAATCGTGGGCACACCGGATGTGCAGGGCGGCCCTAAAAGGTTAAGAGAGGACGGTACGCTTAACCATTTTACAGGGGTAGCCGGGCAAGAAATTTTCCTTGGTCATCGATTGCCGCCTTCCACATACGGAGACTTGTTCATTCCAGAACCTGTGGGACGATTGATTCGACGAGCCAAAGTAAGAGTAGAAGATGGTAAGAAGGTGCTTTACAATGCCTATGATCAGGCCGAATTTATGGCTTCCACCGATTTAAATTTCAGACCAGTACAAGCCAAAACCGGACCTGATGGAGCACTGTATATCGTGGATATGTACCGGGGCATTATTCAGGAGAGTAACTGGACCAGAAAGGGAAGTAAAATTCGCCCGCATATCCTTAGAAAAGACTTGGATAAGAACATTGGCAGAGGCAGGATTTATAGAATCGTACATGAGCAAATCGAGCCGGACGGCAAGCCGGACCTGGACGGTAAAAGTGCTTCGGAATTAATTGAATTCCTGGGACATCCAAATGGATGGTACCGCATGACCGCTCAAAAACTCATTGTATTAAAGGATGACCAGACCGTGGTTCCAGCGTTGAAATCACTGGCATTAGCCAACACCTCATTTTTTGACAGAATATTCAATGGTGATAAGGATTTTGGAATCGAACGTGTTCATGCACTTTGGACGCTGGACGGGCTCGGCGTAGTAGATAAAACACTTTTGTTGCAAAAGCTGAAAGATGAAGACTCAAGGGTCAGAATCACAGCTATCCGATTGGGTGAGACCTTTTTAAGGTCAGGGGACAGTGATTTTATTCCACATCTGAAACCACTGGTGGCTGACACTTCCATTGAAGTAGTCAATCAGCTGGCGCTTAGTTTGCGCTATAGCCGAAGCGAAGCAGCGACTGACCTATTGAGCGAAATCGATAGTAAATATCAGCAAAATGAGATTGTAGTACATTCTGTGATGGAAAGCCTGAAGAAAGATGACTCTCGTCTGGAACAATTGAAGTTAAGGATAGCCAAAAGGTCTCTTGGTGACAAAAGAAGTATTCTGGGTGGATATGATACCTATAAGCAGCTATGCATTACCTGCCATGGCCCTGATCTCAAGGGGGTCACTCCTGAAAATGGTTTAGCCATTGCCCCACCCTTGTTAGGAAGTCCCAGGGTGACCGGTGATCCGGACAAGCTGAGCAAAATATTACTGAATGGACTTATTGGACCTATCGATGGTCAGGAGTATGGAATAATGACCTCTTACAAGAGTAATGATGATCAATGGATCACAGATGTACTGAATTATATAAGGGCGATGAATGATGCAGATGCCTTTAATAAAAGGGTGGTAAGAAACGCTAGAATAGAGACTGAGGATCGTGAAGATTTCTGGACGCTGGAAGAGCTTGCTACGGAATAACGAACTAATAATCACCAGCTTGATAGACAGGAAATGGTCAGGTGATCCGTTGAGATGGACATTACCACCTCTTTTATGGATAGAATTTGCAGTTGAAGCAACTATATGGTGATCATTCCTATTTTAGCTCCAGGCGGTTGCATCAGGATGCTTCGGTTTCTGATTAATGATAACGATGAATTTCGCTCACTAGAGTGTTTCTAAATGTACAAAGCCAAATGAAAAAGCCATTATTCGTATACTTTAACATAATGTCAAAATTCACGTGGGTGATTTTGATCGGTTTGATCCTGACGGGATGCACCGAGGATGCCTATGGGCCCATTTATGTGACTTCTCCCGATGGCAAAAACACTTTTGAACTCACTTTGGATGAAAACAAGACTCTTTTGTTTGCGGTACACCGAAATAGTGAAGGTGTAGAATCAACCAGGGTCATCCAACCATCCACGATCCGATTATTGTCCGAAGATTTGGACTTCACCGGGGCATTTGAAATAGTGGACGTCTCTACAAAGACATACCAAGGTGAGTGGAATACGCGCTTTGGGGAGCTGAGCACTATACCCGATCATTACAATGAAACCAAAGTGGCATTGGAAAGCCCAGGAGCCAAAATCAACCTGATCATCCGGGCGTACAATGAGGGGCTGGCATTCGCCTATGAGATTCCTGAGCAGAGCGGTTTGAAAACCATCAGTCTGGACGATGAGCTGATCAGCTATCAGTTTGACAAAGATTATGAGGTCTGGTCTACGCCGGAGCGAAAGCCTGGTAGACTCACTGCCCAGGGTGAATACCAGAAGATTCCATTGAGCCAATTGAAGCCTGGGGCTGAAAGACCTTTGCTCATCGAGTACCGTGACGATTTGAAAATTGCTTTGGCTGAAGCCAAACTGGTTGATTATGCACGTTTGAGTTACAATGCGGATCCAAACTCGCAATTGGCCATTCTATCAAGCCTTGACGGCAAACTGTTACGTGCCAAACAAGACACCATTACCGGAGCATTAAAGAGCGGAAGAAGCCAAAAGGACAAAGTAAAAAAGGATTTGCCTTTTCAATCTCCCTGGCGGGTGATCATGATAGGGGAGAGCTATGGTGATTTATTGGAGAAAAACTACCTCATCCACAACCTGAACGATCCGAGCGCGATTGCGGACGATTCCTGGATCCAGCCGGGCAAAGTCTTGAGAGAGACCACACTCACCACAGAGGGTGGGTTGCGGGCAGTTGATTTTGTGGCGGCTCACCATATGCAGTACGTGCATTTTGATGCCGGCTGGTATGGCAATGAGATGGATGATAGTTCGGATGCCACTACTATCACGCTGGATCCCAAACGCTCAAAAGGGCCTTTTGATTTGGAAAAAATCACCGCTTATGCAAAGGAAAAAGGCGTAAAGGTGATGCTCTACGTCAATCGCCGTTCGCTCGAAAAGCAGCTGGATGAGCTACTGCCACTATTCAAAGAGTGGGGCATAGCAGGCATCAAATACGGGTTTGTACGCGTGGGCGATCAGGATGCCACCGCCTGGCTGCATGAGGCCATCAAAAAGGCTGCAGCGTATGGAATGGTTGTGGATGTGCACGACGAATACAGACCAACCGGTTTTTCGCGAACCTACCCGAATCTGCTCACTCAGGAAGGGATTGCCGGAGATGAAACTTCCGTGACTAACGAGCATACTTTGATCACGATGTTTACCCGCATGCTGGCAGGAGCCGCAGACAATACTTTTTGCTATTACAACAAGCGTGTGGAAACAATGGGATCGCATGCCTCTCAGCTGGCCAAGACGGTCTGCTTGTTCAGCCCGCTGCAGTTTCTCTACTGGTATGATCGGGTGCCAGCCGCTCCTGAAAAACTGGACGGACTTTGGGGGGATACCAAAACCATCGGGAATGAGCCCGAACTGGAGTTTTTTGACAATGTGCCTACGACATGGGATGAGACCAAAGTATTGGAAGCTGAGATCGCTCAAATTGGGGTGATGGCCCGTCGCAAAGGAAACGATTGGTTCATAGGTGGAGTCAATGGAAAAAGTAGACGCACAGTGACCATTAATTTCGATTTTCTGAATGATGGGGAAAAGTACTGGGCCAAGTTGTATACGGATGATGAAAGCATTAAAACCCGAACCAGGGTCAAAATAGAAGAGCTTACTCTAACCAGCGAGAGCAACTTGGAAGTCGAACTGCTTCCGAATAATGGGTTTGCCATGCATTTGGTACCCATGCAAGATTAGCCACAGGGCTAAAATATGGATAAAACCACTTGAATCATGGATGGATTCTTCATTGGAGTACAGACTAAAAGTAAGGTTCATATTTTAGCTTTTAAGTCACCTCAATATTGAACCCAATCATGATGAGAACATCTATCTGTGTAATGACCCTCTGCCTGATTGCTTCATGTGGCATGCAGAATGAAGAGCGCTCTGTAGATCCAATTTTAGATCACTGTGTATCAAAGGTCACTGCCTCGGCAAATAGTCTTACGGAAACAGATCGCATGCCTCGAAATATTGCTCCAGGTAAAAAGGAATGGAATACCGTGGGTGTACGGGATTGGACGAGTGGTTTTTGGCCGGGGATCTTATGGTATGCCTATGAACACTCAGGCGATGAATCCATAAAAGCACAGGCCGAAAAGTTCACTGAACAGCTTGAGTTTATTGCCCACTCACCAGCGGATGATCATGACATTGGTTTTCAGATCTATTGCAGCTATGGCAATGGCTACAGGTTGACGGGTAATGAGGGTTACAGACAGGTGATGCTGAAAGCGGCGGATACATTAGCTACGCTTTTCAATCCTACTGTCGGGTCCATCCATTCATGGCCTTCGAAGAAGCAATGGCCTCACAATACCATCATCGACAATATGATGAATCTGGAGTTGCTGTTTTGGGCATCCAGAAATGGCGGAAGCAAAAGGCTCTATGATATCGCTGAACGCCATGCCGAAACCACCATGCAAACCCTGGTAAGACCGGATTTTGGCACGTATCATGTGGGAGTTTACGATACGCTGGATGGTCATTTTGTCCAGGGGATTACCCATCAGGGATATGCCGATGATTCGCAGTGGGCCCGTGGGCAGGCCTGGGCCATTTATGGCTTTACGCTGAGTCATCGGGAGACGGGACGGAGGGATTTCCTGGAAACTGCTAAAAAGCTGGCTGATGTATTTCTGAAACGCTTGCCGGTAGATGGCATTCCCTTTTGGGACTTTGATGATCCGGCTATCCCCAATGCGCCCAAAGATGCTTCTGCTGCATGTATTGCCGCATCTGGTTTAATGGAGCTTTCCACCCAGCTGGAAGATGCCACCGAAAAGGAAAAGTATCAGAAAGCGGCTACAACCCTGATCAAAAAACTGGCTTCAGATGACTACCTGAGTAAGGATAGTAACAGGGCCATTTTGCTGCATTCTACCGGGAATCACCCCAAGGGAAAGGAAATAGACGTGCCCATCATTTACGCAGATTATTACTTCATGGAAGCTCTTTTGAGGCTCAAAAAGCTGGGATTGGAGATTTAATCAAATTATTGACAAGGAATAAAAGACCAATAAAATGAATTTAAAATCGAGTTTGATAGGTGTAGCGGTTCTTCTACTGGCTTCAGTGTTGCAAGCACAAGGGAATGAATCAGGTGCCGGAGAAAACCACCCGAGAATTTATGTCAATAACGTACAACCAAAAGATTTTGCCAAAGCGGTAAAAAAGGTGGAATGGAAGGCTGAAATCATTTCCAAAAAGCAAGAACAGGTGGATCAGTACATTGAATATTGTAAGTCTGATCCAAAATGGCTGGTGTCTCGGCTGCAAATGAACTGGAAAACAAAACACGATAAGGTGTATTTGCGCGGAGGCGATTTTTCTCATTCGGAGGGTGAAGCACCGGTGCCCACGGTTCGCTTTTCCGGCACTCGCGATTGGGCGACGGACTACATGAGGCCTCCACTGGAAGAAATTGAGCCTTATTTTGACGATGAGCGGGGCATGTACCTGAGGCATAGGCAAACCAAAGAAATGGAGTGGGTACACCCTTCGGAAGCTGGACACATCATTGAGGGGATCAACAGGCATATAATGTCTATTGCCGAGGATGCTGCCTTTCTCTACTGGTACACAGGTGATGAGCAATACGCGGCCTTTGCGCTGCCAGTATATGATACCTACATGAAAGGCATGTATTACCGCGACGCACCAGTAGATCTCGATAGTACCAAGCAGCAATGGGTATCCGGGCTGGCCACCTTTGAAGTGATCCACGAGCAAATTGTGATTTCCCTCTCACTGATCCATGATTTCATGTATGATTACCTCGGTGCAAACGGGCATGACCGGGATATTTCTGTGGCGGTTTTTCAGAAATGGGGCGACCAGATCATCAAAAACGGAATCCCCGACAACAACTGGAATTTCTTCCAGGCGCGGTTCCTGACTTTCATTGCATTGACACTCGACAACAACGAATACTACGAAAACGGTAAAGGGCAGCAGTACTACCTGGATCATACCTTTGAGGTCAGCACCGACAGGCAAATAGCCTTAAAAGAGGCCATCCTCAACTACGACCAGCAGACGGGCATATGGCCCGAATCGGCTTCCTACTCCATGCATGTGACGGAAACATTACTCAAAATCCTGACAGTGCTGGACAATGCCACCAACACCAATGAATTGGACAACTTCCCGGTTGTAGAGAAAGCCACCCTGGCCTCCTTCCAATATCTATTTCCGAACGGGGATATTGTCGCTTTCGGAGATTCGCGTCATCAGACACTACCTGCTGAGAGCTTCGAGTACTTAATTGCCAACTACAGAAAGTACGGCAAAACGGAGAAAGAAAAAGAAATTACGGCTTTGTATAAAAGCCTGCTTAATACCGAAAAGCGTGGCAATGGCCTGTTTGAGTTGTTTTTTTATGTGGATGAACTGGTCGAAAACGGCAACTCAGACACAGGAGAGCTCATCGCCAGCCTGACATCACCCACCTTTTACGCACCGAATGTGAGCTGGTTTGTGCAGCGCATGGGGTCAGGAGATGATGCCACCATGGTTTCCACTTTTGGGGCCTTTGGCAATCATGCCCATGCCAATGGGATTGGTTTGGAATTGTACGCCAACAACTACGTACTCGCTCCGGATATGGGAAAAGGCCCAAGCTACTGGCATGAAGATCACCGCCGGTACTATGCACGATACCCTGCACACAACACGGTAGTCGTTGATGGAATCTCCGATAGCCGGGCCATGCGCGTGAGCCAGCCGTTCAGTCTGGACAACCATTTCCCTGCATCAGGAGACCGCATCAACGTTTTCGATCAGGTCACTTTTGCGAAAGTTTCATTTGTGGAGCCTGCCACGCTTTCCAACCAACAACGGCTGACGGCCATCATCAACAGCAAATCAGGAAAAGGATATGTGTTGGATGTATTCCGTTCAGAAAGACCAGACGCAGAGCGCCAAAAGCACGACTACTTTTTCCACAGCCTGGGGCAGTCACTTAGTTTCTTGGATGAAAATAACCAGTCATTGCCCCTGACTTCTTCCGAGAAACTGAAAGAACCTGGATTCTTAACGGCATATGATTATTTCACTGATGAAAAGTCAATGGCCACTTCGCATGATCTGAATGCACTTTTCACACTCCAGGGTGGAGAAAATCCAGCCAGTCTCATGAAGGTATGGATGAAAGGTGGAGAAAATCGGGAGTATTTTGCCTTAAAAGGTCCAAAATCCAATGCGCTGAGTAAGTCCTCAGCACCTGCAGCATTGGTGGATGAAAAAATACCGACCCTCGTCATCCGGAGCAACAAAGAAGCCTGGAACGACCCGTTTGTGGTGGTCTTCAATCCTTTTATGGAGGGTAAGAACCAGGTCATATCAGAGGTTGCCTTTTCTGAAAATAAGAACAATAAATCAGCGCAGATCCTTCAGGTTACGCATGAAGACAAGGTCACTAAAGATCGCATTGTGGTAGCAGCGTCTCAGAATGATATCGTCGAGGCAGAAGATTTTTACCAGAAAGGCCTGCTCAGCATCACTCGCGAAACCGCCGATGAGCTGGATTTCATTTTTGCAGCGGGAGCTACCCGATATTCCAATGAGGGTTGGGAAATACTCAGTGTCAGGGAGCCGGTGACACTGTCGATTGAACGAACCGAAAACGGCTTTGAAATTCAAAATAATGAAGCCGTGTTAATTGGTGTACCCAAAAGACTGAATCCTGATTATATCGAAATCTATGCGGAAGGGAAACTCATTGCAACCCGCAAAGGCATGCAAAACCGAAATGACCCAAATCGAATCGATTTCCGCTTGGAAAAGGCTTTTCAGAAAGTGGTCATTGGGGTGAAGTAATAGCGCTTTTTATTCGACAACTTATATTGAAGCAAATGATGAAAAAGATTTGAAATGAGACACTTACAAAAGATTACACTCAGCTTAATCTGTGCAGTTATTCTGCTCGGATGTGACGTTGAACCTCGACAACCCAACTTTCTTTTTGTACTCGTAGACGATCAGTCGGCATTCGACCTGAAGACCTATGATCCAAACTCGGTATTGGAGACACCCAATATTGACAGACTGGCTGAAGCCGGTATGGTGATAGAAAGCGCAAGACACATGGGGTCTATGAGTGGAGCCGTGTGCACGCCATCCAGGCACATGATCATGAGTGGAAGGACACTTTGGCACTTACCACCCAGTGCGGAGTTTTCAAAGCAAACAGATCCACACCCGATAGATGATTTTACAATCGGCGCGGTGTTTAATAGAGCCGGTTACAAAACGATGAGAACCTGTAAAAGGGGAAACTCGTACCCCGGAGCAAACAGACAGTTTGCGGTAGTAAAGGATAAAACCAATCGAGAAGGAACAGCGGAAGATGGAAGTGCCTGGCATGCCAATCAAGTCTTGAGCTACTTGCAGGAAAGAGAAGCAACCAGGGAAAAGGATCCGTTTTTCATATATTTTGGTTTTTCACATCCGCATGACCCCAGAAACGGTACACCTGAATTATTGGATAAGTATGGAGCAGTCAACCTGGACGATACACTTGCATACCCATCGTTTAATCCCAACCTTCCTCCATTGCAGGAGAATTACTTAATGAAGCATCCATTTTTTCATGGACATCCTGAGCTGAGAGACGAGGAGCGCGTGAGTGGGGTTTGGAAGCGAAGAGACACCCTTACTGTCAGAAACGAATTGGGAAGGGAATATGCCTGCTCTGAAAATATTGATACCCAACTCGGCAAAGTGTTGAAAAAACTGGAAGATATGGGTGAGTTGGATAATACCTATATCATTTACACTTCAGATCATGGGATGTCGATCGGTCGACATGGTCTGATGGGTAAGCAAAATTTGTATGAGCACACCTGGAGGGTTCCGTTTATAGTTAAGGGTCCCGGAATCAAGGCCCATCAGCGAGTAGAAGGAAACATCTACCTGTCGGACATCCTACCCACTGTTTGTGAGTTGGCAGGTGTTGAAATACCTGAAACAGTACAGGGTACGAGTTTCAAACCCGTATTGATGGGAGAGCAGTCCAGTGTGAGAGATGTGCAATACGGTGTTTATTGTGGTGGGACAAAACCCGGAATGCGAACGGTACGAAAAGGTGATTGGAAATTGATCAAGTACGACATGATGGATGGAGAGGTGAGAGAAACGCAATTATTCAATCTGGCCGAAAACCCACATGAATATTTGGCAGAACATCGGCGGGATGATGAGATGGAAACAAACCTTGCTTCAAACCCTGAGTATGCCGACAAGCTCAGAGAGATGGAAGATTTATTGTTGGAGCAAATGATTGCTTACGAAGATCCGTATAGGCTTTGGGATCAGGAAAAAGTGAAATGAGAAATTCGTTTGCTTTAAGGAGCGATCTTCCCACTCGAAAATAGAATCACTAACGGCTCGAATCCCATCACGGATAACACCCCTTTGATGACGATGGTGTGTCTGCACCGAAAGGTATGAGCAATCTGGAAATTGGAAATAAAGTTAATTTCTTACCTTGACCGGAGAAATATCGAATATTTCCATTTCTGACCATGTTTTTGAGTAAAAAATCCATATTTGAATATAGCGTACATGCTAGTTTTGAAATTATTACAATTATTTAACCAGACTTATTTTATATGATGACAAAAACTAACACACTAAAAATCATACTTTCATTTTTAGTTTCGGCGAGTCTTTTCGGATGTCAAACCGAAGCAAAAGATTCGGCCCCCTGGGTTGATTTGTTTGATGGTGAAACCTTGACCGGGTGGTCCAAAATTGGCGGTGATGCCACATATAAAGTAGAGGATGGAGCCATAGTGGGAACCACTGTCTTGAATACACCAAATACCTTCTTGAGATCAGATGAATTGTATGGAGATTTTATCCTGGAGCTGGAGTACAAAGTGGATCCATCGATGAACTCAGGTATTCAAATCAGAAGCAACAGTTTTGACTATTATCTCAATGGCAGTGTGCACGGGTATCAGATAGAAATTGACCCATCAGAAAGAGCATGGAGTGCAGGTATTTATGATGAGGCCAGAAGAGGGTGGTTGAATACCATGGAGAACAATCCGGAAGCACAGAAGGCCTTCAAGCAAAATGAATGGAATCATTACCGAATAGAAGCCATCGCTGACACCATTAGAACATGGATCAATGGTGTGCCGGCAGCTTACCTCATTGACGATAAAACCGCCACAGGATTTATCGGATTGCAGGTGCACAGCATCAAAGAAGACAGTCAGGAGGGCAAGCAGATCATGTGGAGGAATGTTAAAATCCTCACCTCGGATCTGGGCAAGTATGCTAAAAGCTCGCCTTTGCAGCCGGTCGTTACTAAAAATAACCTGACGATTGACGAAGAGAAGAAAGGATGGAAGTTGCTTTGGGATGGTAAAACATCCAATGGTTGGAAAGGTGCTAAGTTGGATGCTTTCCCGGAAAAAGGCTGGGTAATGGAAGATGGGGTATTATCCGTGCTGTCATCAGGCGGTGCTGAGTCCAGAGCAGGTGGTGATATCGTTACAGAGGAGTTGTTCAGTGATTTCGAATTGAAGGTGGATTTTAAACTCACTCCGGGCGCCAACAGTGGCATCAAATACTATGTAGATACGGAAATCAACAAAGGGCCGGGCTCTTCGATCGGGTTAGAATATCAGATACTGGACGATGAGCTGCACCCGGATGCCAAGTTGGGCAATCATGAAGGAAGCAGAACGGTGTCCTCTCTTTACGACCTGATTCAGGCAGATACCAACAAGCCAATAAAGCCAATAGGGGAGTGGAATACAGCTCACATTAAGTCCATTAACAACCATATTGAGCATTGGCTGAATGGTGTGAAAGTGCTGGAATATGAAAGGAAAAGCCCGGAATACAGAAAACTGGTTTCAGAAAGTAAATATGTGAAATGGAAAGATTTCGGTGAACTGGACAGAGGGCAAATCCTTTTGCAGGACCATGGTGATTTGGTGTCATTTAGAAATATTAAAATTCGTCCTTTAGATAAAAATACAGCTGAGTAATGATGAGAAAAGACAGAAGAAACTTCATAATAAAAGCAACTGCAGGTGCTGCTGGTATTGGCCTGACTAGCCAGCTAAATGCGATGAGCGCAAAAAGCTATTCCAAAATTATCGGTGCCAATGATCGCATTCGTGTGGCTCTGCAAGGCCTGGGGCGAAGGTTTCCGGCATACAAAGACGCGATTGCCGATAAGAACAATAACGTAGAGCTCACTTATCTCTGTGATGTCATGAAAAGCCAGCGGGAAAGAGCCGCTGCCATGTTTGCGGAGGTAACAAGCGATAAGCCGAAGTTGGAAAATGACATTCGCAAAGTATTAAGCGATAAAAAAGTAGATGCCATATTCATGGCCACACCTGACCACTGGCATGCACCAGGGGCGTGTATGGCGATGCAGGCGGGTAAGCACGTGTATTTGGAAAAACCATGTAGCCACAATCCAAGGGAAGGTGAGTTGTTGGTGGCTTATCAGAAAAAATATGATAAGGTGGTTCAGATGGGAAACCAGCAGCGTTCTTCTCCACAATCTCAGGAAATCATCAAAGACATTCATGATGGAATCATTGGTGATGTTTATCAAGCCATCGCTTTCTACACCAGCAGAAGAGGGGCCGTACCGCATCAAACACCCGCCAGCCCGCCAGAGGGACTGGATTGGGAGTTGTTTCAGGGGCCTGCGCCAAGAAGACCATATACTGATAATACCTGGGATTACAACTGGCATTGGTATGGGTGGAATTATGGTACAGCAGAGACCGGAAACAATGCCACACATGAACTGGACATTGCGCGCTGGGCACTGCAGGTGAAATATCCGGAGCGTGTAGAGGTCAATGCAGGCAAATACCAATACAAAGACGATGGTTGGGAAATGTATGACACCATGGAAGCCACTTTCAAGTTTTCAGGTAATAAGGTGATCAAATGGGACGGTCAGAGTAGAAATGGATATTATAAGTTTGGTGCTGGCAGAGGTACCATCATTTACGGATCTGAAGGTTCGGTTTTTATTGACAGAGAGGGTTACAAACTCTACAGTCTAAAGGGTGAGCTTATCAGGGAAAATCTTTCTTCTGGTACGGAAGCCGGAACTGCCCTTGGAGGAGGTGGAGACATGTCTACCATGCACACAAAGAATTTCTTTGACGCCATTCGCGGTAAAGCAGCATTGACCTCACCCATTGATGAGGGCGCCATTAGTCAGATGTTGACACACTATGCCAACATCGCTTACAGGATTGACGATGCCTACGAAGTGGATGAAAATACGGGTCGGATATACAATAGGGAAGCCATGAAATTATGGTCCAGAACGTACGAGCCCGGTTGGGAGATTAAGTCAGTTTAGGTTAATTTAAGGGTTGTTAGGGTCACCTTTGATGCTTAGTATCAAAGGTGATTTTTTATTAAATAGTGTTACTATGAAGAGACGGGAATTTGTAATCAAAAGTGGTGTGGCGGCAGCCGGAATAGCAACTTCTACATTAACAACAGCAAAAATTATTGGCCTGAATGACGCCAATAATAAGATAAAAATAGGTGTGATAGGCACCGGATCGAGGGGGCAGGGCTTAATACCCAATATCAATAGCATTGATCATTTTGATGTGGCGGCTTGTGCGGATATTCTTCCCTTTCGCCTGGAAGAGGGGTTGAGCAAGGTGGCAGATCAGCAGGTGAAAGGGTACAGTGATTATAGAAAAATCCTTGATGATAAGGACATTGATGCCGTACTAATCGCTACGCCTTTTAGTATGCATGCAAAGATTGCCATGGATGCCATTGATGCGGGCAAGCATGTGTACTGTGAAAAAACCATGGCCAAAGGCTATAAGGATATACAGGACCTGGTGAGTGTGGCCAATCGGTCCAAAAAGGTATTCCAAACAGGTCATCAATACCATAGTTCCAGGTTGTACACCCATGTAGTAGACCTGATCAAAAAGGGAGAGCTGGGCCAAATACAGGCCTTTGAGTGCCAATGGAATAGAAATGGGAACTGGAGAAGGTCTGTTCCATCTCCTGATTTGGAAAGGATCATTAATTGGAGAATGTACCGAGAATATTCCGGCGGACTATTGGCCGAATTGTGCTCACACCAATTGGATTTTGCCAACTGGGTTTTAGATGCTACGCCCAACAAGGTAGCTGGTTTCGGTGGAGTGGATTATTGGAAAGACGGAAGGGAAACCTACGACAACATCCATCTGATCTATGACTATCCGGAGGGTGTCAAAGCAAAATTCACCTGTTTAACGGCCAATTCAAAAGATGATTATCAAATCAAAGTAATGGGAGATAAAGGCACCCTCATCCTGAGTTATGACAAGGCCTGGTTTTACCCGGAAGGAAAACTCAATAAAGAACTGGGAGAGGTAGACGGGGTGTCCGGAGCCACAGTCTCCTGGGACGAAGGAAAGGGCATTCCTATTATCGTGGATCATATCGAACCAAGCAAGCAAGCCTTAATGGATTTTCGGGACAACATTGTGAACAACAAAAGACCAGCTTCCAATGTCATATCCGGAGCGAAGGCCGCATTATGTGTGCAAATGGGCCTTGATGCTATGTACGACCAAAAAATTGTCCATTGGAATCCTGATTTTGATAAGCTGGGCTGATAGCCGTTTTAAATCAACTTTACCCTGCCTCAGTCATCCATTTGAGGGAAGAAGAATGGTCACTACCTGCTGGGTAAAACTATTCTTATATGGATCACTTAGGTGGCGGGTGCAACCAATTTATTGTCTAAAATAATGTCTCATAACAAGTCTTATTGTCAACTTCCTTTTGGGATCATATTTCTTATCCTGGCAATAGCCAGTGTCGGGTGCTTGCAGTCGCGCGGGGTGAGTGATGACTTTTCTGTCCCTAAGGGTTTAAGTGTTGAATTCATACGACAACCAGCCGGTACCATCATCCCGGATCACACCCCCGAATTTGCCTGGGAAGTACCGACCTCAGCGCGTAGGCAGACTGCTTATCAGATACTGGTGGCATCATCCAGAGATTTGATTGCTGAAAATGAAGGAGACATTTGGGATACGGGCAAAGTCTCGGATGAGCAGTCAATCAATGTGGAGTTTAATGGAAGGTCACTGGAGTCTGGTGGTACCTATTTTTGGAAGGTCAAAATTTGGGATGACCAGGATCAAGAGACCCCATTTTCGGATTTTCAGCGCTTTGAAATTGGAGTACAAGAAGACGTCATTACCAGTGCCAATTATTTTCAGGTGGATAGCATTAAGCCTGTTGTGTTTAGGAAAGTGGATCATGATTCTTACTTTATAGATTTTGGCAAAGCGGCTTTCGCTACGCTTGCCTTTCAGTACAAGTCGAAGACCAGGGATACGCTCATCGTCAATATTGGGGAGCAGCTGATCGACAATCAAATAAACCGAAATCCTCAGAAGACGATTCGGTATCAGCAGGTCAAAGTACCTGTAAGTCCTTCAGTGTCAAGTTATACCTTGCAGATTGCACCGGATCAGAAAAACACCAAACCTCAGGCCGTACAGCTCCCCGATTCGTTTCCGGTGTTAATGCCATTTAGGTATGTGGAGGTGAAAGGTGCTCAAGGAAAACTGAGAGCAGAGAATTTTACGCAATTATTTTATCACGGCTATTGGGAGGATGATGCCAGCCATTTCACCAGTTCGGATAGTACTTTGAATAAAGTATGGGACCTGTGTAAATACTCCATTAAGGCAACAACATTTGCGGGTTTGTATGTGGATGGTGATAGGGAGCGCATTCCTTATGAAGCCGATGCCTACCTCAACCAGTTGAGCCATTATACCACGGATCGGGAATATGCCATGGCGCGGCTCACCATGGAATATTTCATGGAAAACCCCACCTGGCCCACAGAGTGGCAATTGCACGTGGCACTCATGTTTCATGCAGATTACATGTATACCGGAAATACAGAGCTCATTGCTAAGTATTACGAAGAACTAAAACACAAGACCTTGATGGAATTGCGAGGTGAGGATGGGTTGATCAGTTCGGAGAACGCTACGCCGGATTTTATGAAAAAGTTGGGTTTTAAAAACCCCAAAGACCGATTGAAAGACATAGTCGACTGGCCCCCGGCTCAAAAGGATACAGGTTGGAAGTTGGCCACCGAAGAAGGCGAACGCGATGGCTTTGTTTTTAAGCCGATCAATACCGTGGTGAATTGCTTCTATTACCGCAATCTGGAGATCATCACAGAGTTTGCCAGGATCTTGAATAAGCCTGAGGAAGCTACAGAACTTCATCAGCTGGCACTAAAAGTCAGGCAATCGATCAACGATAAATTGTTGGATGAAAAAGCGGGCGTTTATGTAGACGGTGTAGGTACGGATCATGCTTCACTCCACTCCAATATGCTGGCTTTGGCATTTAGTATCGTTCCAGAAGCACAGGTAAGTTCCGTGGCAGCATTTATCAAATCTCGTGGCATGGCTTGTAGTGTGTATGGCTCCCAATATCTCATGGAAGCGCTGTACAAGGCCAATGAAGCAGACTATGCCTTTCAGTTGATGACTGCCACGCATGACAGAAGTTGGCATAACATGATAAACATTGGATCAACCATTACTTTGGAAGCCTGGGACATGAAATACAAGCCCAATTCAGACTGGAATCATGCCTGGGGGGCTACCCCAGCCAATATCATTCCAAGGTATTTGTGGGGGATTCAGCCAAAAACGCCAGGTTATACCACAGTAGTAATCAGGCCACAAATGGGCAATTTGAATTCAAGCGCCATAAAAGTGCCGACCATTCGAGGGGCCATAAAAGCTCAATACACCAGACACCCGGATGATACAGAGCGTTACCTCATCGAAATGCCCGCCAACATGTCCGGGGCCTTTTACTTTGATGGCGAACTCTACACAAGAGTTGTTCTGAATGGAGTGGAACTCGATAGCGATCTGAATACCATTCCTCTACAGCCGGGAGTGAATGATCTGAAATTGTACTAGACTGTGGATGAGAAAGTCCGAAAATACAGGAGCTAATCCTCTTGTTTTCCAAGCAAACCTTTATACAGGAGCTCGGAAATCGCACGATTGATCCTGCAATCCTCAGGAAATTGACATTTCCCCTATTCAAAAATGAATTTTTATTGATCAAATCGGGACGTGATTGGAGAACATCTAATCCTGAGATGACCAACATATAGCTCCCAAGATCGAATCCATGGATATTTTGTTCAGGGCATGGATGTTTCTGCGAGATGATAGAATTGTGTTAAATTATATCAGGGTGTAAAGGAACTTGAATTAAGAAAATTCGCAATTTCAAAATAATAAACCGCCACAAAATCATTGAATGCGTAATAAAAAGGCTGTTTTTTGCTAAATGTATAAATCATCCATGTTTTTGGATAAATCATCCATTAGGAAAATTGACGATTAAATTTACTTGAGGCTCGATAATCCATAAGGGAGTTCAATTTTTTAACCAAAAAATGATTTTTATGAGAAAACGTAGACTCTTATTGTTAGCCTTACTAATAGGTTATGCGAGTACTTCCTGGTCCCAGACACGAGTCTCAGGACTGGTAACAGATGATCAAAATGCACCTATACCAGGAGTGAATATTCTTGTTCAGGGTGCTTCTACCGGTACAGTGACAGATTTCGATGGAAACTACGCACTTACAGTACCAGGTCCGGATGCCGTTTTAGTGTTTAGTTCTATAGGATTTCATCAACAAAACGTAACTGTAGGCACCAAGTCAACCATCAATATATCTATGGTGCCTGATATCACCTCTCTGGAGGAAGTAGTGGTGATAGGTTATGGTCAGGTTGAGAAGAAAGACGTGACTGGCGCAATCGCCTCGGTTGAGTCAAAAGATATTGTAAGAGCTAACCCGGTACAGGCAGCTAAGGCTATTCAAGGTCAGGCTGCGGGTGTGATTGTTTCTAAACAGAGCAGCCGACCAGGAGCAGGATATAGTATTAATATTCGAGGTTTGAGTTCCATAGATTACAGCAACGAACCACTCGTGGTGATTGATGGTGTAATGGGTGGAGACATCAATGCACTCAACCCTGCTGATATTGAGTCAATGGATATCCTGAAGGATGCTTCATCAACTGCCATTTATGGTTCCAGAGGAGCCAATGGGGTGATCATTATCAGTACCAAAAGAGGATCCACTGGCAAACCAGTAGTAAGCTACAGTGGCTATGCAGGAGTAAAAGTACCTGCCCACCTACCAGACATGATGAACGCTCAGCAATTTTACAAGGCCAGCGTTACAGACAATGAGCTCAATGGAGGTACTTCCAGACCATTCACTTCTACAGAGATGGACCTGGTTGAGTCCGGCAGAAGTACAGACTGGTTGGATGAAATATCCGATCCGGCCATGCAGACAAATCACTCCATATCAGTGGGTGGAGGAAGCGGTAGTACCAACTACCATTTTTCAGCCGGGTATTTGAATGAAGGTGGAAACTTGAAGAATACAAAATTCCAGCGTTACAACATTAAAGGTAGCATGGACAGTAAAGTCAATGACTTCTTGAAAGTAGGTTTCACAGCTAATTATAGTCTGGCGAAGCAGGAAATGGGATCTAATGAAGCATTGAGAAGTGCTTACAGAGCGAGACCAACAGGTGTTGCCCACTACGATGAGGTACTTAATCCTGATGAAAACCAGGAGCTTGAATGGAATGGTTACGCAGCCTGGATGGGCATCAACGATAAGCAGGTTTTGAACCCTCTCATTGAAATTGATCCTTACAACTTTCAGGATGAAACCAGGTCTAACACTTTCTTCGGAAATGCTTACATCGAATTGACTCCAGTAGATGGATTATCTATCAAATCATCTCTTTCTGCCAGCGTGGATAATTCCAGGTTTGGTCAGTTCAGAGGTACGATGACCAAAGACAGGAAAACTACCTTGCTGCCAAGATCATTTCGCCAGACGGATGATATATCCAATTATACCCTGGATAACATTATCACCTATAATAAGAAGGTTGGTGAGCACGATTTCACGCTGACCGGAGTACAAAGTAGCTTCCAGGAACGAAACGAAGAAATGGATAGCTACGTGGATGAACTTCCCTACAATTCTCTCTGGTACGCTTATGGCACAGGCCGACCTGTCCAGTTGGACACAAGACTGACCGAAAGATCTTTGCTTTCCTATATGGGAAGACTCATTTACGGATTCAAAAGCAAATACATACTCACGCTTACCAGCAGATGGGATGGCGCTTCACAATTGAGTGAGGGTAACAAATGGGACTTTTTCCCATCCGCAGCAGTGGCCTGGAGATTGGGTGAAGAAGATTTCATCAACAGCATTGAGGCTATTTCCGATATGAAGTTGAGAGTGAGTTATGGTTTGGTAGGTAACAGTTCTGTTTCTCCATACAGCACGCAAGCACGATTGGTTAATACGCCTTATGACTTTGATGGTTCAGAGGCATACGGATTTGCTCCGTCAAATTTGGCAGACAGAAACCTGAAATGGGAAAAAAGTAAGGAATTGAATATCGGTCTTGATATGGGATTCATTAAAAACAGGATCAGTGCCAGTTTGGAAGTATACAACCGAAAAACAGTGGATTTGATTTATAATGAGCAAATCCCGACCTCTTCAGGTTTCAGTAGTGTCACCACCAACGTGGGTGAAGTGGCTAACAGAGGAGTGGAGCTGAGCTTGAACACAGTGAATGTTGTCAATTCTAAATTCAAATGGACCACAAGTGTCAACTTTGCCAGAAATGTTAATGAAATCCTCTCCATTGGTAATGATGGAATACAGGCTGATATTGCTACAGGCCTTTTTGTAGGGCACCCACTACAGTCTCACTACGATTATGAGTTTGACGGAATCTGGCAATTGGATGAAGAAGAAGCTGCTTCTGAATACAATCAGGTACCTGGTTCGGTAAAGGTGGTGGATCAAAATGATGATGGTCAGATATCTTCAAATGATGGCGAGGATGACAGGAAAGTGATTGGCTCTGAGCAGCCTGACTGGACAATGGGTATGACCAATAAGTTTACCTATGGCAATTTCGACCTTTCTTTCCTGATCTACACAAGCCAGGGAGCTACGTACAGAAACAGCATGCTATCTGGAACCATGGGTGAAGTTGGCGCAGGAAGATACAATGCCCTGAACCTCAACTACTGGACGATTAACAATCCTTCCAATGAGTACTATGGACCAGGTATTGCGAATAATCCTTACAGAGGAGCGATTTTCTATCAGGATGCGAGTTTTGTCAGAATCTCTGACATCACATTGGGCTACACATTGCCTTCTACGGGCTTGGATAAATTCGGGTTTAGCAACTTCAGGATGTATGTCCAGGTATCCAATCCATTTGTTTTCCACGATTTTGATGGAATGGATCCGGAATTTAACTCCAGCACTTACAATGATGGTATTCCATCTGCGACCTATTTGTTTGGTTTAAATGTCTCTTTCTAGTCGGTTTATTTCCAACACAAAATTTTACAAAATGAAACTAATTAATAAACAATATATAGTAGCTCTGGTACTTGTGACGCTGTTCAGTACCGGTTGCGAGGATTTCCTGGATGAGAATTCGGTTTCCTATCAGACCACAGATAATTATTACGTTACTGCGCAAGGGTTCGAAGATCTAGTTCGATCAAACTACACCAAGCTTAGGGAAATACATAAGGAGCGTGATTTGGTGATGATGGGTACGGACCTCTTCACCAGCCTGGCCTGGGATGAAGCAGGCAGCGGAAATCAGGGGAGTGTACTAAACACCTACGATACCCGCTTTACCCCTAATGTAGGCGCAACCACAAACTTGTGGGATTTGCTCTACAGTCAAATTTCCAGAACCAATACTGCGATCTCAAGACAGCATGATGTACAGGGAATAGACGCAGATGTCCTGGCCATCAGAGTGGGAGAGGCCAAGTTCCTGCGAGCATTTGCTTATTTCTATGCCGTGCAGCAGTGGGGCGATATTCCGATGCCTTTGGTGGAAACTACTACCGCCAGCAGAGAAGTGACCAAAGTACCTGCAGATCAGGTTTATGATCAGATCATCAAAGATTTGGAAGAGGCAGAAGCAGTATTGCCCACTAAAGGCAATACGGAATATGGCAGAGCCACAAAAGGTGCTGCACAGTTTCTTTTAGCAAGGGTTCACCTCACAAGAGGATGGAATTATAACAATTCGCTGGGAGGAACGGCCGCTGATTTTGACAAGGCGGTTGATTATGCAGATATGATCATAGCAGAGTATCCGCTGGAGCCAGAGTATCACAAGTTATTCCCGCTGCACGCTGAGAATCCGCTGGAGGAGACTTTCCCGGCTCAGAATGATAAAAATGCGGAAATCGTATTTGCGGTACAGTACAGCAATAATATTCAAACCAATGGTAGTGATAATGATGAGCCTAGTGAGTATCAAATAGGTAATGATTACCATTCCCTTTTCGGGGGTGATGCCGAAAGTATCCCCGGCTCTCCGGGAAGAACGGGCGACTATAACCGTCATGGAGGCAGAAACACTTACATCACTACTCCAGCGACCTACAGGTTGTTTGATCCGACACTCGATACCAGATATCATCACAATTTTGTGGAAGCGATGTACGCCTTGAGTGACGTTAACGACTTTGTTCCGGATCTTAATAATCCAGGTACCACCATCAATATTGCAACAGGAGATACGGTTGTTTATTTTCCTCCATGGAACAATCCTGCCAGCGCTTCGGACAAGGGTATGGATGTAGGAGGTAGCAAGCGCTATGCCGTACTGAATCTGGATGAAATCGGGATTAATCCTGTTACGCCTTATCACATCAAGGATATGACTCCTCTTATGTGGAAGTTCTGGCAGCCAGGTCTCCCGTATGACGAAGCACAAGGGACATTTGATCTGGCGCTTTTCAGATCTGCTGAAGCTTATTTGATTGCCGCTGAGGCCATCCTGAAGGGAGCGTCCAATGGTAACCTGGGGGGTGCAGAGGTTTATTATAATGCGATAGTTGACAGAGCACTTGGTGCCAATGCAGGAAGTGATCCTTTGTGTGCATCACAGCCAGCCAATCTCTCCTCTATGGCTACAGTATCCTACAGAGCGAACGGAAACCTGGATATCGATATGATATTGGATGAGCGTGCCAGGGAATTGATGGGTGAATACTGCAGATGGTATGACCTAAAAAGAACTGAAAAGCTGGTCGAGCGCACCTCGTCCATGAACCCATGGACTGTAGCATTAGGTCAAATGAAGAGCACGCATTATCTGCGTCCGATTCCTCAGAAAGAGATTGATAGAACCATTCCATCCATTTCCCAAAATGATGGATACTAGCAGATTGGTTTTTATAATCTTCTAATGTCAATGTTGTTTCAAAAGGCGGATGAAACTTTTTTGTCTGCCTTTTGAAGCTTCACTCTGGTAGTGTTTCATCCGGTCCTCACCTCTATTTTTAGTAGGAGGAAGTATGCCGAAATCAGGTCCTGATTGGCTGGCGTATCAGGAGTGACATCTGCCAGATAAGCAAGTGGTATGCTTAACAAATTAAAGCTAGAGGGTCTATGTGATCTTTTCAGCCCTTCCTGTGATAAGTGGAGCCTGGGAAAATCATATCCATGAAAACATCAAATGAGTAAAGTCGAAGTGTTGAAAAGCCGGAAATGCATTCTGTGTGATTCGTCGAAAACTCAACTCATGATTCTTTAAAGAGAATATAAATGGTTAAGAATAAATTATACATACATTTTTTACTATGCCTGATGCTGGGTGTTGCTGGTTCATGCAAACTAAATGTGAATGCGCCAGACAAGTTTGAGGACACCAAATCACTGACCGAGCTGGTATACCCCGCCTTGGACACAGAGAATTCCAGGTGGTTTTTCTTCTCATCAGCAAGCAGACCGTTTGGGATGGTGAATCTCAGCCCTGATACCGAAATTGATGGTGCATGGGGAAGCGGCTACAGGTATAAAACCGATACCATCAAGGGATTTAGCCACATTCATGCATGGCAAATGTCTGGAGTGTCCGTAATGCCAGTGACCCTATCAGATGCGAATGAAAGTACCATCTACCAGGATTTTTATTCCGGTTTCAGTCATGAAACTGAAAAAATATCACCCGGATATCACTACGTAGAACTTGATAGGTATGACATAAAAACAGCATTAACCAGTACTACGCGTGTAGGGTTGCATCAATATACCTTTCCAAAAAACGCACGTCCTGCCGTGTTATTTAACCTTCATACCATGCTGGGGCCTTGTGCAAACATTGATGGTGAACTGACGCTGAGCGGTGAGAACGAACTTTCGGGAAAAGTGGTCATGGAGGCTACCGGAAGAAGGCCCAAACCATTTACAGTGTACTTTAAAGTAATATTCAGCACAGACGTAGCGGCTATCGAACAAGACAGTGAGACCAAAAACTATTTGGTTCGACTCACGAACCCTGAAGAGGAAGTCCTCATGAAAGTAGGGATTTCCTACACCTCTGTGGACAATGCCGGGTTGAACATCAAGGAAGAATTGCCACACTGGGATTTTGACCGTGTGGTGTCCCAATCTAAGAATGAGTGGAATGATTTATTGGGCAGAATCAAAGTGGAGGGCGGCACTGAAACAGACCAGCGAAGATTTTATACAGATTTATGGCATGCCCTGCAGGGAAGAAGAATTATCAACGACGCAAATGGTGCCTATCCGGACAATACGGGTGCGACCTTCAGGGTGGGACAACTACCTCTGGATAACAGTGGCAAACCTCAGTTCAACCACTTTAACTCCGATTCCTTTTGGGGAGCCCAGTGGACCATCAATACACTGTGGGGACTGGTTTATCCCGAGATAAAGCAACAGTTTGTCCTTTCGCTTTTACAATATCAAAAAGATGGTGGCCTGGTGCCCAGGGGACCATCAGGAGGGAATTACACCTATGTGATGACTGGTGCATCCAGCACCCCTTTTATCGTGAGCGCTGTTCAGGAAGGGTTGATTGATGGAGATCTGGAGGAAATTTATCAAGTACTGAAAAAGAATCATATGCCCGGCGGTATCATGGAAAAAGCAGGCTATGAGCACGATACCAATTTAGGAGGGGGTTTGAAATACTACCTGGAAAAAGGCTACGTGCCCTATCCTTTGCCGGAAGGAAAATTTGGGGGTCATCAGGATGGCGGAAGTCTCACTATGGAGTATGCCTATCAGGATTGGACACTTGCCCAATTCGCCAAAAAACTAGGGCATCAGGAGGATTACAGGTACTTCTTAAAACGATCTGAAAATTTCAAAAACGTTTATGATGAATCTACGGGATGGATGCGTCCAAAGAATGTGGAAGGCCAGTGGCACGAGGATTTCGATCCCTACAATTACAAAGTAGGATTTATAGAAGCCAACAGTGCTCAGGCTACCTGGTTTGTGCCACATGACTTAGCGGGGTTGGCTCAGCTGATGGGTGGCGAAGAAAAAGCGGTACAAAAACTCAATAGGCAATTTGAAGAGGCCATTAAATTGGGATTCACAGCGGGCACTTCTCACGATGTGGAGGAACACCCCGAATACAGAAGAATACCCATTAATTATGGAAATCAACCCTCCATACAGACCGCATTTGTTTTTCAAAAAATAGGCAGACCTGACCTGACCCAATACTGGTCGCGCAATGTGGTCAGGAAAACCTTTAGTGGATTATCTCCCGCTTCCGGCTACAATGGAGATGAAGATCAGGGTTTGATGGGAAGTTTGGCAGTATTGATGAAAATAGGCTTATTTCAAATGAATGGGGGAACGGACGAAGATCCCGAATACCAAATTGGTAGTCCCATTTTTGATAAGGTACGTATTGAGTTGAATCCGGATTTTTACTCCCGGTCCGAATTCACCATTGAAACCATTAACAACAGCCCGGATCATGTCTATGTAGAATCGGCGCATTGGAATAATAAACCGGTCAATGGAAACACCATCAATCATCGCCAGATTACTGAAGGTGGTAGGCTGGTACTCCAGATGACAGATGCTCCGGTTAGCACCGATGATGTGGTTCACTAATGTGGCGAGTAAACGAATTCAGAATTGAAAACTCGCCTAACATAGATTAGGATAAAGAACAGGTCAAGCATGTCTAAGGTGAAGAAAGTAGTAAAATACATCGTTATTTTTTCCATTGCGATGTTGTTATTGGCCAACAACATTCAGCTCAAATCACAGGTTTTAGGGCCTATCAAATACCGTGATGTGGAGATGGAGGCTGGGAATATGGAAGTTCCTCATGAACGGACGCTGGAATGGAAAAAGGAATCTGCTTTTGCCGATAGCATTTACAAGACCATTGCTGCCATGCCCATTACCGAGGACATGTTAGTGAAAAAGGGAGATGCCGCCATCATTCTTCTGGCCAGGCTGCTATTGCGGCAAGAAGTGTCAGAAGTAAATGCCGTTATTCAAAGACTTCCGGTTTGGGGAAATTGCGGTTCCTCATGGTCCATGAACCCCAAAGGAGATTATGATTTTACACTCACCATCCTGACCACCATCCTTTGGAAATTTGGTGAACAGCCAGATGTCTTATATCCTGAAACCAAAAAGTACCTGCTGGAGGTATTGATGATAGAGGATGGAGGCAAGTTCAGCTATACAGTTCCCAGAACTTTGGGAATGGTGATGGAGACTGAGAACCATATGCTGATGACTGAAGGCTCTCGGTACCTCAAAAATCGTTGGGTACAGTTGCACGGCAATACGGACCGCTACTATGATAATGTTCGGAATGGCATGGAGGAGAAACTATTATCCCTCATGGAAGAAATGAAAACCAATGGTTTATATGAATTCAATTCCATTCCTTATTTGGGGTACACCATTACTGCTTTACTCAATATCGAAGCGTTCGCATCTGAAAAAGTAAGTAAAACGGCCAGAGAGGTGCTTGATTATATCAACTGGAGCTATGGGCTGAGCAGCCTCAATTTGAAGCATTTCCCACCTATGCGCAGAAGATATGAAAAAGCAAGCATCCAGGAACTCACCACAGATTATCACTCGGCATTCGTAAAATCCTGGCTAAGCTATGCTGCCATAGATGATTATGATGATCATGTTGGAGTGGCCATGAGGCATGCGTTCATGGGAGCATGTATGCCTTATCGTCCGGCAGATCAGTTTGTTGAGTTGCTTTTTGACAAAGAGGACGGATATTTTGTGCGCCAGGGGCACGGCCCGGAAGCCTCCCCGGAGATCAGCAGTGCTGGTCGGCATTTTCTGCTGAGTGCCGGAGGTGTCAACAGGGGCAGGAAATCACAAATCGTAACCAGACCTATTTGCCTTTTTCTCAACGATACTGCTGATCATCTGTCTGAGGTATTTCACCTCTCGGGGCCCGGTGATGATTTTATGCATTGGAATAACACTGGCGTATACGAAAACTTTGCCTGTGCTGCTGGTCCAGTGTCGATCCCTCATGAAATGGAGGCAACTGCAAAAGAAGGAAACTGGTCTGCTTATTCAGGGCCCAAGGATGTGAGCATTATCATCTATTCCTCCAGTGAGTTTGGACTGGTGGCCGTATTTCAGGAGGTCCAGACTGCTGCCATATTCGAGGAGGTGATTCGTGAAAACCCTGACCCTGAGGTACTAAATACTCAATTTCAGTTTCCAGATGGCCCATTGCTGGGCTACGATACCAAAGCCCCGCACAACCAGTGGGTGATGCAATCAGTAGATGGCCAAAAACTCAACAGAGATTTTGACTCCTGGCCCCTGATAGAGGGGGATTTATGAATGAATTAAACGATAAACCACGAACGAACAAGACCATGAATAAGCTCAAAAAATGTTTGATAACCATGCTGCTGTGTATGTTGAGTGTGTCACTTTTCGGCCAGCTGAAAAATAAACCCGAATTGGAAGAAGATTTTATGGATATGGGATTTGGGATATTCATACACTGGAGTATGGATTCGCAGCTCGGGAGTGTCATCAGCCACTCCATGGTGGGCGCATCAGAAGATTACCTTCAGCGGTACATGAATGAACTCCCGAAGACCTTCTATCCCGACAAGTTTGATCCCGACGAATGGGCCAGGTTGTTTAAGTTAACCGGCGCGGAGTATGTGGTTTTTACTACTAAGCACCACAATGGCTTTTGTATGTGGGATACCCAAACCACCGATTTCAATATCATGAACACTCCTTACGGTAAGGACATTACCGGTATGCTGGTTCAGTCTTTACGAAAGTTTGGGCTGAAAGTAGGCTTCTACTATTCTCCTGAAGATTTCAGCTTCATCCATAAGCAGGGACACCTGATCTCGCGCAAAGGGCCTATGACCCAGGTGACTGAAAACGCGGAACTGTTTGAATACTCCAAAAAGCAGGTGGATGAATTATTCACCAACTATGGCAAAGTCGATTTTGCATTTTTCGACTCGTTTTCCAAGAAGAATCTGGTGCAATATGTGCACGAAAAGTATCCTGAAATCGTGGTAACCCGTGGGGAGATGAATACACCGGAGCAGAAAATCCCGAATGAACCTATGCCCGGGCCCTGGGAGACATGCATGACCATGGGTACGCAGTGGGCTTATAAGCCTACCAACGAAGTTTACAAAGACGGTGGTGATTTGATTAACAAGCTGATTGAGATCAGGGCCAAAGGCGGTAATTTTCTAATGAACGTGGGGCCGAAACCCAATGGCGAAATACCCATTGAGCAGGAAGAGCGTCTACGCGAAATGGCCCTTTGGATGTTCATTAACGATGAAGCGGTCAAAAATGTAAGAACCGCTCCCACTCAAATCAAAGATGGCGATTTGTGGTTTACTAAAGCCAAAGACGAAAATACCGCCTATGTGTTCATTACCAATCAGCCAGAGTGGTTCAAAGGTAAAAGACGACTGTTTTACACAGAAAGTATCCGGGCAACAGAGGAGACTGAGATTTCTGTGCTGGGACAGAATGATATGGTGGTGGAATATTCACCTACTAACAAACCAGTCTCACTATTCACTCAGCGTTCACATAATTTGGAGATATCAGTTACCAGAGCTCAGCGTGTTTACAACGACAAGATCTGGCCAAATCCCATTGTGGTGAAGCTGACAAATGTAGAGTTTGTGCTGCCGGAAAAATAGGTGATCATCTATGCAAAATCGTGAATTGGATAGGAAGAATCATCCGGATCAGCTCCCTGTTTTTCCTTTTGGAGCACTATTTTCAGCTTTTTTGTCAAGAATGAATTAGATTATTGTGCGCAAAGCGGTACCCCGATGAAACAACATTTACCCATCATTTTCTTACTTATCCTATCGTGCTTTTACGCCGGGTCTCAAAGTATAGAATTTGAGCATTACAATGATAAGGATGGACTGTCGCATAATTCCATTCGACACATTGTTCAGGACAATCAGGGGTTTATCTGGCTGGGTACATTCTATGGGCTTAACCGTTTCGATGGGTTTCAGTTTCAAAACTTCCTCAGCAATGATGAGGTTAGAAACACCTTGTACAATGATGACATCACAGCACTGAAATTAGACAGTGCCACGAATAGCCTATGGATTGGGACCAGAAAAGGGTTGTCTCGTTTGCAGCTGGATACGCATGTTTTCACTACCTACTTGTCTGATGACGATGACCCGAATAGTTTACCAGATGAGGAAATCCGCTCTATCTACCTGGATCGGTTTGATCGGGTTTGGGTGGGAACTAAAGATTCCGGTCTGTACATGTTTGAGCCGGATAAGAGCACCTTCACCAAGGTTCCGCTGGAAGGGGTTAACTATGTGAAGGAGATTTTTGAAGACAGTCAGGGAAATATTTGGATAGGTGCTTATGAAAGTGCCGGTGTAGCAAAGGTCAAACTCGGGAGTACTGGAATCATCTCGGAAATCGAATATTTCACACTGGAAGTGCCCGGAGCCAGCGCTGTAAATCCTTATTTATACTTTATTTATGAAGATGAGCAGGGAGGTATTTTTGTCGGAACCCGAAAAGGACTTTACAAGTTTGACAGGAGCCTCAATGACTTTAAGAATCTGGAAATTCCCGATGATAAAGTAAGTGAGAAGTTAGGGCCTTATTTTCTATGTGTGGCCCAGGCTCCGGATGGTAAATATTGGGTCGGAACCCTCGGCGGTTTGTTGGTTTGCGATGCACTGGAGGATATTAGTGAAGGTAAATTTCAATGGTATTTTTCAGTATTGTCAGAGGATAATTCGCTTGTGGATAATTTGGTTTCAGCCCTTTATTTTGATCCATCAGGAGTACTTTGGATCGGTACAGAGGAAGGATTGGATAAGTATGATCCTTATGAGAATCAATTTAAAATCAATAAGGATATATCGAAATACATAGATAACCAGGCGCCAAGAATCAGAGGCTTTTCCAAGACCTATCAGGATGAAGTTGTGGTGGCGACCAGACACAATGGTTTGTTCATTTCTGATGAGGGTAATTTTGTTCCGCTATTCAACGGCCCCTATGACATAGCCAGTATCTATTCGCATGACGGTATTGTGTTCTACTGCGGCTTGTGGAATGGGAAAATACTGATCTACGATTACCTCAAAAAAAGCTCAAGCATAGTGGATGTAGGCTTTAATAACACACCCATTTTTGACTTCAGAGTATTTGCAGGAAAGCTGGTAGTATGCTCTCATGGCGAAGGTGCCCTGTTATTAGATATGCAAACCTATAAGCCTTCTCTTCGCATTTTGCCGGGTTTTGACATCAACAAGGTGGGGGTAGACCTTGATGATAATTTATGGTTTGCTACCGAAAGTGGTGCGGTCAGGTACAATTTGGCCAATGGAAAGGCCGACGTATTCCTGGCCGAGAGCCAAACTTCCGGAGGGCTTCCACACCAAAATGTGAGTGACATCAACATTGATTCCCGAGGGATGATTTGGGCAGCCACGCGAAAAGGACTGGGTGTCTTTGATGCGGAAAGCAATGCCTTCAGACAAATATCCGAACCCAAAGAATTGAAGGATAAGTGGGTGACAGATGTGGTGGAGGACGCCAATGGTTTTTTGTGGCTCAATATGAACAACAACAACATATGCCGCTATGATGTGGGTAGCAACCAGGCCAATATTTACAATGTAAACAGTGGGAACAGGCTCGATGTATTCAGCTCCAGTGGATTTTACAATTTCAATAACTCGAAGGTTTATTTAGGAGGAAAAAATGGCGTGATCAGTTTTTCTCCATTGAATATTAAGGAAAATGAGTGGTCGCCCAAGCCAATCATCACGGAGTTTAAAGTAAACAATGAGCTGGTCTTGCCCGGCGTACAGCTCAATGGGCAGGTGCTCCTCGATAGGAGCCTGAATTATTCCAGAAGCGTCAGTTTAAACCATGAAAACAGGAACTTCTCCATTCAATTTTCTACAGCCTCCTATACCAACCAGCGTTTGAATAAGTTTCAATACATGCTGGAAGGTTTTGATGAGGATTGGGTAGAAACCAGTGGCAACTCCAGAACAGTGCAATACACCAATTTGCTCCACGGAACCTACAATTTTAAGATTAGGGCCAGCAACAGTGATGGGAAGTGGAGTGAGGTTTCCTCCTACAGCATTCAGATATTGCCTCCATTTTGGGCGAGTTATCAGGGAATTGCGCTGATGGCTCTGGTATTGGGTCTGTTTGGGTATTTCATGAGGAAACAAATCAAATTTCGGATTCAGTTAAAGCAAGAGCTCCTGACCGAAAAGGTACAGCGGGAGCGGGATGAAAAACTCAACAATGAAAAGCTGAGATTCTTCACCAACATTTCTCATGAGCTGAGAACTCCCTTGTCCTTAATACTGGGTCCGGTCAAGCAAATTTTGGAGCATGAAAACAGTAATGAATTCATCAGAAACAAAGCAAATCTGATAGACCATAGTACCAACAGGCTGCTGAGACTGGTCAATCAAATCCTTGAGTTCAGGCGGGCAGAAGCCGGGGAAGTGAAGTTGAAAGTGTCTGAAGTCGACATCTTACCCTACACCAATAATATTTTCTACTCATTCATAGATTTGGCTGAGTCCAAAAACATAAACTTCAATTTTCATGTAGAAGATGAGTCGATCGTGTGCTGGATAGACGTGGATAAGTACAATAAAATACTGTACAACTTGCTGTCCAACGCCCTGAAGTTCACCAATAGCCATGGTCATGTCGACCTGTTTGTGGGTGTGAAAGAGAAAGACACCAAAACCCTGCTGATAGAGGTGAGTGACGATGGAATTGGAATCCCTGCTGAAAGTCAGGAGAAAATATTCTCCAGGTTTTATCAGGCCACCAATAGCAAAGAGAGTACTACAGGTACTGGTATTGGGCTGTCGCTTGTCAAGTCTTTGGTAGAGATTCACAAAGGCAGCATAGCGGTCAAGAGTTCCACGGATTCAGGCAGCATATTTACGGTGGAGCTACCAATCTCAAAAAGCGCTTTTGAGAGCAGTGAAATCTCCAGCTTCATTGATGAAAAGCAAGAAGTGGAACTACTGGGTTCAATGAAATCATCGAATTCCCTTGATGCCTATGTAGCGCCTAAGACCAACACCGATGTGAAGTCGTCAGTGGTGGTGATAGACGATAATCCTGAACTGAGAAACTATGTGATGGAGTATCTTTCTGAGTACTATAAGATCTATGGTGCGGAGAATGGAAAAGAGGGACTGGAGCTTTGCCGAAAGGTAAAACCGGTGCTTTGTGTGGTGGATGTGATGATGCCGGTCATGGATGGTTTCGAATTTGTACAAGCCCTCAAAAGTGATGAGAAAATCAGTCATACCGCCATCGTGTTACTCACGGCCCTGGGTGAAAATGAAAACAAAATCAAGGGGTATAAAATTGGTGTTGATGGTTATCTGGTGAAACCTTTTGATCCTTCGTTGTTGAAATCCAGAATAGATAATATCATCAAAACCAGACTGGAACTTAAGCAGCGGTTTTCTGATGAAACAGAAAGTGACGTGACCAGCCTGGCGCATTCACAACTGGACATTGATTTGATTTCGGAAATAAAGGAAATCATAGAAGCCAACCTTGGGAGCCCTGATTTGACTCCAGCTTTTCTGAGTTCGGAATTGGCCCTCAGTTCATCAAAACTATATCGGAAGATCACTGAGCTCACAGACATGTCGCCCAATGAGTTTATCAGAACCATTCGGTTGAAAAAAGCGGCTTCTCTTTTAAAAACCAAAAACTTCAATGTTTCCGAGGTGGCCAATACGGTCGGGTTCAATGATCCACTCTACTTCAGCCGACGATTTAAAAAGCAATTTGGCTATGCGCCAAGTGATTTGATTAAGTAATCAGGATAGATGTCAACGAGTCATTGTTTATAGTCAATGAACTATAGATGATATCATCGTTTTCAGACTATGACCAGCTTTGTTATTCGTGAAACAATGCTTATCAGCTAATCAATGTTTATCAAACTACTCAACAGTCTCCTAATGACAGATTCCAAAATGGCAGTGAACAAGGCATTCCTATACGTTTTGCATTCAGCGATGAGGATGTCTATTTTGATTTTGGTTTTAAACCTTCATTCTTGTTCGCCGCAGACCACTTCTGCTAAAAAGCCCAACGTAATCCTGATCCTGATAGACGATCAGGGCTATGGTGATATCTCTGCTTTGGGCAATCCCTTTATTCAAACGCCCAACATTGATCAGCTACATGACAGCAGTGTTCGGTTTACAGATTATCATGTGAGCCCGACCTGCTCCCCAACGAGAGCGGCACTAATCACCGGACATCATAGCAATCGCACAGGGGTTTGGCATACCGTAAATGGTCGCTCCCTGTTGCTGGAGCGCGAAACTACCGCGGCAGAGATTTTTAAAGACAACGACTATTCCACGGGTATTTTTGGTAAGTGGCATTTGGGTGATAACTACCCTTTCAGGCCTCAGGACAATGGGTTTGATGAGGTGCTTACGCACGGCGGAGGTGGTATGGAGCAGACCATGGATTATTGGGATAATGACTATTTCAATGACACGTATCTCCACAATGGAGTGCAGCAGCAGTATGAGGGCTACAGTGCTGATATTTGGTTTGAAGAGGCGATCCGATGGATCGATTCGAGAGGGGACCAGCCCTTCTTTTGCTATATACCCTCCAATACGGCACATTCTCCATATTTCGTGGAGGATAAGTATTACAAGGACCTGGAAGGGAACGATAGCATTCCTCACGCACCTTTCCTGGGCATGATTAGAAACATTGACGAGAATGTAGGTAAGTTGATGGCCTACCTGAAGGAAAGTGGAAAGCTTGACAATACCATCATTGTGTACACTACGGATAATGGCACTGCCCAAGGCGCCAAGGCAGAAGGTCATCGGCTGGATGGTTTTATTGGCCAGGGCTTCAACGCCGGAATGCGTGGAATAAAAGCCAGCAAATACGAGGGTGGTCATCGGGTGCCTTTGTTCATCCGATGGGACCGTGGGGAGATAAATCAGGGCAAGGATATTGACGAGTTGACGGCTCACTACGATGTATTGCCTACACTTGTGGACTTATGCAACCTGAAGGTGAATCCAAAAATACAGTTCGATGGGCAAAGTTTGGTGCCACTGATCAATGGAGATCACTCAGCATTTGCAGACCGGATAGTGATTACTAACTCACAGCGCATAGAGGTGCCACAACCATGGCGAAGAACTTCTCTGATGCAGGGAAAATGGCGATTGGTGGACGGAGAGGAGCTTTACAACATCGAGACTGATCCCGGGCAGCAGACCAATATAGCGGATCAATATCCTGATAAGGTACAGGCTTACAGGGACTACTATGACTCGTGGTGGGCCAAGATGTCACCCACCTATGAAGACCAGCCTTTCATCTATGTGGGACACAGTGCAGATAATCCTACCCGATTAATTGCTCATGATTGGCATACAGAAGCCGAGGCCAGCCCGTGGCACCAGCGGCACATTCGTACGGCGGTTAAGGACAATGGATACTGGCTGGTTGATATTCAGGAAAGCGGAAGTTACAGCGTGAAGCTTCGCAGGTGGCCAGAGGAGACTCATTTGTCATTGCATGAAATAGCAGAAGTTCGGCCATCGCTGCCAGGAACCAGTGTTACGGAGAGTGTTGAAAGTACTTCGATTTCAGTTTCGAAGGCAAGGCTTAATATTCAGGACATAGATGTGGTAAAAGAAGTGGATCCCACTGCCGAGTATGTGGAATTTGTCATAGACTTGAAAGTAGGGGAAAGCAAACTGCAGACCTGGTTTACCCTGGATAATGATGAAACCTTAGGGGCATATTATGTCAGTCTGGAAAAGATATAAAATGAAAGGATTCTTTTTTCTGACCATATTAATGATCTGGTCATCGAGTGTTCGGTCGCAGTATTTGGTTGATTCTGACCGCTTACAGCCAGATACGATCACCTATAAAGTCATGGATACGGTAGCGCTGGATATGATCCTGAGATATCCTCCCAAATTCAAGAAGCGAAAAAAATACCCAACCATCGTTTTCTTTTTTGGTGGTGGCTGGAATGGAGGTACTATCGGGCAGTTTGAGCCACAGGCTGAATATTTCGCATCTCGAGGCATGATCACAGTACTGGTAGATTATCGGGTGAAAAACCGACATCAAACCACCCCCTATGAATCGGTAGCGGATGCCAAATCTGCCATTCGTTTTTTGCGGAAGCATGCAGAGGAGCTGAACGTTGATCCGGATAAAATTGCTGCCTCGGGTGGATCGGCTGGGGGACATCTGGCGGCTGCATGTGGCGTATTGCCAGGCTTGGATGAGCCGGATGAAGATCTTAGTCTCAGCTCAAAAGCCAATGCTTTGGTGCTTTTCAATCCCGTGTTTGACAATGGCCCTCAAGGATTTCAGAAGGAGCGTATGGGTGCGCGCTGGAGAGAAATTTCACCCGCTCACAACATTACTGAGGACGCACCGCCCACGATCGTGTTTTTAGGAAGGGAGGATCATTTGATCCCAGTGTCAGTAGCTGAAAGTTATCAATCTAAAATGGATTCGGTAGGCGTGAGGTGTGACCTGTTTCTCTATGATGAGGCGGGGCATGGCTTTTTTAATAACTACAAATACGATGGAAAATTCTATACACTTACATTACTCGAAACAGACAGGTTTTTGAAATCCATTGGTTACATCAAAGGAAAACCTAAACAATAGATCATGAAATTCCCATACTTTATAACACTGCTCTGTTCTGCCTTTCTTTTGGTGCAATGCTCGCAAGAGCCTTCCGAGAAGGAAAAAGCAATGAATATCGGAGAGTATCTTTCCCTGGTGCAAGGCGATACCATTCATCCTAATGCCAGGCAATTGACACTGTTGAAGGAGGTAGTGCCCCAAGAGGCTTATCAGCCAGCACCTGCTTATACAGATCGCTCGTATTGGGTGGCCTTTGGCTCCACTGATTTGGGTGAGTATTACCTCAAAGAAGCTGATGAACTGATAGATCGTGCGCCTGAGGTGCCGATTAGCGATGAGATATACAGAAGAGCCAATAAAGAAGGCAACCGGGGCATCTACAAGCCGAGGTATTACCGAACCATGGATCGGCTTGAAAAATACATACTGGCGGAGTGCATGCTCAATGACGGCCGCTACCTCAAACCAATAGAAGAGCATATCAGGGCGATCATGGCGATGAAGTCCTGGCTTCACCCCAATCACGATGACGATGAAAATACGGTACTCGAAGGCAAGCGGGTGCATATTGATTTGGGCGCCAGAAAGTTTGGTTTGGTGCTGGCACTGGCCGATGCTGTACTGGAGGATAAATTATCTGATGAATTACGGGCGGAGATTAACGGGCAACTACGCTGGAGAATTACCGATTCCTATCTGCAATCTACCAAAGAGCTGAAGCCGAAAAGTAACAACTGGATCAGGAGCACGAGCAACTGGAATTCTGTGTGTACCAGTGGTTCACTTTTTACCATAATCGTTTCTTCGGATGACTATGACGAACGCGTACAGGCCATAGGTAGCGCGATCAATAGCATGAAATATTATCTGTCCGGTTTTGGAGAGGATGGCTATTGCTCTGAGGGAATAGGCTATTGGAGTTATGGCTTTGGACACTACCTCTACCTGGCAGAGATCCTTCACGATTATACTGATGGTAAAATCAACCTGTTCGAGTTTAATGATCCGGAAAAACTTCGACGAGTGGCCAATTTTCCGGAAGTTTTTCAAATTCATCCCGGGCTCTATTCACCGTTTTCTGATGGTGTCACACGGGTTAAAAAAGAAAGTGACAATTACGCTTATCTCATGGCCACCAAATACTACGGTGCACAAAAGTCCAGTTACTTCAAGCCTGATGAGGCAGTTCAGTCTATCGTTTTGGGTGCTGAGTACAAGAAGTACATTTCCGAAGAACCATTACCTGTTGCCCTGCCTTCGGTGACGTATTTTGAGGATTATGGCGTGGTGATTTCACGCGGACAGCAAGAAGTGCCGTTTTCTATATCGATTAAAGCCGGGCACAACAATGAAAACCACAACCACATGGATGTGGGAAGCTATATAATAGCGTATGGAGAGGAAATTTTGGCAGGGGACATTGGAGCGCCTTCATACATCGCCGGGGCCTTTTCTGATGATAACCCGGCACGTAGCTCCTGGGGGCACCCCGTACCGCGCATTGATGGCACCCTTCAGTCAAAGGGAAGGGAGTTTAAAGGGAAGGTGCTGGAAGCGAACTTTACGGATGAGAAAGATCAGGTTGTGATGGATTTACTTACTGCTTACGAAATTCCTTACCTGAATACCTTGATGCGAACTGTCGAAAATGACAAGTCCGGTATTGGAAAAATAACGGTTACCGATCAATTCTCAGCAGACAAACCTGTGACCTTCGGCACGGCCATCATGACCCTGGCCGATTATGAAGTGGTAGGTGAGAAAACCGTGATCCTGACGGAAAATGGAATGAAAGTAAAAGCAGAAGTAAGCAGCTCTGATGGTGAACTACAAATTTTGGATGAGTTGGTGCCTGTAGAGCATTTGCGAGAAGGAGCCCCTGCCTATCGAATTGGAGTGGATTTCAAGGATTCAATAACTAAAGGTACCATCACAGTGACTTATAGCCCTCTGTCAGAATGAGCAAAATGCAAAACCTATACAAGACCAACACCGCGGCTTTTATCGCAATGTCCTTTTTAGTGCTCTTTAGTGCCTGTACGCCGAAGGAGAAACCTGAGGATTCCAGACCCAATATCCTCTTCATCATGTCAGATGATCACGCCTATCAGGCCATCAGCGCTTATAGCGATCATTTGATTCAAACACCTAATATTGATCGGCTAGCCAATGAGGGGATTTTGTTCAAAAATGCCTGCGTGACCAATTCCATTTGTGCACCTTCACGAGCCACCATCCTTACCGGAAAGCACACTCACATCAATGGAAAAATTGACAATTTATCGGCCTTCGATACCACACAGGTGACCTTCCCACAGCTATTTCAGGAAGCAGGTTATCAGACCGCTATGTTCGGAAAGCTACATTTTGGAAACAACCCTAAAGGAGTGGATGATTTTATGATTCTTCCGGGTCAGGGAGATTACCTGAACCCTGATTTCATTACCCCACAAGGAGATACCACCATCATGGGTTACGTCACGGACATTATCACGGATCTGACGCTCAGCTGGTTAAAGGAAAAGCGCAATCCTGAAAAGCCATTTTTGATGATGTATCTCCACAAGGCACCTCATCGAAACTGGTGGCCCAGAGGAGATAAGTTTCAGAAGTATTCCAAAATGACTTTTCCGGAACCGGAAACATTGTTCGACGACTATGAAAACCGGGGAACAGCGGCTAAGACAGCTGAGATGAACATCCTGAAGCACATGAAATACAACAGCGACAGTAAAGTGCGACACGAAACGACGGATCGCATGGGAGAAGTGCTGCCTGTGGTGCCCGGGAATCAGACATGGGGCTATAAAACCTATGCGCGGATGACGGATAAGCAAAAAGCAGAATATGACAATGTGCTCGATTCAATCTCCGACTACTTTGAGACAAACTGGCCCACCATGACGGATGAGGAGAAAATCAGCTGGAAATACCAGCGCTACATGCAGGATTATCTGGCATGCATAGAGTCGGTCGACGAAAATGTGGGAAGGGTTCTTGACTACCTCGATGAAAGCGGGTTGGCCGAGAATACCATGGTCATCTACACCTCTGATCAGGGGTTTTACCTGGGCGAGCATGGGTGGTTCGACAAACGCTTCATTTATGATGAGTCCTTCAAGACACCCTTGCTGATCCGTTGGCCGAATAAAATCACTGCGGGAACGACCAATGAAGAAATGGTTCAAAACCTCGATTTTGCACAAACCTTTCTGGAAGCTGCCCACATAAATACCCCGGGAGATATGCAGGGTGAGAGTTTGATGCCTTTGCTCACCGGAGGCGACTCATTATGGACGAGAGATGCGGTCTATTATCACTTTTATGAATACCCATCCGTGCACATGGTGAAGCGTCATTATGGTATAGTGACCAAAGAATTTAAGCTCGTTCACTTTTACTACGATGTAGATGAGTGGGAGCTGTACGATCGATTGAAAGATCCTATGGAAATGAACAATGTGATCAACGATCCGGCGTACGCGGATCAGGTAGCTGACCTGAAAGCAAGGTTGGCGAGGTTGAGATTAAAGTACAAGGATTCTCAGGAACTAGACAAAAAGTTTGTGAAGTTGGCGGAAGACAGACAGGTAAAGAAATAGATCACAAGTGTGGTTTACTGCGCACATAGTTTGTTCTATCAGAATGGAGCTCGTGTTTATAATGAACAGAGAAGATTCACAAACCTCAAAACTGGCAAAGGTGACCGATGAGGTTATCAATGTGTTGCATCCTAAAATAATACAGAGCAGAGATCACAAAAATTTTCGTGGCAAAATAGGTCAAGGATCATTAAATGCCTGAAGGGAATCCATCCACCATTATTCCATTATTCTGATACGCCAATTTTAATTAGTTGTAAACTAAGAGGCATTGTCTGTCGAACGGTTTAAATAGACAGGATGTTAATTAGTTAGCTGTAAAATATTAAAATTCCAAATAGAAAACGTTTGCATGTATGAAAATGGCAAAAATTCTTGTTTGTCAATACTTTGTTTTGTAAAATTGGTAAACCAATCAACTAGTCGACTAACTATTGGTGCCCAATTTCTTCAGTGAAATTGCAACAAGGCATTCCCAATGAGATTGCCAATTTTCTAACCAATTAAAGACAATTAAAATGAATCTAACAACTACATTAAATTCCATTTGGGTTCGACTCTGTGGACCACTCATGGTAGGTTTATTCGCGCTTTCTGCATGTTTATTAGTTAATAATAGTGCAACAGCCCAAACCTATAGCGCACCTTATGACATTCCCAGATTCCAGGCTTTTATGGGGGAATGTAAATTGCAAGGCCCTACAAGTTCTACGATGGCTACTCAACAGGAATTGATCGATGGATTTACTAACAGTAATTTTTATGTCGCCGATGGTGATAAAGTGGCCTTTAATCAATCGGGAGGTAGTCAGCGAACGGAACTCCGAGATCTCAGAAACTGGGACCTTACGCTAAATGATCAGCAGCTATTCGGTAGGATAGATATCGTGCAGCAGACCTGCGATCAGGTGACTGTGATGCAAATCCATGATGACGCCAATGCAGGTAATGGCCCTAATAAACCGCTTTTGCGCATTTACAAGCATCAGACAAAATCTCCTGTAAATCACATATGGGCTGCTATCAAAACTGATGCGGGAGGAGATGCAACGACTCACATCGATCTGGGTGCAGATCCAGGTGGGTATTTTGATTGTGAAATTCAGTTAGTAGGTGGAAATATGATCATCAAATTTCAGGGTGTGGAAAAGGTCAATATGGATGTTTCTTACTGGGACTGGCCAAGTTACTGGAAAGCCGGTGTTTACCTGCAGGACAATGGTGAGGCCACTGCCCACTTTGATGAATTGTATGAAGGTTCTGGTGGAGGAACCGGAAATAGTGCTCCTTCGGTAAGCATCACATCGCCATCCAATGGCGCCACATTCAACAATGGTGACAATGTGTCCATATCGGCCAATGCTGCTGATAGCGACGGGTCTGTTTCTCAGGTAGAGTTTTTTGTGAATGGTAGCAGTGTTGGTGTAGATACTTCTAGTCCTTATTCCATCAACTGGACCATCGGTGTTGGTTCTTATGACATCACAGCGGTAGCTACGGACAATGCATCTGCTTCGACAACTTCAAGTGTGGTAAGTGTTACCGGGACTAGCTCCGGGCCAGCCACGAATACCTATGTTTCTGCCATTGTCACTGGGACGCAAGGAGCGGGCAAGGGAAAGAAGCATGGAACGGCTACGGTTACCATTTTGGATAACAATGGGAGTGCGGTTGCGAATGCTACCGTCACCGGTACATTCTCTGGTACTTTTAACGAAACTGTCTCAGGTTCGACGGATTCCAATGGAACAGTCGAACTTGTAACCTCTTCAACAGCAAAGGGTGGCGTATCGGTAAACTTATGTGTCGATGACGTCACTCACGCTTCATTGGTATATAACAGCTCGCTCAATGTCGTGACATGTGCAGGGGCTTCTGCGCGATTGGGTGGCCCTCTCGATGAGCCGAAAAAGGATGTGGCCCTTGGTATATATCCGAATCCAACTTTCTCATCATTTACACTGGATATTATGTTGGATAAAGAAAGCTTCTTCGATGGCCGACTGTTAGGAATGGACGGTAGAGTATTGAGAAGAATTGAGCCGCATATTTTGAGTCAGGGTAATCACCAGTTGCAAGTGGATGTGGATGGTTTGAAAAAGGGTGTCTATTTCTTTGAATATACGCTCGATGGTAAGACCCAAACAAGCAGAATTATTAAGCGCTAACTAACTAGAATAAGATTTGGAGAGCCGTTCAAAGTTATTTGGACGGCTCTTTTTTTATGTTATATCATGAAGCGAGTATCAGCAGGTATATGAATGATATTGATTGATCAGAACCATCGTATCAATCAATGAATCATAATTGATAGTTCTTGAATGGCAGGTTATACCATAAAGCGATGGATGTGCTGAACTTGAGCCTGAATTTCAGCTATGATTTGGCCGGTAATATGATGCTTCATACTATGAAAAGGTTTTTCGCAGTGACCAGTTTGATATGGTGTTTGGGGATTTATACTCAGGCCCAGATACCGCTTCCACAGAATCTGGAAGATGGTTATCCGCGGATTTACATTACGCAAAGCGAGAAAAAGGAACTAGAGCAACTTATTAGCAAGGAGCAATGGGCACAGGATGTGCTGGCGGGAATTCACAGTCGGCTAGATGAGCATGTGGAGCGGCACGTTGGTGATCCGGAGTGGATGGTTTCCCGACTGATGATGTACTGGAAAACCAGGTCATCCAATGTCTATGTCAACGGGATCTATTATTCGCATGCAGATGGCGAGGCGCCAGTGCCCACCGTTCGTTATACCGGATCGCGTGATTACACCACCGACTATGTTATGCCAGATCTGGAAGACATCATTCCCTACATGGACGATGAACGAGGATTGTATCTGCGAAACAAAACCAAAGAAGGAAAGCCTCTGGAATGGGTAGCTCAGGCGGAAACAGGCGGTATCATACATCGGCACAATCAACAGATCATTGGGTTGGCTAAAGATGCGGCGTTTGTGTATTGGCTGGAAGGGGATGAGCGTTATGCCCGGTTTGCTATGGATATTTTCGATACTTACATGATGGGTATGTATTATCGCAGTGAGCCTATCGATCTGCTCAATGGGCACATTCAAACGCTGGTGGGGTTGACGTGCTTTCAGGTGATCCACGAATCTACCCTCATCGAAGTGGCCGAGCTATACGATTTTTTACACCGGTATATTGAGCAAAATCATCAGGAGAAGATCAGTAAATATGACGCCACCATCAAAAAATGGAATGACGTGATCATCAAAAACGGGGTGCCACAAAACAACTGGAACCTGCATCAGGCCAAGATCATCCTGAAGGCGGCCATGGTGTTGCAAAGCAATGAACACTATACAGATGGCAAAGGCCGCGAGTACTACATCAATTACATCCTCAATGAAACTTCAGCCCGTCAGTGGTCGCTCAATAAGTTTTTGGCATACGGTTATGATTTTGAGAATGGTGTATGGGCTGAGTGTCCGGGATATTCGCAAGGAGTGACCAAAGACCTCACGCATTTTATGGTGGATTTTTACAATACTTTCGACCATAACCTGCTGCCGTACATGCCGGTGATGGATGAAGCAGTACAGATGCTGCCTCAGTACCTTTTTCCCAATGGACAAACCGTGGCTTTTGGCGATACGTATTACGGGCCGGTCACCACCGAACCAATGAGCGATATGATTCGCATCGCACAGAAAAACGGTGATCAGCAGCGTGAAATCACCTACACGGCGATGTATCGTCTGTTTGCGGAAGGGCAGGAGGGTAAGAAATCCCAGAAACCACGTGCTGAAATTGCTTCATTTTTTGCATCCAGTCCATTGGAACTAAACCCAAAATACGAAGCAGGAAACAGAGGTGATTATCTAACACAGACTTTTTATGCTCCCAATGTAAGCTGGCATGTTCAGCGCATGGGTGAGGGCCAGGATGGGATGATGGTATCGCTTAATGGGTCTCTGGGCAATCACATGCATGCCAATGGGATCAACATGGAACTGTACGGAAAAGGCTTTGTACAGGGGGCAGATCCCGGCAAGGGTGCGGGTTATCTGCAGCCGATCTATTTGGAGTACTATTCGCAGTTTCCTGCGCACAATACGGTGATGGTAGATGGTGCATCATCCTATACAGAAATGCTGAGTTACCACGCCTTTGATTTGATGGGTGAGTATCCTAAATCAGCACAAAAAGAAGGCTATTATCCCGATATCACCTATTCGGATGTTTTCTTCCTGGAACCGGAAACGCGCAGTGACCAAAGCCGACTTGTGAGCATTGTGAAGACGGGAGAGGCCACTGGTTATTACATTGATATTTTTCGCTCGAAAAAACAGCGAAGGGGGGATAAGTTTCATGACTACTATTATCACAACCTGGGGCAGACTATGAAAGTGATGGATGAGTCTGATCAGACATTGGATTTGACACCAAGTGAGGAAATGGCATTTGCCGGCGGACATCTTTATGCGCTGGATTATATGTGGGACAAAAAATCGGTGAAAACGGATAAAGATTATCAGGTGCAGTGGAAGATAGATATGCCTCAAGGAGAAGAGGATGTTTTCATGAATCTCTGGATGAAAGGTACCGACGATCGAGAGGTGTTTTCTATCAAATCTCCACCCAATAAGGCTTTTAAAGAAAAAGGCCGCTTGCCGTATGAGGTGGACGAGGCGCCGCATTTGACTTTTGCGGCACGGCAGCACGGCGAAGCGTGGGAGCATCCATTCGTTTCAGTATTCGAACCTTTTACCTCAGATGAGGGCAGAAGCATAGCCAGTATCGATGGCTTTGAAGATGAAAAGGGAAGTAGTGATTTTGTGGGAATAAAGGTGACCCATAAATCGGGCAGAGAAGATCATGTCTTTTCATCCAAAGATGGGAAAGAGGCGAAATATATGGATATGAGTAGTGATGCTGCCTATGCCCTGATTGGTAAGGAAGAAGAGGGGGGCCTGATCTTTTTGATGGGGAATGGTAAGGTCTTGAAAGGTCACGGATATGCCATAAATACTGAAAACATCGGCAATGTGGTGCTGACGTATGAAGATGGCAAGCTGATGCTGCATAATGAGGTGACCGTTCGCATTGTTCATGGAAAAAGAGCAAAGGAGTTTGGTGCAGGAGGTTTTAGAGAGATTACATTAGATTAGAAATTTTAAAGAATACAGAAAAGCTTCAATAAGTGATAATTATGAAAGTTCGATTTTTACAAGTGGCAATTGGTGTTTTGATACTGTGTGCTTGCAGTTCTCAAAAAGAGGAGCTGCAATCCCCAAAGCGGCTAAACATTCTATTCATCATGTCTGATGACCATGCTTACCAAGCCATCAGTGCTTATGGGAGTGAGCTCATCGAAACACCCAACATTGACCGACTGGCCAATGAAGGTATGCGCTTTAGCAATGCCACAGTGACCAACTCCATCTGTGCGCCATCACGAGCCACGATCCTCACAGGAAAGCATACCCACATCAATGGCAAGATTGATAACCTCATGCCATTTGATACTACTCAGGTGACCTTTCCTCAGATTTTTCAAGCCAATGGATACCAAACAGCCATGTTTGGTAAACTTCACTTTGGCAACAACCCCAAAGGGGTGGACGATTTCATGATCCTCCCAGGTCAGGGTTATTACCTCAATCCGGATTTCAATACTCCGTCAGGTGATACTACCATCATGGGCTATGTCACCGATGTGATTACCGATCTGACATTGACCTGGCTCAAAGAGAAGCGTGATGAGGAGAAACCTTTCATGATGATGTACATGCACAAGGCTCCGCACCGCCCCTGGTGGCCAAGGCCTGATAAGTTTGCAGAGTTCACCAAGAAGCAGTTTCCAGAGCCGGAAAGTCTTTTTGATGATTATAAAAACCGGGGAACTGCGGCTAAAACTGCGGAGATGAATCTACTCACGCACATGATGTACAGCCACGATAGTAAAATCAGACCGGAGCTTGTGGAGAAGATGGGTGACAAGGCTTCACCTAAAGTAGAGGAGTTTGAAAATGGATTTTATGGCCCGTATGGCAGAGCCACTGAGGAGCAGAAAGCTTTGTACGACCCTATTCTTGATTCTATCAATAGCTGGTTTGAGCAAAACTGGCCTTCGCTTACGGATGAGGAAAAAATGAAGTGGAAGTACCAGCGCTACATGCAGGATTATCTCGGATGTATTTCTTCTGTAGATGACAATGTGGGTCGGGTGTTGGATTATCTGGATGAAAGTGGTCTAGCCGAAAACACCATCGTCGTTTATACTTCCGATCAGGGTTTTTACCTCGGTGAGCACGGCTGGTTTGATAAGCGATTCATCTATGACGAGTCGTTCAAAACCCCGCTGATGGTTCGCTGGCCCGGCACAGTGAAAGCAGGCACAGTGGAAACTGAGATGGTGCAGAATCTCGATTTTGCACAAACATTACTGAGTGCGGCAGGCATTACTCCACCATCGGATATGCAGGGCGAGAGTTTGATGCCACTGCTGGTTGGTGACAGAGAAAAGTGGGGCCGAGATGCGGTTTATTATCACTATTATGAATACCCAAGTGTACACATGGTGAAGCGTCATTATGGGATTGTCACCGAAGAATACAAATTGGCTCATTTCTATTTTGATGTGGATGAGTGGGAGCTGTATGATCGCCTCAATGACCCACAGGAAATGAACAATGTCATTGACGATCCTGCCTATTCAGAAGTAGTCGATGAGTTGAAAACCAAGCTCACCGAACTGCGTGTGAAATACAAGGACTCTCCAGAGCTTGACAGTCTGTTTATTGAGAAGTACAGAAGTTTGCAGGTAGAGAAAGGCAATGATTTCTGGTAGAAAGCCTTCCTATCATACCTGGTTTTCTTCCCAACCCTATAAAGTTTTTGGTTTGCACGATTTAATGAAAATAAGCATAGTGGTTTTGACTCTGATGCTCTTGGGGTGTACCACCAGACCGCAGGAGGAAAATAGTTCCGAACCGTGGGTGGAGGTATTTTCAGATTCCTGTACCGGAGACTGGACTGACCAATGGTTTTTGGATGGTGAGCTGGCCACCATCGAAAACTCCAGTGAGGGGATGACTTTCAGTGCCGGCCCTGTAAACCGGGATGATGCCCACCATGCGGTACTTTGGACTAAATCGGCTTTTGAGGGTGATGTAAAGATCCAATATGACTACACCCGGACCGATGAGCAGGTGATCAACGTGAACATCTTGTTTATTCAGGCCACCGGAATTGGTGAGGGTGAGTTTGGCAAGGACATCACCGAGTGGGCGGACTATCGCAGGGTGCCAACCATGAGCAAATACTGGCTCAATATGAATACCATTCACGTCAGCTATGCAGCTTTTCCCATGGTCAACGAAGATCCTGGCAACGATTACCTGCGTGTGCGACGCTATCCGGCCAGCAGCAAGGAAACCTTCGGGGAGACGGAAGTACCTCCGGCATATGAACGAACGGGGTTGTTTTTGCCGGGCAAAACTTATCACCTCACCTGGACCAAAACGAAGGATCAGTTAGTCCTTCGTGTGGCTGGGGACGATCAGGATAAAACCTATGAATGGGACTTGTCTGGCACTAAACCAGTGACAGAGGGTAGAATAGGGTTGCGACACATGTTTACCCGGTCTGCACAATACAAGAATTTTAAAGTATTTACAAAGCAGTAACGATACACTGTCCAAGCAAAGAAGCAAACAGTTAAACTGGTCCATAATTAATCACATAAGACACAATAGTTATAAGCGCGAACGACAGGTGTTTCTACCTTAGTCATGTGAATAGCAAAGCGAAGATCGAAATTGTAAAACCCGGAAAGTAGAAATTAAATACAAATGAAGAAAGCAACAAATTACTTATTGGTAGCTCTGATACTCATTGGATCTGCCTGTCAGCAAAAGGCAAAGGAAGAGAGTCAGGCGGAAGAAGTGGCAGCCCTTAGTGACGATGAACGAATGGCCTGGTGGCGTGATGCCAAATTCGGAATGTTTATTCACTGGGGTGCGTATGCCGTACCCGGTGGTGAGCGCAATGGCGAGGTTTGCAAGGGCGGTGCAGAATGGATCATGGACAAGCTGGATTACACCATTGAGGACTATGAAAACCAAGTGGTAGCCAACTTCAATCCGACCCAGTTTGATGCTAAAAAATGGGTGGACATGGCCAAAGATGCTGGTATGAAATACATTGTGATCACCTCGAAGCACCACGATGGGTTTTGCTTGTGGGATTCAGAAGTGACGGACTATGACATCATGGACTCCTCCCCATTCAAGCGGGACATCATCAAAGAACTATCGGTAGCTTGTAAAGAAGCCGGTATCAAATTTTGCTTCTATCACTCTATCGTGGATTGGCATCACCCACAGGCACAGGCTCCTTTGTACCCGAATTACAATGCCGGGCAGAAAGACCAATCTGTCTTTAATCCTGAATTCCCTAAATACTATGAAAACTACCTAAAGCCACAGGTGAAGGAATTGCTCACCAATTATGGAGACGTAGGTGTGGTGTGGTTTGATGGGGACTGGATTCCGGATTACACCACTGAGATGGGCAAAGAGATGTACAATATGATATTGGAGATGCAGCCTGGTACGATTGTCAATAACCGGGTGGACAAAGGCCGGAATGGAATGGAAGGCATGGACAAAGAAGGAAATTTTGCCGGCGATTTTGGTACGCCTGAGCAGGAGATACCTGCTACAGGCATTGATGAAGACTGGGAATCGTGCATGACTATGAATGGTTCGTGGGGCTTTAAGCCATCAGATACCAACTGGAAGAGTAGCGAGGATCTGATCCAGAAGCTGGTGGATATCGTGTCAAAAGGCGGAAATTTCCTGCTCAACATTGGTCCTGACCCTCAGGGATTGTTTCCTCCAGAGAGTGTGGAACGACTCAGCGACATGGGCGATTGGATAGATGTCAATGGAGAAGCCCTGTATGGAGCAAGCGCTAGTCCGTATGACCGACCTGAGTGGGGACGATACACAGCCAAAGAAGGGGTGATCTATGCGCATGTCTTTGATTGGCCGGAGGATGGAGTCCTAAAGATCAATTCAGAGATTAAGGTAAAAAAAGCTTCACTTTTGGCGGATAACACCCAGGTTTTATCATTTGATGAGTCTGGCATTGCCTTGCCTGCGGAGGCCGTAGATGGCGCGGTTTCTGTTATTATGATTGAGCTTTAGTCAAAAAGTCTCATAGCTCGGTGGTTTAGGTTGTAGGTTGTGAGTTGTGGGAATATAGGTCTCGTGCATGAAGCGCGAGGCCTTTTTTTATGTTTTATCGGCTCAGTGAGTACCCAGGTTATGGGATATGTGTAATGACACCAAATCGACCATTGAATACTCCAATGTGGGCAGATCATATTTTATAGTATAAAGCAGGGCATCATGCCCGGAAGCGGAAGGCACATAGGGCTCAGGAGTGATAATGGCCCGGAATATTTCAAAAACGGTGCATGGACACTCGAAATACACTTATTGAATCATAAGTTATGGGCAATGGCTGATAATTCATACCGCTTTTTGGCCATTAGACCGATCATTGTTCCCACAGTTTTGATGCAATGCTCTCTGGGTTTTTGTGTCAAGTGCTGGCTTAGAAAGTAAGCAAAGAAAAGTAGGTCTCCGAATACTGCGAGAATGACAACATTGAATAACATATACTGCGGGAAACTGCGGGCAAGGGGTACAACAAGATGACAGATCAGACACTTTGGGGGATGGACATGGGCGGCACCAAGATAGAGGGTGTGGTACTGGACAATGCCCGGGATAAGAACGTGCTTTTCCGTGAACGGGTACCTACCGGGGCCCATAAGGGATATCAGCATGTATTGTCACAGATTGACAAACTCTATCAGTCGATGGCAGCTCACACTGGTCATACACCATCCAGGCTCGGTATGGGCACCCCCGGAACATTGACCCGGGAGGGATTGATGAAAAACTGCAACGCCACCGTGATGAATGGCATGCGGGTAAAGAAAGATCTGGAAGCCTTACTGGGTACAGAGCTGATTATGGCCAATGATGCCAACTGCTTTGCCCTGGCCGAAGCAAAGATGGGTGTGGTCAACAAGGAGTTACCGAATGCAAAAGTAGTGTTTGGAGTCATTTTGGGAACCGGCGTAGGCGGGGGAGTAGTGGTGAATGGCCAGGTCATTAATGGACACCATGGCATCGGGGGTGAATGGGGACATAATGAGCTCCTCGGTTTTCAGGGCCGGGAGTGCTTTTGTGGTAAATCCGGAGACAATGAAAGTATACTGTCCGGGCCCGCTCTGGAGTGGTATTATGAGTCGCGAACGGGCGTGAAGAAGCCGCTAAAGGACATTGTGCGTGATGCCAGGGCTGGCGTGGATGGCATAGCAGTAGATACGTTGCACAGGCTCATGCAGGGTTTTGGTAAGGCGGTGAGTCTGGTAATCAACATACTGGATCCGGATGTGATCGTGATAGGAGGCGGCGTAGGCAATGTAGACGAACTCTACACTGAGGGTAAGGCAGCCATAGCTCAATATGTGTTTAACAATGAATTTAATGCACCGGTGCTCAAGCCTTCTCTGGGAGATAGTGCGGGAGTTTTTGGCGCGGCACTTTTAGTAAATAATTAAGGATAACAGGCATCAAGCCATGAAATATTAATACGATGATTAGAAAGACATTGGGTATAGTTTGTGTTGTTTTGATCTCCTATGGATGTCACCTAAAGCAAAAAGAGGTCTTTGATATAGATGAAAGCCTTCAGTATTGCGTAGAGCAGGCAGATCAAACCCTCAGCGAGATTCCGGATGACGAGAAATCGCTCCCAAGAAACATTGCTCCGGAAAGCAAAGAATGGAACTATGTGACCTATCAGGATTGGACGAGTGGCTTTTGGCCCGGGACTTTGTGGTATCTGTATGAGTACAGTCAGGAACCCAACCTGAAAGAAGTGGCCGATCAATTCACGGAATACCTCAGGCCACTGTCTGAAAAGCCAGCCACCGATCATGATTTGGGGTTTCAGGTGTTCAATAGCTTTGGCAATGGATACAGACTGACGGGTAATGCCGAATACAAAAAAGTGATCTTGAGAACTGCGGATACTTTAGCTACGCTTTATAACCCAGCCGTTGGTACCATTCTTTCGTGGCCCCGTCCAGTTCCCAATATGGAGTGGCCAAATCACAATACAATCATGGACAACATGATCAATCTGGAACTCTTGTTCTGGGCATCGAAAAATGGTGGAGACAGTTCGCTTTATCAGATTGCGGTAGCCCATGCTGAAACCACCATGGCGAATCACTTCCGCCCTGACTTCACTTCTTACCATGTGGTGGTATATGATCGCGAGACAGGTGAAAGAATCAAAGGCGTGACACATCAGGGGTATAGTGACGAAAGCATGTGGGCCAGGGGGCAGGCCTGGGCCATCTACGGATACACCATGGTTTATCGCGAGACGAAAGACCCTAAATTTTTGGACTTTGCTCAAAAAGTAACGAGACCATATCTGGATAATCTGCCGGAAGATTTCATCCCTTATTGGGATTTTCAGGCACCGAATATCCCCGACGAGCCCAGAGACGCATCGGCAGCCGCGGTGGTGGCCTCTGCTCTGCTGGAGTTGGCAGAATATTCGGATAAAGCATTAGCAAAAGAGTACCGGGATAAGGCCATCGCCATGCTGGAGGAACTTTCCTCTCCCAGGTACTGCCCGGAGGATGGCAACCCGGCATTTTTAAGGCATTCCACGGGGCACTACCCCAATGGCAGCGAAATCGATTATTCCATCATCTATGCAGATTACTATTACATAGAGGGGCTTACCAGACTCAAGCGAATCAGGGAGGGAAAGAAACCGGTTTAACGGCTCTATCAAATGAATAGAAAATTATTAGTGGCCTCAGTGGTAGCTTCCCTTGCGGGGTTCCTCTTTGGGTTTGATACAGTGGTTATTTCAGGTGCCAACCTCCCGATCAAGGAGCTATGGCAGACCTCAGATTGGTTTCATGGTACCTTCATCATGTCCATGGCGCTGTGGGGTACAGTGGTAGGGGCGCTCTGTGCCGGATACCCCACCAACGTGTGGGGGAGAAAAACCACCCTAATCTGGATAGGAGTATTTTATTTTATATCCGCCATTGGCTCAGCGCTTGCGCCAGATCCCTATTCATTTTCTTTCTTCAGGTTTCTGGGTGGTCTGGGTGTGGGGGTGTCCTCCATCGCTGCGCCAACCTATATTTCTGAGATTTCATCGGCCAATAATCGTGGCAGGCTGGGCATCCTGTATCAGTTCAATATCGTGTTTGGCATATTGGCGGCGTTCATTTCCAATTACCTTCTGGAAGGAGTAGGTGGAGACCTTGACTGGCGTATTATGCTGGGTATCGAAGGACTCCCGGCATTGCTCTATACCCTGATGGTATTCGGAATTCCCCGAAGCCCGAGATGGTTGGTTTTGTATAAACACGATGCTGACCGGGCGAAGAAGGTGCTCGAAAATCTGACCGACTCCAAAGAGGAGGCTGCCGAGATGCTTTATGCCATTGAGGAGGATTATGAGCGAACCAAAGGGGATTCAGACAAGGTTTTCTCTCCAAAATATAAGAAACCACTCATGTTGGCCTTCCTGATCGCTTTTTTCAATCAGCTGTCCGGCATCAATTTCATTCTCTATTACGCACCCGAAATTTTAGTGAAAGCAGGCTTTGGTTCATCGGGGTCCCTGTTTAGTTCCATTGCCATAGGACTGGTCAATTTGCTTTTTACTTTTATTGGCATGTCACTCATCGACAAAGCGGGACGTAAACAACTCATGTACATCGGGTCTCTTGGTTATATCATCAGCCTTTTCATGGTTTCTTATGGGTTTTATAGTGAAGCAGATGCCACTTTCAAATTGATCTTTATCCTGATGTTTATTGCTTCCCACGCAGTGGGTCAGGGTGCCGTGATTTGGATATTCATTGCCGAAATATTTCCGAATAAAGTACGGGCCTATGGGCAGGCCTGGGGAAGCGGCACGCACTGGGTCTTTGCAGCATTGATTACCCTTTCCGGCTCTGTGCTGATCAATACTTTTGAACCATGGGTGGCCTTTGCCTTTTTCGGATGCTTCATGATTTTACAATTGCTGTTTGTTCATTTCATGATGCCCGAGACCAAAGGGAAATCTTTGGAGGAAATAGAAGAAGAGCTCATGGAGCCTTCCTGATAATATTTCAGACTTTCCTTTGAAAAGAAATCAGAGGGTTCAGGTGCTTTCGCGAATGATCAATTCCGGGCTGATGACGATTTTCTCATTGACAAGTGGTTCCTGCTTAGCCAGGATGGAAACGATCTTTTGAGCGGCCAGTTGCCCCATTTTTTCACCGGCATGTTTTACCGTTGAGAGCTGAGGGGTCATTTGGGTGGCCACCGGTTCGTTTGAGAAACCCATCACGGCTATATCGTCAGGCACCCGCTTTCCCAACCGGTGCAGCACATTTACGGTATGGCTCGCGACATAGTCATTGAAAACAAAAATGGCATCAAGGTCGGGTTGGTGAAGGAGGGCCCTTTCTATGAAACTGTCGATGGACGAAGGATCCAATTGGTAGTAGTGGATAAGCTGCTCATCAGCGTCCCGGTTGTTGGCACTCAGTGCATCCAAATAACCATATAGTCGATTGTTGCTATTGTTGAGGTTGATGCTGGCGGTGATATGTGCGATGTGTTTTCTTCCGCTTTGTATCAGAAATTGGGTGGCATCAAAGGCCGCCTGGTGATCATTGATCACTACTTTGGGGACCGGTAAAAAGTTGGCCACACGATCATAAAACACCAGGGGAACGTCGTGTCTGGAAAGAGATAAAAAATGATCGAAAGAGGTGGTCTCCATTGAAATAGCCGCAAGGATACCCGCTACACGATGATCCAGGCAGCTTTGAATAGCCTGGATTTCCTGATTCAGCGACTCCAGCGTGTCATAGATGATAATGCCATACCCATGCCTGGATAGGGTGCTCTGCGCCCCCTGAACTACTCGCGCAAAGAAATGGATGCTCAGATCAGGTACAATCATCCCGATGAGTTTGCTTTCACCTCTGGTAAACACCTGTACACTCACATTTCGCCTGTAGCCGAGCTTTTCGGCCATTTGCTGCACCTTTTCCTTAGTGGCTTTGCTGATGCGCGGATGGTCATTAAGTGCCCTGGAGACAGTGGTATGGGATATGCCCAGTTTGGTGGCTATTTCCTTGATGGTAATGTATTGAGCCATGTTTGAATCATTTGTGCACAAATGTGCACAGCAATTATACCGACAATCGATTGAATTCGCATTCATCTCTCCCTAAATATGTACCCGTACTGATTACTGATGATCTGTTCACTATGAAAGAAAACGATATTTTGCGGATAGACCCTAAGGACAATGTGCTGGTAGCTCTGAAAGAGCTGACTGCAGGCACTGTGGTTGATATGGGGCTATCTATAGAGGTAAAAGAGACCATCCCACAAAAACACAAGATGCTGTTGGAGGATCTTGTCAAAGGGCAGCAGGTCATTATGTATGGCGTTCCTGTGGGTGTGGTGCAGAAGGATTTGCCCGCCGGGTCTTTACTTACCATAGAAAATACCAAACATTTTGCAGAGCCGCTTTCGCTGGAGAATCGCAAAAAATACACCTGGCAGACTCCTGATGTGAGCAAATGGGCGGGACGCACTTTTAGTGGCTATCACAGATCTTCAGGTAAAGTAGGCACCGCCAATTACTGGTTATTCATCCCATTGGTATTTTGTGAAAACAGAAACCTGAAGGTGATCGAGGAAGCCCTCATCAAGCAGTTGGGTTACTACAAACCCAACAAGTACGAGAGCCTTGTGAGTAAGCACTTATCCGGGCAGGTAACTCAAACCACCTATGCTACTGAGCAGGTTTTTAAGCACATTGACGGGATCAGGTTTTTGTACCATCATGGAGGCTGTGGGGGCACACGACAGGATGCCGAAACATTGCTGAGGCTATTGGCGGGGTACGTGCACAATCCCAATGTAGCCGGAGCCACTGTGCTGAGTTTGGGTTGTCAGCATGCGCAGGCGGACTGGTTCAGGTCCCTGCAGAAGGAGCTTTACCCTGATAGTGAAAAAACAGTACTCTACTTCGAGCAGCAGCAAATGGCTTCAGAAGAGGAGCTCATTTCTTTGGCTATTTCTGAGACACTGGAAGCTTTGAAGCAAGCCAATGAAACAGAGCGCAAGCCTGCCACGCTCGACAAACTGGTAGTTGGTCTGGAGTGTGGTGGCTCTGATGGTTTTTCAGGCATTTCGGCCAATCCTGTATTAGGGCGAGTATCTGATTTACTGGCTGTGTTAAAAGCTTCCACCATCCTGAGTGAGTTCCCTGAACTGAATGGGGTAGAACAGAACATCATAGATCGGTGCGAGTCACAGGAATTGGCAGAGAAGTTTGTTCGTATTCAGCGCGCCTACGAATCCCACGCCCAGGCGGTGGGGAGTGGTTTTGATATGAATCCTTCTCCGGGAAATATCCGGGATGGACTCATCACAGATGCCATCAAATCGGCAGGAGCGGCCAAAAAAGGAGGTTCGGCGCCCGTTGCTGACATTCTTGACTATACTGAGCCAGTCACCAAGCCAGGACTGAATCTACTTTGTACCCCGGGCAATGATGTAGAGTCCACCACAGGTTTAGCCGGATCCGGTGCCAACATCATCTTGTTTACCACAGGCCTGGGTACACCCACCGGAAACCCGATAACACCTGTCATCAAGGTGTCCAGCAATAGTGCCCTGGCGGCTCGAATGAATGACATCATAGATGTGAATACTGGCGGAGTGATAGAAGGAACGAAAACCATCGAACAGGCGGGAGATGAATTATTGGAGAAGATAATAGCGGTCGCTAGTGGGGAGCAGACCAAGGCAATGAAACTAGAACAAAACGATTTTATACCCTGGAAAAGAGGAGTATCATTATGAAGAATAAATTTGACTTAACAGGAAAGACCGCCATCGTGACGGGTGGGGGTAGCGGAATAGGAAGGGCCATTGCCACCACGCTGGCAGAGCAGGGAGCCACCTCCCTTATTTTGGATCTTAGTCTGGAGGGAGCCCAATCTGTAGTAAAGGAAATAGAGGCGAATGGAGGAAAGGCTGAGGCCCACCCATGTGATGTCTCTGACCATGCAAATGTGAAGGGCGCTTTTTCCAAAGCACTGGGCAATCGTTCGCTCGATATTCTGGTCAATAATGCCGGGATCGCCCATGTGGGAAACATATTCAACACCACCCCCGAGGATTTGGACCGAATCTATCAGGTGAACATCAAAGGTGTATTTAATACACTGCAGGCGGGTGTGGAGGCCATGAAGGCCAAAGGAGGTGCGATTGTAAACATCTCCTCGATTGCTGCGCACGTGGGCCTCAGTGATCGGCTGGCCTACTCCACCAGCAAGGGGGCAGTGCATGCCATGACTTTATCAGTAGCTAAGGATTGTCTGGGCCATGGAATCAGGTGCAATAGCATTTCACCGGGTAGGGTACACACGCCATTTGTGGATGGTTTTTTGGCGAAAGCCTATCCTGGAAATGAAAAGGAGATGTTTGAGACTTTGTCCAAAACACAGCCTATAGGAAGAATGGGTAAACCTGAAGAAATAGGCGATTTGGTACTCTACTTATGTGCCGATGAGTCTTCATTTATCACGGGCAGTGACTTCAGCATAGATGGAGGATTTTTGACATTAAATACTTAATTGAAATAGAAAACAGTATGAAATTAATTCGATTTGGAGCTTTTGGCTCAGAGAAACCAGGGATTGAAATAGACGGTGTGAGATATGATGTGAGCAACATCGTCAGAGATTATGACGAAGACTTCTTCGCCGATGGGGGATTGGAAAAGCTGAAGGCGACATTTGACGCTTCTAGAGCAGCAGTCGTGAGCAATGATGTCCGGCTAGGGGCACCGGTAAGAAGGCCAGGCAAGATCATTTGTATTGGACTGAACTACCGCAAACATGCAGAGGAAAGTGGTATGACCGTACCCACCGAGCCGGTGGTATTCTTTAAGGCTACCTCTTCTGTGATTGGACCCAATGACACCATTGTGATACCCAAAAACAGTAAGAAGACAGACTGGGAGGTAGAACTGGCTGTGGTGATTGGCAAACGCGCCAACTATGTAAGCGAAGCAGAGGCTTTGGATTACGTGGCGGGTTATGTACTGCACAATGACGTGAGTGAACGCGAGTTTCAGTTGGAGCGTGGCGGACAGTGGGTGAAGGGTAAGAGCTGCGATACGTTTGCCCCACTCGGACCCTATCTGGTCACCAGGGATGAAGTAGCGAATCCCAATAAGCTCAATCTTTGGTTGAAACTGAACGGCAAGAAAGTGCAAGATGGCAACACAGACGACTTTATCTTCAACGTCCAGGAAGTCATTTCCTATTTGTCTCAGTACATGAGTCTGATGCCGGGAGATATCATTTCCACGGGTACACCCGAAGGGGTGGGCCTAGGGTTTAAGCCGCCCGTTTACCTCAAAGAAGGCGATGTGATTGAACTGGGCATCGAAGGACTCGGGCAGGCACGTCAGGAAGTAGTTGCCTACAAGGGATGAAAATTGATTCACATCAGCACTTCTGGCACTACCATCCGGTGAAGGGCGCGTGGATCACAGATGAAATGCGCGTGATCCGGCGCAATTTCATGCCTGCCGATTTGGAACCATTGCTGAAAGCACAAGGGATCAATGGTTGTGTCGCTGTTCAGGCCGATCAGTCTGAGCATGAGAATTGGTTTTTGCTCAACCTGGCAAAGGCCAATCCCTGGATTAAAGGTGTAGTGGGTTGGTTGGATCTGAAATCTGCCACTCTGGAGGATCAAGTGGCCCTGTGCTCTGAGCATGACAGCTTCAGGGGTGCGCGCCATATCCTGCAGGCAGAGCCGGATGGGTTTATGACCGATCCGCAATTCATCAAGGGGGTGAGCTTATTAGGGGCAAAGGGCCTGACTTATGATATTTTGATCACTGAAAATCAACTGGAGGAGGCCGTGAGGTTTGTAAAGGCTCTGCCGGAGATGCCACTGGTTATTGATCATATTGGTAAGCCGAATATCGCTGCTTCTTCTTTTGAGCATTGGGCGAAGTACATGAAGCAGATGTCAGCATTTGATCATGTGTATGTGAAGCTCTCAGGAATGATTACTGAAGCGAATTGGGAGACCTGGACCCCTGAGGACCTGAAGCCCTATGTCGACTTCTGTTTGGAACATTTCGGACCTGAGCGACTCATGTATGGCTCAGACTGGCCAGTGTGTCTGGTCGCGGGAACGTACGCTCAGGTGGTGTCAGCATTGAAGAAAATGCTTTCGCACCTGAGTGAAGATGAGCAAGCGGCGATCTATGGGAATACTGCAAGTAAATTTTATAAACTGAAGGAATAATGGATTTACATCTAAAAGATAAAGTGGTCATTGTGACCGGTGGTGCCAAAGGCATCGGAGAAGCCATTGTGTGGAACCTGGTTCATGAAGGCGCCATTCCCGTCATTGTAGGGCGGGCGTCATCAGCATCCGCCAGTCTCAAGGCTCAGATCGATGAGCAAGGAGGCAGATCGCACGTGATCAATACAGAGCTTGGGAAAGGTGATGTTTGTGAGGGCATTGTCAAGGAAGTGGTCCAGGAGTTTGGAAGAATCGATGGCGTGGTGAACAATGCCGGAGTGAATGACGGTGTTGGGTTGGTCAATGGAAGCCCTGACCGTTTTAGGGAGTCAGTGATCTTCAACCTGACCCATTATTATGATCTGGTACATTATGCCTTCCCTTACCTGAAGGAGTCTAAAGGATCGATTGTCAATGTGAGTTCCAAAACGGCAGTCACTGGGCAGGGAAACACCTCCGGGTACGCTGCCAGCAAAGGTGCTCAGCTGGCACTCACCAGGGAATGGGCGGTGGAACTGGCCCCCTTTGGGATACGTGTCAACGCCATTGTGCCGGCAGAAGTAATGACCCCACAATATGAAAATTGGATCAAAACCCTTGGAAATCCTGAAGAGGTACTGGCTGGCATTACTTCCAAAATCCCATTGGAAAAGCGCATGACCACCTCGGATGAGATTGGGGCCATGACCGTGTTTTTATTGTCCGAACGAAGTTCACACACCACAGGTCAGTGGCTTTTTGTGGATGGTGGATACGTTCACCTGGATCGGGCTATTTCTTAATTCCTAAACTCAAAATGATGAAAAATATCCCTGTAGTTTCCAGGTCCATTGTATTTCCCTTTATTCTGATTACCTCCCTTTTTGCATTGTGGGGGTTTGCCAATGCGGTTACTGATCCCATGGTGACCGCCTTCAAAAAAGTGCTTGAGCTGGATAATTTTCAGGCCTCACTGGTGCAGCTGGCTTTTTACGGCGGCTACTTTACCATGGCATTGCCAGCGGCGCTGTTTATTAGAAAGTATTCTTACAAAGTGGGAATATTGATAGGCCTGTCATTGTATGCCACCGGAGCATTATTATTCTATCCGGCGGCCATTTCAGAGAGTTTTACCTTTTTCCTTCTGGGTCTATACATACTCACTTTTGGCCTGGCTTTTCTGGAAACCACCGCCAATCCTTACATACTCTCCATGGGAGACCCTTCCACTGCCACTCAACGTTTAAATCTGGCGCAAGCTTTCAATCCGCTGGGATTAATTGGAGGCTTGGTGGTAGCACAGCAGTTTGTATTGAAAAAACTCAAGTCAGATGATGTGGTCTTTTCAGAACTGCCCGAACTGGAGAAGGCGGCCATCACTACTGCAGACCTGATGGTCATTCGTGATCCGTATGTTGTGCTGGGGTTGTCCGTCATTGCAGTGCTGGTGCTCATCGTAGTGAACAAAATGCCTAAAGGCAAGGGCGAAGAAATGCACAGCCCGCTCAGTAAGGTCTTCAAATCACTGATGAAGAAGCCGGTATACATTGAGGGAGTAATCACCCAGGCATTTTATGTAGGAGCGCAGATCATGTGCTGGACCTACATTTATCAATATGCAGAGGCTATTGGTTTGCCTGCCGACGAGGCTGGAACTTACCAGTTCTTTGCGTTCATTTCATTTTTCATCGGCAGATTCATTTGTGCGTTTTTGCTGAAATATGTGGATTCTGGTAAGCTCTTGATGGGACTATCGCTGATGGCGGTGGTATTTACCCTGGGCACCATTTTCATTACAGGTATGCCTGGGCTGTATTGCCTGGTGGCGATTTCATTCTGTATGTCTTTGATGTTCCCTACCATCTATGGAGTGGCGCTGGAAGGCTTAACCGAAGATGAATCCAAAATAGGAGCCGCAGGTCTGGTGATGGCCATTGTGGGCGGAGCCTTGATGCCTACCTTGCAGGGAATGGTGCTGGATCTTGGTGGAACTGGCTATGCCGACCTGAAAATCCTTGGTGTTTCCGAAGTAAACTTTTCTTTTGTACTGCCCTTACTCTGCTTCTTTATCATTGCATTTTATGGGCGCAGAGTAGCGGTCAAACATCAGCGTATATGAAACGATATGCCTTAACGCTGGATTTGAAAGACGATCCGCAACTTATCGAGCAATACATCGAGCATCATGAAAACGTGTGGCCGGAGATCATCGCGAGTATCAAGGGGTCGGGAATTCGCCACATGGAGATCTATCAGGTAGCCACGCGCTTATTCATGATGATAGAGGCTGAGGAGACGTTTAGTTTTGAAGCCAAAGGACGACTGGATGCCGGCAATCTAAAAGTACAGGAGTGGGAGCGCCTGATGGACCAGTACCAGCAGCGGTTGCCATTCGCACAGTGGGGAGAAAAGTGGGTGTTAATGGATAAAATTTTTCAACTATGAGTTACGATTCCCGATATCCGGCGATTGATGATCTGATCAGGAAAGCCAAAAGGAAAATCCCACGATTTGCCTTTGAATACCTGGATGGTGGATGCAATGAGGATGTAAATCTGGCACGAAATACCAAAGAAATTCGCGAGGTACAGCTGATCCCGCAATACCTGACCAAACATACCAAATCAGAAATGAAAACGGAGTTGTTTGGCCATGTATATGACGCTCCGTTTGGCATTGCGCCCGTTGGGTTGCAGGGTCTCATGTGGCCCAAAGCTCCTGAGATTTTGGCAAAGGCCGCTCATGAACATAACATTCCGTTTATCCTGAGTACCGTTACTACCATGGATATAGAGCGGGCCAGTGAGCTCACCGATGGCAAGGCCTGGTTTCAACTCTATCATCCTGCTGATAACGCCCTACGCGATGATATTATACGACGAGCGGATGCCGCAGGCTGTTCGGTGCTGGTGCTGTTGTGTGACGTCCCTACTTTTGGTTTCAGACCCAGAGACATCCGCAATGGACTGGCCATGCCACCACGAATGACCTTGTCCAATATGCTTCAAATCATGGGCAGGCCGGATTGGGCACTGCGAACGTTGATTCACGGACAGCCCAACTTCACTACCATGAAACCCTACATGCCGAAAGGGTTGGACATGAAGCAGCTGGGCAGGTACATGGATCAGACGTTTTCCGGAAGGCTCAACGAGGAAAAAATAGCACCGATTCGAGACATGTGGAAAGGAAAAATAGTGCTGAAGGGCGTGGCATGTGAAGCGGATGCAGAGAAAGCCGTGAAGCTTGGGCTGGATGGCATCATCGTCTCCAACCATGGTGGGAGGCAGCTGGATGCAGGTAACTCCACGATTAAGCCCTTAAAATACATTGCCGAGCAGTACAGAGACAAACTCACTGTCATGATGGACAGTGGAATACGTTCGGGGCCGGATATTGCGCGCTCATTGGCATCCGGGGCAGACTTTACCTTTTTAGGACGCACATTCATGTACAGTGTGGCAGCCTTGGGGAGCAGGGGTGGTGACCATGCCATCTCACTGCTCAAAACACAGCTGCAGCAGGTGATGGAGCAGGTTTGCTGCGAGCGAATAGAGGATTTCCCCAATTTCCTGGATCGGGTGGAATGAATCTCTGCTTAACTAAAATCATTTAAGCAAGGATTGCTGACGGGGTAATTTGTAAAGAGCTCGGATGATAAACTTTTAGTGTTCCTGAGAAACCCGGTTGTTTAAGATTTCAGCCAGAGGGATTCTTCTCACCTTGCTCTCAATCCAGGCAGAGAAATCAAAGAGTCGAAGTGTTTGTTGCTCATAGACATCTTGATTAATGATCTCAAAATCTTTCTTTAAATTTTCCCAAAGTCGCTTTCTTTTAACTATTGAAACCGGAAGGTTAGTTTTATTGACAAAGCTGATGATTTTCTTCTCGATTTTGTATTCTTTCCCAGCGGCATTGATGTCCCTTTTGATAGATCGGGATTCATACTTTATAAACTCAGTATCCTTTAACTCATAGAGGATCATAAGATTGACCAACCGAATAGTTCTGAAGACGGGTAGGTAAGAGTAATCTCTATTGGTAAATATGATTTTACTCAAACACTTCTTTGCTTTTTGAAAGTCCCGCAAGCCAAAGTAGATCAAAGCAAGATAAAGGTGTAGTTCGGCATTGCGAGCAAGGCTTAGGAGTTGAACCTTTTTGAGCAATTTGGCATCATATTTTTTCATGAGTTGTTCACAGGATCCAAAATCACCACGATCCAGGAAGGGAAAAAGCTCATATAGAAAGATTAAACAAACAACATTGGTATTGAAGCTCAGAAAGGGAGTGTCAATTTTCTCTAATTGCTGAACAAAATGACTCATCCCTTTGTACTCACGTAAACTTCTCAAGCTATCCAGTACTCCTTCGATGGATAACACATAGTAAATGGGTGGATTAGACCATAAATGTTTATTAGCCTCGTGTAAGTTGTTGAGTTCATTGAAGGAATGAAATGCAGATTTATAATCTCCAACACTGATCAGGTAGTTTGCCTGAAAAAGCTGATGCAGCTTGCTGATTTCAAAATTCTGAATGTTTGATGAAGAAACGATGCTCATCTCGCTTACTACCAAATCATTCAGCTCGGTTTTTTGCTTCTCTGATCGAGCATTACCTCGATGAAGCATGCGATATTTCAGTAGCTCATACAGTGCTGATTGTTGATGAATCTTCTGAATGATGCGTAAGGTCTCGCTTACCTTAAAGTGCTTGTGTAATAAATCTTTTTCATCCAGCCCTGGAAAATTCAACGCAAGCTGATACTCCAACTCGAGTCTGGAAGAGATGAGCAGGGCGTAGTAATTTTCATATTTGGTGGCATTCTTTTTGACTTTCTTTAGTGTGTCAAAGCACTCCTGATACAAGGATTTCTCAAAAAGTATCCGGGCTTTTAAGATCATGTCAAATAAGGAATAGTAGCTGTCCTGGTCTTTGCGCAGATCAAGCATGGTATTCAGAAGCGTCTTATAAAGATGAGTGGCGGAGGTGTCAAATGATGCTTTTGGGAGCTTAATTGAGAACTCTTCTTTTAGCTGCTCAGAGGTTATTTCCTTGTTAGAATCAATCAGGTCATAGAGTTGGAGGTAATAGGCTCCATCAGAAGAATCGGTAGCTATCCTAAAAGCTTTCTTTTCAGGTTTCGTCATGGAGTTGACCAAGTAGATTAAGGCTTCCGATTTAATCATTTGTTGTGATTCTTATTTTATAGTTATCAAATATTGGGAATATTCATTGTTTTATATCAACTAAAGGCTGAAAAATTAAAAATGTCAAAATTTTGAAAATGTGATTTTGAACGATTATTGATCATTTTTGAATGCTTGGATTGCATAGGTTTGATTGAATTTAAGCGGGAAAGAAATGCTATCTAAGAAATCAATTGGTGCTTTAACAGGAATGGCGGTGTTTGGAATAATCTTATTTCTCCCCACTCCTGATGGTATGAATCCAGAAGCTAAGGGAGCTGCAGCGGTAGTGGCGCTTATGAGCGTCTGGTGGATAACCGAAGCAATTCCTGTTTATGTCACTGCATTTATTCCGTTGGTGCTATATCCCTCTATGAATATATTATCGCCATCAGAAACTGCAGCCAATTATGGGCATAATTATGCTCTTATGTTTTTGGCGGTTTTCTTTTTGGCAAAGGCCATTGAAACACAAAATCTTCATAAGCGAATTGCACTTACAATTATTCATGTCTTCGGCACAAGTCGACAAAAAATCGTTTTAAGCATGATGATAGCAACAGCTTTGGTCTCTATGTGGATCGCAAATGTCACTACGGCCTTAATGATGTTGCCTATTGGTCTTTCCATCATTGGTAAGGATGAAGACGTTGAAAAGAGCAATAGATTTGCGCCGGCATTAATGCTTGCTATTGCCTACTCAGCGTCTATTGGAGGGCTTGCCACGCTTATTGGCTCCCCAACCAATATGATCTTTGTGGGGATTTTCGATAAGATGTTCCCCGAAGCTCCACCAGTTAATTTTTTTGTATGGCTAAAGATTGGAGTTCCAATACTTGTGATATTGATTCCAGTGTTTTGGTGGTTCATTATTAACTACTTTAAAATAGATGGGGACCTGAGTAAAAACCTAACAATTATCAAGGATGAGCTGGATGCATTGGGTAAAATGAGATCAGGTGAAAAAAGAGTTTTGTATATCGCAGCGGTTACCGTTTTTGCCTGGGTTTTCAAAAACGATCTAATCTTTGGATCATTGGTCATTCCCGGATGGACCGGTTTATTTGGGATTTCTGGTCAAATACATGATAGTACCATTGCGATGGCTTCAGCCATTATATTATTCTTGATTCCTGCAGATGGCGATAAACGATTAATAACCTGGAAGGAAGCTAGTCAGGTGCCTTGGGGAGTTGTAATGATCGTAGGAGGTGGATATGCTGTGGCCGAAGGTTTTGTGTCCACAGGATTAGCTGATTGGTTGGGAGGGCAGCTTTCATTTATTAGTGGCTTCTCTTTTTTCTACATTTTAATAACTGTAATGGCCTTTGTTTTGGTTTTCACCGAATTTAATTCCAATACAGCCAGTGCTAATATTTTGTTGCCCGTGTTAGCAAGCACGGCCATAGCGGCGAGTGTTAACCCACTTTTGATAATGATACCCGCCACAGTGGCATGTTCCTGTGCTTTTATGATGCCCGCTGCTACGGGGCCTAATACTGTAGTGCTGGCAAGTGAAAGAGTTTCAGTTTCGCAGATGGTTAAGATAGGGTTTTGGCTAAATCTGATTACTTTATTTCTTCTGACTATGATTCTATATTTCATAATCGTTCCTTGGTTGGATTTAGAAATGACTTTACCGATATGGGCAAAATAATAATGGTTGTTTTCGTGAAATTTTTAATGGGTTCAAAATGATTGCAACGGCAGGGAATAATGGTGAAAAGGACAGGTCGGACTGCTTGGTGACTTTAGAGTTGGTCCAATCTGGAGGCATCCGGATCGAGGTATTGAGCAAGGTCAATGCGCTTTATGGAGAAGATATCAGGCTTCTGTGTAAATCCATTCTTGATTTTTTCTCTATAGAACACGCGGTTCTTGAGGTATCTGACAAAGGTGCTCTGCCATTTGTAATGGCGGCGCGTGTAGAAGCAGCAATAAAGCAGTTGAAACCAACTGATGAGCAATACCTCTTGGAGATGCTGCCTGAAAACCTATACCATACTGCCGCTGATCAACCTCGAACTACACGCTTGTACCTCCCTGGAAACACACCTAGTTTGATGATCAATGCGGGTATCCATAGGCCAGAGGGAGTGATTTTAGATTTAGAAGATGCGGTTGCTTTTCATAAAAAAGGAGAAGCACGTTTGCTGGTCAGAAATGCGCTGAGAAACCTCAGTTTCATGGGGGTCGAACGGATGGTCAGGATCAATCAAATACCTGCGGGGCTGGAGGATCTTGACTATGTGGTTCCGCATAATGTCAACCTTGTGCTGGTGCCGAAATGTGAAAGTGCGGCGCAAATTCATTCAGTAAATGAAAGGATTGCCCTGATTCAAAATAAAACGAATACACAGCGCCCTGTCTGGTTGATGCCAATCATTGAAAGTGCGCTTGGCGTGTTGAGCTCTTTTGAGATCGCAAAAGCCGCGGAAAACGTTGTGGCGATGGCCATTGGCTTGGAAGATTATGCGGCCGACATGGGGGTGAATAGGACAAATGAAGGAGTGGAATCGCTTTTTGCTCGTGTTCAGGTAGTTCATGCATGTAAGGCTGCAAGGATACAGGCCATTGATTCTGTATTTAGTGATGTGGGGGATATGATTGCTCTGAAGGCCAATGTGCAGACGTCAAAGGCTTTGGGTTTTGAAGGGATGGGTTGTATTCATCCGCGGCAGATTTCAATAATTCGCGAAAATTTTGCGCCGAATGAAGTCGAAATTGAGGCCGCGAAAAAAATTGTTAAGGCCTTTAAAATAGCTTCTGAAAAAGGACTAGGGGTTGTTTCTCTTGGCACAAAGATGATTGATGCGCCCGTCGTGAAACGTGCAATGCGGACAATCGATCTGGCAGTTGCGCTTGGTCGACTGGAAAAAAATTGGAGCGATAAGGAATTAGAATAGCAAATTATGAAAGGTAAGGATGCAATGGTGGTGAATGCGATAGGTAGATCGGTGCCTACGTTGGTTAATGGTAAATCAGAAATACCATATAAAGGAATTGGAAAACATCGCCCCAATGGCAGAAAATTCGGGGCACTAATTTCATCTTGTGCGGACTTTCCTGCTGATGGAAGCAAGCTTGTGCCTACATTAAAGCAAGCATTAGTCGATGCGGGGTTGAAAGATGGGATGACTATTTCGACACACCATCATTTTAGAAATGGGGATCTTATCGCCATTCAGATTTTTGATATTGCCGCAGAATTGGGAGTTAAGGATTTGGTATGGTTTCCATCCGCTTCGTTCGATTGTCATGCGCCTTTGATAAAGCATTTGGAAGATGGCACTATTCATCACATAGAGGGTAGTATGAATGGGCAACTTGGCAGGTTTACTACAGCTGGTAAAATGAAAGGTGTGGGGGTGTTGCGATCTCATGGCGGGAGATATCAGGCGGTTCAGGATGGTGAGGTTGAAATCGATATTGCGGTGATTGCTGCTCCATCAGCAGACTCATTTGGCAATGCTAACGGTGTGGATGGCCCTGCTGCTTGTGGGCTGTTGGGCTTTGCTCTGGCAGACTCACAATATGCAAACAAAGTGATTGTGGTAACGGATAACCTGGTTCCGTTTCCATGTGTGCCCTGGCATATTCAAGGGAACTATGTGGATCATGTTGTTCAGCTTGAACAGGTAGGAATTCCAGAAAAGATTGTTTCGGGCACCACAGCAATTACCAAAAGTCCGGATCGATTGTTTTTAGCCGAATTGACTTCAAAGTTCTGTGATCAGGTTGGGATTATTCGTGATGGCTTTTCTTTTCAGGCAGGAGCTGGAGGGACAGCACTTTCGATTGGAATTTATTTTGCCGAAATGTTAAAAGCAAAGGGAATGAAGGCACGTTTTGCACGTGGTGGAAGCAATAAGTTTCTGGTTGAAATGTTGGAGGAAGGTTTAGTTGAATATATCCTCGATGGGCAGACTTTCGATTTGGAAGGTGTGAAGTCAATGCGAAACAATCCGAACCATGTCAATACCAGTCCCTTCACCAGTTACAATTATCATGGTAAGGGTAATTTCGCTCAGTTACTGGATGTGGTGATATTAGGTGCAACAGAAGTGGATGTTAACTTCAATGCAAATGTAGTAACACACTCTGATGGCGCTTTATTGCATGGTATTGGTGGGTGGCAGAATTGTTTATTTGCAAAGTGTACCATACTCCCAATCCCACTTTTCCGGGATCGGATTCCTGTAGTTCGTGAGGAGGTCACCACCATTTGTGGTCCGGGTGAATTAATAGATGTGATAGTAACTGAGCGAGGTATTGCGATTAATCCATTGCGCACCGACCTGTTGGATAGAGTTAAGGGTTCGGGTTTGCCAATTAGAACCATTCATGAGCTCAAGGAGGAAGCCGAAAGAATTTGTGGTGTTCCTCAAAAGCAGGTTTTTGACGATGAAATTGTCGCTGTGGTAAAGTGGGTGGATGGTACCATCTTAGACTCCATCAGAAAACTGCGGAACTAAGCGTTCGTTTGCTCTTCTTCCTCACCTTCTATTTCAAGAAAGTTCGGTGTTTGTGCAGAAAATTTCAGAGTGTAATTAAGTAATTCTAATCATCTTGTCCAATACACTCCTTTAAATTCAGAACAGTCAATTAATGCTGCTAAAACCTCTTTGCAAATGCAGAATGGCATTTTTAGGGAAATTACAAATAATTAAATGTCAAGTGATTATAATAGGAATAGTGTAATTGTAAATATGATTTTAGGGCATTTATTGACAATTTTCAATCGTTTATAATATTACCTTCACTTCAATAAGATAGATACAAACAACAAACATGGGCAATAAAAAAATTCTTGTTATCGGAAGTTGCAATACAGACATGGTAATAAAATCGGATCGACTACCTATACCAGGAGAGACGGTCATCGGAGGAACTTTCCTAATGAATGCAGGGGGTAAGGGAGCCAATCAAGCTGTGGCAGCAGCTCGTCAGGGAGGTAAAGTCACATTCGTTTCTAAAACTGGAAACGATGTGTTTGGAAAGCAATCCATCGAGCTCTATAACGCTGAGGGAATCAACACTGACTTTATATTTTCGGACGCTAAAAACTCATCTGGGGTGGCGCTGATTATGGTGGATTCTCATGGTGAGAATTGCATAGCGGTAGCTTCAGGCGCAAATGGAAGTTTGGTTCCCGACGATATTGAAAAGGCTAAAAACGAATTAGATGCGGCGGACTATGTCTTAATGCAATTAGAGATTCCCATGGAGACTGTAGAGTATGCAGCAGAATTGGCCTGGAAAAAAGGCACTCCTGTAATCCTAAATCCGGCACCAGCCAGAACCCTGTCAGACAAACTACTCAAATGCCTCTTCCTTGTGACACCAAACGAAACCGAGGCGGAAATCCTATCTGGAATCAAGGTATTTGACTTTAATAGTGCTAAGCAGGCAGCAGATATAATTAGCAACAAGGGTGTGCCCAATGTGGTGATTACCATGGGTGCTATGGGTGCTTTTATCAAGGAAAACGATGAGTATTCTTTGGTGGAGGCCACCAAAGTGGATGCCATCGACACTACTGCTGCTGGTGATTGTTTTAGCGGTACACTTGTGGTTGGCCTTTCAGAAGGTAAAACCATACAAGAGGCTGTAAGAACAGCTTCAAAAGCGTCCTCAATAACTGTAACTCGCATGGGTGCTCAGTCATCCATTCCGTACCGCAATGAATTACAATTGATTGAAAACGGGCTATCTAAATAATATACTAAAAGAAGGACTATGAAATCACATTCTAGGCAACATTCTATACTTTTTGTTTATCTGTTTCTTGCAGTATTTGTGACCTACCCGATTACTACAGTGATGGCCCAATCAAGTGGTGAGATCATCATTAAGGGGAAAGTTACGGATGAAACAAATAATTCAATCCCGGGTGTCAGCGTGTATGTCAAAGGCACGCAGACGGGCACAATTACTGATATAGATGGTGGCTATGCCTTATCTGGGCCATCAGAAGGGATTTTAGTTTTTTCATCGATTGGCTTTGAGACTGTGGAAGTTTCAGTGAATAATAGAAGTGTGATTGATATCCAAATGAGCGTGTCAACTCAGGCCTTAGATGAAATTGTGGTAATAGGATACGGTACAACGACTAAAAAGGAAATTACCGGAGCGGTCACCACTGTGAAGTCTGAAGATTTTAATAGAGGAGGATTCAATGATCCAATGGGCTTAATTCAGGGGAAGGTAGCAGGCTTGACCATCACCAAACCGAATGGTGCAGACCCAATGTCTGGCTACCAAATCCTTTTGCGTGGAGTGAGTACACTTACATCAGGCCAGGGACCACTCATTATTATAGATGGAGTCATTGGAGCTGATTTGAAGAACATTAATTTTCAGGATGTTGAATCATTTGATGTACTTAAAGATGGTTCGGCAGCAGCCATCTACGGCACAAGAGGTACAAATGGTGTTATCATCATCACTACCAAAGCGGCAAAAAAGGGACAGCAAGTACTCGAATACTCAGGTCAGGTTTCGGTGCAAGTGGCTCCAAGAGGTGTCAGAAACTTGTCTGCCAAAGAATTTAAACATGCCATAGAAACTTATCAGCCTTCTAAAACTGGTAGTCTTTTTGGTAGCGAGACAGATTGGTTTGATGAAATCACCAACGATCTTCCGGTCAGCTACCAGCACAATATTTCGCTTTCTGGAGGAAGTGAAAGCTTTTCTCATCGTACGTCCCTAACGCACAGTACTGATCAGGGATTATTGCGAGATAATCTTTCAGAAAGGATTCTTCTTAAGACTAACATTAAGCAAAAGGTATTTGATGATAGGTTACTGTTGGATTTCAATTTCACGAACAACTTAAGGAAATATAGCCCAGCCAACTACGACCTATTCAGTCAGGCATTCATCCAGAATCCTACACAGCCTGTCTATGATGATTCTGATCCGGCTACAGGAGGCTATTCATTCAAACAAGGCCTGGGTTATTACAATCCTGTTGCCATGCTGAATGAGAGAACTCGAGAGGGACAAACGAATGACATAGTCCTAAACCTTAGAGCAACACTAGAGATCACAGATGATCTTTCCTGGAGCAACTTCATCTCAACACAAAAATCGGAATGGGAAGAGAATTCCTATAAGACGAAATATTATCCTACCATTCTCGGTATAAATGGGGAAGCAGAAATATCAAATGGCCGCAATAGTAATACGCTATACGAAAGCATGTTCAATTACCAAAAGGAAGTAAACGATCATGATTTTCAGGTAGTTGCCGGATATACCTTTCAAGAGTTCGAAATGAATAGCTCGTATGTGGGAAATTACAATTTCGATACGGATGTGTTTCTTCACAATAATATTTCTGCAGGCTCATTCTTTAGAGAGGGAAAGTCCGAAATGGGTTCTTACCAGGAATCAAGTAGGCTTATAGCTCTCTTTGGAAGACTCATGTACAATTATGATGAAAAGTACCTTGCGTCGATCTCCTTGAGAAGGGAGGGCTCATCTAAATTCGGAGATAACAACAAATGGGGGTTGTTTCCGGCTGTGAGCTTAGGCTGGAGACTGAGTGAAGAATCACTTTTCAAAGACATTAGCTGGATAAATGATTTGAAACTTAGGTTGGGATATGGGGTTACAGGTAATCAGGATTTCAGTCCTTACAGATCATTGATTTTGTTGGAGCGTGTGGGTAGTTTGTTTTATAATCAGGAGTGGATCAATTCTTACGGTCCAGGGCAGAATCCAAACCCTGACCTGAAATGGGAGAAGAAGCAAGAGTTAAATGTTGGTGTTGACTTTTCAGTGTTCGAGCGGCGGCTCAGCGGCAGTGTTGAATATTACCTGAGAAAAACTAGCGACTTGCTTTGGGAGTTTCAGGTGCCAGTCCCACCTTATTTATACCCATACTTATTTACCAATGTTGGAACCATTAGTAATCGGGGGGTAGAACTTACCTTGAACGCTATGCTTATGAAAAGGGGCAACTTTGGTTGGAGTTCTACTTTCACCGCCAGTCACAACAAGAATTTCCTGGACAAAATTTCAAATAGCGAGTTTACACAATCAACCTACGAAACAGCTTTTCTGGGTGGTACCATAGGCGTGTGGTCACAACGAATCAAGGAAGGGGAAGAACTCGGTACTTTTTATGGACCAGTTTGGTTAGGTGTTGATGAGCATGGTAACGACATATTTAAAAATCAAAACCCCGTTGGAGAGGTAGATAAGAGTAAGTGGGAGAAGATCGGCAGTGCTAACCCCATTGCAGTGCTTGGCTGGAGTAATGCTTTGACCTACAAAAACTGGAATCTAAATCTTGCGTTTCGCGGGGGGATCGGAGGCAAAGTGTTGAATTCTAACAGGTTATATTATGAATCCTGGACCGCCATTGGATTACGCAATATTGTACATACACAATTGGAGAACCCGGAATTTATTAGAAACGTCACCTATTCATCAAAGTATATTGAAGATGCTTCCTTCTTAAAACTGGACAACGTAACGCTTCAATACGGTTTTGACTTGAATTCAAAATACATATCCAGGTTAAGTGTATCAGGGTCGGCACAAAATGTTTTTTGGATTTCGGGTTATAAGGGGATCGATCCTGAAGTTAATCTTGGGGGCTTAGAGCCCGGCATTGACCGATTATCCTACTATCCAAGAACGACCGCTCTTACTCTGGGAGTAAACGCGACCTTTTAATTTCTAATGAATCGAATTATGAAAAAGTATACACTTACTATAACATCATTCATCTTGTTAAGTCTCCTTACAGTTTCTTGTTTCGACTTATCAGAATCCGTTTATTCCGAAATACCGGTTGATGATTTCTTCAATTCTGAAAAGGATGTTATTGCTTATGCAGGACGCGCATACGTAAAGCTTCAACCCTATCCAGAGGAGCAACGACTCTGGTCACTCGGGCAGAATGCCTCTGATGAAATGGTCATTCCACAAAAGCATAATGGGGAGTGGTATGATCAGGGTAGATGGGAGGAAATACAAAAGCATACACTCAACAGTGCTACAGCGGGAAACAAAATATTGACCAAATCATGGGATATGGTTTTCGAAGGCATCACAGCGTGCAACGAAACTCTTTTGGTAATTGATCCAATAGAGTTTGAGAATAAGGAGCGAGTGCTTGCTGAGATAAAAATTCTGCGCGCTTTCTATTACTACTGGGCCATGGATTATTGGGGAAATATCCCATTCTCTATTGATTTCAGTGAGAAAGATCCGCCACAGCAAAAGGACAGAGCGTTTGTGTTTGATTTTATTGTTCAGGAGATATTGGACAATGTAGATGCAGTGCAAGATGTGCCTACCGCAGAGTATTATGGTAGGGTTACCAAAGGAATGGCCTATACCTTTTTAGCTAAAATGTATTTGAACGCTCAGGAATGGATCGGCCAAAATAAATTTGCGGAAGCCGTATTGGCCTGCGACCAGGTGATAGCATTGGGGGCATATCAAATTGAACCCAATTACTTTACCAATTTCGAAGTGCACAATGAGGGTTCGCGGGAGAATATATTCGTTATCCCATACCACCCACAGCTTACAGATGAGCATTTCTATTGGCAGAACCTGACATTGAATTCTGCAAGTACTGCTACGTTTAACTTGGCAGGCGTGCCATGGGATGGATTTGTCTTGCAGCCAGATTTTTTCACGAAGTATTCTGAGAATGATATTCGTAGAAATTCTTTCCTGTTTGGACAGCAAAATGACATCAAAGGTGATCCGATTGTAATCGGAGGAGAGCCCTTCATATACAGTCCTACCATTCAAGATTACAATTCGAGAGGTGAGTGGGAAGGTGCACGATGTGCGAAGTATGAATATCAGGAAGAGCTCAGCTATGACGTGGTGGATATGGAAAATGATTTCGTGCTCTTCAGATACGCGGATGTGCTTTATACAAAACTGGAAGCGCTACACCGTCTGGGGAGAGCTGGTGAATTCATTGATGATCCGGACCTACAGTTGATTAGAACACGTGCTGGACTCACTCCTTATACCGTAGGCGATCTCACAGATTCTGAATTATTGGACGAACTAGGGAGGGAATTTGCCTGGGAAGGTCACAGACGACAAGATCAAATTCGATTTGGAGTATGGGGAAATTCCTGGTGGGAAAAACCCGCTTCAGGTACGGCTAAAAAGCTTTTTCCTATTCCTCAAAGTGCCATCAACACTAACCCAAATCTTACTCAAAACCCCGATTGATGATGAATAGAAATTTAATATTAGTAATCGCGATTTCAACCTCATTGCTATTTTCAGCGAAAACTTCGGAAGCTCAAAGCGGCTCCAAAAGTATTTCAGTGAAAGAGTTGAGGGATAAGATAGCAGGAGCTTGGGTAGGTCAGATGATTGGTAATATCTATGGTCTTCCACATGAAAACAAGTATGTGAGCGCACCCGGTGACGAAAGTAAATGGCCATATGGGTACACCAAAAACCTGGACAAGCTTAGAAAATACAAAGGAGCCTTTTCAGATGATGATACCGATGTAGAGTACATGTATCTGCTCAATATGGAAAAGTATGGGTATGAACCTACGTATGAGCAAATGCGTGAAGCCTGGATGTACCATATTCGCGACAGAGTTTGGCTCGCCAATCGTGCTGCCTTAGGTCTAATGCATTTCGGTTACACCCCACCATTCACAGGGGACAAGAATATCAATCCGCACTGGTTTCAAATTGACCCTCAGCTAATCAATGAAATATGGGCATATACCGCTCCGGGGATGGTGCAGTATGCTGCGCAGAAATCTGATTGGGCTGCTCGTATCACTAGTGATGACTGGGGTGCCGAGCCAACAGTTCACTACGGAGCAATGTACGCAGCGGCTTTTTTCGAAAAGGATATTCGCAAGCTGATAGACATAGGGTTAAAAGAGCTCCCTGCTGATGGTCGCTATGCACAAACCATTCGTGATATGATTGCATTGCACAAAAAGTACCCCAACAAGTGGCAAGATGCCTGGAAGGAGATGGCAGAAAAGTATTATGTGAATGAACCTGACCTCACCAAAACCATTTGGAATGCAAACCTCAATGGAGCATGTGGAATATTAGCAATGTTGTACGGAGAGGGTGATTTTCAACGAACCCTTGACCTCTCTTGTGCCATGGGTTTTGATGCGGACAATCAGGCCGCAACTGTTGCCGGTCTTTTAGGAATAGTATACGGTTTTGATGCGCTTCCCGAAAACCTGTACCTACCAATAGAGGGTTGGGTAAAGCCTTTTAATGACACCTATATTAATATAACGCGTCATGAATTGCCAGATGCAAGTATTGAAGATCAAATAGACAGAATGTTGGCTATGACCTTAAACCTGGTGAAAGGTAAAGGCGGAAAGGTGACAGGAGAAGCAGGGCAGGAGAATGTGATTATTAACACCAAAGCCACTTTTGATGTGCCACTGGAGTTCTATATAGGCCCTGCTGCAGTTTTAGAGGTCAATAAACCAGTGGACTTCACCTTTTATAGTGAGGCAAATAAAAATTACAACTGGACATTGATCCAAGGTGATTTGCCTAAAGGTACATCTTTCGAAAAAGGGCGACTCACAGGAGTGCCTGAGATACCCGGGAAATATAAGATCACCATCCAATTAGATAATGGAAAGAAATATTTGAAGAAGGATTTTGAACTCCTGGTTCGCAATGAAAACCTGGCGAACTCAGCTAAATCGGTACTGGCAAATGTGAACACATTGAATAGAGACGTCCTTGACTCGTGTTGGACAACATTCGGTAATTCAATGTATTCTGATACTCCCGAAATTATTCGCGATGGGAAATTGAATGGTGCAGGATCAGTCTTCTATAGTTTGGCTGCCAAAGCGAAAATCCCCAAAGTGGACTATTATGGATATGAGTGGGAAGAAGATCAAGAGATAGATATGCTGGTATTTAATACTGGCGGAATGGAAGAGTTTGGTGGGTGGTTTACCTCCCTGAATGTCCAATACAAGAATGAAGAGGGAAAGTGGGTAAGCGCAGAGCGGACAAGCATTCAGCCTGGTTTACCGGATACTGATATTGTTTTCTTCCAGCCCCATTTCGCGGAATACGTCATCACCTTCAAGCCAGTAAAAACTAAATCAGTCCGGATCATTGGTGATGCCATGATTCAGGATCATTGGAACAAGTACACCAAAAATGTATCGGGCTTTACGTCCATTGCCGAATTGGGTGTTTATAAATCAAAATAAAAAACAGTAGCATGAACTATATATTGAATCCAATAAGTAAAGTATTTTCTCTGGTCACCGCACTTGTGTTGTTAGGTTGTGGCAGCACTACTGCACCAGCAGATGTGAAGTCGGAAGGTATTCTGGCTGAGAGTGATTTTAGCATTTCGAAGGATGACCTACAGAACAAGATCAAAGGTGGTTGGGCAGGCCAGACCATTGGTGTGGTATATGGTGCGCCCGTAGAGTTTAAATACAATGGCTCTATGATTCATGATGCTCAAAACATTCCCTGGAATGAACACTATGTGAAATACTGGTGGGATAAGAAACCAGGACTTTTCGATGATATCTATACCGATCTCAATTTTGTACAGGCATTTGAGACTCATGGTCTTGATGCTTCCGCAGATTCTATAGCCAGGCATTGGTCCAATACTGCCTACCACCTGGCTCATGCTAATCAGGCGTCTCGTTATAATATCCTGAACGGCATCATGCCACCTGCTTCTGGCCATTGGAAGAATAATCCTCATGCGGACGATATAGACTTTCAGATCGAAGCAGATTTCATCGGCTTAATGGCACCGGGTATGGTCAACGAAGCAACAAAAATCGCGGATCGGGTAGGGCATGTGATGAACAGTGGAGATGGCTGGTATGGAGGAGTTTTTGTTTCCGCTTTGTACTCACTTGCGTTTATCTCGGATGAACCCACTTATATCGTTGAGAATGCCATCAAGGTGATTCCTGAAGGGACCGAATTTTATGAATGCATCAGCGATGTGATAAAATGGAAGAAAGAGTTCCCGAATGATTGGAAGCAAACATGGTTTGAAGTTCAAAAGAAATGGAACCATGATACCGGCTGTCCAAAGGGAGTCTTCTTAGGGTTTAATATTGAAGCAAAGATTAATTCAGCATACGTGGCAATTGGTATGCTGTATGGAGATGGTGACTTTTCAAAGTCAATAGATATTGCTGCCAGATGCGGACAAGATGCGGATTGCAATCCGGCAACTGTCGGTGGTGTATTAGGTGTGATGCTTGGCTACGATCGCATTCCGGACTTTTGGTTGAAGCCACTTCAGGAAATCGAAATGGATGATTTTGAAAACACCACTGTTTCACTCAACAGGGCTTATGGATGGAGTATGAAGCACGCTCTGGGTATGATTGAAAAGGCGGGAGGATCCATTGATGGAAGTGAAGTCAAAATACCTCTGGCCAAACCGATTCCGGTGGCATTCGAACAGAATTTCGAAAACACTTATCCCATTGAGCGAAATAAGATTGACGAATCATTTACGGATGAGATCAATTTCGAATTTACTGGTAATGGATATTTACTATATGGGAATATGGCCAAACGATCTAAGGTGGATGTGGCATATATAGATCGTGTTTCTAAAAGAACCTACGGGTCAGAGTCATTTGGATTGGCCGAGCCGGATGATCCATATGTTGCCATTATGGAAGTGTACATAGATGGTGAGCTGGATCAAACAGTGAAGCTCCCTATGATGAATTCTGCTCGCAGATTGGAGCCCGCTTGGAAATATCAATTGACAGAAGGTAAGCATACCCTTAAACTGAAATGGGTGAACCATGATCCTAAATATGAATATAGGATTAATGATTTGATTGTCTTTTCAGAAAACGAACCATCAAGTAACCTACCGATACAATGAGAGTGAATTTATCCTATATCTGTTTAGTAGCGATTTTGCTTGTTTCAATCAATGCTTGCAAGGAGCAAAATGATAATCAAGGACTTTATTCTCAGGAATATGCCATTTCAAAAGAGGACTTAAAGGACAAGATCCGTGGCGGTTGGGCCGGGCAAACGATAGGAGTGACATTTGGCGGACCTACAGAATTTCGATTTAAGGGCACCATGATTCAGGACTATCAAAACATAGTTTGGCATGATCACTATATCAAAGAAACTTATGAATTGGATCCCGGATTATATGATGACGTATACCTTGATTTGACCTTTGTAAATATCCTTGAGAAAGTTGGCCTTAATGCCCCCACAGATTCATTCGCAGTGGAGTTTGCCAATGAGGACTACAAGCTTTGGCATGCCAATCAGGCGGCTCGATACAATATCTTGAACGGCATCATGCCTCCGGCCTCTGGTCATTGGATGAACAACCCGCATGCCGATGATATTGATTTTCAAATAGAAGCAGATTTTGCCGGAATGATGGCTCCGGGTATGACCAATACTGCATCTGATTTTTGTGACCGTATCGGGCATATCATGAATTATGGTGATGGTTGGTATGGGGGTGTGTTTATCTCGGCCATGTACACGTTGGCATACACTTCGGATGATCTTGATTTTGTCGTTTCTGAAGCACTTAAGACCATTCCTTCACAGAGTATGTTTTATAAAACGATCGCTGATGTAATCAAATGGCACAAGCAATATCCAAATGATTGGAAAGAGACCTGGTTTGAAGTTGAAAAGTATCATTCATCCGATAAGGGTTGCCCAGAGGGCGTATACAATTCCTTCAACATTGATGCGCGATTGAATGCTGCATATGTGGTAATTGGATTGCTGTATGGGCAGAAGGATTTTTTTGAAACAATGGATATCTCTACCCGGTGTGGTCAGGATTCTGATTGCAACCCTGCTACAGCGGCAGGAATATTGGGAGTGATGATGGGGTATAAAAACATTCCAGACTATTGGAAACCGGCATTGGAGGAGGTTGAAGATTTGAAATTCCCGTATATGGAGATCACACTGAATGAGGTGTATGATTTAACCTTCAAGCACACGCTTCAATTGGTGGAAGAAAACGAAGGCAAGGTCGATGATGACAGTGTTTTTATAAAAGTTCAGGAGCCTGAGACTGTACCATTGGAACAATCATTTGAAGGTATGTACCCAAGTGAAGAGAGGTACCTGCGTCAACATTTCACCGATAAAAATATCAATATTGATTTCACCGGAAACGGAATAGTGGTTCTTGGGAATGTGAATAGCCTCTGTGCTCGATCTTCCAGCGATTATGTTGCGCTATTGGATATCTACATAGATGGAGAGAAAGTGGATCAGGTCAAAATGCCTTACGACTACATTGTGAGAAAGTACGACATCTACCATAAGTATCTATTAGAAAACGGCCCTCACCATGTTGAGATAGTCTGGGTCAATAAGGATGCTGATTATAGCATATACATGAAATCAATTGTGATCTATGCAGATGCTCCGGCGAAACCATTCAACTCTAAAAAAGTGGCATTGAATGACTAGAATCGAACGATATAGCGCAAGTCTGCCATTCATGCTATTGGTACTCATCTTGATGCTGAGCCTTTTCGGCTGCAAAGGTGAACCGATCATGGTGGATGAGCCTATTCCGTTTTCCAGGTTACTTGAAAATCAAAAAATGTCAAGCCAAATTTTTAAGGTAGACATTAATTATGCAGTGCTGCTTCCTGAGGATTACAATGAATCCATTGACGACTATCCTGTTGTCTACCTATTGCATGGCTTTGGAGATAATGAGAAAGCATGGTACACCAGTGGCAGTATCAAGTACTATTCAGATCTCTACAATGATCAAATAGTCCCTATGATCTATGTGATGCCAATTGGATATAATACCTATTATGTAAACAGATATACAGGTAGCTATCCATACATGGATATGATTACCACTGAGTTGGTGCCAACAATCGATAGCCTGTTCAGAACAAAGCAGGATAAGACTGCAAGAGCGGTAATGGGCTATTCGATGGGTGGCTATGGAGCATTGATTCTGCCAGCATTGAATCCGGATATTTTCACGGTCGGTGTTCCATTAAGTATGTCATTTCGGACAGACGAACAGTACATCAGCGAGCCACAGGGTGTATTTGATTATCAATGGGGGACTATTTTTGGTGGAAAAGGTGCGAGCGGTGAGGCAAGGCTAACCGACTATTTTAAGCAGCATAGTCCCTTTCATTTTTTTTCGTCTTCCAATAGGGATGAGTTTGCCGGATTGAAATTTCTAATAGACTGTGGTGATGATGAGGAGACATTGACTATTACAAATGACGCATTGCATGCCCTGATGCGTGACAATCAAATACCCCACGAGTATAGGGTACGTAGCGGTGGTCATTCATTCGACTATTGGAAAAAATCCTATCCTGAGGCACTAAAATTCATCAGCAATTCTGTTCAGGGGATTCCGCACCCTTCTAATCCAGAGCCTGTCACAATAGGTGAGCGTATCACGAGCAGCGATTTTGAATCAGTAGAAATCTCCGGTGTTGAGATCAATATATTGAAGCCCGTGGACTATACGACAAGTACTGTGGACTACCCGGTTGTGTATGTGATTCATGATTACGAAGAAGGTCAGCGGGAATCGAACGTTACGGAGATCTTTTCTCTTTTGCGAAATGGCATGACAGCCGGCACGCTGAAAAATTCTGTGGTGGTTGAGGTTCCGGTTTCTGAAAGCATTGAAAGTGATCGCATAGCCGAGATCATCTCATATGTAGATACTCAATATCGTGCACTCACAGATAGGGCCAGCCGGGTCATTTTAGGAAACGCTTTAGGGGGATTGCATGCTGCAAATCTTGCTGCAGAAAATTCAAGTTTATTTGGCTCATGCTTTTTATTTGACGCACAACTACAGGAAGAAGGCGTTAACCCTCAGACAGACATTTTTTATTACCTGGACATTTCGGATGATGGCGATAGCTACAGAGGCTATCATCATTTCTATGTGAAAATAAGAGAGACAGATATTGGGTATGAATATCGGGTGAGGCAAGGAGCGGAGTCCTTCCAGTCGTTTCTAAATGGTTTAAGTGAATCCTTTCCTTCGTTGAGGAACAGTTTGAAGAATTAGTATGAAAAAGATGCATTCTATATTGATCGTCCTTTTGCTAAACTTTTCCATAGGTTTTGCACAGGAGAACTTGCGAATTATCGAAGGGCTCTCGATCGAAAGCGAGATATTGGGACAAGCCGTCAAGTATTCGATCATTCTTCCAGAGGAGTACCACGCTACCAAAAAATCATATCCTGTTGTCTATTTACTTCATGGTTTGGGAGATGATGAGTCTTCATGGTTAGAATACGGGCGAGTCAATCAGTATACAGATGGAGCCGTGAAGCAGGGAGAAATTCAACCGATGATCTATGTGATGCCGCAAGGGTTCCGAAATTATTATGTGAATGACTATGCGGGTACATTCCTGTACGAGGATATGTTTATCGATGAGCTTGTTCCTTTTATTGATAATACCTACAGAACAATTCCAGACAGGGATCATCGCGCAACAATGGGTTACTCCATGGGTGGGTACGGTGCCCTCATCCTACCGCTGAAACATCCTGAGGTTTTTACTATTAGCGTTCCGCTAAGTATATCTGTTCGCACAGATCAACAATACATGACAGAAGACGCGTCAGGATGGGATGATCAATGGGGGAGACTTTTTGGCGGTGTTGGTGAAACAGGAGAGAATCGCATCACAGATTACTATAAGCAACATTCTCCCTTCCATATCTTCAAAGCGCCAAACCTCACAAAGTTTAGTGACCTTAAACTCTACATTGATAATGGTGATGACGAATATACGCTTTGCAGAAGCAATGAAGAGTTGCATATTCTACTTCGAGATCGCAATTTCCCACATGAGTTTAGAGTTAGGGACGGAGGTCATGAATTTTCGTATTGGCGGGAAGCATTGCCCAATGGCCTACGCTTTATCAGTGATGCTTTCGATGGAAAGAAATACAGAGGTGATATAAGAGCGGTAGAGGATACTATTCCAACGAACGCTGATATAAGGATAATTAAGGAGACACAATATGAGATTGTACTGCCTGATGACTACAGCATATCTAATCGTTTGTATCCGGTGGTTTTCTTTATTGGTGACTTCCAATCTCAAGAGAAGAAGGACATGATTGAGAAAGTCCAATATGACATGGAGACAGGCCACTTGGCACCAATGATAGTAGCTTTTATCAATGAGGATGAGAAAGGGCTTCTTCAGACAATCATACCTAATATTGAAAGGAATTACAGAGCAAGGAGTGGCTATCGATTTCGTGCACTGATAGGCTATAACAAGGGCGGAGCTACAGCTATGGAATATGCACTTAACCCAGAAGTCTTTACATCCTGTGTTGTTTTTGATGCGCCATTGGATTGTGGCTCCCTGGAAGAGGCATTTAGTAAGAATAAAAAGGCGCTTCACCGAACATGGTATTTCATCAATACAACAGAGGATAATCCAAATTATCAAGCCAATGGCTGTGCTCATGTTTTTTTACGTGAGGAAGACGTCTACCACGAGTATCGTGTCAGGGAGAGCACAGGTAGTGACGCCAATGATTTAGTTGGGCTCTCTGAAGCATTAAGGTTTACTCAAAGAAAAATTCACAGATAACCAAATAGACCTATGTACATTATTAGTAGTTACTCGATTGCAGTGTTCTTTACCATCATCACTATGCTGTGTTGGGGGTCATGGGGCAATACTCAGAAATTGGCGGCAAAGACCTGGCGCTTTGAATTGTTCTATTGGGATTACGTCATAGGAATCCTCATTCTATCCGTTCTTTTTGGTTTGACACTGGGAAGCACAGGTGATCAAGGTCGGGGATTTGTTGAGGACTTGGGACAGCTGAGTAGCAGCGCTATCTGGAGTGCAATTATAGGAGGAGTTATTTTCAACGCTTCCAATATTCTTCTTTCAGCATCCATTTCAATAGCCGGCATGGCGGTGGCATTTCCCCTGGGTGTAGGGATAGCATTGGTGTTGGGGGTGATAGTGAATTACGTGAGTACACCCAAAGGCGATCCTGTTATGCTTTTCATCGGTGTGGCATTGATCATGATTGCTATCATTTTGAATGGAATTGCTTCAGGAAAAATGACAAAGGATGGTAAAAAATCCTCGTCAAAGGGAATCTGGCTTGCCTTAATAGCAGGAGTACTCATGTCTTTCTTCTATCGGTTTGTTGCTGCTGCTATGGATGTCAATAGTTTTGAAGCACCATTGGCAGGATTGGCAACACCTTATACTGCCTTCTTCATTTTTGCGATCGGTATTTTCATTAGCAATTTCCTTTTCAATACAATCATCATGAAAAGGCCCTTTGTCGGACAGCCTGTTACCTACAATGAATACTTTAAAGGGGGCTTCTCCACACACCTGGTAGGTGTAATCGGTGGATTGATCTGGGGGCTTGGAATGATATTAAGTATTCTTTCTGCAGGCAAAGCAGGTACCGCAATATCCTATGGACTCGGACAAGGAGCTACAATGGTTGCCGCACTTTGGGGAGTATTTATATGGAAAGAATTTAAAGGAGGTGGCAGGTCAGTGAATATGCTTTTGTTCTTAATGTTCCTGCTCTTTATTTCCGGACTTGTGCTCATCATACTGTCTGGAGGAAATTAATATAAGTATTGATGAATCAGCTTTAAATGGATAATAAGTAGCGTGTATTTAAAATAATTTTTAACCCGATTAAACGATTAAATTATGAAAAAGTATCTGATGTTTATGAGTGCTATTGTACTTGGAGCTAGTACAATATTTATGAGTTCGTGTAAAGATGACGAAGGAGGGGATCCTGTCATTGTAGAACCATCATTAATTAAGACAATCTCTATTGATTATTCAGGAGGTGCTGGAGAGGAAGTTGAGTCGTGGCAATTTAACTATGACGACAATGATCGTATAGCGAGTATTGATGTTTTTTGGAATGGAGAGTCAGATGGAACAACCGTTTATGACTATTCTGTTGCCAATCAACTCACTATTACCAGAGGAGAGAGTTCAACCGTATATATTTTAAATGCTGAAGGATTGGTAATCAAGGAGCTATGGGATGACGAGGGAACCGAATGGGAAGGTTACGAATACAACTCAGATGGACGAATGATCAAGGTTGTTGAACACTATGGTGGTGTCGATCATTTAAAGTATGACCTGGTGATTTCGGAAGGAAACGTTACCAACAGAATCCGCTACAATGATGACGGTACCGTACGAGAAGACCGTGAATTCACGTATACAATTGGTGACAACCTGAGTGGTATCCATCAAATCTATCAAGTGGACTCAGAGTGGAAAAATGTGGGCGGTACATTTGGTAAGCAGAGTGCCAAACTGGCTGATGGTTACCTTCGTAAGATTACCGAGGATCCTTCCTCCGCTTTTACAGCAAAGTTTGTGTATACTTTTGATGAGGAAAACAGAGTTGCCACACAGACCAAAAATGGCACGAGCAGTGGCGGTCCTTTTTCTGAGTCATGGGCGTATACTTATTATGAGGATTAATTACTCAACCATTACTAGCATCAATGAGGTTTGATTTGAAGGGAAGTTAATGGGATGAATGTATTTATGTTTAGTCCGGTTTATGGTTGTCATTATTCCCCAAAGTCACTCCTTTTGAATTGAAAAAGTTCTACAAAGGATATGTAGCTACTAATTATCGTAGTAAAGAATAAGTCCCTTCATAGTACAAAAAGCCACTCTCAGGAGTGGCTTTTTTGTTTTTCAGATAGGCTTTGTCTGACCAGAAATCATTTTGATCATGGCTATGGGAGACCTTTTTTTATTCAAAAATTAATAAACGTCAAATAAACGTTTATTATATTTGTGAGGTGGAGTGAGCAGTAGATTCATTCTTAAACACCGACTTAAACCTCTTCTATGAACGATCTATCTCAAAGGGTAAGCAGTCATTTTGCGGAGCAATTTGGAGCCAAACCAGTGCTGGTTCGCGCTCCCGGCCGCATCAACCTCATCGGCGAGCATACCGATTATAACAATGGCTTTGTCCTGCCTGCGGCTGTGGAGCACGCCATCTTTTTTGCCATTGGTAAGTCAGATGATGCAGACAGGTGCAGCTTGATTTCTCTTGATTTTGAGGATCGATATGATTTTGACCTGGCAGATATGAAGCCACTGCCGACTGACTCCTGGCAAAACTATATCCTCGGCGTGGTGGCAGAAATACAGAAGTCGGGCCGCGAAGTGGCCGGGGTCAATCTGGTGTTCAGTGGGAATGTACCCCGAGGATCAGGTATGTCGTCTTCAGCAGCCCTCGAGTGCGGCACTTGTGCCGGGCTCAATGAGCTGTTTGAGCTGGGTATTCCCAAAGTGGATATGGTGAAGATGTCTCAGATGGCTGAACACCATTATGCCGGAGTAAAGTGTGGGATCATGGATCAGTTTGCGAGCATGATGGGCGCCAAAGATCAGGCCCTGCTACTGGATTGTCAGAGCCTGGAGTACAGGCATTTTCCCATCGAGTTGAATGACTACTCACTGCTCCTTTGCAACTCCAACGTGACGCACAGTCTGGCGAGCTCCGAGTATAATGTGCGCAGGCAACAGTGTGAAGCCGGGGTGTCAGGCCTTCAGAAGAAATTTTCAGGAATCAGTTCATTGCGGGATGTGAGCATGGACCAGCTGAACCAGATGCAGAGCCAACTGGTTGAGGTAGTCTATCGCCGCTGCAAATATGTGATTGAAGAAAACGCCCGGGTGAATGAATTCACCACAGCACTGACGCAATCAGATCTGGTAAAAGCAGGGGAAATCCTGAAAAGTGCTCAGCTGGCCATGAGGGATGAGTATGAGATCACTTGTCCGGAGATAGACTTTATGGCTGATTTTGCCAATGCACATGAGGACCTACTGGGCGCACGAATGATGGGGGGTGGCTTTGGTGGATGCACGCTTAATCTGATCAAAAAGGGTCGGGAAGCCGCTTTCATCGAGGCGCTTAATGAGGCGTATATGGATCAATTTAATCAAGAGATCACACCCATTCAGGTAAATATCTCTGACGGGGTTTCTTTAATCAACGAATGATATGAAGACATTTGACAAGCCACATAAAAGATACAATCCACTCACTGATGAATGGGTGCTGGTATCACCCCACCGGACCAAGCGGCCCTGGCAGGGAAAGACTGAGGAGGTAGAGGAGACACGCCGACCAACACACGATCCATCCTGTTACCTGTGTGCTGGCAACGAGCGCATGGGAGGACAGCACAACCCGATGTATGAAAGCACTTTTGTCTTTCAGAATGACTTTGCAGCGCTACTGGAAGGAAATGAGCACATGGAAACCTCCAAAGGGTTACTGCGCATGCAGGAAGAAACGGGTCTTTGCAAGGTGATCTGTTTCTCGCCGGATCACTCACTCACCATGCCCGAAATGCCCGTAGAGTCGCTGACGGAGGTGGTGAAAGTTTGGAAGCGTGAGTTTGAAGCGATGGAGCGGATTTCTTATATCAGGAATGTTCAGATTTTTGAAAATAAGGGATCCATCATGGGCTGCAGCAACCCACACCCACATGGGCAGATATGGGCACAGAGCTCGGTCCCTAATGAGATTGCCAGGAAAACCCGGACACAGCAGGCCTATTATGTAAAACATAAGCGGAGCTTGCTGGAAGATTACCTGGAACAGGAACTGGAGGATGGTTCACGAATTATTTGCAGGAATGAGCATTTTGTTGGTCTCATTCCATTTTGGGCCGTTTGGCCATACGAAACGATGATTATTCCAGCCAGGCATTTTCAGGCGATCACGGATATGACCATCGAGGAGGAAGTTGCTTTTGCAGACATACTTTCAAAAATCACCATCCGCTATGATAACCTCTTCAAGTGCTCTTTTCCCTACTCGGCAGGCATGCAGCAGCGGCCTACCGATGGGCAATCACACGAAGGATGGCACTTTCACTATTCTTTTTACCCACCACTGCTCAGGTCTGCCACAGTGAAGAAATTTATGGTGGGTTATGAAATGTTTGCCAACCCTCAACGAGATATTACCGCTGAGCAAGCGGCCGAAACCTTAAGATCACTTTCTGAAAAGCACTACAAAAATGGATAACACAAAAACGATATTGGTCACCGGCGGAGCTGGTTACATTGGTTCACACACGGTGAGGTTATTAGCTGGGCTGGATTATCACATTGTGGTCCTGGACAATCTGGTGTATGGGCACAAGGAGGCAATTGTCAATGACTCGGTAGAGCTGGTTCAGGGGGATATTGGGGACGAGGAATTATTGCAGGAGCTGTTTAAGAAACATCAGTTTTCGGCGGTACTGCATTTTGCGGCTTATGCGTATGTAGGGGAGTCGGTATCTGATCCTCACAAGTATTATGTGAACAACGTGGCCAGACCACTGACCCTGCTCAAAACCATGGTGGATCATCAGTGCCTGAAGTTCATCTTTTCTTCCACCTGTGCTACTTATGGCAATCCGGAGTATGTTCCGTTGGATGAATCACACCCACAAAACCCTGTGAGTCCCTATGGAAAGAGTAAGTTTTTGCTGGAGCAAATGATCAAAGATTATGAGACTGCCCATGGGTTGAAATACGTGTTTTTACGCTATTTCAATGCCAGCGGTGCATCAGAAGATGGGTTGATAGGAGAAGACCATAACCCGGAAACTCACCTGATCCCGCTAATCCTGGATGCAATCACTGGAGATCGTGCCGCTATCAAGGTGTTTGGTACGGATTACCCCACGCCGGATGGCACCTGTGTGCGGGATTATATTCATGTTAATGACCTGGGAAATGCTCATATCAAAGCCCTGGAATACCTCAACAAAGGAGGGGAGTCGTTGGCTTGCAACCTGGGCACCGGGTTTGGCTACTCAGTGATGGAGGTGATCAAGGCTGCCGAGGAGGTGACAGGGATGCCGGTGCCTTATGAGCTGGCAGAAAGGCGGGCCGGGGATGCAACTGAGCTGGTGGCTAATGCCAAGCTAGCACTGGAAAAGCTGGGCTGGGATCCAAAATACAAAGAGATTTCAGACATTATACAGACTGCCTGGAACTGGAAAACCGGAACAAGAAAAGGGAGGTTTTGAGGAGATCAGCAATGGCGAAGGAAACACCGTGAAGTTATGGCTCATTCAAGGAACAAAATAGAGCTGGTCGAAAACTTGATTTCTAATGGATAATGTATTTGAATTGCATCATGATGTTTACAGAATTTGTGAGCAGACGAACGTATTTCTTCTCCATTCAAAAATAATCAGATGTTCAGACAGATGACAGCCGGGTTTGCCCTGGTTTTGGGACTTTCAGTACACGCGCAGGACCTGTTGCAATATGTGGATCCAATGATTGGAACCGCGCGAATGGGGCACACCTATCCGGGAGCCACAGCACCTTTTGGGATGGTACAACTAAGCCCTGATACTGACACTATACCGTACGCTGTGGATGGCAAGTATACGGGGGATGTTTACAAGTATTGTGCAGGTTATCAGTACGAAGACAAAACTATCGTGGGGTTTAGTCATACCCACTTCAGTGGTACGGGCCATTCAGATTTGGGGGATTTCCTTATTATGCCCACTACCGGAACCCTACAGCTCAATCCAGGTACGGCTGATCACCCTGAGAACGGTTACCGATCAATTTTTTCTCATGAAAATGAGATGGCGGAAGCGGGATATTATAAAGTCAAATTAGATGATCATGGTGTTATCGCAGAGTTGACAGCCACTACCAGGGTAGGGGTGCATCAGTATACTTTTCCGGAAGTAGCTGAAGCACATATTATCCTGGATATGATGTATGGTATTTACAATTATGACGAGAAGACCACCTGGGCTTTTATCCGAATGGAAAATGATACCCTCATCACGGGCTATAAATCCACGAATGGTTGGGCGAGAACTCGCACGGAATATTTTGCCATGGCATTCAGCAAACCGGTAAAGTCCTACGGATTTAAAAGCTACGAAAAGCACCCTTACAGAGGTTTTTGGGGACGGTTTGATCAGGAAATGAATTTCCCAGAGGCTGCCAATGAGAAAATCAGGGCGCATTTTGATTTTGATGTGGCAGCTGGTGAGAAGATACAGGTTAAACTGGCTCTTTCTCCTGTGAGCACAGCTGGTGCATTGCGCAATCTTCAGACTGAAGTACCCGGATGGGATTTTGAAGAGGTCAAAAGACAGACGCAGGCCAGTTGGAATCATGAGCTGGGCAAAGTGACGGCTGATTTGGGAAATGATGATGACCTGACCAGTTTCTATACCGCCATGTATCACGCCTTTCTGGGCCCCACAGTCTATATGGATGTAGACGGGCAATACAAGGGATTGGATCAGAATGTGTATGTCGCAGATGCTTATACTAACTACACGAGCTTTTCACTCTGGGATACTTATAGGGCGCTGCATCCATTGTTTAACATACTACAGCCGACTAGAAATCAGGACATGATCCGGTCTATGATGGCGCACTATGATCAGAGTGTTCATCATATGCTTCCTATCTGGTCACATTATGCCAATGAAAACTGGTGTATGATTGGCTATCACAGTGTGTCCGTGATAGCAGATGCAGTGATCAAGGGGAACGCGGATTTTGATGTGGAACATGCATTGAAGGCTTGTGTGCAAACGGCGAATACCCGATATTTTGATGGCATTGGGGAATACATTGATCGGGGGTTTGTGCCGGAAGATAAGAGCAGGGCATCCGTCTCCAAAACCCTTGAGTATGCTTACGATGATTGGTGCATAGCGCAGATGGCTAAAAAGCTCGGGAAGAAAGATCTCTATCAGGAGTTTATCAGGCGTTCTGAAAGTTATCAAAATGTCTTTGATGAGAAGGCAGGGTTTATGAGACCGAAGCTGGCCAGTGGTGAATGGGTGGAAAAATTTGATCCGCTGGATACACACTGGCAGGGGTTTATAGAAGGGAATTCCTGGAACTACAGCCTTTATGTGCCACATGATCCAAAGGCGATGATAGAAATGATGGGAGGTAGGGCAAGATTTACTACTCATTTGGATTCACTGTTTTCAATGGAGCTACCTGATCGGTATTTTGAACATACTGAAGACATTTCCAGAGATGGGATCATTGGTAACTATGTACACGGGAATGAGCCATCTCACCACGTGGCATATCTGTATAACTGGACTGATGAGCCCTGGAAAACACAGGATAAGATTCGAATGATTTTGAAGGCTATGTATCAGCCAGCAGCTAATGGGCTGGGAGGGAATGATGATTTTGGGCAGATGAGCGCCTGGTATTTGTTCAGCTCTATGGGTTTCTATCCTGTGGCACCAGGTTCGGATCAGTATATGCTGGGGAGTCCCGCTGTGCATTCGGCTACTATTCACCTGGAAAACGGCAGGGATTTTTTTATAGAAGCCAAGCATCAAAGTGATCGTAATGTTTTTGTGAAGAAAGTAGAACTCAACGGCAAACCTCTTGGAGTGCAATACATCACTCACGAACAAATGATGGAAGGTGGTAAGCTGACTTTTTATATGACCTCAAAGCCTAATCAATAACCCGATGCAAAAAATACAATTGACCTTTTTGATCGCATTTTTCACCATGGTCCAGCTGGTTGCTCAGTCCGGAAACCCCCTTTTTGAAGGATGGTACGCTGATCCCGAGGGCATCGTATTTGATGACCTGTATTGGATTTTCCCTACCTATTCGGATGCGTATGACCGGCAGGTATTTATGGATGCCTTTTCTTCTCCGGATTTGATTGCCTGGCAGAAACACGAACGGATCATTGATACCGCAGCTATTGCCTGGGCCGACAGTGCGATGTGGGCGCCTTCGATCATAGAGAAGGGTGGGCAATATTTTCTCTTTTTTGCCGCTAATGATATTCAGAACAATGATGAACCAGGCGGTATTGGAGTGGCGGTAGCGGATAACCCCGAGGGCCCCTATAAGGACTATTTGGGAGTGCCTCTTCTGGGAAAAATTGTCAATGGAGCCCAACCGATCGATCAATTTGTTTTCCAGGATATAGATGGTCAGTATTATATGATTTACGGTGGATGGAGGCATTGCAATATTGTGAAGCTCCAGAATGATTTTAGAGGTTTTGAGCCGTATGCGGATGGAAGTATTTTTAAAGAGATAACCCCTGAGGGGTATGTAGAGGGGCCATTTATGTTTATCAGGGGAGGTAAGTACTACTTTATGTGGTCTGAAGGAGGCTGGGGTGGCCCCAACTACAAGGTAGCTTACGCGATGGCCGACTCACCGTTTGGGCCCTTTAAGCGAATAGGAGTGGTATTGGAGCAAGATCCAGAGATAGCTACTGGAGCGGGCCATCATTCACTGATCAAAATTCCGGGCCAGGATGAATGGTACATAGTTTATCATCGCCGACCACTTTCAGAAACTCACCACAATCACCGGGTGACCTGTATAGATAAAATAGAGTTTGACGCTGATGGATTAATCAAACCAGTGAAGATTACCTTCGGGGGAGTGGCCAGGCGCCTGTTGGAAGCCAGATAGTCACTGTGGAAATAAACTACTCAGGTGGCCATAATCGTATCCTATTTTTTCTGACAGGAAACGAGATTAGTTAATGGTCAGATCAAACAGATCGTGATGATGGATGGTATCGATATTTTTGTGATCGAAATCGAATGAGTTTTCATTTGGGGTTGAGTTGTTGACAAGATGAATTCAATTGATTGTTGTTACTCCTGGTAAAACTCGGTGAGTTCTTTCATATACACTTCATGCCATCCATCCACTATGTCATCATAGTCCTGATCGGGGATGTTGGTGTGATTGACCTCTATGGAAGTGCCCTTTTTGTGAGGGTGAAATTTCAGCGTCACAATAGAGGGCGTGTCCTGCTCCCCAAAGTACCACTGCTGACGGATCATTTTGCCCTCTTCAAACTCCAGATTTTTACCCAGGATGCTTCCATCCCATAGTGAAAACTCTGAATCTACCTCAGGTTTGAAAATAGCCGGGGATCCTGTCCATAGTTCTATGGTTGGTTTGAAGGTAAGCGCGGCATACACTTCTTCGGGTTGTCCCGCTACAATGAAATATTTTTTAAAATCCGCCATTGATGACAAAGGTAGGGCGTAAATAAAAAAAGGATGCCTATTGGCACCCTCTTTTCACTTAACCAGTTATTTCTTCTTTACTTCACGAGCATTCTTTTGATCAAAGCGCCCTCACTGCTGATGATTTTGTAGAAGTAGATTCCAGGCTCAAATTGGTCTGCGTTCAGGATAAACCGATGTTGGCCGCTGGTGAGTTCGTGATCTACTATGGTCATCACTTCTTTACCATCCATGGCATATACCGAGAGTCGGACATTTTGGGTCTGATCCAGGCTCATTTCTATGGTGGTAAAGTCGGTAAAGGGGTTGGGGTAGTTTTGACTGAGTGAAAATCCAGCGTTTTCCACTTTCGGGAAACCTTCGGATGTTCGGGCAGAGCCTGACCAGCCATTGTCATACCAGCCCTCTCCGCACCTGGACAAGTCCCCGGTTTGTGCGCCTCCATTGTCATTGAAGACGATGCTGGCACAGGTGGCATCCGCTATGGTGTATGACCACCAGCCATTGCCATCGTTGGTCATTTGTGCGCCAGGCCAGGTGGTACCAGCCACGGAGGATGGCGTCACATTCCAGTAATGCATTTTGGCAGTGCTCCAGCCGGAGGGCTTTTGATAGTGAATGGTCAAGCCGGCAGAAGTGCCCGGTAGATCATCATACCAGGTGCCATCCATGTACCAGCCTTCTCCACACCGGTAGAGATCTGCGGTTTGGCTGGCGCCATTGTTGCTAAAAATCAAATTGGAACAGGCAGCATTACCTATGGTATAGCTGTACCAGCCATCGGCCTCTGCTGTCATGGTTTCTCCAGGCCAGGTGGTCGTCTGGCCGGAGGGAGTCGCTCCCCAGAAATAGACCTCAGGGCTGGTGTAGCCATTCGGCTTGAAGTGCACGATGAGCCCGGAAGCGGGGGGCTCAAAAGTAAAAGCTGCACTCACTACTGTGGAGCTGGCACCCTGACTGTCCACTGCCAGCGCCTTGATGGTAAGGTCATCAGAGACTGAAAGGGCTGTGCTGTATACGCTGGAGGTAGTGGTTGGTGTACTACCATTCAGGGTATAGTAGATGGTCGGGTTTGGATCTGAATCGTCAGTAGCCGAGAGGGTCACACTCACATTGTCGCCATCCGTGAAAGTGCCACCCTGCGGGGAAATGGAGACTACCGGTGGTTGATTGGTGGTGACCCGGGGATCCGTATCTTTCCATACTCCATTGATGTCATACCACCCATCTGAGGAGCGGGAGAGGTCTGCGGTTTGTGCGCCACCATTGTCATTGAATACTATATTGGCACTGCTGGCATTGGTGAAATCATATCGGTACCATCCATTTCCTTCTGAGGTCATGGTCGGGCCAGGCCATGTGCTGCCGGCACCGGAAGGTGATAGGTTCCAATAGTGGATGTTGGCGGTAGACCATCCGGAAGGTTTCTGAAAGTAGACCGTGATTCCTTCTACTGCCCCAATGGTATAAGTGTGCGAAAGCACGGTTGATTGTCCACCCTGATTGTCCACTGCCATGGCCTTCAGTGTGGAGGTGGAGCTGATGGTGAGTGCGCCACTGTATACTGCACTGGAAGTAGAAGGCGTAGAGCCATCTAAGGTATAGTAAATGGTATTTGGCGCATGCTGTGAGCTTGCTGAAAGCGTGACTTGCACGGGGTTGTTATATACACCTCCGGAAGGGTTAGCACTCACCACAGGCTGGCTGGACCCTGAGCCTGCCTGGAAGAAACCTACGCCGTTTCCGCCGATCATTCCTGGTCCGTTGAGTACATAGATACCCGCCGACCCTGACTGTACAGTGAAGCTCAATGATCCATTCGAAACGTTCTGTTCGTTGCCGGTGACAGCATCCCGATAGATACCATTGGTAAGTCCGGAGAAGTTGAAAGTGGCGGAGCCATCCTTAGCTAGTCCTACGGCTACTTCACTGCTACCATGCGTTCTTACATAACCCACACCATTTCCTCCTGCATTTCCATCCCACCTCCAGGCGCCCTTCTGCAAGGCCGGAATCGCCCTGCGCATGGCATTCAGTTTTTTGATGTGCTGATAGATAATGTGGTTGGGTGCGTTGGCAAATTCGGCTCCATAGTAGGCGCGGCCCGTTTCGTCAATCGATTTTTCTATACCTGTGGCATCGTGGATGTCTGCGTATTCTCCTTTTTTAAACTGGATTTCTGTACCGTAATAGACCACCGGAATCCCTCGCCAGGTAAACATAAAGTTCATACAGGCGGCGAGGTTCTCGGCACTGCCACCATATCTTCGGTTCCAGTCGTTATTTGGGCCAAAGTCATGGTTGTCCAGCCAGGTGAGCAGGGTAGATGGGTCGCTGTACAGGTGATCGTATCGGGCAGCGGCCTGCACATTGGCAAAGCTTTCTCCTGACTCGAATACACCATGGAAGGTGGCCTCCGCATAGAAATCCAACACAGCGATATCCGAGTTTTGAGAAGCGCCTACAGCACCTCTCCAGGTGTACCAGTGTGGGTTGATTTCTTCCACATTATGGAGTTCATGTCTTTTCTGAGCTACCTCTCCGAAAATGAAAAGGTCTGGATTTACTGCATGAAAAGCATCTTTGAAAGCGAGCACATCGTCTTTGCTCATGTGTTTCATGGTGTCCCAGCGGAAGGCATCCACCCCCATATTGATGAAGGTGGTGTAGGCGGCGATCAGGTAGTTTTGGACCACAGAGCTTCCGGTATTCAGGTCGGGGGTGTCTCCCGCCAATGCCCGGTTGTACAGGTTCTCCGTATCATCCCAGCCTTGTGCGAATCCGTTTCCGGAGTGATGGTACCAGTTGGGATCTGAAGTGTCTACGTAGGATTGGGTGCTCGGCCAGTTATAGTTTTGCAGGTTTTGATTGTAAGGTGCGGGCATGGTAGGGATGTTGGCCCGGCTCCAGATCTTACCGTCGTCCGGATTGGGGGTGATACCATCGTACTCCCAATTGGGGTTGGGCTGGAGTGTATTGCCATTGGAGTCCTGCCCCCATGGCTGGTTGGGGTCGGTGTTGTACTTGATTTCGGCCTGACCTTTGATTCCAAATCTGCCCGCATGGTTGGTCACAATGTCGAGGACGATCTTCATGCCGCGGGCATGTACTTGATTGATCAGGTCCTGAAAGGTGGCTCCTGGTGACTCCAGTCTGGGGTCTACCCGGGTGAAGTCCCATGCGTGGTACCCGTGATAGTCCAGCGGGCTCCTGTTGTGGACGATGGGCGTGATCCAGATGGCAGTGAAGCCCAGGTCCTGAATGTAATCGAGTTTTTGGATGAGCCCTTTGAAATCACCCCGCCAGGTAACGTCCTGAGGATCGGTAATAGAAGGACGCACATTGGGGTCAGGGTCATATGAACTCCACTCATTGGGTGCATTGTTGGATGGATCTCCGTCAAAAAATCTGGAGGTAAGGAGGAAATAGATCGTTTCCTCCCGGAAATCCACCTGTCCGAAAGAGAGATGAGTAGACAGGCAACTCATCAGAATGATCAAAGCAAGGGTTGCTTTTCGCAAAGTGTACATAGGTTGTTGGTTTGGTTGAGAATAACTTTTGAGTCCATGAGTTTCCTCACGGTACAACACAAGCTTACCCACACCACACTTCCCAATCGGCACATGTTATCACTTGGGCGCTATCAGCCCTTTGGTGAAAGTATCATTTCATGTTTTAGCACTTGGTTTATTTCTCTAACCAGCTAGTATACAGCTGGTTGGATTTGATAAGGAATAAGCCATTTATCCAATGAAAAATCTGAGGGATTCATTAAGTACCACCATCTTAAAAGTGTTTGGTGGTACTTTATTGGTGAATTATGAGATTGGGAATACGGTAGGGTTATGAGAGCCTTTTATTGTTATATTGAAAATCTATCATGTGTTTTATTGAAACTACCTCAAACCCATTTCATTTCCTCGGTAGTTCCTTCATGGATCATTTGCTTGTGGTACTCGCGGGGAGTATGTCCTTCCAGCTTTTTAAAAGCCCGGTTGAAGGTGGTTTTGGAACTGAAGCCTACCTCATAGGCAATCGCCAGAAAGGTGAGGTTTTTATGGTCGGCCTGATTCACCAGCCGCTTAAATTCCTCCACCCGGTAGAAATTGACAAAGTCATAAAAATTTCGGTCGAATCCTTCATTGATCACCCGCGAGAGTGCATGGGTGTTGGTCTCGATCATTTCTGCCAACTCCAGAAGGGTAAGCTTGGGATTGAGAAAGGGTTTCTCATTAAGCATGAGCTGGTGGAGCTGTTCTTTCAGGTTGTTTACAGACTCATCACTCAGACTGGAAAAACGATATTTTTCTGAGGTTTCGGAAATCCTGAAGAGCTCTGGCTGGCTGAGTGCAAAGTAGGCCACCAAAAAGGGGGTACCTGCGAAAAGGATCCAGGTGAGGTCTGATGTGGTATCGGTAATCCTGATGGTGTCCATCTCTCCGAACAAGCCAGCTCCACCGATGAGGTATGTGGCCAGCCAGGTGAAGAGGCAGATGCTGTAGAGGGTAAGTAGGCTGTTGAGGTAATAATGACTTTGATCGAACGACTGTGTGTTATCCATTTTCTCCGTGTAAATCTTGAGAACACGCAGACTTCTGAGCCAGTAGATGAAGTTATAAATCAGGCCGATACCTGCAGTCAGAGCAAACAACCAGTGAAATTCCCGATTGACCATTTTATCTATGAAGGTCTCCCGATCCAGGACGAAAAGCGGAATATAGGTAAGCATGAGAATACCGGCCGGAATGAAACTGATCCACTTGCTCATGGAGATGCGTGGCCTCACGGCCAGAAGCGACTGAAAGTAAAAATACAGGAGGGGAGCAATGGTAAAATAGACCATGTCTGGCAGCAAAACGAGCCGGGGCTCCCAGTGAAACATTTGGCGATAGTTCATGAGAATCCTGGCTGCAGAAGCGATAATGAACAGGGCCAGGGCCAACGAAAGGAACCTGTTGGCTTGCACATTGGCATTGACCATCCAGTTGAAGGCAACCAGCAGCAGGAAGGCGATTACCGAAGCAATGATGAGGATGAAATCATAATAATTCACCTTTGATCCTGAGAAATCTTCCCAGGTTTTGATGGTGGCATAGAGCATCACTGGTCCACCTTCGGTTCTGCGGTATTGTCTGTTGCCAATGGCTCGGCCGTCGCCACCTCCTTCCACGGTCTCCCAGGTGCCTCGGGTAAATTTATATTCTAAGTGATCCGGAGCACCCTTGAGGGTATAGGTGTAGGTATTGTCTTCGAGTTTGCTGAATTTATAATCAGGGTTGCCGGGCTCCCATCGGTTGAAGTTGCCGGTGAGGTAGATGGTAGCGTCTATGGGTGTATTTTCCGGTAGGGATTCGATCACAAAAGTGTAAGTGTCGCTGCTTTCCAGGTCTTCCCAGGTTTTTATTTCATCCTCCATAGAGGTGATGGCGTTTCCGGTGTGTAGGAGCTGCCTGTTTTTTTTGATTTGACCAAAGTCGTCTCCCTCCACAGATGGCCACGTGCCGCGGGTATACTTGTATATCAGCGTATCCAGAGGCGTGGTAATTTGTAGGGTATAAACGCCTTCCGAATTGGGGTGTAGTTGATACATCCTGTCTCCGGCTATCCAGTTGTTGAAGTTTCCGGCAGCATATAGTTCCGCATTGGCAGGCGTATTGGCGGGCTGCGAGATTACCTGAAGTTGATATTTCTTATCCGTTTGCGCATCTGCCCGGATGGTGAAGAGTAAAAATACCAGCGAGACCAGGAAAACTTGAGGCAAATGAGTTGGGCGCATTTGGGGTTGGGGTTGAGGCTGTATGGTTAATTCAAACGATTGAAAAAAGATGACAGGCTGATTGTTATTTATTTTGGATTCATCACTGGATTGGCCATGCCAAATCTGTCAGATGAATATAAGAAAAAGGAAAGGAAATGGTAGTATAACGCCATTTAAACCTACCAGCACCGGCATATCTTTATACTTCATAATGACCTTTCTTTGTATAACTTTCTCGGAGTAATGGAGGAGATGCCAAAAGAATCATGTAACCTAATCTTAAACTCACGTCTTAACCTGAAAATCGATCAGCTATGAAAAAAATCAAACAAGTAGAGGTAAGAAACATCCGAATGGCTGACTATCAGGAGCTCAAGGATGCCATGATAGAGGCCTACAGCAGCTGGCCCGGCATTTTCTGGGGGGAGGAATACATCAGTAAGCTTCTGGAGATTTTTCCCGAAGGTCAATTTGGAATCGTGGCAGACGGCAAAGTAGTGGGTTGTGCACTGGCCATCATAGTTGATTATGGCAAGTTTGGAGACGAGCACACTTACAAAGAGATCACCGGCAACTACTCCTTTGACACCCATAGCCCTACGGGTGATATTCTGTACGGGATAGAGGTCTTCATCCGACCAGACTACCGGGGGTATCGATTGGGCAGGCGCCTCTATGATGCCCGAAAGGAACTTTGTGAAAAATTGAATCTCCGTGCGATCATTTTCGGTGGCCGAATCCCGAATTACCACAAGTATGTAGATACCCTGAAGCCAAAGGAATACATCGATCGGGTGAAGTTTAAGGAGATTCATGATCCCACACTGTCCTTTCAGCTCTCCAACGATTTTCACGTAAAGAAGCTCCTGACCGACTATATGCCGGGTGATGAGGAGTCCATGGAATTTGCTACCCTCTTGCAATGGGATAATATCTATTACAAGCGAAAAGGAGCCAATAAACCTGAGTACAAGCCAGTGGTCCGCTTGGGGCTGGTACAGTGGCAGATGCGACCGTACAATACCATGGATGAGCTTTTCCAGCAAATAGAATTTTTCATCGATGCAGTCTCCGGGTACAAAAGTGATTTTGCACTCTTCCCGGAGTTTTTCAATGCACCACTCATGGGGCAGTGGAACAATCTCAGCGAGCCTGCTGCTATTCGTGAGCTGGCCGCTCATACCAAAAGCATTCGTGATCGGTTCGTCCAGCTGGCCATTAGTTACAATATCAATATCATCACTGGCAGTATGCCTTTGATGCGTGACGGCAACCTCTACAATGTGGGCTATCTCTGCCGAAGAAATGGGGTATGGAGTCAGTTTGAAAAAATACAGGTCACTCCAGATGAAGTGAAGTTCTGGGGGATGTCGGGAGGCAAAGGGATTCAGGTATTTGATACGGATTGTGGTAAGGTGGGTGTTTGCATTAGTTATGATGTGGAGTTCCCCGAGATTCCGAGGATGATGGCTGCCCAGGGGATGAAACTGCTTTTTATCCCCTTCCTGACAGATACACAAAACGGATACTCAAGGGTGAGAAACTGCGCTCAGGCACGGGCTATAGAAAACGAATGCTATGTGGCCATGGCCGGTTCGGTGGGCAACCTGCCCAAAGTGCACAACATGGATATCCAATTTGCTCAGTCTGTGGTGTTCACTCCATGCGATTTTGCCTTTCCGGTCAATGGAGTGAAAGCAGAAGCCACACCCAATACAGAGATGATCCTGGTGGTGGATGTGGACCTTGACTTACTCAAAGAACTGCATGAATCGGGGAGTGCACGCAATCTGAAAGATCGGCGCACAGACTACTACGATTTGGTGCTGAAGGACTGAGAGCGTTAGTCACTCTCATGATCATAGGGTTTGGCTGAAGGAGGTTTGCTGGCTGGAGCGCCAGAGTCGGGCGTCCAGCGCCATGCAGATATTTCGGATAAAGGGTTTGCCAGCGTCATTGATTTTGATCCCGGTATCAGTCCATTGAATAAACCCATCCGTCACCAAAGTAGCCAGGAGGTTGGTCTTGAAGCCAAAACCAATCTCCAATAGCTCAGAAACCTCCCATGTGGTTTCAAAATTGCACATGAGGTTCAGAATATGCCGCCGGATGATCAAATCTTCCGTGGTGAGCTGATGGCCTCTGGAGATGGGTAGTTCATTTCGGTCGAGGCGCTCGTAATACCTGCTCAACAGTTTTTCGTTTTGACTAAATGCCGTCCAGCTATCGCTGATGGAGCTCATGCCCAGCCCAATCAGTAGGTTGGTGTCTTGGGTGGTGTAGCCCATAAAGTTGCGATGAAGTTTACCGGTGGCAAAGGCTTCATAGAGGCTGTCTGTAGGCAGTGCAAAGTGGTCCATGCCAATGTCATGATAACCATGGGCCATCAGTGCTTTCTTGCCGGTGGCATACATGTTTTGCCTTTGGGCTGGGCTTGGAAGGTACTGTTCGTAAGACTTTTGAGCAGCTTTGACCCAGGGCACATGGGCGTAGCCATAGAAAGCAATGCGGTCTGGCTTTAAGGCAATGGTTTGAGCGATGGTTTGAGCAATCCCTGAGATTGTCTGCTTAGGGAGACCATAGATCAGGTCGTAGTTCACACTGGTGAATCCATAGGTACGAGCAAGCGCTGTGACCTCTTTCACCTGAGAGAAGGATTGTTTCCTGTTGATGATTTTTTGCACTTCCGGATCGAAATCCTGAATGCCGAGGCTCATCCTGGTAAAGCCCAATGCAGCCAGCGTCTTCAGGTGTTCCTCTGTCGTGTTATTGGGGTGTCCTTCAAAGCCAAATACGAAATCGTCAGAAAGGGTGGCCTCATAAGTGAGTCCGTCGATCAGGGTTTTGAGGTTTTCTGCTGAGAAAAAGGTGGGGGTGCCACCTCCCAGGTGAATCTCCCTGATGATGGGTTGACCTCCGAAAGTGGCCAGGTAGAGTTTCCATTCTTTCAGTAAATAGGTGATGTATTTGCTTTCTATTTTGTGGTTTTGGGTGATCCGGGTTGTACATCCACAGTAGGTACATAAGCTTTCGCAAAATGGGAGGTGAATATACAGGCTGATTTCTTTACCATTTCTCCAAAATCCATCACTGACCGCTTGCTTCCAGCGACTTTCGGTGTGGTCTTCTGTATGCCAATGGGGGACGGTAGGGTAGCTGGTATAGCGTGGGCCTGGGACGTTGTATTTTGAAATGAAATCTTGCATGTAACAAAGAAACTCGGGCGAAGGAGGTTTATTCCTGATAATGATCATTACCAGTGCTGATTTTGGTTGTTTTCACTTTCAGCGTTGCGGTGGCATAGCAACACATGATTAATGTCAGTTATAAGCCTGAGTACTGTCAGACCCTGACCTGTTTGAGCAAATTAGTTTTGTGGGTGCCTGAAGTATATATGACATCATCTGCCCGGATTTCTCCAAAATTACGCTGCTATCATTGCGGCACCTCGTGTGAGGAAGACCACATCGAATATGAAGACAAGGATTTTTGCTGCCATGGCTGCAGGGCGGTTTATGAGTTGATCGAGCATAACAATCTGGGCGCATACTATCAAAACAGGGAGCTGCACGCTGGTAGGGTAGCCGAGGAAAAGGAAATTCACAGGAAATACTCATTTCTGGATCAGAAAGAGGTGAGCGAGGGGCTGCTCCATTATTCAGACGCCAACCAGTCTGCAGTCAGGTTTTCTCTGCCGGGCATTCATTGCAGCTCTTGTATTTATCTGCTGGAGCACCTGCCCAAGTTAGAAAGCCGTATTTTCTCCGCCGAGGTTAATTTTCTCCGAAAGGAAATCACCATTCTCTTCTCTAAAGCAATTACCCTACGGGAGGTGGCCATCATCCTGGCTACATTGGGATATCCGCCTGCCATTCATCTGGACAGTGTGGAGGCGCCCAAACCCAGAAAGTCAAATAAGCAGGTATTGCGAATAGCAGTGGCGGGTTTTTGCTTTGGCAATAGTATGCTGATGAGCCTGCCTGAGTATCTGGATAGCGCATTTCAGGCGGAGGAGTCGTTCAGGCACTTGTTTGGCTGGATCAATTTGTTTTTATCCATTCCAGTGGTTTTTTACGCCGCTCAGGAGTACTATAAGAGTGCCTGGAGAAGCATTCGGCATGGATATATGAATATAGACGTACCTATTACCCTGGGTATTTTCACACTTTTTGTCAGGAGTGGATATGAGATACTATGGGCTGTGGGTCCGGGCTATGTGGACTCCCTGGCCGGTCTTGTCTTCTTTCTGTTGCTGGGCAAATGGTATCAGAGCAAATCATATGAGGCCCTGTCTTTTGAGCGGGATTATAAGTCTTATTTTCCCGTTTCGGTAACGCGGGTGGTCAGTGGCCAGGAGGAGCAGGTATTGGTGAGAGATTTGAAGCCAAACGACTGCATCGTTCTTCACAATCAGGAGTTGATCCCTGCCGATGGTATTTTGCAATCCGGTAAAGCCAAAATTGACTACAGCTTTGTGACGGGAGAGGCTGACCCCATACCTGTAAGTGAGGGGGAGCGCGTGTACGCGGGAGGCAGGCAGCTGGGTGGGCAGATTGAAATAAGTCTGGAAAAAGCCGTGAGCACCAGCAAACTCACTCAGTTGTGGAATAATCAGACCTTTGCCAAGATTGCCAATCCCTATGACAACCTGATAGACAAGGTGAGCAAGTACTTCACTGTGGTGATCCTCATACTTGCCCTGGGCACAGGAATATACTGGAGTGTGGCAGATCCTTCCAAAATATGGGATGCCGTTGCTTCCGTGCTGATTGTGGCTTGCCCGTGTGCACTGGCGTTGGCCTTGCCCTTTGGCCTGGGACATGGCATGCGCATACTTGGTCACCAGGGTGTTTATCTGAAAAATGCCGGTATTATTGAGCAGATGGCTAAAACCGAAACGATTGTCTTTGACAAAACGGGGACGCTCACCAAAAATAATCCCTCCAAAGTAAGTTATCAAGGTGCGGAGTTAAACCCTATACAACTATCCCTTCTCAAAACGGCCTGTGCCAATTCTGCCCACCCTATCAGCAGGCTTATATTAGGCACCATTGCGGAGAGTGTAGAGAAGATGGCCATCACAGATTTCAATGAGCAGGTAGGAAAGGGCTTGCGGGCTGAGATAGCTGGTCATGTAGTGAAAGTGGGATCGTCGGCATGGATCAATCACTCCTCCAATACGGTACAGGAGACCACGGCCTACGTGGACATAGACGGTGTTTTTATTGGGTTTTACAGCATCAGGGCAGAGTATCGTGCCGACATATTCTCTGAACTGAAACATCTGCGGAACGACTACAGACTTTGTTTGCTTTCTGGAGATAATGCGTCGGAGGCACCCACTCTGGCTCCATATTTTGACCAATGGGCCTTCAATCAAAAGCCAGAAGAGAAGCTGTCCTTTTTACAAGGGCTTCAAGGTCATACGCTGATGATTGGTGACGGGCTGAACGACGCTGGAGCACTCAAGTCTGCCAGTGTGGGGTTTGCAGTGTGCGAAGACATCCATCAGTTTAGTCCCGCCTGTGACGCGCTGGTGGAAGCTGACTCACTGAGCCGAACGGGCAGCATCCTTAGGTTTTCCAAAGTGGTCATGCGTGTAATTGTGGCCGCATTGGTGATCTCTTTTGTGTACAATATTATAGGGCTGTCATTTGCCGTTTCGGGCCACCTCACCCCGGTGGTCTCGGCCATTCTCATGCCCATCAGCTCAGTTACGGTGGTGGCATTTATCACGCTGGTGATAAATGGCATCTCCAAAAAGTACTTTCAGTGAGGTTTTTTTGAGGTTTTCTTTTTCTCCACTGACAAAAATCAGTCGAACGATTGAAAACGCTCATAAGATGGGGTGACTCATCCTCGTAATCTTGCTTTGATAATTATGAGTGTAATCATCGTCTTAATCGGATTCAGCATCACAGTAGCCTTAGGGTTCTTGCTCGCTTTCATATGGGCTTCAGGAAGCGGTCAGTATGATGATGACTATACCCCTTCTATCAGGATACTTTTTGATGACGAACCAAATCAAACTTTCTATGTCAACAACGACTCTCACCAACCCGCCCGAAGAAAAGGGGACGGTAAATAATGGCCTGGATACGTTTTACTATGACAACTCAATCGTAAGGATGTTCCTTATTGCCACCACTGTTTTTGGGGTGGTGGGGATGAGCGTTGGGTTGCTGGCAGCGTGTCAGTTTTTCTGGCCAGAGCTCAATTTCGGATTGCAGTATACCACTTTTGGGCGGATCAGGCCTTTGCATACCAATGCAGTGATTTTTGCATTTGTGGGCAATGGTATTTTCATGGGTGTTTACTATTCGCTACAGCGACTTTGCAAGGCCCGGATGTTCAGCGACCTGCTGAGTAGAATCCATTTCTGGGGGTGGCAGTTGATCATACTCGCTGCGGCCATCACCTTGCCATTGGGATACACCACAGGCAAGGAATACGCTGAGCTGGAGTGGCCGATTGATATTGCCATAGCCATCATCTGGGTGGTCTTTGGGATCAATATGTTTGGTACCATCCTCAAAAGAAGGGAGCGCCATTTGTATGTGGCCATTTGGTTTTTCATTGCCACTTTCGTGACCGTAGCGATGCTCCATATCGTTAATTCGTTTGAGCTGCCTATCAGTTTCATGAAAAGCTACTCGTGGTATGCTGGTGTGCAGGATGCATTGGTACAGTGGTGGTATGGGCACAATGCTGTCGCATTCTTCCTGACCACCCCATACCTGGGATTGATGTACTATTTCATCCCCAAGGCGGCCAATCGCCCGGTTTATTCCTACCGCTTGTCCATCATCCACTTTTGGGCACTCATATTCATTTACATCTGGGCAGGCCCCCATCACCTGCTGTACAATTCCCTACCTAACTGGGCTCAGTCTTTGGGTACGGTTTTTTCCATCATGCTCATTGCCCCGTCTTGGGGCGGGATGCTCAATGGACTCCTGACACTGCGCGGCGCCTGGGACAGAGTGCGCGAAGATCCTATTCTGAAATTTATGGTGGTGGCAGTTACCTGCTACGGTATGGCCACGTTTGAGGGGCCAATGCTTTCCCTGAAGAACTTCAATGCCATCGCTCACTTTACTGACTGGATCGTGGCGCACGTCCACGTAGGGGGACTCGGATGGAATGGCTTCATGACTTTTGCCATGCTCTATTACCTCATTCCCAGATTGTACGGTACGCAGTTGTTTTCTAAAAAACTTGCCAATGTACACTTCTGGGTAGGAACCATGGGCATTATCTTCTACACCCTTCCTATGTACTGGGCAGGCTTTGTGCAAAGCCTCATGTGGAAGCAGTTTGCACCGGAAGGCACCCTGGTCTATAGCAACTTCCTGGAGACTGTGACTCAGATCATGCCTATGTATATGCTGCGGGCATTTGGTGGTGCCCTGTACCTGACAGGGGTTTTTGTGATGGTTTATAACCTGATAAAAACCGCTCAGGCTGGTACGTTCATAAGAGAAACAAAGGCTGAGGCAGCCCCACTTACGAAAAATTACCGTCCTGCGAAATCCGAACATTGGCACAGACGAATTTTTGAATGGAGGCCTATTACCCTGCTGGTATGGAGCCTTGTGGCAGTGGCTATCGGGGGGATTATCGAGATTGTTCCTACATTTTTGGTGCAATCCAATGTGCCCACCATCACAAGTGTGAAGCCCTACACCCCATTGGAACTGAATGGTAGGGACATCTATGTACGTGAGGGCTGTTATACCTGTCACTCTCAGATGGTGAGGCCTTTCCGATCAGAAACCGAGCGGTATGGTGAGTATGCCAAAGCGGGAGAGTTTGTTTATGACCACCCGTTTCAGTGGGGGTCTAAGCGTACCGGGCCGGATCTCCTGAGAGTCGGTGGTAAATATCCCAACAGCTGGCATTACTACCACATGCTGGATCCCGCGAGTATGTCTCCGGGTTCTATTATGCCACCTTATCCATGGCTCTTTGAGCAAGACTGGGAAAAAGAACTCCTCCCTAAAAAGATCACCGCGATGCAGACGCTGGGAGTGCCATACGCCGAAGGCTTTCAGGATGAAGCCGTAGCAGATGCTGAGCAGCAAGCCAAATCCATCTCGGATGATCTGGCGACTCAGGGAGTCAGGGTAGTTCCCGACAAAGAAATAGTGGCGCTAATTGCTTATTTGCAACGGGTGGGTACAGATATTAAGAACATTGGTGAAACCAAAAACGAACAGTAATCATGCTAAAATTTGTAAAACACCATATGGAGACCATTGCGGGAATTGAAGTATTCCCCCTGATCTCACTGATCATTTTCTTCGTTTTTTTCCTGGGGCTTTTTATTTACGTCCTTAGGTCAAACAGAAAGCAAATAGATGAAATCTCTAGGATACCACTGAATATAAACGATGAAAGCGATGAACTACTCTAAATCCGTATTGATACTCCTCTCCATACTGGGCGGGCCGGTGATGGTGCAGGCACAGGATACTGCTTCAGATTTTTATACCTTATATCAGGTGGAAATCGTGCTGACCGTAGGGGCACTGGTGGTTGTGGTAGCGCTTTTGGCGCTCTACACTTCCCTGTATGCTTTGTCGGCCATCATGGGAGCCAAGCACCAGTCTGCTCCGGTAGTGCCCGCCGAGGGATTCTGGAGCCGCATATGGCATAGGTTGAATAATGCTGTGCCTTTGGAGGAAGAAGCTACGGTAATGACCGACCACTCCTATGACGGAATCAGGGAGCTGGACAACAAACTTCCACCATGGTGGCTTTATGGTTTTTATCTCACCATTATTATCTCTGTCGCCTACATACTCCATTTTCATGTGTTGGGAACAGGCGCCCTGCAGGACGAGGAATACTACACCGAGATGGAGAAGGCCAATGCGGAGGTGGAAATGTATCTCGCGTCCCTAGATAATCTTATTGACGAATCCTCAGTGACCATGCTCAATGCATCGGAAGATCTTGCTGTGGGGCAGAACCTGTTTGTGTCGAAGTGTGCAGCATGTCATGGGCAGCTGGGTGAAGGTGGTGTAGGACCCAATCTTGCGGATCAGTATTGGATTCATGGGGGTGATGTTCAATCCATTTTCAAGACCATCAAATATGGTGTGCCGTCGAAAGGGATGATTTCATGGCAGGCTCAGCTAAGTCCGAAGGAGATGCAGCAAATTTCCAGCTATGTGTATACTCTGGAGGGCACCAATCCACCCAACGCTAAAGCGCCTCAGGGTGAGCTTTTTGAGCGGGAGGCGAGTGTTCCATTGGATAGTGTAAAGGTGGCCACTGCCGGCAGCTGATATGACACCCGATATCACCGATTTATATAAAGAACAAGAAGAAGAGGCCTCTTATCGAGACCACATTTCTACCGTGGATGAGGCTGGTAAACGGGTGTGGGTCTATCCCAAAAAGCCCAAAGGGAAATTCACCAATTACCGTATGCTGGTCAGTATACTGCTGCTGGTATTTCTTTTGGCTGGTCCCTTTATCAGTATAGATGGAGAGCCACTCCTTTTGATGAATATCCTGGAGCGGAAGTTCGTCATTTTCGGTCAGGTTTTTTGGCCTCAGGATTTTCATCTGGCCGTGATCGGAATGATCACCACTGTGGTTTTTATCATCCTGTTTACCATCGTTTTCGGTCGGATTTTTTGTGGTTGGCTGTGTCCGCAGACCATTTTTATGGAATGGGTCTTTCGTCGGGTGGAGTATTGGATAGAAGGCGATTATATGAAGCAAAAGAAGCTGGATCGCCAGGCCTGGGATGCTGAAAAGATTTGGAAAAAAGGGAGTAAACACTTCGTTTTTCTGGCCATCAGTACAGTGATCATGCACACCTTCATGGCCTATATCATTGGGGTGGATCAGACCTGGCTGCTGATCCAAAGCGGGCCTGCAGAAGAGCCAGTGGCTTTTGTGGTGATGGTGGCACTTACGGGAATGTTTTACGGGGTTTTCAGTCGCTTGCGGGAGCAGGTGTGCACCACCATATGCCCATATGGCAGGCTGCAGGGCGTGTTATTGGACCGCAAGAGTATAGTGGTGGCCTATGACTATCAGCGTGGCGAAACCAGGAGTAAATATCGAAAGGAAGAAGACAGAGAGGCACTGAATAAGGGAGACTGCATCGACTGTAAACAATGTGTGTATGTGTGCCCCACGGGCATAGATATCAGAAACGGGACTCAGCTGGAGTGTGTGAACTGCACGGCGTGTATGGATGCCTGTGACTCCATTATGGATGCTATCGGTAAGCCTAAAGGGTTGGTGAGGTATGATTCGGAGGATCATATTGAGACAAAGACCCCCTTCGTGTTTACGGGAAGAATGCGGGCGTACTCCCTGGTATTGCTGGCACTGATGGGAGTGTTGGTGACCTTGTTGATGATCCGTTCGGACCTTGAGACCACCATCCTGCGCACACCGGGCATGATGTATCAGGAGCGACCAGATGGTACCATTTCTAACTTGTATCAGCTAAAAATGCTCAATAAATCGAATAACATTTATCCGGTGAAATTGGAACTAATGGAGCCTGCAGGAAGAATAGAAATGGTGGGCGAGGATATTGTGCTCAGGAAGCAGGGCATGGAAGCGGGTGCATTTTTTATCATTATAAATCCCGAAGAGTTGGATGGACTAAGCACTTCAGTTGAAGTGGGTGTGTTTTCAGACGGAAAATTATTAGAAACGGTCACGACAAGATTTTTGGGACCTTCCTGAACTAATTAAATGAAAAAGTTATGAAATGGAATTGGGGAAAAAGTATAGTGTTGGCATTCGTGCTGTTTTGTGGATTTATCAGCTCCATTGTGGTAGCAGCATTTCAGCAGGATTTTGATCTGGTATCTGATACCTATTATCAGGATGAGCTCGTCTATCAGGAGCGGATCCAGGAACACATTAATCTGGCTCAAAGTGGAGCAAAGGTTTCGATCACTCAGGAGGGTAGGAGTGTGGTTTTTAGCTTTCCTCAGGAGTTTTCAGGAGCGAAGGGAGAAATTCACTTTTATCATCCATCCAGATCTATTTTTGATCGGAGCTTCAGTATCTCACTCAATGAGAAAAGACAGCAGACCATCTTTGGAGAGGAATTAACCAAGGGACGGTATAAGGTGAAGCTCACATGGACCAGTGGCGGGGTAGGCTATTTTCAGGAAGAAGGAATATTCATTAGATGATCGCGGCGTTTGTGATCGGGCTATTTGGGAGCGTTCACTGTGTGGCCATGTGTGGGCCACTGATGCTCACCTTTACCGGTACGAATGGAAAGAATACGTTTATTTCCTTTGGTTTGTATCACTCGGGCAGACTTCTTTTCTATGGTTTTATTGGAGCCATATTCGGATTGTTAGGCTTTTCTGTGCGGTTTTTCGAGGTGCAGCAATATCTGTCCATCCTCCTTGGTGCCACCATTCTTGTAGTTTACCTCTTTCCCAGAATCAGAACCAGGATAGAAGGGGCCTATCACCGCTCATGGTTTTTTCAGTCTTTGAAAAATGTGCTAACCAAGTATTTCAGCACACGCATGCGTTGGTTTGCTGCCGGGCTCCTCAACGGCGCCCTGCCTTGTGGTTTGGTCTATCTGGCTGCTGCCGGAGCACTCCTTTCGGGGGGATTGACGGGAGCTTTTTTCTATATGATTTTATTCGGATTAGGCACATTGCCCATACTGGCGGCTTTTCGCTTCGTCTCCCACTATGTGCCTGGGTTGTCCCATCGGTTGAACAATCTGATCACTCCGGTGGGGCTGCTTGCCGGGATTGTATTGATCTCCCGGGGGGTTCTTGCTGTGGCGCCGGATGTGAACCAATTGATCAAGGCGCAAATCATGCAGGTGATGACAGCCTGCGGGATTTGACTCCCTTAGGGAGCTGATAAAACTGGGTGGATATCAAATCACCAGCCACAGACATAGGCGCATACAGTCTGATTTCATGTTCAAAAGTGATTATTGGTCAAGTCGCTTCCATTTGTATATATTGAAGATCGAATCTTATTACACCCTATTCCAATGAAAGTTACCTACCTCCTGATTATTCTTTTTTTGGCAACAGCCTGTCAGAAACGCAATGAATCAGCAACGCCTTCGCTCATGAAATATGATGAAAAGTTTCGTCCGCAGTACCATTTTACACCCCCCACTCAGTGGATGAACGACCCTAATGGGATGGTTTTTTATGAAGGAGAATATCACCTCTTTTATCAGCACTATCCTGATAGTAATGTTTGGGGCCCTATGCACTGGGGGCATGCGGTATCAGAGGATATGGTCAATTGGGAGCATCTGCCCATTGCGTTGTACCCGGATACTTTGGGCTATATTTTCAGCGGGAGCGCGGTGATTGACTGGAAAAATACCAGTGGCTTGGGCACCGCTGACAATCCGCCAATGGTGGCCATCTACACCTATCATGATCCGGTGGGTGCAGAGGCTGGAAGAAATGATTTTCAAACGCAGGGCATCGCCTTTAGCCTGGATAAAGGTCGTAGCTGGACAAAATATGAGGGCAACCCTGTGTTGGCCAATCCAGGAATCATCGATTTTCGTGACCCGAAGGTGAGCTGGGACGAAGCGAATGAGAGATGGATAATGATTTTAGCTGTTTTGGATCATGTGAATATTTACACTTCGCCAGACCTCATTCGTTGGGAGTTTCAAAGTGAGTTTGGACATACCATAGGTGGGCATGGCGGTGTATGGGAATGCCCTGATTTATTTTCCCTTATGGATCAATATGGCGATGAGAAATGGGTAATTCTGTTGAGTATCAATCCGGGAGGCCCTCAGGGCGGCTCTGCTACTCAATATTTTGTGGGAGATTTTGACGGTACGGTTTTCACTCCTGCGGACTCTGTCACCCGATGGATCGACTATGGTGCGGATAATTATGCTGGTGTTACCTGGGCCGACATTCCTGAAATAGATGGAAGGCGCTTGTTTTTGGGCTGGATGAGCAACTGGCAGTATGCCAACGTGGTGCCCACTTATGAGTGGCGAAGTGCTATGACCATCCCCAGAGAGTTGTCATTGCATAAATCGGAAACAGGATATCTGCTCCAGTCGAAGCCTGTGCCGGAGCTGGAGACACTGATGGGAGAGGCCATTGTTTCACATGAGTCCACAATGGATTTATCTGCTGAATCCTATCTGGTGGAACTTACCAATGTCCAGGGACAGAGTCTGGATATCACATTCTCCAATGAACAAGGTGAGAGACTGGTGGTGAAGCTTACTGCTGATCGATTGGTGATCGATCGCACCAAGAGCGGCGACACTTCATTTAGCGAAGATTTTGCAGCCATTCATGAAGCTCCACTGGGCGGAGTAAGTGTATCGGACATTCAGATCTATATGGATCGATCTTCGGCTGAGGTTTTTGTTAATTATGGAGCAATTGTGATGACTGATTTGATATTTCCGACCACTCCCTATACGAAAGTATCTGTGAGTGCTTCAGAGGTGAAGCTGAGTCTCACACCCATGGCTTCTATCTGGAGGTAAGGGGATTAATAAAATACAGGCTCTACCCGATTTGCTTTTGATACCTTTTTCCAATGTTATCATCAGCAAACTCAATCTTTGGGTGGTGTACCTATCTGTCCAGCCGCAGATTTGAAGGTAGAGGCCTGCATTTCATTTCCATTAATTTCAATGTTCTAAAAAAGTGGCTGCCTCAGGGCAGCCCCGATTTATTTTTTGATCAGCTTGATGATCCGTGTTTGCTCACCCTGTACCATGCGGGCAAAGTAAAGCCCAGGTTTGGTAGAGCGGCTGTCCCACTCAAATGTATGAGTTCCTTTTTGCAGGGTGCCATGATGTAAGGATCCGATCTGTTGACCTACCTGATTGTAGATCACCAAACTGGTTTCCTGTGCCTCATTCAGCGTGACAGTAATTGTAGCCCAATCAGAAAAAGGATTCGGGGCACTGATAAATACTTCTTCCAATACCTCAGGCGTTTGCGTAGGGCTTTCAGGTGTCCATCGGGCGGCAGGCAGTGCATCCAGATAGGCTCGGTAGTTATTCGAAAACTCATATCCGTAATTGATGTCCCAGTTGATGGACCAGGTCATCATTCCCCTGAAACCGGAATAGCCATTTCCATTGACAAGGGTATAATTACCGCCATACGAAATGCCTTTGATCAGGTAATCCAATGCGGTTTTTACGGTGTTTGGATTGGTATATCCACCTCCAGCAGCAGAGGGTGAAGCAGGGAGGCCTATGGCCACCTGGTCTTCACGGAATGCAGGAAAGGATGTAGGGTTACCTGCCACTGAAAACCCACGCAGAAGCATTTCCCCCATGGCTACCTGAAAGTCTGCCGTCCCTTGAGAATAGCATTGGTTATCCAGCCCCAGCATACAGCCCGTGTTGTAATGCTGCACATGGATTAAGGCCATTCGATCTTTCAGCGCATAGAGCACGGGTAAATAGGCCCCGTATATTCCTCCATAGGTACTGTAGCCACCTTGTACATAGGCCGTTTCGGGTGCAGCTGTGAGTACAAAGTCGGAACCAAAATTGGCCAGTACGGCCTCCATGCCATTGATGAAATTGACCACACGAGGGGAAGTGGGGAAGCGAAAATCATTGTCTCCGGCTCCCAGCGAGAGTGAGGTTCCCTCCAGGTCAATATCCAATCCGTCAAAACCGTATTCATTGATGATGCTGGTCATTGTACTGCTAAAGTTCTGGGCGTGTGTGGCGTTTTCCAGATGGATCGTCCCGTTGGCACCACCGATGGAGATGAGCACTTTTTTGCCCTGACTTTGGAGGAGGGCCACATCATTCTTAAACTCCTGAGTAGTGGAGTAAATGGAGTTGTCAGGGACGAAGCTCATGGAGGAGCCCCCCTGCACAGTAGGTTCAGCAAAGGCGATATTGATCACATCCCATTTGTCGGAGATGTCTCGGAGTTTCACTACTCCCGAACCATTGTCAAAGTTGTGCCAGTAGCCCACCAGAACTCTGTCAGGAAGATCACCGCTGGGATTTCCCCCGGATGTTACGCTGATATATACCTGTGTGGAAGTGGTGCTGGCGCCTTCATTGTCAGTGGCTTTGGCTGCAAGTGTGTAGCTGCCGGCGGATACGTTCGCCCAGGAGTAGGAGTAGGGGCTGCTGGTGTCCTCACCCAGGAGGTTTCCGTTTTGAAAAAACTCAACTTTAGCAACAGATCCATCCGGATCTGAAGCCGACGCTGTAAGGTTGATGGTACTTCCAGGGGTGAAGGTGCTACCGTTGGACGGAGAGGTGATATTTACCGTTGGTGAATCATTACCTCCTGTGTCACCACCACACTGCCCTATCAGGTTCCAGGCATCCTGCCAGTTGGTTCCGGTGCCCGGGGCATAAGCCTGAGCACCCCCATTGCACCAACCAGAGTATGGCCACTCTTTGCACTGATAGACGCTACCCACGTTTTGAACCTCACTGCCTGCATTGTAGCCACCACCTTCTGTGTACTGAGGGATGCCATTGCAATCCCCTCCGGTTGAACCTTGCACAGTGACAGAAACACTGCCAGGAGTGGTGGTAGCACCCAGGTTGTCGGTGATCACGATGCTGAGCGTGTAGCTGCCCTGCGAAACGTTACTCCAGGTGTAGCTATACGGACTGGAGGTGTCCTCACCCAGGTAATTCCCATTCTGAAAAAATTCAACTTTGGAAACCGAACCATCCGCATCCGAGGCAGAGGCGGAGATGGCTATGTTGCTTCCCTGTGTGAATGTAGCCCCATCGGATGGAGCTGTGATGCTGCCTGAAGGGGGATTATTGCCCGCGCTTTGCACAGTGATGCTTACAGCCGATGAGGTGGTTGAAGCATTGTCATTGTCCGTAGCCACGGCCGTGAGGTTGTAATTACCTGCTGCCGCACCAGACCAGGAGTAACTATAAGGACTGCTGGTGTCTTCCCCGAGCAGGTTGCCGTTTTGATAAAAAGCGACTTTGCTTACAGTCCCATCCGGATCGCTGGCCGAGGCATTGATGGTGATCGTAGCGCCAGCTGTGAAGGTGGCACCATTGGATGGGCTCGTGATGGAAGTGTTTGGGGGAGTATTTCCGCCTGACCCGCAGGCGCCCAGATTGATCCAGACGTCCCACTGACCAGAGTGTGTAGCCGGATCTTCATTTTGAGTCCACCATTTGGCTTCATAGCCGGTGTTGTTATGCTGCACCTGATCCCCCTGAGTATAAACTGCGGCAGAAGACCAGGCTGGTAAACCGGTGCAATTGACCTGAGCCTGTGCAGATTGGATGAGGAATAGGAGTGCAATCAGGATGGATACTTTCCAGAGACAGCTGAGAAAAATAGGTTTAGGTTGGTAAAGGGTGTTCATAGGTTTTTGGTTTGGTTGGAAATGATTGAAAAAAAGCGGCCACAGCGGAAAGTAGGTTGGTTGGACTAAATGGTAATGAGACCTTCGCTGCAGCCACTTTGAGAAACAAATTGTTATTGCTTGATCATCTTACGAATAATCAGTTGATCACCAATGCTCACATGACAGAAGTAGATCCCTTCTGGCAAATGAAGTGCATTGATGGAGTGATGATGAGTTCCTTTTCCAAGAATACCCAGAGATTGCTCATGAACCAACTGACCCGCCGTGTTGTACACAATCACTCTGGTAGGAGCAGACTCATGCACTTCCAAATCAACAGTGAATGACTCAGTGAATGGATTGGGGTAGGTAATGATCTGCTGATTCGTTTGAGACACCTTCACATCGGTCTTTCTGGCTCCTGATCCACAGGCACCCTGATTTTCCCAAACATCCCATTGGCCTGAGTGGGTAGCGGGATCTTCATTTTGGGTCCACCATTTGGCACGGTATAGTGTTCCATTGTGCGATACCTGGTCATCGGCATTGTACACGGCAGACGACTGCCAGGCGGGAGCGCTACAAGTGGATGAGGAAGCCGTGACGGTGATCTGTTGGGAGCTGGTATTGCTCTCGTTGTCCGTGGCTGTTACAGTGAGCGTATAGGAGCCGCTTGATGCTGGTGTCCAGCTGGCTGTATACACACTTCCCGATCCAGAGGCTGTTAAGTTTTGCCCCCCGGCATTAAACACCACGCTGGCGATGCTGCCATCGTCTGTGGCATTGGCTGTGAGCGTAATGGCTGAGCCTGTGGAGATAGTACTCCCATTGGTCGGATTGGTAAAACTAACGTTTGGGTTGCTTCCGTTTGGGTCACAATTATCTGGTGCCGCCTGATAGATGGCATTGAGGAGTGAAAGTGATACATTGTTGGTAATGTCCTGAGACAGTTCCCAGATCATGATCCCGGAGGCCTGACTTTCTGCCAATGCCGTTTTTTGCTGGATGGTGGTGATCCCGTTATAGTAATCTCCATTGTAAGTATCCGCATACGGGTCCGCACCCTCACTTACCAGTGTGGCGTAGGATTTCCAGGAAGGTCTCGCATAAAATGGAACCCCCAATACCGCTTTGGAAGCTGGCAAACCCCGACCCAACCAGTAGTTGAGTGTGGATACTGCGTAGCTATAAGGCGAATGGGTGGAGCCACTTCCGCCATCATAGGCCATCAGATTCAGAAAGTCTACATATTGGAACACACCACTCAAAATGCCATCTGCATAGTATCCCTGTGCCGCTACAGCAGCCGTCAGCAACTTGCCATTGGCGTGCATGGTTTGGCTCAGTACCTGCATCATGGCTTCATAGTCCTGAGGCGTATTGCCCTCACGCGGGTATTCCCAGTCAATGTCCACCCCATCAAGCCCATACTGATTACACAAGTTGAGCAGGTTGGTTGCAAAGTTGTTTCTGCCCGTAGGGGTGGAAGTCATTCCTTCAAAATCCGCATTGTTAAAGTCGGACCACCCACCTACAGCGATCATGACTTTCACTCCCTGGGCATGACCTTGAGAGACTATTGATTGCAGTTTGGAGGGCTGTTCTACAGCAGTAAGTCCGCCACTGGTGGTAGGTCGGATAAACGCATAGATGATGTGACTCACTTTATCATATTGGATGTCATTGGCTGAGCCACTCCAGGAAGGCATATAGCCCACAATTTTAAAATCGGAAGTGCAGCCACCCACCGTATTGACTGTAACATTCACGGCGGTAGAAGTACCAGTAGCACCCTCATTGTCTGTGGCCACCGCACTGAGGCTATAGCTGCCCACAGAGGCTGAAGTCCAGGCATAGCTGTAGGGTGCGGAGGTGTCTTCACCGAGCTTGGTAGCACCAGCGAAGAACTCTACTTTGGACACCGAGCCGTCATCCGAGGCACTGGCGCTGATGGTAATCGTGCTTCCTTCATCATAGCTGGCTCCGTTGGCCGGCGAGGTGATGCTGACCGTAGGTGGGTTATTTCCCTGGTTGGCTACTGTGATGGCTACTGCCGAAGAGGTGGTCGTGGCACTTTCATTGTCGGTGGCCACCACGGTGAGGCTATAACTACCAGCTGCCACATTGGTCCAGGTGAAACTATAGGGAGCGCTTGTGTCCTCTCCCAACAAATTCCCATTTTGGTAAAATTGCACTTTGGATACACTACCATCCGCATCTGTGGCACTGGCAGAGATGGTAATGTCAGCTCCGGTCGTGAAAGAAGCGTTGTTGGCAGGACTGCCAATACTGGCAGTGGGTGGGGTGTTACTTCCGCCTGTACCACACTCATCCACATAGGTCCACGCATCCTGCCAGTAGGAGCCGGTACCAGGCTCATAGGCCCAGGCAGCGCCATTGCACCAGCCGGAGTAAGGGTATTCCTTACATTGATAGACGCTTCCATCATTTTGTACCTGACTTCCTGCGACATAACCACCATTTTCAACGTATTGAGGTGTGTTGTTGCAATCACCGCCACCTCCGCTGGTTTCTACCGTGACACTAATGGATGCGTCAGTTGTGGCATTTTCATTGTCATAGGCCCGTGCAAGAAGTGTATAACTGCCTGCTGCTCCGGCTATCCAGTCGTAACCATAGGGAGCGGAAGTATCTTCACCCAGCAGGGAGCCATTGGCATAAAAAGCTACTTTACTGATGCTGCCATCAGAATCAGAAGCGCTTGCTGTTATGCTCACGGATGCGCCTTCTGTGTGGGTAGATCCTGATGCAGGGCTGGTGATGGATACTGTAGGAGATTGATTAGGCACTGTACCAACGGTGATGTTTATACCCGATGAAAAAGCCGTGCCCCCTTCATTGTCGGTAGCCTTTGTTTGTAGTGTGTAGCTTCCCTGAGCCACATTGTTCCAGGTGAAGGAGTAAGGAGCGTTATTATCTGATCCGAGAAGGGTACCTCCTGCGTAGAACTCCACCTGCGAGATACTGCCATCTGCATCACTGGCAGAAGCTGAAATGGTGATATTATCGCCCACATTATAGGAGGCGCCGTTGGCTGGGGAAGTAATGGAAGTGGTAGGATTCGTATTTCCTCCGGTACCGCCGGCTGCAAATTGCTGGTTGACAGTGTTGATCAGCGGTGCATTTACACTTGACCATCTCTTCAACTTTGTACCAAAGTTGGTGGCAGTTCCACTGAATTCCAGATCGCCATAGACCGTCCACACTATCGCTCCGGCCAGGTTATGGTCCACGATGTAGTCGGCTTTCAGTCCTATCGATTCTTCATCATCATAGCTAAGGAAGTAATTGTCTTTTACCAGATAGGGTACTTTCGCCTGATCATCCCAGTGGCGTGTCCATCCACTGCCTGCCCCCACTGCCTGCTGCTTGATGTAGTAGTGATTGGGCGTGCCATCATAGACATCCTTTGGCCAGTTGGTAAAGTCTGCACTGGTGGAGATGGGGCCGTCAGGCTGCACGGTTTCTTGTCTCTTGAGCGTAGGTGCATTCAGATCAGCTGCACCGTCGGTCACTACTCCACGCCCATAGAAAGGCACTCCAAAATTGAGTTTGGAAGCAGAAACCCCATAAGACATGAGCGCATCATAAGTAGACTGCCAGTTGAAGGTAGGTGACTCAGCGCCATCGTAGGAATAGATGGGTGAGTTATGACCAGCGATGTTTGAGAATCCACCATTGAAGTCATAGGTCATCATATTGAAGTAATCCATCGTGGCGGACAGTGCGGGCCAGTTGAAGTCTGCCAGCTTGACCGGGTCAGCCGAAAAAGCTGCGGTGATCAGTTTGTCGGGCCCTATGGCTGTTCTGATTTCCTGAACGAGGGTTAAGAAGTTACCATAATCGGCCTGAGTGCCCGTGAAGTTCATTCCAGAGTAGGGGCCCGGATACTCCCAGTCAAGGTCGATCCCGTCAAAGCCTGTATTGATCAGTTTCTGGCAGTCTGCCACAAACTTGGCCCTTTTCACAGGATCTGCAGCCATTTCAGGAAAATGCTTGCACATGCTCCAACCCCCAATGGAGGCCAGCACTTTCACACCATTTTGATGGGCGAGTTCCAGCAAGCCCGGAGCACCATCCTCCTTATGGAGAGGCACCGGAAGTGAGCCGCTGAGTCCCCAGGTAGGATGCGACCAGGAGTTTCCTCCCACGGTCACATCAAATCCCTGAGCAGCGGCCCTGTCGGCAGCCTCCTGGTTGATGTATTGGATGGGATCGATCTCTCCAAAAATGATGTGCATGTCCCAGCTGCTGTAGATATCTGTGAAGAAGATATCTCCCGGTGCCTGCACGGCGCCTGGCTGGTAGATGTTTTTATTGCGGAGATCACCACTGTGCAAAGATCCGTCCTGTGCTACTCCAAAGAAGGAGTAGTTGAGAATGGTGTATTTGGCATAATCAATGTTGAGGTGCGTGAGGGCTCCCTGTGCCGGTAGTCCGGCGTTGGTGGCCTTCCAGGCATCCCAGTTGGTGATGTAGCCCACGATTTGTTTATTATGATCGGCTGTGGTGGCCGTCCCGCCAGAATTCACCTGGGCATGAGATAAGTAACCAATGGACATAGAAAATCCTAGTAAGAAGACTTTCCAGACCCCTTTTATTGTAGCATAGAGATTATACATAGTAGCTTTTGCTTTTTTGTTTTGAAACAAGGTATTAGCTACACGTTATCGCGATAAATGAGCCAGTCGGAGGAAAAAGGAATAGTAATATATGATTACGGCCTGTGGGATAAAAAAAAATTAGCTGAACGACGATACTTCGACGCTAAGTGGATACATGTGATATAGGAGTGCTGATTTGTACAGATGGATTTGGGCTCTATCCATCAGGAGAAGCCGTGGTATTTTTTATATTACCTGATCTTAAAATCAAGAGGATGGAGAAGGACTTTAAGCGAGCGCTATCTATCACCGGTACGATCCGGTTTGAAGACCTGAAGGTTACCCCCAGGGCGGAATATGCAGCTGGTGTGCCCGCTGTGGCGGTAGCCTTGAAGCACGCCCGGATGGAAATGGGACTTTTTCGGGGGCTGAAGACACTTGCTCATATGAATCAGAAAGACGGATTTGACTGCCAGGGATGTGCCTGGCCAGATCCCGACGACCGATCCCAGCTGGGAGAGTACTGCGAGAATGGCGCCAAAGCGCTGGCGGAGGAGGCCACACTGAAGCGTGTGGATGCTGATTTTTTTCAGCGCTATTCTGTTGAAGAGTTGTCAAAATTGACGGATTATGAGATAGGGAAGAGTGGTCGACTCACGCAGCCCTTTATTTTGGATAAGGGATCAGTTCATTACCGCCCCATCAGCTGGCAGGAGGCTTTTGATCGCATCGGAGATCACCTTCGTCAGCTGGAGTCGCCGGATGAGGCTTTGTTTTATACCTCAGGTCGTTCCAGCAATGAGGCAGCATTTCTCTACGGACTTTTTGCCAGGGCTTTTGGTACCAACAATATGCCGGATTGCTCCAATATGTGCCATGAGTCCAGCGGTGTGGCGCTCACGGAAACCCTGGGAATAGGTAAAGGGTCCGTGACTTTGGAGGATTTCGGTAAGGCAGAAGTGATCATGGTTATTGGTCAAAACCCGGGCACCAATCACCCCCGTATGCTTTCCGCTTTGCAGCAGTGCAAGGAAAATGGAGGGAAGATCATCACTGTAAACCCTATTCCAGAGGCGGGGTTGGTTCGTTTTAAGAATCCGCAGGAAGTGAAAGGTGTATTGGGTGGAGGTACCGTACTCACAGATATTTTCCTTCAGGTGAAAATCAATCGGGATGTGGCGCTGCTCAAGCTCATCATGAAGAGATTACTGGCTATGGAAAGGTCAGGTAGGCCGGTCTTTGATCAGGAATTTATTCAGGAAAAAACCAACGGATTGGAGGCGCTTACGAAAGCTTTGGACAGCCATGACGAATCTACACTGCTGGCTGCATGTGGAGTGCCTTCTGGGAAAGTGGACGAGGCGGTGGAATTACTGGCTTCTCGCCAGAAAATCATCATCTGCTGGGCGATGGGGTTGACACAGCACAAGAATGGAGTGGACAATATCCGCGAGTGTGTGAACCTGCTGCTGTTGAAAGGAAGTATAGGCAAAGAGGGAGCAGGGACTTGCCCGGTGCGGGGACATAGCAATGTGCAGGGTGACCGGACGGTGGGTATCGTTCATCACGTCTCTCCGTCCTTCAATCAGGCCCTCAAAGACACATTTGATTTTGATCCACCGGAAATGCCCGGCTATGATACCGTACATGGTATACAAGCCATGCATGCCGGAAAGGTGAAAGTGTTCATGGGTCTGGGTGGCAACTTTGTTTCGGCTGCTTCCGATACAGCTTACACAGCCGCCGCTTTGCAGCAATGTGACCTCACAGTGTCCATCAGCACTAAACTCAATCGTACTCACCTGATCACCGGCAAAACAGCGATTATTTTACCGACGCTGGGTCGATCGGAGCAGGATGTCAGAGAGGGGGTGCCCCGGTATGTAACGGTGGAAAATAGCATGGGCAAAGTACACCGGTCTCGAGGCAGGCTGACACCAGCCAGCGAACAGCTCAGGAGTGAGGTAGATATCGTATGTGGTATTGCACGGGCTTACTTTGGTGACGAGGGCAATATACCCTGGAAGGCCTTTTCGACCAACTATGACCTGATCAGGGAGAAAATAGAAGCCGTAGTGGCTGGGTTTGAGGCGTATAGCAAACGGTCTGAAGGTGGCGGATTCTATTTGCCTAATAATGCACGTGCGGGAGATTTTTCGAAACTCCCCGGAGGGAAGGCCCGGTTTAGTATCAATCGGTTGGCTGATCATGGTTTGAGCCAGGAGGACTTTGTGCTGATGACCATCCGATCACATGATCAGTTCAATACCACTATCTACGGTCTGGACGATCGGTATCGCGGGATTTTTAACGAACGACGGGTGGTGTTTATGAATGCGCTGGATATGGAAAAGTTGAAACTTCAACAGGAAGATGTGGTGGACCTGGTGAGCCGGTACGATGGTGTGGAACGCCGTGCAAGCCAGTTTAAGGTGATTGCTTATGATATCCCAATGGGGAATCTGGCGGCTTATTTTCCTGAAACGAACATGTTGGTACCCATCAATCATTTTGCGGACAAGAGTCACACACCTATCAGTAAGTCTATTGTGGTGAGAGTGTTGAAATGTCAATGAATCAATTCTGCCCAGCCATTACAGCCAGTAACCTTTCCACATCTTCCTTATGGAGCATCCCCAGATCTGCGCGCATGCAGTTGGCCGCCCCACAGGCCGCTCCCAGATTGGCAATGGACTGATGCGGGAGGTTTTGCAGTACACCGGCAATGATTCCGGCCAGCAGGCAATCGCCAGCACCTATGGTGCTGATGACTGCTTCTATTTTGGCCAGTGCATGGTGCATTTCATTTTCACTGATGAGGTAAAGACCCTTTGAGCCATCGGTGATGGCTGCCAGATCACAGTACTCCATGATTTGCTTTTTGGCAGTATCAAATTCAACCTGAAAATACTCAGTGATCTCTTTTCTGTTGAGGTGAAGACCGTAAGGCTGTGCTTTCAGCGCATTGGCCAATTGGGGGCCTGTACAATCCAGAAAACTTCTGACGGAAGCTTTTTTGGCCAATTCGATCACCTGTTGATAACCATTTTCCGGGCTTCCTTTGGGCCATGAACCGCAGAGGGCTATCAGCGCGGTGTTGGAAAGCATGGTTCCTATGCTATCCATCAGATGCCTGAAGTCCGAATCAGTCACCACCGGACCTGGACCCAAAATTTCCGTATCATCAAAATCACCTCTGGATTTGAAGGTGTAACAGCTTCTAGACCATTCGGAAATATCCGGGCCAATGAACTCAATGTTTGGATAATACTCGTTACAAGCTTTTTTGATCCAGATACCTGCTTCACCGCCCCAAAACGCTGCAATGGTCACCGGAATACCCAGTTCGGAAAGGGCCATGCCTACGTGTAGCCCTTTACCACCAGGATAACGCGTCTCTTTTAGGATTCTATTGGGTACTCCCTGAGTAAATCCCTCCACCCACGCGAAAATGTCGATGGCTGGGTTGGGGCACAGAACAAGAACCCTTTTTTCTGCTGTTGTCATCATTTAGCTAAGTCTGCTCCAGAATCTTTTTAAGACCACAATGGAGACAACCGTCACGCCCATCAGAATGATCGCATTGAGGTATCTACCATAGATGAATAGCCCTGTTCCCATCAGGAAAGCATATATTCCAATGGTGCCGGCAATCATACAGAGAATACCGATCGGCACCTTCCACGGCCCGGAGGGCTCAGAAAGTTGCAGGCCATCTGCCTTGGCTTTGTTGATGATTTTTGTCCACCCGGGTCCGCCAGGACTTACCTTATTGATAAAGCCGATCATCACCTCCATGCTGGTAGGCTGCGAAGTGTAGGCCACGATGATCCAGCCCACAGTGGTGATGCCTACTCCAATGACCAGCTCCATCCATGACGCCAATGGCTCAAACCCCATCATTTTGTGAAACACCCCAAAATAAATAGCCACCAGAAAGCTGATGATCATTGCGGCCATTTCACTGGCCGCGTTGATGCGCCACCAAAACCAGCGGAGGATAAAGATCAGTCCGGTGCCAGCACCTATCTGAAGGAGGATTTGGAACGCACCCAGGGCATTGTCCAGCAGTAGGGCGAATATCATCGTGAGCACCATCAACAGCACAGTGATGATCCTGCCTACGTTGAGCATCTCTTTTTGAGTGGCGTCAGGCTTGGCAAAACGCTTATAAAAGTCATTGACGATGTATGAGGCGCCCCAGTTGAGGTGGGTGGAGATGGTGGACATGTAGGCTGCAATGAGCGATGTGACCACCAGCCCGAGGAGTCCGGATGGGATGAATGTGAGCATAGCCGGGTACCCCATGTCGTGGTTGATAATGCTTCCGGCATTTGGAAAGGCCGTACGGAAACTTTCCAGGTCAGGGAAAACCACGAGCGAACAAAGTGCGACAATAATCCAAGGCCAGGGACGCAGGGCGTAGTGCGCTGCATTGAAAAACAAAACGGCCTTAATAGAATGGTCTTCATTTTTGGCGGCAAACATCCGCTGGGCGATGTATCCACCACCACCAGGCTCCGCTCCCGGGTACCATACACTCCACCATTGTACCAAAAGCGGGATTAGTAACAGTGTGATGAAAATTTCGGGATTGGAAAACGAAGGGAATAAATCCAACTTATCCACCACATTTTCATGCTTTAGGAGATTGGAGAGGCCTCCTACTTTGGGATGCTGAAGCGAGACCACTGCAGCGATGATGGCTCCTCCAATAGAGAGAAAAAACTGGACAAAGTCGGTGATCAGTACGCCTTTCAGCCCACCAAGCGAGCTGTAGATGACGGTAACTGTTCCGGCGATCACGACTGTTTGGAGTGGACTCAGACCCAAAAGAACTCCTCCGATTTTGATGGCGGCCAGGGAAACCGTGGCCATGATCATTACATTGAAGAGTAGCCCCAGGTAAATGGCCCGAAATCCGCGAAGAAACCGCGCGATTTTCCCGCTGTACCTTAGTTCGTAGAACTCCACGTCGGTGACCACACCGGATTTTTTCCATAGCCTGGCATAGATGAAGACCGTGAGCATCCCCGTGAGCAGAAAGGCCCACCATGCCCAGTTGCCTGATACCCCGTTTTGGCGTACAATATCTGTGACCAGGTTGGGTGTGTCTGTAGAAAACGTAGTAGCTACCATAGAAACCCCCAGTAGCCACCATGGCATCTTACCTCCGGCTGTGAAGTAATCGGAAGCATCTTTATTGCCCCATTTGGCTGTCCAGATGCCAATACCTAAAGAGATGATGAAAAATCCGATCACAAAGGACCAGTCCAAAGTACTTAATGCCATAATTAATAACTTTACGAAAGATAAAATTCGCTTAAATATAGAAATATCATTCTAAAACTTTGTTTTTTGAAAACAAAAAGTTTCATTTACTTATTATTTGGAAATTTAGGCTAATCAGTGAAGTGAATTGAGCGAATATTTCCGGCACTAAGATCTCCATAAAGTGTACAATACCAGTCGGAGAATGGAGAATTATATACGGATGAATTTATAATTAATGAATAAAATGGATAGAAGAAATTTTGTACTAAAAACAGCCGCGGCTGCATCATTGGCCATGATGGCTCCTTCATTTGCGTTTGGTCTCGGCAAGGGTCAGGATAAGATCAGGATCGGATTCATTGGGGTAGGAGCACGTGGTACTGGTCAGCTGGGGCTTACCCTGCAGCGAAAGGATATTTTGGTCACTGCTGTTTGTGATATCGATCAGGAGCGCCTGGCCAATGCGTCCAAAATGGTGCAGGATGCCGGAATGAAGAAGCCGGCCACCTTCGGTGCCGGACCGTATGATTATCAGAAATTGTTGCAGCGCGAGGATGTGGATGCGGTGATTATTTCTACCCCCTGGCTTTGGCATACGCCCATGGCCATAGATGCGATGGAAGCTAAAAAGGCTGTAGGGTTGGAGGTAGCTGGTGCTTTCGATATTCAGGAGTGCTGGGCCCTGGTAGATGCCTATGAGAAGACCGGTACACCCTTTATGATCCTGGAAAATGTGGCTTACAGGAGAGATGTGATGGCTGTACTCAACATGGTGCGTCAGAATCTGTTTGGAGAGATTATTCACCTGCAGGGTGGTTATCAGCATGACTTGCGCCATGTCAAGTTCAATAATGGACAGCAGCTCTATGGTGGTGGCGTAGAGTTTGGGGAGAAAGGATACAGTGAGGCCAGGTGGAGAACCAACCACTCGGTGAACCGGAATGGGGACATTTACCCTACCCACGGATTGGGGCCTGTGGCCAACTATATCAATAACAACCGTGGTAACAGGTTTGTCTACCTCACCAGTACCTCATCAAAAGCCAGAGGGCTGCATGAATACATTGTGGAGCATCCGCAAGGAGGGAAGTCGCACCCCAATGCTGATGTGGAGTTCAAGCTCGGAGACATTGTGACCACAGTTATTAAATGCGCTCAGGGTGAAACCATCGTTTTGAGTCACGACACCAATTTACCAAGACCGTATTCGCTCGGATTCCGGGTGCAGGGCACTGATGGTATCTGGATGGACCTGAATGATGGTATTTATATAGAAGGCAAAAGCCCTGCACATGAGTGGGAGAGTGATGCGGCTTATATGAAGCAATATGATCACCCGCTTTGGAAGAAGTATGAGTCTGACTCAGCTGGCGCCGGCCATGGAGGGATGGACTTCTTTGTAATTCATGCCTTTGTAGAGGCACTTAAGCGAAACGAACCCATGCCGATGGATGTCTATGATTGTGTGTCGTGGGCGGCGGTTACCTGCATGACCGAGCAATCCATAGCCAATGGTAGCGCACCGGTTCAGTTTCCGGACTTCACCAGAGGTAAATGGCTGACCAGAAAGCCCATCTTTGGGTTTGATGACCGGTACTAGGTATTCATAAAATTTTCCAGGTAAAAAGCTCAGGTTTCAGATGAAGCCTGAGCTTTTTTGATTTATAACGGATGTGATAGGTGCTTATTTCATAGAAAGAAAATGTTACAAACACTTATTACTAAATAAAGAAAGTAAAAGAAAGATTATAATCTTTCAATAAGTTTATTAAATTAGAGTATTCAGTTTTGATAAGATAAGGAAAGGGTTGAGGCGATATGCTGAACACATGAGCGGTATTCAACCAAATATTTTATACTTATGAAAACCATTTTTTTCCAACCAACCTATTCTTTCTTAAATCGGAATGCTTTCCGAAATGCTTGCAGGGCGGGTTTCCTGTCCTTACTGTATTTTCTGACGTATGCGGTGCAGGGCGCCAATGTTTATGTTTCTACCAGCAGTGGGCTCGCCAGTGCATGTTCGGGTGCATCTTCGGGGGATGTGATATTTATTGCTGCTGGCAACTACACCGGTCCGTTCGTATTGAGCGGCAAGAACAACGTCACACTCAAGAGCTACAACGGTACTGTGAATCTGGAGGGGAGTTCCAGTACGGGCACCAATGGGATCAATATCCTGCACATTACCAATTCAACCAACATCCTCGTGGATGGTCTGGTGTTTCGTAACAATTGGGGGAATACCGGGAATGGTATCATCGTCAATGGTACTGGCAATGAAATTGATATAGTGAATTGTGAGTTTTACAACATCGGCTGGACCAATTCGAAAACGACTATGCCTACCTCCGGGGAAAATGCCCATGCCATTGTGGTCGTGGGAAGCACCTCCTCAGCGATTCAGAACGTGTTTATAGGAAACAATAGCGTTCATGACTGCATTACCGGATACAGCGAGAGTATTACCCTGGTGGGTAACGTTCAGAACTTTTTAGTAGAAGGCAATACACTGGATGGTAACACCAACATAGGGATTGATGCGGCTGGTCATTTTTCTTGGACTGGGGCTCCTGCAAGCGTTAATTATGCCCGAAGTGGAATCATTCGTGAAAACGTGGTAAAAAACTATGCTGGTCCTGCAGCGCTGGATGCGGCAGGTGGTATCTACGTAGACGGAGGTAGTTATATTACCATAGAGAACAATATCGTATTCAACTATAAGGTCGGGTTCTCCGTGGGTTGTGAAGTGGCCGGTAAGTCCAGTACTGGCAACATTGTCAGAAATAACCTGGCTTACGACTGCACCTTGTCCGGGTTGTTTCTGGGTTCGAATACCACAAGTACCGTAAGTGGGACTCAGGTCTATAACAATACGTTTTACAAATGCGGTACCGGAACCTATGACAATGGTCAGATTGCGCTACAGAACAACACTAGCAGTGTGATCAAGAATAACATTATGTATCCTACCGACTGGCGGTATGCCATTGTGCAGATGGGAGGGACGACCACCAGTAGCCACACATTGGCTTATAATTTATACTGGCGCGACAATGCCAATACCTCCAGCTTGTTTTATAACGTATCCGGAGATGCCAACTCAGTTAAGCAAAACCCACTTTTTGTGAATGCCGGAAGTGATGATTATTCGATTTCATCGTCTTCCCCGGCTGTGGATGCGGGGGATCCGTCCTTTACCGGCTCCGGTCAGGAAGACCTGGCGGGCAATACCAGAAAGCAGGGGAGTGCGGTGGATATCGGAGCTTATGAAACCGCTGGGGCTTCATTGAATATTACGGTAGATGGAGCTACCAGCGATTGGTCATCAGTGTCCACCATTGCTACCGGGGGCACTAATCTTACCTCTCTCAAAGCTGCTGACAACACCTCTAATTTTTATGTATTGGCTCAAGGAAGCTTTTCAACGAATTACCAGGTGTTTCTGGATACTGACAATAACTCAACCGGCAGTAATGAATACACCAGTAGCAGCTGGTCTTCAACGGGATTTAATTATATGATCGAAAATGGGACGCTGTATCAATATACAGGCACCGGCAGTAGCTGGTCATGGAGTAGTTTGGGTGGTATCACTGCGGTGAAAAACAGTTCGGTGTTGGAGCTGTCTGTGCCCAAATCTTCTCTGGGAATATCTGGCTCTGTGGTCAGAGTGGCTGTGGCTTCTCTTAATTCAGGGTATAGCATGGTGGGATCTATTCCTTCCGGTACCAGTGGGGCGGCTTATACCATAGGATCAGCCGGTAGCAGAGTGGCAGTGGAAGCTCCCGTAGCTTTATCCAACATGCTTTCAATTTTCCCTAATCCTGCAACGGACTTTCTTAGGGTAGCGCATGTGCAGGATCGTGAAGGCGTGGTTGTGATTGAGGTGATAGGTGTGGATGGGAAGCAATATGCTGAGTGGAGTGAGTTGCTTCCTCAGGGATCCTATCAGCATGAATTATCCTTAAAGGGAATATCAAAAGGAATGGCCCTGGTGAGGGTAGCTGCCAACGGAGAAACCACGGTAAGGAGGATTATCATCAGGTAAGGTGTAGCGCTGCCAGATGATTATTTGGCCAATCTGTGTCTTTTACACACAAAAGAAAGTAAACGAAAGAAACAATAATATATTATTGTTTCTTTTGCTTTTTAAGTGAAATTATATACTTTCGTTAGGTAACCAAACCTAACCTTATACCTCATGAATCTCAAAAGTTTACTTTCGTTTAGTTTTTTGGTGCTGATGACCGTGTTCCCATGGTCAGGTAACGCCCAGTCCAGATCCACTACGCTCTATGTGGATGCCAGCTATGCTGGAAGCTCTTCTGACGGATCATCTGATGATCCGTTCAAAACCATCAAAGAGGCACTTGATTATCGTCAGTCCACACTTGGCCTGGCAGGAATGGTTTCTGATGAGGAAATCATTGTTCGTGCGGGTGTGTATGCACCGGATTCCAATGGCATGATTGTTTTGACCCAATACAATGGTGGAACCGGCAGCTATTGGCTTACCCTCAAGACAGAGGGTGAGGTGATTATAGATGGTGAAAATCTTTACAATAAGAAGTTTGCAGCACTGATAACGATCACTTCAGCAGCTAAAAATGTACGTGTGCAGGGGTTCAAATTGCGTGACCACCGATGCAATCAAAGCCTGGCCACTACCGAGACGATCAATGGCACCCCCACATTGGTGAAGGATACCAAATTTGGAATTCAGGTAGCCAACAGCGGGGAAAACATTGAGATCATTGGCAATGAAATCTATGATTTCTCCTGGACGGTCAACGTGGATCCGATGAAGGACCGATTGGATTTCACCGCGGCAGAGATCGATACTTTAAAGTCGGCGGCACCCAATGACAATATCGGGCCCATCAGCATTGTGGGTACCGATTCGCTTCCCTTGCTGAATGTGGTGGTTAAGAATAACCTCATACATCACGTGATTCCGGGCTGGACAGAGGGTATCCAGTTGAACGGCCACCTCGATGGGTTTGAGGTTTCTAACAACACCATCTATGAAGTCCAGAACATCGGCATAGTGGCAGCTGGTCATTATACCTGGGTGCCCGACATCCAGGGAGCTACCGTTTCTTCCGCTCAAAACTATGCAAGAAATGGCGTGATCAAAGACAACAAAGTATGGAGTTGTCGATCACCAATAGCCGCTGCCGCTGGTATTTACTGTGATGGCTCGCAGAATATTACGGTTGAGAATAATGAAGTTTCCGATTGTCAGGTGGGCTTTTCCATAGGTAATGAAAACAGTGGGGTGCACTCCGGTGGTCATATTGTGAGGAACAACCTCTCCTTTAACAACTCATGGACGGGTCTGGTACTGGGTGTGCCTTCTGCCGCCAGTGGTAGCTATATCAACAATGTTTCGATTACCGGAAACACCATTTATGGCAATGGGGGTGTGACAGATACCTATCTCGGAAGTTTGGGTTCTTCTCAGTTGATCATTCAGAAGAACATTAAAAACCTGACCATCAAAAACAACATCATCTATGCTACCGCCACCAACAACCTGGTGACGTTTGCCATGGCTTTTGATACCACATCCTATTACAGCACGATAAGCTTTGATTACAACCTGTACTATACCAACTCCACGGCCGATCCGGCGGTGGGTATTTTCGATTGGTCACAGCTGGGCAGTGGATATGATTCTTATGGCACTTTTGCTTGGTATCGTGTGAACCGTACCGATCAGGATGAGCACTCCAGTTTTCAGAATCCCGTGTTTGAGGACATAGTGTCTTCCACTCCCGATTTCAGGCTGCAGTCTACCTCCCCAGCGATAGACGCTGGTGACCCAGGGTATACCGTGGGCACTGGGGAAACTGATGTTTTCGGAAATGAGCGTGTTTTTGGTGATACTGTTGATATTGGAGCTTTTGAATCTTCCTCTGTGGCGGCTGGTGACATTGCTGCCACCATCGATGGAGTGAAAAGCGCGAGCGAAGGGTATGATGCCCTTCAGACCGGCGTGACTACAGGCGTTTGGAGAAATATTCACGCCTATGACGACAATCACTTTATCTACATCTATGGTGAGTACGAGGGGACCATGGCGGAGTACAGCATTTTTGTGAATACCAACTCCAGTACGGGGTATGACTACATCTGGACTGAAAAGTCTGACTACTATGTGGATGGTACGCTGAACCTGCTCAATGTTTATGATACCGCTGCTTCACCTTCCTGGCCATTTACTGCCGATAATTCGGTAATGACCATTCGCTTTGTGAAAACAGACTCTACCATAGAAGGCCGAATACCCAAGTACGCTCTTGGCATAGGGAGCACCGGTACCGTGGGGCTGGGCATAGAAGGACACTCGAGCGGTTGGTCGAGTAGCCTCGGCTCTATCCCGGTGGAAGATGCTGCTATGGTTTACCTGACACTCGATGGCGGCTCTGATGCCGGCAGCTTGGCTATCGATGGCTATAAGAGTCCGGTGGAGAATTACTCAGCCCTCATCACAGGGGTGACAGGCAGCTCTTTCAAAAATATTTATGGCTACACTGATTCGGATTATATCTATCTCTATGCTGAAATAGACACTTCTGCGCTGTGGGAATACAATGTATACATCAACACCAACGGAGCTACCGGCTATCAGTATTTATGGACGGATAAATCGGACTTTTATATAGATGCTAACTACAATCAGCTCAATGAATATACCGGCAGTGGCGGGTGGCCTTTTGAAGAGTCCGCCAACTCTGCGGGTATCGAATTCGTGATGACACCTCTGGCCGTTGAGGGCAAGGTATTGAAATCGCTCATTGGTGTGGGAAGTAGCGGCACCATCGGCATAGGCCTTGAGGGGCATACCAAAAACTGGGGTGCCAGCCTTGGTGGAGTACCTACCTCAGGAAGCATGGTATACCTGTCGTTGGCAGGTACAGGCTCACGGGTGGCACAGGAGACCATTGTGGAACTTCTGGAAGAGTCTGCTCGTGCACAGCTGGTCATGTATCCCAATCCGGCGGTGGATCAGCTCACGATCAGTCATTACCTCAATGAGGACGGGCCTGTGTCTGTGAGTGTGTTTGGGTTAGACGGTCGCAAGTACCTGTATCAGGAGGAGTTTCTACTCAAAGGGAGCCACCAGCAGGTGCTGGATGTATCCGGTTTGCCGAGAGGAATCGCCCTGGTGAGAGTAGAGAGTCTATCAGGTGTTACCACCCATAAGGTGCTGATGAAATAGACCGTTTATAGACATTGTTCAGTTAAGTTTGAGTCATCCCGGTTTTCGGGGTGACTTTTTTTATTTATGACCTAAAAATTTAATGAATGCCTTTTTATCTGATTTTCAGGCAGGTACGATTTATTCACGATTGGGTAACAGAGAGGAAAAATCTTTGAGCGAAGATTAATCTATAATTGCTGTGTGGATATGACACAGAAGTCATTTTTTTTTAGTAATATTAATAAACCAGCGATCTGAAAACTATCCGGACTCCATCCCGCCTTGGAAGGCTCCGGAAGTGACAGGATCTTATCCGTAACTCACTTAAATGGATATGATGATGAATACACAAGTACGAACAATTACCAAGGCGGATTACCACACCGAAGTGCGCGATCTTGCTAAAGGAGAACACCTCCAGAGTATTGCCTGTATCGAAAAAATAATGGAGCATGCACAGAAACTGAAGACTAATGGGCCCAATACCCAGCTGGCCGAAGTGCGCCTGCAGATGCTTCAGGAGATGCTTCAGATTCACCAGGGACTCATGTCCTGAGGAAGTCTCCGATTACCTCTTTGTTGTTGACCTACAGGATAGGTGCGTTGCCAGGAGCCATGTGGTGAACTTAATATCCACCAATGAAAGTGCCGAAGATGCCAACCGCAAGCTCGGCCCACACCAGCAGGAGGAGGATCAGCAATGCTATTGAAAATGCTATTCGATAAAGGGTGCTTTTTACTTTTCTCAGGATGAGATCAAAAGTGAATCCGGCACTGAGCAGGATGATGGCTGCCACCAGAAAGTCGAACACCGACCAGGTGACCTCATCTGTCAATTGCATGGCGATAAGTGGGATCAGCAGTAGGAGGGCTACGACTATGACGATTTTGAGTGGTCGATTGTTTTTCATGGTCTTGGGGGGTTGGTAGAACACAGGTTAAAACAAATATACTTTCTGGGGAGATAACTTGCTGGTGGTTAAAGGTGTGTCCCAAATTCCTATTCTTTATTGCACAAATGTATCCAAGTGAATACATTTACCGTATGTATTCCATTGAGAAGACTGACGTATTTGACAAATGGCTAAGAAAGTTGAAGGACCAAAGAGCGAAAGCCAAAATCCTGTTCAGAATTCAAAGAATTGAAGAGCAAGGAAATTTTGGTGATTGTGAACCAGTCGGTCAAGGGATTAGTGAACTGCGAATTCATTACGCCAAGGGCTATCGAATTTATTTGAGAGAATACAATGGCAGAGTTGTGATACTTCTTAATGGCGGGACAAAATCATCCCAAAAGAAGGACATAGACAAAGCCAAGGTAATATGGTTGAACTATAAAGACGAACTTGAAGATGGCAACTAAGGAGATAACAAAATTCGATATTGCAGAGTATCTGGAAGATGACGTAATGATTGCGGAGTATTTGAACACAGTACTTGAAGAAGGTGACGCTGAAGACATCATAACAGCTCTTGGGCATGTGGCTAAGGCCCGAGGGATGTCAAAAATTGCGGAGGAAACGGGGTTGAGCAGACCAAGCCTCTACAAGGCATTATCTCAAGGATCAAAACCTCAATTTGACACAATTCTTAAAGTGCTTCGAGCAGTCGGTGGTAACTTGAACGTTTCCACTCCTTAACTATACGCCTCACAACAAGCGGTAAAAATGCATGAGGCTACTATCTCACCTGGCCTTCTCAGAGGGTCTCCACCAGCGAGACACGGTAGAGAGTTGCGCTAGTCCAAAATCGGAATGACGCAACAGGAAGAGAACGTCATTCCGGTTTCTGAGGCACGAAGAAGACCGGAATCTCAGCAATAATGATTAATCGTCAATTTCATGGGAAGGCGTCCCCTCTCACTTGGTGTAATGGCGTAATCAACCGAACACCAGTCATTCGGGTTTTTGATGGTTGGTAACCCCCCTGAAAACGGCAATAAAGGTGGCCATTCGCAAGTCCTTGTTGAGTTCCGATCCTTTGGAAAAATATTCATTTTCATATCATCATTTTGTATCCAAAAAGACTCTACTTTCGAGCTTGACGATAAGCAGATGCATATATGAAGCGAATAGGAACAACAACTAAAGGGGAATCAAACGTATTCAAAGGGTTCCTACTTCTTATGTGCCTTTTGACTGGCACTACTGGTATGGCTCAAGTGCCTGTTAAACTATATTTAGACTCACCTTATGGATACACAGAGAGCGTGTATTTGACGGGAAATATCAACGGCTGGGCCTATCAAAATGAGGCTTATCAAATGGTGGGGCCGGATGCAAGAGGCCTGTTTTCTATTACGCTCGATCTGACCGAAAATAGTGATCTGACTTATGCTTTTGATGTGGATTCGGGCCCGTACCTCTCGGATCCTTTCAATTCCCTGGATCCCGTTTATGATGGGTTCTCTCAGCTGGCCATAGCAAATCCAATGATCACATATTTGCTTCCTCAAGCAAGCAGACAGCAGGTGCCCACACCCATGGATTCTATCTGGGCACTCCTGGCTTTTAAGAACAGTCAGCCAATTACCGAAAGCTCCATATCACTCAAATTGAATGGTGTCGAAGTTCCCGATGCAGGTCAGTATTATGATGCGGTTTCTCGTGAATTTGTCTATTACCCGGGAGACCTTCCGGCTGGGGAATATGTAATCGAACTATCTGTTTCATCCAGCGCCGGTACCGCCGTTCGATCAGTCACCGTGCAGCGAGCTCCAGCCATCATGATCAGCAATAAAATCAGTCGCTATTTTTCTGAAGAGATTACTTTGTATGGAAGGGTGACTTCCTCGGAGATCACTGAATTTGAACTTGAAGTGAATGGAGCCATCACTACCGTGAGTGTATCGGAGGGTGAATTCAGAGCTCCTGTTACACTGGTGGAAGGTGTTAATTCTATTGTGGCTGCTCCGGGTACCAGCAACAGCGTAAGTAAAGAGATAGAATATATTTCCCTGAACAAACCTCAGTTGGCCGTCACAGCGGCTGTCACAGCCGATTTGCAAGTGGATTTGGATGTGAACGTGACCAATCAAAGTGAAGAAACGCTGACCTATGAGTGGACACAAGTATATGGTCCTGAGCCGGCCCAATGGTCAACTACCGACGCAACAGCTACCCAGGTGACACTATCGGCGCAGGATGGTGACTACCATTTTCGTGCTACGGCTACCAATACCCGGGATGAAAGGTTCATTGCCGGACAATTGGTCAGTGTGAGGGAAGGAAAAGCGTCCCTTATTAGCCGCTTTGACCCCTCACCGTGGATGGAGAAGATGGTTATTTATGAGATCAATCCCAGGTCATTCAGTAACGCCGGCACACTAAGTGGGATCACTGCAGGTTTGGATGAGCTGGTAGATTTGGGCGTAAATACCATTTATATGATGCCCATATTTGAGTCCAATGAGTACTCCGGGTATTGGACAATCGACTACTACGAACTGAATGAGCTTTTTGGAACGAAAGAGGACCTCAAAAATTTGGTAGACGTGGCCCATGAAAAGGGGATTAGGATATTCCTTGATTTATCCAATAGCCATACTTCCACTTTCAATCCCTATTTTGAGGAGCCTGTCGCCATCGGTTCAGATTCGCCATTTAGCAATTTTTACAACTGGTCAGGGCCCCCGGCACTGGACAATTACACCTTTTCATTGAGCTATTCGATTCCCGATATCAATTACAATGATCCATTGGCCACCAACTACATGCTTTGGGTTTCGGAATATTGGATTAGGGAGTTTGATATTGATGGCTACCGTGGTGATGTGTCCTGGGCCATTTACAAGCGAAATCCAGCATTTTGGAAGAAATTCAGGGAGCGCATGAAGAATGTGAAGCCTGATCTTTTTATGGTTTCAGAATCCTTTCCACCCTATGATCAGGTGTTCGATGACGGGTTTGATGCCGTCTTTGACTTTAACCTTCGGGGCTATGGATATGAAGATGCAAACATCATCACCAACCTCTTTAATGGCAGTGGGTCATTGGATGAGCTGGATGCTGTCATCCGATTCGAGTATCCCAATGCCGGGCTTCCGGTCCGATTTGCAGACCTGCACGATTTCGATAGAGCCACCATGTCTTTTGGTTTGGCGAAAGCCAGGCTGCTGCAGTCACTCATATTTACCTCCAGAGGGATTCCTTTTATCTGGTCCGGGTCTGAGTACGGAGTTGATAAGGGGGCCTATAATTATGAGGTTTATGCAAGAAATGACCAGTTTGGCCTTCGGGAATACATGAAGAAACTGATGGACATACGTGCTCGCTATATCAGCAACTCTTCCTCAATGGATCGCATTGAAAACTCGAATAATACTGAGGTGTATTCCACCGCCATCAAAACGGGCGGTGACTTTGTGATTGCCGTTCACAATTTTTCTGGAAGCGAGAAAACCGGCACCATGGATATTTCGGCTTTATCACTCAATTGCAGGAGCAGTTTCATCCTAACCAACCTGCTGGATAACAGCCAGGAGGAATTGACCTACGATGAATTACAGTCCTATGCCTATACCGTTTCAGCCTATGGAAGTCTGCTTTTTCACATTGGAGAAGGAGATCCATCAGCAGTAGCTATTGAGGGAGCCAGCGAGGCCTGTCAGACCAAGTCTTTGGCTTATTCCATAGTAGACGGCTTTGATTCTTATCTCTGGTCTGTGTCGGGAGGTGAGATCTTATCCGGGCAGGGTACATCGTCGGTGGAGATCAATTGGTCAGACGAAGGGGCGGGCTCAGCTGAGGTTGACTTCACGATGGGGGGAGGATGTGTGACATCTACTTCCTTGGAAGTGATGATTGCTCCGGCTCCAGTTGCAGCGATAACCTTAGAGGGTGATCTGCTGGTAGCCTCAGAGGGGGCCAGTTATAGATGGTTTCAGGATCAAGTCGTAATAGCCGCTACCACCCGGCAAATAGAATGGGTAAGTGGTGCTACGTATCAAGTGGAAGTAACCAATGGAGCGGGTTGTTCTACGCTTTCCGGCGAAATAAGCCCAAAGGTATTAGGGCTTGATGAAAGTACTTTTAAGGCCATTCTATACCCAAATCCCACAACTGACGAGGTGAACATTCAGCTGAATTCTTTGGGTTCCGGACCAGTGGTTATTGCGGTACGAAACTTGGCCGGGCAGCTTATTCAGTCCAGTGTCTTTCAAGGCAAAGACCAGGCAACTTACCGCATGGATTTCGCGGGCTATACTCCGGGCATCTATGTTCTGGATATCCAAGCTGGCGGTTTGCACCAAGTTTACAGGATAGTCAAGCGATAAATGAGGGCGGTTTGGGGTCTATTGCACTTCATACCTGGCACTGGTTTGTTCAACATTCAAAAACCGCTAGATTTGGTATGAGGCGGGCTGGCAGCCAGGGGGAATAGCCTGTTCGGATGTTAACTAATACTGAATACCTCTATATTTGTCTTGTGAAGAAGATGTACATCATTGCAGGGCCAAACGGAGCAGGTAAGACAACTTTATCTTATACTATTCTACCTGAAATCTTCGAGTGTGATGAGTTTGTTAACGCTGATGAAATTGCAAGAGGGATATCTCCATTTAACCCCGAAAGAGCCGGCATCAGAGCTGGTCGCATAATGCTTGATCGGATCAAGGAACTGGTCTCAAAGGGAGAGTCTTTTGCATTCGAAACAACTCTTTCTACTAAGTCATACAGGAGCTTTATTAAAAAGGCAATGTCTTCAGGATATGACACCACATTGCTTTTTCTTGCTTTGGATTCCATAGAACTTGCAAAACAGCGTGTAAAAACCAGGGTGTTAGAAGGTGGACATAATATACCGATAGACACGATTGAACGACGGTACTCGAATGGACTTTCTAACTTTTTCAAAATATACAGGTCACTGGTCAATAGATGGATCTTGGTGGATAATTCAACCGAGAACTTCGAATTTATTGCTGAGGGATCTGGTACAGATGTCATAATTCGTAGTGAAACAAAGTGGTCACAATTAAAAGACGCATACAATGGGAATTGATGAACAACTCCGTGAACTGGAAGAGAAAGTGAACCTTGGACTTAAAGAAGCCTATCGAAAAATGGCGGAATTCAAAAAAAAGAATAACAGCCCGTTAGTTGTATCCCGCGATGGGAAGGTAATCTCAATACCTGCAGAAGAAATACTCCCTACAACAAACGCTAAAAATGAATAGCAGGGGGGTGTTAGCCGAAGGTGTTTCATGAAATTTCAGAAGATGACTGCCAAAGAATTTATTGAGACTCTGAATATTATTGGTCAGGAATATTCTGACACCATTCCAAAGAGGGAGATTTTTTCTTTGGCGAAAGAATTCAAACTCATGACTGTGCGTGAAGTCGTGAAATTGCTGAATGCCCAAAATCATGATCATCGACTAGGTGCTGTATCCATATTGGACTGGAAGGCCCGAAATAAGGGAACATCGGCAGAAGAGAGGAGAGAAATTTACCAGGCCTATATGGATCACCATAAGAATATTGACGACTGGGGGATGGTAGATAGGGCTGCGCCATACGTAGTGGGGGGATATTTATTTGACAAGGACAGATCTCCGCTTTACGAATTGGCAAAATCTGCAAATCCAATGGAACGGAGAACGGCCATAGTGAGTACCTATTTTTTTATCAGACAAGATCAAATAGACGACACTTTTAGGATTGCTGAAATGCTAGTACACGATCCTGAGCACTTCGTGCAAACTGCAGTGGGTAGTTGGATCAGGGAAGCCGGCAAAAAAGATGAAGTGAGATTGAGGGCCTTTTTGGATCAGTTTGCCCAAGGTATGCCCAGAGTGGCGTTAAGATATGCCATTGAGAAGCTAGATCCGGAGCTTCGCAAACACTATTTAAACCTTTAGGGGTAACAGCTGCTCCAATTAACCAGAAGATTCCGGTATTTGTCCGGTGCTGCGCTAGTCCAAAACCGGTATGACGTAACGGGAAGAGCACGTCATACCGGTTTCAGTGGCACGAAGAAGACCGGATAGAAGACCTTTAAATCTTGTAACCCTTTCCTAAAATATTGTAACAACCCGCTCCCTCATCATTCTGATGTTTGTGCTATCAAAAGTTTAAACTAATGGTTCATAAATAGCTGATTACAGGAATGACCTCTACAAGAACTGAGTGGACATCACCATTAAATGTGGATCGAATTCATTTCAAGGAATTAAACAGAGAAAGATGAAAGCATCTCAAATGCCACTTTTAATCCTACTACTGTGTTCCCTATCCGTTTTGGCTCAAGAGCAGGACAGATCGAAGACAAAATACGGGGAAAGAACTGCACTCAAAGTAGAATACTTCGGAGAATTGGTCCTGCACCCAGGCCTTAGTCTGGGCTTGGATTATACCATGGTCAGAAACAATTGGGTCACCGTACACTGGAACACTGACCTTGGTGGTTACTGGCATCGCTGGAACAACACATCCGTTTTTTTGAAAACATCCTTCGGCTCGCGGTTTGTGGTGGGGCCTGTATTTGCAGATATAAACTTCGGTGTTGGCTATATGCACTCCTGGGCGGCTGGTGTCCTATATCAAAGAACTGAAAATGGTGGTGTGGAAAAGGCGGCCAATTTGGGCCATCCTCACTTTATGCCAAACGCATCATTTCTGCTGGGTTGGGATGGAAGCAGAAGAAATGACCTGCCATGGACGATTCACATTGGCCCAGAAGTTTATTTACAGTATCCCTACAATCATATTATCCTTCCGCATGTTGCCGCTAAAATCGGTTTCACTTACAAATTCAAACAACGATGAAAAATTTAGAAATACTTCTGACTTTCTCGGTGCTCATGCTCCTTGCTGCATGCAAAAAGGAAGATTTTTATCAAGGAGATCACTTCTTTGTGAAAAATGCAGGTGCGGAGATGCCTGTATATGTTAAGGGCAATATCCAATCCGGTACTTTCATTTTGTTTTTGCACGGAGGCCCGGGTGGGAATGCCTCGCTTCCTTCATTCATGCCAGTATCCAAAGAGCTCGAAAACGACTATGCGTTTGCCTATTGGGATCAGAGAGGATCTGGTCTCTCCATGGGAAACCCCGATCAAAAAACGTTTACTGTTGAGCAATTCGTTGACGACCTTGATCTTGTTGTGGAGGCGATAAAGCTTAGATATCATCATCCTCGCATTGTGTTTTACGGTATCAGTTGGGGAGGAGCCCTGGGCTGTGCCTATTTGAGTACTAAGGACTATCAGCAAAAGGTTGATGGGTTTATCTGCATGGATAGTGGTCACAATCTCGTAGACGGACTTCCAAAATCTGTGGTATTTGTAAAGGAATATGCCCAGCGTCAGATCGACCAGGGCATTGATGTAGAGTACTGGACAGAAGCGCGTGATTGGTGTGCAACCCAACCAGACATGACCAAAAAGGAAAACTACTTTAAATATGATGGTTACCTCACCAACACCAATGCTTACCGCAAAGACCCAAACCAGGTGGTTCAAGGCCCGGAAGTGGGTGTTGCGGGCACTATGAATTCCTATCTGTCGCTCGCCATTTTCTTCAATGGTCAATATCTGGTGCCGCGCTTCAATATTTTAGAATTGAACCTCAGCGAAGACATGGCCAAAATCAAAACCCCATCGATTGTAATTTGGGGAAGGCACGATGGTGTAAATACCATTGAAATGGGATATGATGCCTACCATAGTATTGGAGGTCCCGACTTTCAGGACAAGGAGCTCGTCATTCTCGAAAACAGTGCACACGAAGGATATATCGAAGAACAGGATTTGTTCATTCACACCTTCCGAAGATTTGTAAACGGGCTTTAAATCAACTCATACGCTAAAAGAAATCAAACCATGAAAGCAATTGCCTACACCACCTACGGTCCACCCAGTGTGTTAAACATGGTGGATATTGAAAAGCCAACACCCCAACCTGACGAAGTACTGGTGAAAATCCATGCAACGACTGTTACCGCCGGAGATGTCCGCCTGCGCAGCTCAAACTTCCCTCCAATTGCCTGGATTTTTGTCCGACTTATTTACGGATTATTCAGGCCGAAAAAGGAAATATTAGGCCATGAATTTTCTGGAACTGTTGAAGCCATAGGTAAGGATGTTGCCAGGTATAAGGTGGGCGATGAAGTGGTTGGCACTCCTACCATGCTTGCCACTGGTTCTTATACCGAGTATTTAAGTATTCCAGAAAACAGGAATAAGGGTGTGCTGCGGTTAAAACCTAAAAGCCTTAGCTTCAATGAAGCCGCTGCTCTGCCTGTGGGAGGAATGACAGCTTTATTTCTTCTGGAAAAAGCAAAGCTCAGTAAAGGTCAAAATGTATTGATCTATGGCGCATCAGGAAGCGTAGGGACCTATGCCATTCAAATTGCTAAGGCGCAGGGCGCCAGGATAACAGCAGTATGCAGTGGTTCCAATTTGGACATGGTGAAATCACTGGGGGCAGATGCTACACTAGACTATAGGAGTCAGGATTATTCTTTGCTTGAGGAAAAATTTGATATCGTGTTTGACGCAGTTGGGAAAACCTCAAAATCAAAAGCTTCAAAAATTCTAAAACAAGAGGGACGCTTTGCATCGGTTCAGGCGCTCACCAGCCCTGGCCAGAAGCACCTGGAGGTACTATGCGAACTTGCTGACGAAGGAAAACTCAGGCCATTTATCCACAAAACCTTTCCCCTGCAGCACATGGTGGAAGCTCATCAGTATGTTGACAAAGGGCGGAAAAAAGGGAATGTGGTTATCGAAGTGGACAATGACGGATGACTTCATCAAAACATGACAAAAGAGGTATCATGGAAGTAGTGATATACCTATATGATGGAATGACCATGCTTGATGCCATTGGTCCCTATGAACCGTGCAATGCTCCAAGATGGCTGTGCAGTGGTTCAAGATAACCGTGCAGCGCTTCAAGACAACCGTGCAGTGTTTGAAGACAACCGTGCAGTGTTCCAAGATGGCTGTGCAGCACACCCCTATAGCCGATAATGGTTTGTTCATGATTTAAAAACTGCTAGATTTGGTCACGTTATAAGGCGCATAACAACCATTGGTGGTTGTTAAGCCTGTTGTTAGAGCGAATACATGGAATTAGAACTGAAACAGATACTTTTAATTGGAATTCCCTCCCTCCTTTCTTTCTTAGGAGGATATTTCATCTATAAGCTCCAGAACTCCATTATTAAACTTCATAGACGGGTCAACATTCAAACTCTAGCAAATTCCTACAAAGATGATTTTTGGGGAGATATACAAATAACTCACAACAAGATTCCAATTAATCATCTGCATTTTATCAAAGCTGACATTATCAACAACACAAAAAAAGATATCGATAATTTTAAAATTCAGCTAACACCGGGAACAACTAACAAGATTTTATCGAGCCATGCTATGAACATGGATACAAAGGTACTTCTGAGTGAGACCGATGAATATCAAGGGCAGATTAATTCAGAAAATTGGGACTATCTAAACACCCACAGAGAATATGAAGCTAAAGTCTTAAATAGGAAAAGTCTTATTACCATAAACCTTCTTGTTTCTACTGAAAGTAACCAGTTTAACGAAGACGACTTGATTGTCGCAATTGAAAAAAAAGGGGTTAAGTTGGCTCCATACAAAACCGTAACTGCGGATCAACTCGGAACTTGGGGCATTCTTCTTGGAATTTTAGTAGTTATCGGAACAGCATTTGGATGCTATATGTACTATCCTGAAGCCAAAACCCCAACAATAATATTAGGTATAGTTGGGTCGATTGACCTCTTCATAGGTATGGTAATTTATTATGCAGTTGTTGGATGGCGGCATTGGAGCGATGATGAAGAAGACGAAGACTAAAAACTCGCTCTAACAAGCACCAGCAATTATCTGCATGACGAAGACAGTCATATCAATACTTATCTTTCTTGTGAATATCGTAACACCGATTTGGGTGCTGAGTTTCTTTCCAACACCTTGTGGATATGGACTCTGTTTACTGATTTACTACCCAATCATTTTTTTAACTGGTGGACTCAGTGCATTGCTTTATTATAAGTTTAGTGACCGACCTAAAATCAATAAGATTCTATTGATTGCAATTCTATTGGTAGTTGATACGTCCATTCTTGCTCTAACCTATCCAAAGGGTGAATATCACCCAATAAATCAATTGCAATCGGCACAAGTTGCATATGAACGATATCACGAACTCATGCCTGAAGATCTATTTGAGTCAATTGAAAGTAGAAACTTTTTATTAACTGCTGCAATTGACCATAAATTCAATATTCCATGATGGTCCCCCAATACTTAGGACAGGTCTAGCTTGTTTTTAAGTTCTACAATAGTAATAATATCAGTGATTAAGCTGCTTCTTTTCGTTGATGAAAATAAAGTTCTTCAGGTATTTGATTATCAAT